>Ga0066710_100007775_pt1 | contig 10303 bp, 6 predicted proteins | sample GraSoiAngelo_159_FD_79666 | JGI IMG/M metagenome (GOLD analysis project Ga0066710, IMG submission 79666) | Grasslands soil microbial communities from the Angelo Coastal Reserve, California, USA - 14_1009_16_40cm | ecosystem: Environmental > Terrestrial > Soil > Grasslands | place: USA...
CTAGCACCCGCCAGCTTACAGCTGCGAGCGGAGCGGGATTCACTCCCGCGGAGCGAGCGGGGGTTCTGGGGGGTGCGCCGCTAGCACCCCCCAGCTCACCACGACGGATTCCGGACGATCAGCGCCTCGGCGTCCCCCGGGGTCAGCGGCCGCGAGAAGTGGAACCCCTGGCCGTACTCGCACCGCAACGAGCGGAGCAGCGAGAGCTGGGCCGCGGTCTCGATGCCTTCGGCGATCACCTGGCGGTCGAGGCTGTGGGCCAGTTCCACGATGGTGCGGACGATGGCGGCTTCCCCGGGGGACTCGGAGCGGCCGACGAACGAGCGGTCGACCTTGAGGGCGTCGGTGGGCAGCCGGTGCAGGTAGCTGAGCGACGAATAGCCGGTGCCGAAGTCGTCGATGTCGATCCCGATGCCGAGGTCCTTGAGGGCCAGGAGCAGCGGGATCACGCCTTCGAGGTCCTTCATGATCGTGCTCTCGGTGATCTCGAGCCGAAGATGGCGTCCGGCCAGGCCCGACGCGGACAGCGCCTCCCAGACCGCCTCGACCACCTCGGGCTGCGCGACGTCCGGGCTGGCCAGGTTGACGCTGATGCTGAGCGAGGCGCCGCCGGGCAGCGCCTGCCAGGCCCGGATCTGGGAGCAGGCCTCCTTCAAGATCCACGACGTCATGGGAACCACCACTCCCGTCTCCTCGGCCACGGAGAGGAAGTCGGCCGGGAGCAGCAGCCCGCGCTCGGGATGGTTCCAGCGCACGAGCGCCTCGAACCCCCCGATCCGCCCGGTGCGGAGCGACACGACGGGCTGGTAGCGGAGGCAGAACTCCCGCCGCTCCAGGGCCCGGCGCAGATCGGTCTCAAGCATGAAGCGGGCCAGGGCGCGGGTGTGCATCTCCTGGTCGAAGATCTGCGTCCGGCCGCTGCCCAGGCTCTTCGCGCGGTACATGGCCGTGTCCGCGTCGCGGAGAAGGTCCTCGGGACGCTCGTAGCCGCTGGCGCTGAACGCCACGCCGATGCTGGCGGAGGCGAAGACTTCCTGCCCGCCCACCTTGAAGGGCGCGGTGAGGGCCTTCTGCACGCGCTCGGCCACATGGCTGGCGTCGAACGGGCTCTGGAGGTGGTCGACCAGCAGCCCGAACTCGTCGCCCCCCAGGTGGGCCACCAGGTCGCCGGGACGCAGGCAATCGGTGAGCCGCGCGGCCAGCGAGATCAGGAGCTGGTCGCCCGTGACGTGGCCCAGGCTGTCGTTCACGAGCTTGAAGCGGTCGAGGTCCAGGAAGAGGATCGCGAACTGGTAGCCGCCCGCGCGCTGGGCCCGGCGCAGCGATCGGAAGAGCCGGTCGAGGAAGGCCTTCCGGTTGGGCAGCCCGGTGAGGGCGTCGTGCACGGCCAGGTGCTGCAGGAGCTGCTCGGCCGCCTTGCGCTCGGTGATGTCGGTGGTCGTCCCGGTCAGTCGCCGGGCCTGGCCCTGCTCGTCCCGTATGGCGGCGCCGCGGCTCAGCACCCAGACGTGGCTGCCATCACGGCCGAGCAGACGGTGCTCGTTGTGGAAGCGCGTGCTCTCCCCCTGCAGATGGGCGGCGATGTCGGCGCGGAGGGCATCGAGGTCCTCCGGGTGCACGCGGTCGAACCACTCCGAGGGACGGTCGCTGATCTGGTCTTCTTCCGCGCCGACCATCGCCTTCCAGCGGGGGGAATACTCGATGCGGTCGGCGGCGAGGTCCCAGTCCCAGATACCGTCGTCGGCGCCGCGCGTGGCCAGGGCGTAGCGCTCCTCGCTGCGGCGCAACGCAGCGTCCTCCCGGCGCCGCTCGGTCACGTCGCGCGCCTCGGCGATCACCGCCGCGGGGTCTCCGGGAACGACCAGCGGCGCGGCGGCCAGCTCCAGGTTTCGCCAGGAGCCGTCCCCCGCGGTCACGCGGAAGGCCGCCTCCGCGCGCGTGTCGACAGCGACGCGCAGGCAATCGGCCAGGGCGCCGGCGTCCTCGGGGTGGGCCATCTCGATGAGCTTGCGGCCGACGAGAGAGCCCGCGCTACCGCCCACGACCGCCGCGAAAGCGGCGTTGGCATGGACGACTAATCCGTCCGCATCCAGCAGCGCCGCCATCCCGGGCAGGCGGTCGCACAGGTGACGCAGCACCGACGGCTCCTCCGGGCCAGGTGCGATGTCTTTCTTCCGGAAGAACTTGGTCATTCGCGGCCTCTGGCCGCAGGCAGAATACTACGAACGCGACGGCGCATCGCTGTGACGGGGGCGCGAGGGCTACCAGCGCGGCGCGGTCAGGAGCAGCGCCTCCGCGGCGTCCTTCTCCAGGGGCCGCGAGAAGAAGAAGCCCTGCCCGAACTCGCAATCGAGGGCGCGGAGCTGCGCGAGCTGGGCCGCCGTCTCCACTCCCTCCGCCACCACCTGCCGGTCGAGGTTGTGGGCCAGCTCCACGATGCTGCGGACGATCACGTTGTCGCCGGCGCGCTCCTCCATCCCGCCGACGAACGAGCGGTCGACCTTGAGCGTGTCGGTGGGCAGGCTGTGCAGGTAGCTGAGCGAGGAATAGCCGGTCCCGAAGTCGTCGATATGGAGGCCGATCTCCATCTTCTTGAGGGCGAGCAGGACCCGGACGACCGCTTCCAGGTCCTTCATGATCGCGCTCTCCGTCAGCTCCAGCTTGAGGAGGCGCCCCGGAAACCCGGTATGGAGCAGGGCCTGCTCCACGGCCTGGATGACGTCCGACTGGGAGAAGTTCGTGCTGGCCAGGTTGGCGCTCATGGTGAGCGTGTCGGGGCCGAACCGGCTCTGCCAGGCCCGGGCCTGGGCGCAGGCCTCGTGCAGCACCCAGGAGCCGATGGGCACGATGAGCCCGGTGTCCTCGGCCACCGCGAGGAACTCCGCCGGCGGCAGGAGGCCGCGCTCGGGGTGCTGCCAGCGCAGCAGGGCCTCGAACCCCGCGATCCGGCCGCCGCGCAGGGCGATGATGGGCTGGTAATGGAGACGCAGCTCCCGGCGGTCCATGGCCCGCCGCAGGTCGGTCTCCAGCTGCAGCCGGGCCAGGGAGCGGGCGTGCATCGCCCGGTCGAACATCTCGAAGCGTCCCGTCCCCCGCGACTTGGCCCGGTACATGGCGCTGTCGGCGTCGTGCAGCAAGTCATCGGGGCGCAGGTATCCGGCGGTGCTGAGGGCGATGCCGATGCTCGCGCTGATGAACACCTCCCGCGTGCCGAGGTCGAACGGCTGGGCGAGGTCCTTCTGGATGCGGCGGGCGACCTGGGTGGACGCCAGGTCGGCGTTGATCCGGTCCACCAGGATCGCGAACTCGTCCCCGCCAAGGTGGGCCACCATGTCTCCCGGCCGCAGCGAGGCGGTGAGGCGCCGGGAGACCGCGACCAGCAGCTGGTCTCCGCTCATGTGGCCGAGGCTCTCGTTGACGAGCTTGAAGCGGTCGATGTCGACGAACAGCACGGCGAAGGCATAGTCCCGGGCCCGGCGGCTCCGCTCCAGCGAGCGTTCGACGCGCTCCATGAACGCCAACCGGTTGGGCAGGCCGGTGAGGGCGTCGTGGATGGCCTGGTGGACCAGCCGGGCCTCCGCCTCCTTGCGGCGGGTGACGTCGGCGTGGGTGCCCACCAGGCGCACGGCCCGGCCCTCGTCGTCGCGGATCGCGAGCGCGCGCACGTGCACCGCCCGCCAGTCGCCGTCCCGGGCCTTGATGCGGTGCTCGCTCTCGAACCGCGGGGTGCGGCCCTCGAGGTGGTCGTCCAGCTCGGCCCTGACGCGCGCGGCGTCGTCGGCGTGGACCCGGCCCAGCCACTCCCCCGGCGCCTCGCCCACCTCGCGGTCCTGGTGGCCGAGGATCGACTTCCAGCGGGACGAGTAATGGACGCGGTCCGTCCGCAGGTCCCAGTCGAACAGTCCCTCGGCCGCGCCGGCCAGGGCCAGCGTGTGGCGCTCCTCGCTGAGGCGGATCGCCTCGGCCGCCCGGCGGCGCTCGGTCGCCTCCCGCCCCACGAGCAGCACGGTCTCCGGCTCGGCCCCGAAGTGGGCCGCCTCCGACTCCAGGACCCGCGCGGAGCCGTCGCGATGGCGGAAGCGCAGCTCGACCGGCCGCGAGGGACCCGGTGCCTGTCGCGCGCCGCAAATGGCCGCGCGCGCGGCATCGACGTCCTCGGCTTCGAGGAAGCCGGCCAGGTCGCGTCCCTCCAGCTCGTCGGGACGATAGCCGAGGACGACGGCCACCGCGGGGCTGGCATAGCTCACGGTCCCGTCCCCCGCCAGGAGCAGGGTGACGTCCGGAGAGCGCTCGACGAGGGCGCGGAAGCGTTCGCCGGCCGCGTCCTCCTGCCGTTGCCCGGCCAGGAGCTGCTCCAGCATCCCCGCGATGCGGTCGAGCTGGGCGCGCGAGTCGGCGGGGTCGGCCATGGCGAGGCAGCCTGCGGAGGGCGGACGCCGACAAAGGTTACGCCCTTGCCGGCAGACCGTCAACGCGCAGCCGCACGCGCGAGGCGAGCCGGGCCGCGTGCTACCATCGCGGCAGCGGACCAGCGGGTACGGGTAACACACGTGCGCGTGGAGACCGTCGCCGTCATCGGCTCCGGCGTCTACGACTACCGGAGCGAGGACTAGGATGCGGACCTTCGGCCTGATCCTGCTCTTCGGCGGGATCATCGCGTTCCTGTACTGCACCTCGCGGCTGTCCCAGCTTTCTCCGGTGCCCGCCGAGGTCGCCCTCGGCGACTACCTGCGTTACGAGGCCGGCAAGTGGGAGCTGGGCCGCTTCCTGAGCGCGGGGCTGGCGGGCGTGGGCTTCCTCCTCAGCCTGTTCCCGAAGGGGCGCTGACGCCGATGAAGGTCCTCCTCGTGGAGGACGATCCCGTCTACGCGGCGGTGCTGCGCTCGACGCTCGCCTTCGCCTCGGGCGGCCCGTGGGCGGTGGAGTCGGTGGAGTCGTTCGCTGCCGCCCGCGAGCGGCTGGCCCGGGGCGGCATCGACGCCGTCTTGCTGGACCTGCGGCTGCCCGACGCCCACGGTATCGACGCGGTCAGCCGGCTGTGCGGCGAGTTCCCCACCCTGCCCGTGCTCGTGCTGACCGCCCTCGACGACGAGTCGCTGGGAGTGGAGGCGGTCCAGCTCGGCGCCCAGGACTACCTCGTGAAGGGACAGGTCGAGGAGCAGGTGCTCCCCCGGTCCATCCGCTACGCCATCGAGCGCAAGCGCAACACCGACGCCCTGCGCCAGCTCGACAAGGCGGTCAGCACCATGCAGCTCGGGGTGACGGTGACCGACCTGCAGGGCCGCATCGTCTACGTCAACAGCGCCGAGGCCGAGATGCACGGGTACGCGGTGGAAGAGATGCTCGGCCAGGACGCCCGCCGGCTCTCGCCTCCGGACGACTGGAAGCCGCTCACCCCCGGGCAGCTCGGCCACTTCCGGAAGTGGAAGCGCGAGCGGGTGCGCATCCGCAAGGACGGGACCACCTTCCCGGTCCAGCTCATGTCCGACGTGGTCACCGATGCCGCCGGGCAGCCCATCGGGGTGGTCACCACCTGCGAGGACATCAGCGAGCGCAAGCGCGCGGAGGCGGAGCTGCGGAGCAGCGAAGAGCGCTACGCCCTCGCCGCGCGCGGGACCAACGACGGGCTGTGGGACTGGAATCTCGCGACCGACCGCGTCTACTTCTCGCCGCGCTGGAAGGCCATGCTCGGCTACGACGAGGAGGAGGTCGGGGAGCAGCCAAGCCAGTGGCTGGAGCGCGTCCACCCCGACGACCGCCCGCGCCTGCAGGCCAAGATGGCCTCCCACCTCGAGGGGGTCTCTCCCCAGTTCGAGGACGAGCACCGGATGCGGCACAAGGACGGCAGCTACCGGTGGTTCCTGAGCCGCGGCTTCGCCGTCCGCGACGCCGCCGGCCGCGCCTACCGCATGGCGGGGGCCCAGACCGACGTCACCGACCGCCGCTCGTACGATCCCCTCACCGGGCTGCCCAACCGCGCGCTCTTCGCCGAGCGGCTGGGCTACGCCTTCGCGCGGTTCCGGCGCCGGGACGATTACCTCTTCGCGGTCGCCTTCGTCGACCTCGATCGCTTCAAGGAGATGAACGACACGCTCGGCCATCTCGTGGGAGACCAGGTCCTCATCGCGGTCGCCAAGCGGCTGGAGAGCTGCCTCCGTCCCGGGGACACCGTGGGCCGCTTCGCCGGCGACGAGTTCGCGATCCTGGTCGAGCGCATCGCCGCCCGCGCCGACGCCCTGGGCGTGGCGGACCGGGTCCAGGCCGAGCTGGCCGCGCCCCTGCGCCTGCGCGGCCACGACCTGCGCCTCACCGCGAGCATGGGCCTGGCGTTCATGGGTCAGGGCTACGAGCGCCCGGAAGACCTCATCCGCGACGCCGACCTCGCGATGTACCGGGCCAAGGCCGCCGGGCGGAGCCGCTACGAGGTGTTCGACGGGTCCATGCGGGCCGCCGGGCCACGGATCGATCTCGAGCGCGGCCTCTCCGTCGCCATCGATCGGGGCGAGCTGCGGCTCGTCTATCAGCCCATCGTCGATCTGGCGCGGGACGAGCTGACGGGCTTCGAAGCCCTGCTGCGCTGGCACGACCGCGGGCGGCTGGTGCTACCGGGCGAGTTCCTGCCCGCGGCGGTGGAGAGCGGTCAGGTGCTGGCCCTCGGGTCCTGGGTGATCCGGGAGGGCTGCCGGCAGCTGGCGGCCTGGCGCGCGCAGGCGCCCGAGGCCGGCCGGCTGGGGCTGAGCCTGAACCTCTCGCCCGCCGAGTGGGCGAAGGCGGGCCTCATGGAGGAGATCCAGACCGGCCTGGAAGCGGCCGGCCTTTCCCCGGCCGACCTCGCCCTCGACCTCACGGAGGGGTTGCTGCTCGGCGAGCGGGTCGGGCTGGCGGACGTGCTCGACCGGCTGAGCGCCCTGGGAGTGCGCCTGCACCTCGACGACTTCGGCCGCGGACCGGCTTCGCTGAGCTGCCTCCAGCGCTTCCCCCTCCACGCGGTGAAGCTCGATCCCTCACTGCTGTCCGGGGGCGCGTCCGAGCCGATCTCGGCCCTCGCCCTGGGCATCCTCGCGCTGGCTCCGCGGCTCGGGCTGAGCGTGGTCGCGGAGGGGGTCGAGACCGCGGCCCAACGCGACGCTCTCCGCGCGGCGGGGTGTGCCTACGCCCAGGGTCGTTACTTCTCCGCGCCGCTCGAGCCGGACGAGGCCGCCGCGCTGATCGCGAAGTCACGGATCGTGGAAAGGAGCCCCTCATGAGACCGACCCGTACCCTCGGCTTCCAGCTCCTGGGCGTATGGCTCGTCGTCAACGGCATCGTCGGCCTCGGCCCCGGCCTGGCCATCCCGGGCGTGGGCTTCGTGGCGGCGGTGCTCGCCATCGCGGCCGGCCTGCTGATCCTCCTCGGCCGGGGCTAGGCGGCGGGCCAGCGTTGCCTCTTAACGCAGAGGACGCAGAGGGAAACGAAGAGGACGCGGAGGAGTCAGGGACCACCGAGAGCCTTTCCCGTACTCCCTTAGTGATCCTTATGTCTCTGCGTCCTCTCCGTTCGTTTTCCGCGCCCTCTGCGTTGAAGAGCCATTCGGCTACCTTTGTTCGGGTCGGAGGCCGAACGTTATCGGCGGCGGGGCGTCGTGGCGGACGAGGGCGGCCAGCAGCCGGTCGACCGTCGGCGCCACCTGGAAGAGCCCGCGGTAGGGCGGCCGGATGAAGCCCGCTTCGACGGCGCCGTCGACGAAGATCACGCGGGAAGTGGCGGCAGTATAGGCCCCGCCGCCGGAGAGCCGGCTCTGCTAAGCTTCCGCCTCCGACCACTTCCGGGAGCGAGCATGATCCGATCCTCGTCCCTCCTCCGCCGTGCCGCCAGGGCGGCGCTGGCTCTGGCCGTATTCGGACCGGCGGCCGCCTTCACCCAGCAGAGGGACCTGACCCTCGACGACCTCTACGATCCCGAGAAGAAAGTCGACTTCGAGGGCAATCCGCCGCGGGGTCTGGTCTGGATCGACGACCGGCACTATCTCTGGCCCAAGACCGATCCCCGGGAGCACACGACCGAGCTGCTCGAGGTCGAGGCCGTCACCGGCCGGTCGGAGCCCCTCTTCGACGTGGCGAAGGTGGAGTCGACCCTGGCCGGCCTGGAAGGGGTCACGGCGGACGAGGCCAAGCGGATCGCTCGCCAGCGCTCGTTCACCTTCAACGAGAAGCGGACGGCGCTGCTCCTCACGATCAAGGACGACCTCTATCACTATGACCTGCTCACCCATCGCGCCGTGCGCCTGACGCGCAGCCCCGGGGCCGAAGAGGAGGCGAGCCTCAGCCCGGACGGATCGCTCGCCGCCTTCGTCCGCGAAGGCAACCTCTACGTGGTGGACGTGGCCACCCAGCGCGAGCGCGCCCTCACCGGCGACGGCTCGCCGAACGTGCTCAACGCCAAGCTGGACTGGGTCTATCAGGAGGAGATCTACGGCCGCGGCACGTTCCGCGCCTACTGGTGGAGCCCGGACTCTTCTCGCATCGCGTTCCTGCAGCTCGACGAGAAGCGGGTGCCCCGCTACACCCTGGTCGACGACATCCCCTACCGGCCGGAGCCCGAGACCTACCCGTACCCGAAGGCGGGCGACCCCAATCCCGCGGTGCGGCTCGGCGTCGTCCCGTCCTCGGGCGGGCCCGTCCGCTGGATCGACACCGGGAGCTACGCCGGCGGCGACCCCCTGATCTGCGACGTGAGCTGGACACCCGACTCCCGGCAGGTCGTGTTCCAGGTCCAGGACCGTGAGCAGACGTGGCTGGACCTGGACTTCGCGGACGCCGGGGGCGCGGCGCCGCTCCGGACCGTCATCCGGGAGACGAGCAGGGCCTGGGTGGACGATCCGGGCAGCCCGCGCTGGCTGAAGGACGGCACGTTCCTGTGGTCGAGCGAGCGTAGCGGCTTCAAGCACATCTACCACTACCGCCCCGACGGCAGCCTCATCCGCCAGGTGACGAGCGGCCGGTGGGAGGCGCGCACCGTGCATGGGGTGGACGAGGCGGGAGGCTGGATCTACTTCTCGGGCACCGAGCGCAGCCCCATCGGCGGCGACGTGTACCGCATCCATCTCGACGCGAGCGGTCTCCAGCGGCTCTCCTCGGCGCCCGGAACGCACACGGCGATCTTCAACCCGTCCCTCACGTACTTCATCGACACCTGGAGCGATGCCGTCACGCCGGCGCAGGTGCGCCTCCACCGCACGGACGGGACGGAGGCCAGGGTCATCGACGCCAACCCGGTCAAGGCCGTCGGCGATTACCGGCTCTCGAGGCCCGAGTTCGTGCAGGTGAAAGCGCGCGACGGGTTCGTGATGGAGGCGCTCATCCTGAAGCCGCCCGGCTTCGACCCCGCGAAGAGGTATCCCGTCTACCAGCCGACCTATGCCGGCCCGCACTCGCAATCGGTGAGGAACGCGTGGGGCGGCACCGGCTCCATGTACAACCAGCTGCTGGCCGAGAAGGGGATCGTCGTCTGGCTCTGCGACAACCGCACCGCGAGCGGCAAGGGCGTGGAGTCCACGTGGCCCGCCTATCTGCGGCTGGGCGAGACCGAGCTGCAGGACATCGAGGACGGCCTGGCCTGGCTCAAGTCACAGCCCTGGGTCGACGCCTCGCGCATCGGGATCAGCGGCTGGAGCTACGGCGGGTTCATGGTGAGCTACGCCCTCACCCACAGCAAGAGCTTCGCCATGGGCATCGCGGGCGGCACCGTGTCCGACTGGCGCGACTACGACTCGATCTACACCGAGCGCTACATGAAGACGCCGGAGCACAACCCCGAAGGCTACAAGCGCACCGCCCCGCGCTTCGCGGCCAAGGACCTCCACGGGCAGCTCCTGCTGCTGCACGGAGCCATCGACGACAACGTGCATCCCCAGAACACGATGCAGCTCGCCTACGAGCTGCAGAAGGCGGGCAAGCCGTTCCGCTTGATGCTCTATCCGAAGAGCCGGCACGGGGTGAGCGACCCGGCGCTCGTCAAGCACCTGCGCGAGACGATGTTGAGCTTCATCGAGCAGACCCTGCTCCACTGAGCCCAGGGTCCGGCTCCACGCGCACGTACCACAGCAGGAACGGGGCCGGGCCCAGCTCGAGCCGGTTTCGGCCCGGGGCCAGAAGCCGCCGCGGAAGGTCGAGCTCATAGGAGCCGATCCGCCGCTCGTCGCGCTCCAGGGCGAGCACCCCGACCGGCGTTCCGTTCAGGGCGACGTGGAGCGCCGCGCCGGTCGCGGGCGGCTCCGGATCCACGCGCAGGGTCAGGCGGTAGTCCTCCCGGGGGGGCAGGGGAA
>Ga0066710_100007776_pt1 | contig 10301 bp, 9 predicted proteins | sample GraSoiAngelo_159_FD_79666 | JGI IMG/M metagenome (GOLD analysis project Ga0066710, IMG submission 79666) | Grasslands soil microbial communities from the Angelo Coastal Reserve, California, USA - 14_1009_16_40cm | ecosystem: Environmental > Terrestrial > Soil > Grasslands | place: USA...
CGAGTTGCTCAGCGACGCGAATCTGACGTTCGCCCGTGCGCTGCGCCTGCCGTCGTTTGCCCTGGAAGGGCGGAACTACGTGAAACGGCTGACGCTGGTGATTGACGACGGAGTCATCGAGCACGTCTTCTATCCGGTGTTTCCCCCCGACACGAACGCGGGTGAGGTGATCCGCTGGCTCTCCGCACGTCAGCGTCCGGCCTAGTGGATCCCTGGCCGCGGACCCCGGACGAACTGGTCGAGGTGCAGCTGCGCCTCGCCGCCCTGACTCCCCCGCTGTGGCATCCGTCTGGCGCGGTGTCCCGCGTCGGTGCATGTTTCGTATGCTTCCCGAGGGGCTTCGAGGGCCCAGGCGCACCCGGGGACCGGGCCTGGGCAGCCGCGGTCGTGACCGCGGGAAAGCGGGAGATCGACGTGACTGTCATCGAAGGCGAGGCACCGGCGTCGTACCGTCCGGGATTTCTGGCCCTGCGTGAAGGCCCGCTGCTAGAAGCGGCGGTGCGTGCACTGCCGCTCCTGCCGGAAGTGCTCCTCGTAGATGCGACCGGACGCGATCATCCGCGGCGGGCCGGGCTCGCCCTCCACCTCGGCGCACGGCTTGATGTTCCCTCCATCGGTGTCACGGACCGCGCGCTAATTGCCGAGGGGATCTGGCCGCCGGATGAGCCGCGTGCGCGCAGCCCCCTGCGCCTTGGCAATGAGGTGGTGGGATACTGGGTGCGCACGGTGAAAGGGGCGAGGCCACTCGCGGTGCACATCGGATGGCGCACAGACCCACAGACCGCAGTGGAGATCGTGCTCGCGGTGACCGCGGAGTCGAGGACGCCGGACCCCCTCCGGCTGGCCCGCCGCGCCGCGCGAGAGAGGCGAGCACACGCCGCACGCTGATTCGCAAGGTTCCTGATGGTACGACTGGCAGAACGCAGCCGGCAGAACGCAGAACGCAGAAGGCTCCAGGTTAGGTTCGGTAGTCCGCGTTCTGCGATCTGCGGTCTGCGTTCTTAGGGTTCGTTATGGGACGGGCGGAGTTGTGGGTAGGGGAGTGGGCGCCGGCTCGGGGGTATACGGCCCGCCATTGGCCAGCGCAACCGTGACGTCGATCCGGCGGTCCGGGAACAGGACTGGCAGCAGGAGGGCAGTCGGTGGGGTTCTGGAGCGCTTTTCAAACGTCAGCGTCCCCTCGATCTTTCCCTGGGCGTTAACCTCACCGGGGAGCGTGGAGCGGAGGAAGCGGATGGCGAGATCGCCGTCGGAACCGGCCAGCGTGGCCGAGGCCGCAAAGATTGTTGCCGTGGCTTCCGTTGAGTTGTCCACCGCCAGCGTCAGGATCCACGCATCTGATACCTCAGCCAGCTTGGATGGTGTCGCCACCACCCCATTCGATTCTTGCCGATCCTTGAAATACCAGATCCGCATGGGCAATCCCCGCGCGATGAAGCCGGCGTAGGCGGCGTTCACCGCCTCGATCCGGTCACGGAATCCTGGGTGTGTGCCGGCCCAATTTGTTTGTTCCTGACTGCGGCCGGTGACGTTGTTCAGCCAGGCGAGCGTCTGCGCCGCTTTGGCTGGATCGAAGCCGGCTTCTATCATCATGCGAAGGGATCCGAGGTCAGCTTCTGTCTCTTTCTCTCGTGAGAACCCCAGCATGGCCAGGTCCACCACCAGCCGCACCAGATCGACCGTAGTCCGGTTGCCGGAGGCGATCGCGATGATGATAGACAGCAGGGTCCCGGCGTTGGCCCGCTCGATGAACTGCGCGACATGGCGTTTGACCGTGTGAGTCATCTCATGCCCCAGCACGAATGCCCACTCTTCGGCGTCCAGCCCGAGCCGCAGCATGCCGCGCGTGACGAAGATGTAGCCCGGCGTGCTGATGGCATTCGGAACCGCTGTGTCGAGGATGATCAGCCTGTAGGGGATGTTGGGCCTGCCCGAAAACGGCACCAGCCGGTCGCGGATCTGCGTGAGGAATCCCTGCCATTCGACATCAGCGAAGACGTCATACCGGCTGATCAGTTCGGCGGCGACGGCGCGGCCGACCGCCAGCTCGTCCTCCTCCGAGACCGAAGACTGCGCGGTGACGGGCGCCGACAGCGCCAGAATGCACAAGCATGCGGCGAGTCCGCGAATCACGATCGAGGACCTGCGTTCCGGTCCCATTGCCTGGGCCTCGCTTCTCGGAGCCGTTGCTCTCCTCAGTCTATGCCCGCGGCAACGAACCGTCGACCATCCTGAAATGCATTACGGGGATGCGAAGTTGAGAGTTCGCGACCAGCCCGCGACGGCCGGCGATGGGACCGGCCTCGGACTAGCGGACGTAATCTTCCTGTTGCGCGAAAATCGCTTCGAGGCTGCTGTTGACGGCGGATAGCACAGTCTTGGCCCCGGCCATCGGTTCGTCGCCGGTAATCTTCGCGATGCCCAGCAGCGTCTGCTCGCCGTCGGGTGAGAGGAAGAGCACTTTCACGCTGACCGCGCGGATGTCCTGTTCGACGTCGGACGCCAGCACCGCAATCTGCTCAAGCACCACCCCATATCCATCGGGCAAGAGCTGGGTCACCGCCTGAATGGCGGCTTCGGCCGCGACCGCGACGTACTGGGTCGAGTCGTTGCGCGTCACGGCTTTGCCAACGACAGTCTCGCCGTCCAACACGAGTTCCACGGTGACGGTGGCAGAAAACCCTGCGGCTTCCAGGCTCACGCCTTTGAGGATCACCCGCCGTCCGGCCGGCGTGCTGCGGATGATCTCTTTTACAGTCGATACGGCAGGCCGGGTCGCCCTCAGTGGCTGGGGTTTTGGTTCGGCTCGTTGCGGAACCGGCCGCGGTGCCTGGGTCGGTGCCGCAGGGACGCGGGGCATCGCCGGCGCAGACGGCACCGGCCGCGCAGCGGGCGCACGGACCTCGGGCCTGGGGACTGGGGCCGATGTCTCGGGAGATCTTGAAACCGTATGCGATGTTTTCGCCGGCGCCGCCACGGACGCGCCGCGGCCGTCAGGGGCGGAGGGCGGCGTCACGCCTCCGGCAGATTGACGCTTGACCAGCGTGCGGAGTTCCGTGCGGAGCTGATCGACGTCTGACGCAGGTTTGATGACGAACGCCACCAGCGAGTTATTGCCGACGGGGTCGACGATGACGGTGGACCCGGCGTCGAACTCAGCCAGGACCCCGTCGACGTGGCCGCTCGAGGGTTCCTCATGCGACAACTGCAGCGCGGCGGCGGCGTTGGCTGCCAGTGTATCCAGCGCCACCGGTTCATCGTCGTAGACGACGGAATCGACCAGCAGGCCATCCCAGGTGGCGACGAGCGCGGTGCGCACTCCGAGGTGGCTCAGGCGCTCCTGAGCTTCGGGGTCCCGGAATAGAGCCTGGAGGTTCTCCAGGCTCTCAAACTCTTCCAATTCAAGCACGGTCATCGGGGGACGCCACCTGCTGGGATCGGCGCGTGTAGTCCCTGGCTCGCCGGTGTTGCCGAATTCCGTTCTCTTGGCATAATGCAACTCCCGTGCCGGGACTCGTGTTGAGCGGAGCCAACCTTGGTCGAAAGGCCTGGACTACCGGCTGAGTGGCTCGGTTCCCACATAGTCGACGCGAACGACCCGCTCCGGGGGAACGACGCTGATCCACACCCGCCCGGGCGGCAGCTGTATGGGTCTGCCTTCCGCATCTGTGAACACTGTCCGTTGTGACGAATCAGGACGGCGCCAGGTTCCGTCAAAGCGACGCCCGGCGGCGAAGACGGTGATCCTGCCACCGCCAGTCAGTGCCGTCCGGCTGGTGAGGACGGGACCTTCATACACCTGCCACCAGCGGGCGTACAACACGATCACGGCAGCCACTTCAATCTGATGCCCTGTGAGGACATCCACCGACCGCTGACCCTCGCTGAACCGGCGGTAGTGCCCCGACGCCGGATCAAACACAAACTGCGACGTATAGCCGCGGCCGTATGGGATGGCGATCATCATCGGCGTGGCGGCCGGCGTCAGCTCTGCGGTCGTCCACGGCCGCGTCCCGAGGGGGGTGGTGTCCTTCACATACCGGCGCAGCAGCGCTACGGACGCGAACACATTGTGAGGCCTATGCCGCTTCGGGTCCCGCCGGAAGGGGCCCGCGTTCCAGAACTGGTTGATCACCGGCCCGGCGTGTTCTTCGACGGCAGCCAGTGCGCTTTCGCTCGAACCGGCGTGGGCAACCGTCGCGCTGTAGTCCCCCGCAATGTCCAAGAACTGCAGGCGCAGGCTTCGCACCGGGCCGACGGTATCCGGGCCGTCGCCACAGAACAGGGCCAGGAAGCGCGTAATCATCGCCTCGGTGGGAACCTCGTAGACGACGTCGGCCTCCGAGAGCCCCCACTGTGGCCGGGCCGGGATGGCGTTGTCGACCACGATACCGAGCCAGGAGCAGACCGGAACCTGTGGGGCGGTGGAGCCGCGGACCCAGCTCACGGCGAGGGGTGCCAGGCGGAACACGGATGCCTGCGGCCGGGCGCATCCAGCGGCGGTCAGGGTGAGGATAAGCGCGATGCCGATGCGGCGGATGATATTCATGCGTCCCATTTAGGTCGTGCCCGGCGTCGCGCGGCCTAGACGTTCGGGCCACGGCGGTTCCTCAAGGCGATCGCGCAGCCAGGCCGCCACCTCGGCGAGGCTCTCCTCGGAGACGTAGTGGCCGATGGGATACTCTCGGTAGGTCATCGAGACCGGGAGTGCCGACAGCAGGTCCCGCGCCGCGCGGCCGTGGTGGATCGGCAGAACTGGATCCTCCGTGCCGTGAACGATCAGCACCGGCAATCCCCGCATCGCCTCCGGCGGGGCTGCGTGCGGCAGGACCTCGGGTAGGATGCGGCCGCTCATCGCGACCACGCCGGCCAGTGTGTCTGGACGGGTCAAGGCGAGCGATAGACTCATGATCGCGCCCTGGCTGAAACCCATAAGATAGGCGCGATGCCGATCGGTCCCGTAAGCCTGTGTGGCTTCGTTAATGAACTGCAGCAGTATCAGGCGGCTACGTTCTGCCTCGTCGGGGTTGATCACCGGCGTGACAGGATCCAGCATCACGTGAAACCACCCATACATTTCTGGTCCGAGCTCAATCGGCGCACGGGCGCTGACGATGAAGAAGCGTCCGTCCAGGTACGGCGCCAGGCCGATCAGGTCGCGTTCGTTGCTGCCGACCCCATGGAGGAGCAGCAAGAGGGGAGGAGGGCCCGAGGACGGGGTCCTGGGAGGCTGCGTCAGGTGGACGAGGGAGAGCGTAGAGGCCGCAGCCATGTAGATGAAGTTTCCCATCCCGGTGTGTGACTCCTTGACACGCAGCCCAACGAGGAACGGTACAGGCCGCGCAGAAGTGTGGGGTCACATGGCAGCCGCATATAGAAAACACTGTACGGTGCGAGCCCCGTACCATCGCGACAGTCTGGGGCGCCAAACGTGCGGCTGGAGGCGAGTCGCGTTTGGTACGGGGCGAGCCGGAGGGGGTCGTGGCTAACCTCGGGTTTGTCGGCCTGGGAGTGATGGGCGGCCGCATCGCGCGGCGGCTGCTGGCGGCCGGCCATCGCGTCACCGGATACAACCGCACGAAAACGAAAGCGCAGTGGTTGCTCGATGCGGGAATGCGCTGGGCCGAGAGTCCGCGGGCCGTTGCGCAGGCCGCAGATGTCGTGTTCACGATGGTGACCGACACCGCGGCACTGCATGCCGTGGCCCGTGGAGCGGACGGCGTGCTGGCAGGCTTGAGCCCCGGCAAGATCTATGTGGAGATGAGCACCGTCAGCCCCGCAGCCAGCCGCGACCTGGCGGGGGACGCGGGTGGGCGCGGAGCCCAGATGATGGACGCGCCTGTGTCCGGTAGTGTCAGCACGCTGGAGGAGGGCCGATTATCCATCATGGTCGGCGGCGACCGCTCCGCCTTTGAGCGCGTCAAGCCCATCCTGCTCGACATCGGACCAACGGTCAATTATGTCGGCGGAAACGGCCAGGCCGTCTTGATGAAGATTGCCACCAACCTCAGCCTGGCGGTGCACATGCTGGCATTCAGCGAGGGAGTCGCGCTGGCGGAGAAGGGTGGGATCGCCCGCGAGACCGCCGTGGCCGTGCTCCTCAGCAGCGTGGTCGCCTCCCCCATGCTGAAGTACCGGGGGCCGTTTGTGCTGCGGCCGCCCGACGAGGCGTGGTTCGACGTGACGATGATGCAAAAAGACCTGGGCCTGGCGTTGGAGCTCGGACGGCAGATGTCCGTGCCTCTTCCGACAACGGCGGTGACCAATGAATGGCTGTCGGCGGCGCGGTCCATGGGGCTGGGCCGCCAGGACTTCGCGGCGGTGTTTGAAGTGGTGACGCACCTGGCCGGGCTACTGAAACGCGGGATCCAGGATCCGGAAACGGAGACACACGCCCAAAGGACGGGCCGATGAGTCGGGAGCAGTGGTTGCAGATGTACGCGCAGATGCTGCGCATCCGCGTGTTCGAGGAACACGTCAACGAGCTGTATACATCAGCAAAGATGCCCGGTCTCGCGCATCTATACATTGGCCAGGAGGCCGTGGCGGTCGGCGTGTGCCAGGCGCTGCGGTCCGACGACTACATCACCTCCACGCATCGCGGGCACGGCCACTGCCTGGCCAAGGGCGCGTCCGTGGACCGCATGTTCGCGGAGCTCCTGGGCAAGGCTCCGGGTTACTGCGGTGGAAAGGGCGGCTCGATGCACATCGCCGACCAGGAGCGCGGCAACCTCGGGGCCAACGCCATCGTGGCAGGTAGTACCGGGATCGCTACCGGCGCCGCCCTTGCCGCCAAGCGGCAGGGGAGCGACCGGGTGGCGGTGTGCTTCTTCGGAGAGGGCGGGGTGGGTCAGGGGATTCTGTACGAAGTCATGAACCTGGCGGCGCTGTGGACGCTGCCGGTGATCTACGTGTGCGAGAACAACCTCTACAACGAGTACACCCACTACACGGAGACGACAGCGGGCGACCTCCTGCTGCGGCCGCGCGCGTTCGGAATCTTCGCCGAGGAGGTGGACGGCCAGGACGTCCGCGCCGTCCACGCCGCTGCGAGCCGTGCCGTGGCACGGGCGCGCCGGGGCGAGGGCCCGGCGTTCCTGCTCTGCCAGACCTACCGTTTTCTCGGTCACCACGTTGGCGATATCAGCCGCGCCTACTACCGGACGAAGGACGAAGAGCAACGCTACAAGGCTGAGCGCGATCCGCTCCACATCCTGACGCGGTGGCTGGTCGCGGAACGGCTGGCGGCACCGGAGGAGTTCGCGCGTGTCGAGCAGCAGGTACGCGCGGAGATCGCCGCCGGCCTGCAGTTTGCCCTCGCGGCGCCCTATCCCGACCCAGGTGAGGTTGACCGGGATGTCTACGCCTAAAATGCGAAACTACGCAACCTACAGTCCGTCGCTGTGAGTGAGCCGGTCATTGCGGCCGCAGTGCGCGAGATTACGTTCGGACAGGCCGTCCGCGAGGCGCTGGCCGAGGAGATGCGGCGGGATCCCGCGGTGTTTATCATCGGGGAGGACGTGGCAGAGGCGGGGACGCCGTTCAAAGTGCTGTCCGGCCTCGTCGAAGAGTTTGGGCGGGACCGCGTGATCGACTCGCCGATCTCCGAAGCCGGCATTACGGGGCTGGCCGTCGGCGCAGCGATGACGGGCATGCGGCCGGTCGTGGACATCATGTTCGGCGACTTCATCACGCTGGCGATGGATCAGATCGCCAATCAGGCCGCCAAGGTGCACTATATGTCCGGCGGCAAGTTGAAGGTCCCTATGGTGGTCCGCACCACCCTGGGCGCGACGCGCCGCTCCGCCGCGCAACACAGCCAGAGCCTGCAGGCCTGGGTCAGCCACGTCCCGGGGCTGAAGGTGGCGCTGCCATCCACACCCTACGATGCGAAGGGGCTTTGGAAGACGGCGATCCGGGACGACAACCCCGTCGTCATCTTCGAGGATAAGTTGATGTATCAACTCAAAGGACCGGTGCCCGAGGGTGAGTACACGATTCCTTTCGGGACAGCCGACGTGAAGCGCGAAGGCCGTGACATCACCATCGTGGCCACCAGCAGTATGGTGCAGGTCGCCCTGCAGGCGGCAGATCTGCTGGCGCCGCTTGGTATCAGCGCAGAGGTGGTGGATCCCCGTACCACGGCGCCCCTCGATGCGCGCACCCTGGTGGAATCTGCCAGGAAGACCAGTCGCGTCATCGTGATGGACGAGGGGTACCAGCGGTACGGCATCACCGCCGAATTGGCCGCGGTCATCGCCGAGGGCGCCTTTCACTACCTCGACGCCCCCGTCACGCGGCTGGGCGCGATGGATGTGCCGGTCCCGTTCTCACCGGTCCTTGAAGATCTCACGGTCCCCACGCCTGAACTTGTGGTCGAAGCGGCGAAAACATTGTGTGGGAGAAAATGAGTCTCCCCGGTCTGCCCAGTCTCCTCGGTCCTCCCAGTCTACGTGCCAATGCCTTTCATGAAGGCTAACAGACCGGGAAGACCGGGAAGACTGGGTAGACTGGGTAGACCCTTTCGTTGAGAGAGGTGATGCCATGGGCATAAAGACCTTTGGGCAGATGGCGGTGGATTGGGAAGAGCGGGTGAACTTCGAGCGCCTGCGCACCGAGCGCCTGGCCCGCGTCAAGAAATCCTTGGCGGCTTCGGAACTCGGGGCGTTGCTGTGCTTCGACATGAACAACATCCGGTACATCACCGCGACCCACATCGGAACGTGGGCGATGGACAAACTAGTGCGCTTTACCCTGCTGCCGCGCGGCGATGAGCCCATTCTGTGGGACTTCGGCTCGGCGGCGCGGCATCATCAGCTCTACAACCCCTGGCTGGGCGAGCGGTCACGCGCCGGCATTTCCACGCTGCGGGGTGCCTACCCTCAGCGGGCCACAGATGTGGCCCGAAAAATCCGGGTCGAGCTGGAAGCGCGGAAGTTGCACCGGGCGCCGCTGGGGGTGGACGTGATCGAGATCCCCGTGCTGGAGGCGCTGCGCGCAGAAGGCCTCACCGTGGTCGACGGCCAGCGCCTGATGCAAGAGGTCCGGAAGATCAAGACGCAGGATGAGATCACCCTGCTGGCGACTGCCTGTATGATGGTCGATGCCGCGTATGAGGAGCTGTACCGGGTGATGCGACCGGGCATGCGGGAGAACGAGTGTGTGGGACTGGTCAGCAAGGTCCTCTATGACCTTGGCTCCGAGCACGTGGAGGGCGTGAACGCCATCTCGGGAGAACGCTGCAACCCGCATCCCCACGTCTACACCGATCGCGTGCTGCGGCCCGGCGATCCGGCGTACTTTGACATCCTGCATAGCTTCATGGGGTATCGCACCTGCTACTATCGTACCTTCGCCGTGGGCAGCGCATCGCCGGCGCAGGTCGACGCATACTCGCGCTGCCGGGAGTACCTGGATACGGCGATCAGTTTGATCAAACCCGGCGTGAGCACGGCGGATGTCGTCAAGGTGTGGCCCAAAGCGGCGGAGTTTGGATTTCCAAACGAGGAGGCGGCGTTCGCCCTGCAGTACGGCCACGGCGTCGGCCTGTCGATCTGGGAGAAACCGATCTTCAGCCGGTTGATGTCCGTCGACTATCCGGAAGTTATCGAACAGGGCATGGTATTCGCGCTGGAGACCTTCTGGCCGGCGACCGATGGGTGGTCCGCGGCACGGATCGAAGAGCAGCTCGTCGTGACGCACGATGGCTGCGAAGTGATCACCCGCTTCCCCGCGGAGCAGTTGCTGGTCGCCGGCACACGCTACTACACCGCGAGCGGTCCACTACCGGCCACACGCGAAACGCAGTCCAACCTCAATCGCGCCGGGTCGAGCACCCTTGAGGCGGTCGTCAGTAGCGCGCGTCAAGAAGGCGGCAAAGTCCGAACTTGACGTCTATCGCGTCAGTCGCGTCTCTTTGCGTCTCCGTGTGTGTTGGACGCGACGGGACGCAATAGACGCAAAAAGACGCAAGAGACGAGGTTGTCTGCGTGCCTGTGAATGTGATCATGCCGGCGCTGGGGATGACCCAGGAGACGGGCAAACTGCTGCGCTGGCTGGTGGCCGAGGGCCACCCGGTCAGGCAGGGCCAGCCGTTGATGGAGATCGAGACGGATAAAGTCACCGTCGAGATTGAGTCGCCCGCCTCCGGCGTTCTGACCGGAGTGCGCGCGCTCGCCGGCCAGGAGGTGCCCGTGGGGCACGTGGTCGCCGTCATCCTGGCCCCGGGGGAGACCCCGCCTGCCTCCACGCCGGTGACACCAGCGGCGGCGCAGCCGGCCGCGCGCGTCCACGAACCACAG
>Ga0066710_100007777_pt1 | contig 10300 bp, 10 predicted proteins | sample GraSoiAngelo_159_FD_79666 | JGI IMG/M metagenome (GOLD analysis project Ga0066710, IMG submission 79666) | Grasslands soil microbial communities from the Angelo Coastal Reserve, California, USA - 14_1009_16_40cm | ecosystem: Environmental > Terrestrial > Soil > Grasslands | place: USA...
AACTCCACGCCCATGAAGTCGTACTCGTCCTTGTGCCAGCCCATGCCGACGCCGAGCGTGAAGCGGCCGCCCGAGAGCTCCTGCAGGGTCGCGACCTGTTTCGCCAGGTGCATCGGGTTGTGCAGCGGCACGAGCACGATCGACGTGCCGAGCCCGATCCGCTCCGTCCAGCCGGCGATCCAGCCGAGCGTGACGAGCGGGTCGTACACGCGCCCGTACGGATCGACGCCTTCGGGGCCGACGATGATGTGCTCGGTCGTCCACACGGAGTCGAAGCCGAGCTCCTCCGCGAGCTCCGCGCTGCGGCGGATCGCGTCGGGCGACGAGTCCTTCCCGTAGTTCGGCAGGATGACGCCGAAGTGCACGACGCGAGACTAACGGCGGCGCGGGTGGCGAGGCTGGCGACGACCGATCCGGACGGCCGGCCACATCTCGTCCCGATCGTGTTCGTGCTGGACGGCGACACGCTCTACTCGGCCGTGGACCGGAAGCCGAAGCGCTCGCAGACGCTGCGGCGGATCGAGAACGCGCGTGCGCGACCGGACGTGACGATCCTCGTCGACCACTACGAGGACGACTGGAGCCTGCTCTGGTGGATCCGGCTCCGCGGCCGTGCGCGCGTGCTCGACGACGGCGAGGAGCGGGAGCGCGCGCTCGCGCTGCTGACGGAGAAGTATCCGCAGTACCGCACGGAACCGCCGGACGGGGCCGTGCTTGCCGTTGACATCACCGACGTTCTCGAATGGACCCCAAAAGCGGGTCGGACCCGGAGGGTCTGACCCTTGGGGGTGGGAAGAGCGCGGGAGGCCCGCGCGTCTTGCGGGCATGGACTGCACGCCCTTCGGTGACTTCGTGCCGCACGAGCGGGACGTACCTCCGCCGCCTCAGAAGCAGGAGAGGCCGTCGATCTTTCGCCCGAACGCCGTCCTCGCGGCGTTGCTCGAGCGCTACGCCGCCGTAGCGAGACGTTCGGCCGTCCAGGGCTCGTAGACTTCTCTTCCTGAAGCTCGCGCTCGCCGGCGACACGATGCTCGGACGCGGCGTCGCCGAGCGGCTCGCGGACGACCCGGCGCACGAGCTGTTCGCGCCGGAAGTCGTGGCCGCGGTTCGCGAGGGCGATCTCGTCGTCCTCAACCTCGAGTGCTGCATCTCGGAACGCGGCGAACCGGCGCCACGACGCGTCTTCCACTTTCGGGCGCCGCCGGTAGCGGCGGAACGGCTCGCGGAGCTGGGCGTCGACTGCGTGACGCTCGCCAACAACCACGCGCTCGACTTCGGCCCCGAGGCGCTGCTCGACACGCTCGCGTACCTCGACGCTGCGGGGATCGCCCACGTCGGCGCGGGCGCCGACGTCGCACAGGCCCGCGCGCCCGTCGTGCTGGAGAAGAACGGGTTCCGGCTCGCGGTTCGCGCACTCACCGACCATCCGGTCGAGTATGCGGCCGGGCTGGGCTTGCCCGGCGTCGCGTACGCGGATCTCCGGCGCGGCGTACCGGCGTGGATCACTGCGGCGATCCCGGAGGTGGACGCCTTGCTGATCAGCCCGCACTGGGGCCCGAACATGAATCCGGAACCTCTCCCCTACGTCCGCGAGGCTGCCGCAGCTCTGCTCGACGGAGGCGCGACGCTCGTAGCCGGTCATTCCGCGCACGTGTTCCAGGGCGTCGCGCAGCGCGTCCTCTACGACCTCGGCGACTTCCTCGACGACTATCGCGTCGACCCTAGGCTGCGAAACGATCTCGGCCTGCTCTTCCTCGTCGACCTCCCCGGCGACCGGATCGAGGCGGTCCCGCTGAAGCTGGAGTTCACGCGCACGCGCCTCGCCGACGGGAACGACGCCGCGTGGATCCGGCGGCGCTTCGCCGCAGCCTGCGAGGCGCTCGGCACGGACGTCGACGTGGAGAACGGCCGCCTCGTCCTCCGCTGGCGCTGACGTCCTTCTCGCTCCGAGCGGCTTTCGCGCGTTTGCGTCGGCCCGGCCCGGGTAGCGGGACCAAATCCGACAAGGGGGTCAGATGGCCAAGATCGAGAGTCCGCGCGAGCTGTTCGTCCACAAGCTGGACGCCGCGCTCACGATGGAGAAGACGGTCGTCGGGATGCTCGAGGAGCTCGCGGAGAAGGCGAACGACCCACAGCTCAAGCAGAACCTCCGCGCGCACCATCGCGAGACCGAGCAGCAGGTTCGCAATCTCGAGCGGGTGTTCGACGCACTCGGCACCGAGCCGGACTCGCAGCCGTGTCCGACGATCGAAGGGCTCGCGAAGGAAGGCGAGCAGAACCTGAAGGACGTGGACGACTCGCTCAACGACGCGGTCATCCTCGCCGGCGTCGTTGAGACCGAGGCGCACGAGATCGCCGTGTACGACGGGCTGATCACGCATGCCGAGGCAATGGGCGAGGACGACATCGTGGCGCTGTTCCAGGAGAACCTGGAGCAGGAGCAGGCGACGTTGAAGAAGGCGCGCGAGGCGACGAAGAAGGTCGCGCAGCGCGAGGCCCAGCGGGTCTAGCAGCTACACCTCAGTCGGGCGGCGCGACGGGTCGGTCGCGCCGCCCGCAGCCTCACTCCATCTCGTCGGCGAGCCTGCGCGCGACGTTGCTCGCCGCGCGGTCTCGGCGCCGGCCTCGGCGACGCGCGCGGAACGGTGTGTCCTCGAGCCGCGGCGCGGGATGGCCGTTCTCGATCCGCAGGCGCTCGATTGTCTCCGATGCGGCTTCGCGCGTCTCCGGGAAGTCCTCGCCCATGCGCTCGCACAACGCTGCGGCCAAGGCGTAGATCTGGCGAGCGGTTGGCGACGCCACGCCCCCATTGCACCGCTTGGCGTGTGACTGGACTGTGCCGATTTGGTACCAAGGGCCTGGCCCGGCGGGTCAGACCCTTGGTACGCCCCTCTGGTCGCCCCTTACTTCTTTTTCAGCGCGCGGATGTCGCCTGCGCTGCGGTACCGGCCGCCGACGAGCTTGTCCGTCCACGTGCCCTTCCCGCCTTCGGTCGCGTGGTACGTGAACTCGTAGCGGACGTACTTGAAGCTGTTGAAGTTGTCCGTGCTCGTGAAGTAAGCGCTCAGCCAATCGTACGTTCCCGCGCACTGGCCCTTCGTGTCGGCGCTCGTGCACTGGAAGTCCTTCGTCCCGAGGTCGCCGCGCGCAGTCAGGCCCGCCCGCAGCGTCCCGCGGAAGGTGGTCGTCGACTGGCCGTTGAGCGTCCCGCGGATCCCGGCCGGGATCGTGGCGGTGGCACCGGGGCTCGTTCCCGCGATGGTCGTGAACTGGCCGCCGTACGTCGAGGCGGCACAGAAGCGGCCCGGCGCCTTCCGCCACACGCGCACCGTGCGGCCGTACGTGTCGAAGGCCCAGTTGTTGCCGCGGGTGCCGGTGTCGACGTCGTTCTGGACGACGTAATGGACGTTCAGTACGAGCTTCCCAGCGCCGCAGCCGAGGTTCGTGGTCTTGTTCGATGCCGCCGCAGGAACCGCCAGCCACAGCAGGGTCAAGGCTGTGGGGATGACTATTTTCACCACTAAGGAGACGCGTTTGAAATAGGAAACTTGCGGGCTGCCGAGAAGTCCTCTCCCAGGGTCGTCCTCGGAGGCCGCGAAACTCTTCCCCATGGCGGATCAGCACGAGATCGAGCAGGCCTGGGCCGCTCTCGCCGAGCGCGAGCGGCGGCTGAACGAGACCGTCAACCGGCGGACGGCGCAGCTGGACGAGCGCGCGGCGCGGTTCGAGCGGCTGACGGCGGAGTTCACCGAGCGGGCGCGCGATCTCGAGGAGGCGGAGGCGAAGCTCGACGCGCGTGCGGACCGGGTCGAGGCGGCAGAGGAGGCGTTGGGCGAGCGCGAGCGGGTGGCGCGCGATCTCGAGGCGCGCGTCGAGCGGGTGGGCCAGCGCGAGTTCGAGCTCGACAAGCGAGAGCGCGACCTCGCGGCGGTGCGGACCGAGCTCGACGAGCGGGGCGAGTGGCTCACGGCCGCGGAGGCGGCGCTCGCGGACCGGGAGCGGGACGTCGGCGATCTCGAGGCGCGGGAGGCGGAGCTGGCGCAGCTGCTCGCCGAGGCGGAGTCGCGTGTGAGGGTTCACGCCGTCGCGAGCCGGGAGCTCGACCGGCGCGCGTCCGCCCTCGACGAGCTCGAGCCCCGGCAGCGTCTGATCGAGCAGCGCGAGCGGGCCGTCGGGGCGCGCGCGGACGCCGCGGCGGAGCGCGAGTCCGGGCTGGACGGGCGCGACCGCGAGCTCGACGAGCGCGAGGGCCGGCTCGCGGGTGCCGAGGAGCGTCTGAGTCGACGCGCCGCAAAGATCGCAGTCGCTGAGACACAGCTCTCGCACCGCCTGCGCGACGTGCGCGAATCCGAACGTCGCGCTGCCGAGTTCACGCAGCGCGAAGAGGCTCTCGAGCGCTATCGGGCGGAGCTCGACCGAACGGCCTCGGAGCTCGACGAGCGCGGCGCCTGGATGGATGTTGCCGTTGCGAAGCTCGAGGGACAGGAGCGCGCCGTGCGCGACCGCGAGCGCGAGGCGGATCGCGTGTTGGCGCGCGAGCGCGAGCTCGACCAGCACCAGGCGCGACTCGACGACCGCGACCGACAGCTGACGCGCGCGGAGGAAGAGCTGGTCGAGTGGCGCCGCCGGATCCGCGTGGCCGAGGCCCGGCTGCACGCGGAGACCGTCGAGCAGCCGGGCTAGCGCGCTCCTGCGCGGTTCACGTTGTGACGCGCGTTCGGCGCGCGTCGGAGCTCGTCCGGGACGTCAGTTAGGGACGATCGGTCATGTCACAGACGCGCCACGCCAGCGCGCGAAGTTGGCACGGATCCGACACAGACACGCGCGAAATCGTCCGGTATCGTCGATGTCGTGGGTGGTGGGTGATGTCCCCACCCAGGGCGGGGGCGCGCGCGTGTAACTGAGAGGCGTTAGAGCTCGTACGCCATCAGGATGGCGTCGACCAGCTCGGTGCCCTGACGGTAATGCTTCTTGCGATAGCCCTCGCGCACGAAGCCGAACCGCTCGTACAGCGCGATCGCCGCTTCGTTGTAGGGGAACACGTGCAGCTCGAGCTTTTGCACTTCGTGCTCGCGCCCCCAGTCCGCCGCTGCCGCGAGCAGCGCGCGGCCGATTCCCTGCCTGCGGTGTGCCTGCGCGACCATCAACCCCAGATCAGCGACGTGCCGGCTCGCGGGATGCTGGTCGCGCGCGATCGACAGACGGCCGACGAGCCTGCCGTCCTCCGCCTCCGCGACGAAGACGGCCGCGTGCGGATAGCGCCGGATCGCACGCAGATAGCGACGCTCGTCGCCGACACTGCGCCAGCCGTCCTGCGTCGCGAGCCAACCCTCCGGCTCCGCAGCCACCTCGTCGCCAAGCCGCTTCAGCTCCGGTGCGTCACCGGGGTCGGCCGGACGGACGACGAAGGTCATGTTCACTGCACGACGACCCCAGCACCGCCGCGGCGCGCGTCGCCGGCCGCGGCGAGCGTCCCGTCGTCGCGCATCTCGACGGCCGCGGCGCCGCCGAAGTAGAGGTTCTTCCGCCGCCAGCGCGTCACGTCCCAGCCCATCGCTTCGAGCTTGTCGAGCTCCGCCGGCTCGTGGCCGCCCTCGCAGTGGAGGTGCTCGCCCTCGAGGTGGATGCGTGGACGATCGATCGCGTCGCGGACGTCGAGTCCGTGCTGCACGACGTTGACGACGATCTGCATCACGGCGCCGCGAAGCCGCAACGACCCCGCGCTGCCGACGATGAGTCGCGGCCGCTGCTCGTGCAGAACGAGCGACGGGCTCATGCCCGACGACAGCCGTGCGGCGGCGCGCGGTGGTTTCGGCAGATCGAACTCGCCGAGCATGTTGTTCAGGTGGATGCCCGTCCCCGGAACGACCACACCCGACCCGGCGCCCGTGGACGCCGTCAGCGCGACGGCGTTCCCCCGCCCGTCGACGACGGAGATGTGCGTCGTGCCGCGGACGACGACGGCCCGCTCCTCGAGCAGCTTCGCGAGCCCGCCACGCCGCAGCGCGCTGTCGAAGCCGTCCTCACGCGCGCGCGCCTGCTCCCGCATGACGCGTGCCAGCGCGTCGATCGCCTCGGCGCTCCCGGGCCCACCGGCGTCGTCCAGCAGGCCGAGGCCGTAGGCGATCAGGATCCCGCCGGCGCTCGGCGGCGGGTTCGACAGGTATTCGTGGCCGCGGAACTCGGTCGTGACCGGACGCCGCCGAATGACGCGGTACTCCTTCAGGTCACGCGAGGTGATGCAGCCGCCGGTCCCGCCGACATGGTCGACGATCGCCCGTGCGAGCTCGCCGCCGTACAGCGTCCTCGCGCCTCGCTCGGCGAGCAGCTCCAGGGTCCCGGCGAGGTCGTTCTGGACGAGTGTGTCGCCGGTTGTCAGGCGCTCGCCGTTCCGTTCGTAGATCGCGCGGCTCTCCGGCGTGTGGCGCAGGATCAGATCGAGGATCGCGTGCAGATACGCCTGGCCTCGGGTCAGCTCGACGCCGTCGCGTGCGAGCTCGATCGCCGGCGCGAACAGGTCCTTCCACGGCAGCGTGCCGAAGGAGCGGTGGGCCTCCTCGAGGCCGAGCGCCGCGCCGGGGACGGCGCAGGAGGCGGCCCCGATCCGGAACAGCTGGGTTGACCCGCCGGAGAAGTCGACGTCCACTTCCTCCATCGGCCGCAGGCTCGCCTCCCGCAGGCCGAGCCCGGGCATGGCGACGAAGAAGTCGAGCACCCGCGTCGAGCAGTCCCGGGCGCGGTGCACGAGCATGAAACCCCCCGCTCCGGGGCCCGTGAGAGTACCCTCTGAAACCCAGGAGACGAAAGCCGCCGCAACGGCCGCGTCGACCGCGTTGCCGCCCTCGCGGAGCACACGTGCCCCCGCCTCGGCCGTGAGCGGGTGGCCGGCTGCAATTGCGCCTCTCATTCAAGGGAATGTAGTCAGTACCCGACAAACGGATAGACCCGTTTTTCGTCCGAAGGAAGGCCATGCTCCCTCAGCTCGATCTACGCTCTCTCGTCTCCCGCCGCAGCCTCGCCGCAGCCGGCGTCTTTTTCGCCGCCGCGGCCGTGGTCGCCGGGCTCGCCGGCCGGCAGGTCCGGGGCGCCGTCGGCGGTCTCGAGGACGCGCGCCCGATCTGGTTGTGGGCGGCAGCCTTCTGCTTCGTCGGCTCGCTGATCGCGAGCTCCGGGGTCTGGCGCTCGGCGCTCGGCCTCTGCGGCGGACGGATGCCCCGCGCAGACGCGGCCGCGTGTTACAGCGTCGGGTCGCTCGTCAACGGCCTGATGCCGATCCGGATCGGCGAAGGCGTGCGGCTCATGCTCTTCGCGCGGCGGCTCGACGGGGACGACCGAGCCTGGCGGATGGGCGGTGTGTTCACCGTGATCGGGGCGATGCGCCTCATGGTCTTCGGGATCGTCATCGTCTGCGCGGCCGCGGTGGGAGCAGTACCGCTTCGCCTCGTCGTCGTCGTCGCCGCGGTTGCCGTCATTACGGCGCTGGTTGCGTTCGTGACGCGCAACCGCACCCCGCGGACCCATGTCGCCCACCTGCTCGACGCGTTTCGCACGCTAGGCCGTACGCCGGCGCGAGGCGCGAGCATCGCCGCCTGGGTCGGCGTGTCGACGGGGGCCCGTTTCCTGGGCGCGACCGCGATCGCGGCTGCACTCGGGGTCAACCATCCGGTGCTCGCCGCGCTGATCATCCTCCCCACGCTCGATCTCGCCGGCCTGATCCCCCTGTCCGGGAACGTAGGCGTCACGAGTGGTGCGGTGACGATGGCACTGCAGGCGCACGGCGTCGGGCTCCAGCAGGCGCTTGCGACGGGGCTTGCATTCCACGCCGTCGAGACCGTCGCGGGGCTCTCATGTGGGATCGCGGGTGTCCTGCTGCTCGGGACGCGCAAGCGCGTGTTCGTGCTCGCCGCCGCCGGTGCGACTGCGTGCGTCGCGGCGGCCTTCTGCGCCACGGTGCTCGTCCCGCTCACGTAGGCGTCGCGCTGCCCCTGTCCCGGGCAGCACTGTGCGACACTGACGGAGCGTGACCGTCCGCCTGTGGGTCATCTGTCTGGCGGTTCTGATCGTCGTCGCGGCGCCTGCTGCGGCGGCGTCGAAACGGACGCTCGCCCGTCCGAGCCTCGCGCGCGTCGCGACGGGCCCGCTCGTGATTCGCGACGCGCCGCTTCGTCGCGACGAGGCTCCGGCCGGATTCTGGGGCGGCGTCTACACGACGCGTACGAACGAGCACGTGACGATCTATGCGTCGAACGCCTACGCCGTCGACAATGCCGCGAACCAGCGTTGGGCGGATTTCCTGGCGTCGCTCGTGCACGGCGCAGAGCTGTCGTCAGTCTCCGTGTACCTCGCGCCGCCGGGGCAGATCACGTCGCTCTGCGGCGGTGCGGACATCCTCGGGTGTTACGGACACGACCGCCTCGTCGCACCCGCTGAAGGAACGTTCGAAATCTCGGCCGAGTCGGTGATCGCACACGAGTACGGCCACCACATCGCCGCGCACCGCTCGAACGCGCCGTGGCCGGCGCTCGCCTGGGGAACGAAGCGCTGGGCGTCGTACGAGCAGGTGTGCCGCCGTGCGCGTGGGCACGAACTGTTCCCCGGCGCCGAGGGCGCTCTCCTCTACCTGTTCAATCCCGGCGAGGTGTTCGCGGAGACGTACCGGCTGATGAACGAGCGGAAGGCCGGGATTCCGGAGACACCCTGGCGCGTCGTCGACCAGAGTCTGATCCCCAACGATCGCGACCTCGCGCTCCTCGAGCAGGACGTGACGCAGCCGTGGACCGAGAACCGCACCGTGCGGTTGATCGGAGGCTTCGCATCGCGAGGCTCGTCGGTGCGGACGTTCAAGCTCGGGACGCCGCTGGACGGCACCTTCACGGCGTCGTTGCGGAGCAACGCGAACGTCCGGCTCGACGTCCTCTCCGGCACGAAGCGCATCGCGCGCGGGACGACGTCGACGGCCGGCACCGTCTGCGGTCCGCGAACGCTGACCTTTCGCGTCACGCGGACGTCGGGGAGCGGTTCGTTCACGCTCTCCCTGTCGCTGCCGTGAGCCTCTTAGAGACTTCTTAGCGACGTCTTAGCCCGCTCTCACTCGGCGCTGGTTTTCTGAGGCTAGCCTAAACGGCGCCTACACTGAGACCAGATGTTCTATCTCACCTACATGGTCAGCGAGCTGCGGCGACGTCGCGGCCGCACCATCCTCACCGCCCTCGGCCTTGCCGTCGGCGTCGGGCTCGTCGTCGCCGTGAGTGCGCTCTCGACCGGGCTGGACAATGCTCAGGCCAAGGTGCTGAAGCCGCTGACCGGCGTCGGCACGGACCTTTCGGTCTCGAGGCCTGTTCGGTTCGGGACGACCGCGGGCCCCGGACCGCAGGCGTTGCCGCGGGCGGAGCGGAACCGGCTGCAGCAGGAGAACGGCGGCTTGCGATTCGGGCTGCAGAACCTGGGCAAGCCGGGGGCGAAGTTCACGCGTGACTCCTTCCTCTCGACCTCGCAGCTCACGTTCCCGCAGAGCGACGTGGCGAAGGTCCGGACGATCTCGGGCGTGCAGAGCGCAGCGGGCGGCTTGACGCTGACGTCGCTGCACGTGTCCGGAACCGTCCCGAAGCAAGGACGGCAGTCACAGCCGCTTGCTCCAGGCCAGAACAACACGCGTGGCGGCCCGCCGAGGAGCCTCAACTTCGACTCGCGCACGGTCACAGGCGTCGACTGGAGCCGTCCCGAGGTCGCCGCGGTCACTCCCGGCCAGATCGTCGCGGGTCACTACCTCAAGTCCAAGAAGCAGGCCGTTCTCAATCTCAACTACGCACGGCGGAAGAACGTCCACCTCGGCGACACGATCTCGTTCGGCAGCACGAAACTGAACGTCGTCGGTTTCGCTCGGACCCCGCTCGGCGGCCAGGCGTCGGATGTCTACATGGATCTCGGCGTGCTGCAGAAGCTTTCCGATCGAGCCGGGCGCGTGAACACAATCTACGTGCGTGCGACGAGCGCGTCGCAGGTCGGCCACGTCGTCACTGCGATCCGGGCGCGCGTCTCGGGTGCATCGGTGACGACTGCGAAGGATCTCGCCGACCGCGTCAGCGGCTCGCTGATCGACGCGAAGAACCTGACGAACAAGCTCGGCACCGCGCTGGAGATCGTCGGTCTGCTCGCCGCCGTCCTGATCGCGGGGCTTCTGACGCTCTCGTCGGTGACGAAGCGGATCCGCGAGCTCGGAACGCTGAAGGCGCTCGGCTGGTCGCAGCGGCTCGTCGTCCGCCAGGTGACGGGCGAGTCGCTCCTGCAGGGCCTGTTCGGC
>Ga0066710_100007778_pt1 | contig 10300 bp, 10 predicted proteins | sample GraSoiAngelo_159_FD_79666 | JGI IMG/M metagenome (GOLD analysis project Ga0066710, IMG submission 79666) | Grasslands soil microbial communities from the Angelo Coastal Reserve, California, USA - 14_1009_16_40cm | ecosystem: Environmental > Terrestrial > Soil > Grasslands | place: USA...
AACAAGTGGGATAAGACCGGAACCGAAACGAACGTATCCGGCAATGGAGAACGCGAAAAGGGGCAGGAGCAGCGTAATCACTCGCAAGAAAAAGCCGAGATAATTGAGGCGCCGACGAATCATCTGTTTTCGATCCGCTCTCACCAACAGCGGAGGCAGCGACCGCCTGACCCGCCGATGGACCTAAGTCAACGCGAGCGCGCCGCACCGACCGAAGAGTTGACCGCCCTGGCACCTGACGCCGGATAAGTCTGACGCCACAACCGGGACGCCGTCTCGTCAGCGTTGAAGGGAGGTGGCGGCAGAAAGCGGATATTATATACTAGGCGTGCTTCAAGGCGTCTCGCAGCGCCTGCTCAAAGGTGTATTCGGGTGCCCACCCGTAGTCGCGCTTGATCTTCCGAATGTCGGCCGTCAACACGGGACGGTCAATGCGCCGCCTGTGCCTTTCCGACGGAACACACTCGACCTTATCCCCAAGAAGGCTCGAGAGCACTTGAACCACTTCCAGCGCGCTCCACGACGTCCCAGTTCCAATGTTGCAGACATCGATCTGCGAATGAAGGTTAAAGACCATGCGGAGAATGGCCGACGACACGTCCTTCACGTGCACGTAATCTCTCTTCGACTCGGCGTTCCCGACCTCGATTCGCCTTCCACTCTTCAATCGCTCCAGAATGTCTGGAATCAGGTGAGGGTTAGTTTCATAAGCTCCCACGGCATTGAAGATCCGGCCTATCGCGAACTCGCAACGACTGCGGGCGGCTGCACCACTCACCTGCCGCTCGTTAGTCAGCTTACAGAGGCCGTATAAATCCATGGGCCCCAGCTTGTCAGCTTCCGCATGCGGCTTCGACGAACTCTGGTATACGGCGGCCGTGGATGCAAGAAAAAAGCGCTCTACGCCACAGGCTACAGCAGCGTCCAGAACACTTTGCGTTCCCTTCACGTTGACGCTCCACGCCTCGGAAGAGTGCTCGTTACAGTATGGAATGTAGTGAATTCCAGCCAGATGCACCACGGTAGCGGGCTTGATCTTTGCCAGCGCCTTGGCAAACCCGGACGAGCGAATGTCCAGCTCAAGGAACTCAATCCCTTTTGGTGTTGTCAGGTGTCCGCTGAGTCGCCACCGCAAAACCCTGTCGACAACGATCGTGAGGTGAGAGAGACCCTTCTCGATGAGTAGGGCCACCAGGTTCGTCCCGACGAATCCACAGCCCCCCGTGATCAGGATCCTCCCGTCTTTCACTGGTTCGCCTCCAAGAATTCCGTTAGCTGGCGTGTGACAACGTTCCAGTCAAATGTCGATCGGGCGGTCTCGACGCAAACGGAAGAGGCCCTGATCCATTCGTTGTCCATCTTCGCGTGCCTCTCCATGAGCACACCAATTTCGCCCGGCTTCGGAGCGCACACCCATCCCAATCCGTACTGCCTCACCACCGAGACACTCCCATTTTGCGGGTAGAGGGTTGTGAGGGTTGGCGTTCCGGCGGCGGCCGCCTCGGCAATAACTCGCGGAAAACCTTCTCGCTTCGACGGAAGAACCAGTAATGTCGATTGTTTCAAGAGTCGGACCTTTTCCGGCTCATCGACCGGTCCGTGAACGAAGACATTCTCAATGCCGTTGCTGAGCCTTTTCAGTTCTGGCAACAAGGGACCGTCACCGACAAAATGAAGCTTATAAGTCCTCCTGTGGAGCGCCGCCTGCACGAAGCTCCTCAGAACGATCAACGGGTTCTTGTGTGGGGAGAGTCTGCCGAGGAAAAGGATCGTTCGGTCCTGCTTCTCAGAATCCTCTGTTCGGTAGTCCCGGCAGTGGACGCCGCTCAAAACGGTACAGACCCGATCCGCCGGAACCGCGTACCGCTGTCGCAGGTGTTCTGCGATAGAATCGCTCACCGCAGTATGAAGCGCGGCACGGCTCGCGACCAGACGATACAGCGACCGCCAGAAAAGCGATCGCCGGATTTCACACCAGTCGACGACACCCCTGACCGTCGCCAGCCTCGGGACCATTGTGGCCGGGAGCACGGGCCACAGGTTGATAATAACAGCATCATAGTTACCAGTGCTCTGAATCCATTCCAACACACTCCGCGTGAACCGCATGATATCGATAGGGTTTCTTCGCAGCCAGGAGGCCGGCTTGTAGCGGAAGCCATCGGTAACGCGATGGACCTCGATGCCCTGCACGTTCTCCCGTGCGGCGTGGTCCGGCGCCAGCCGTATGGTGCAAGCGTGGACCGCGTTGCCCTTCCGCGCCAGCTCGCGGCCCAATTGGAGGTACCTGACCTCTTGCCCACCCACATGGGGATGGAACAACTCTGTAACGAATGCGATCCTCATGACTGCTCTCGCCCACGCTACTGACCGAAGAGCTCGATCTCGATCATCTCGCACAGCAGATGGCCGATCAGAATGTGGGCTTCCTGCACGCGCGGCGTTTCCTCCGACGGCACGCGAATGCAGCGGTCGACAAGCCGCTTGAGCTGGCCGCCTCCACGTCCCGTGAGGCCCACGCTCACCAGACCTTTGTTCTTTGCCGCCTCGATGGCTAACAAGACATTGCGGGAGTTCCCGCTGGTGGAGATCCCTATGGCCACGTCCCCGCTGGAGCCCAGGGCCTCGAGCTGGCGAGCGAAGACAACATCGAACGAATAATCATTGCCGATGGCGGTCAGCGAAGAGGTATTCACCGTCAAGGCATAGACGGGCAAACCGCTGCGCTCGAGCTTGTACCGGCCCACGAGCTCCCCCGCGATGTGCTGGGCGTCGGCCGCGCTGCCGCCGTTGCCGAACAGAAACAGCCTGTGGCCGCCGCGCAGGGCGGCGATCAAGTCGCGCGCTACTTCGATCACGGCGTCGATGAGTTGCGGATCGTCAAGTAAAGCCTGTTTGACCGCAACGCTCTCTCCGATGCGCCGGCGCACCAGGGGCTCAAAGTCGCGCGCCCGGGCCATTCACCCTCCAGGTCCCCAAGGCCGTGAAACTCGAAGCCGCATTCGGCAGGCCGGGCTCCCGTCTTGCGAAGTGCCTCCGCCACCCAATTGCCCGCACTGCAAGATCAATCCCACGTTCGGACATAGTGGGTATTCAACGTAAAGATCGCCTCCCGCCAAGGTGCCCCCGGCCAGGCCGCCTGCGTCGGCCAGCAGGCATGGGAACGCGCGCACCGAAGGCGGATCTTGGAGGGACAAGGCGGAATCCCTTGCGCCCCGGGGCGCCGGCTGCCTTCCCCGCCAAGGCCATGCGGATCAAAGCTTGGACTTCCTTCATGTCGCGGTCCACCGGCTTATCCTATCCTAACCGCCCAGGCCCGAATTCCCATTTGATTTTCCGACCGACCGTTAAGATGCAGTGTTCAGCACCTCTCGATACACTTCAAGGTGTTGCAACGCGGACTCTTTCGCCGAGAAAAGCTGCGCCCGTTCTCGACCGAGTACTGCGAGCCGTTGGCGAAGCTCTCCATCGGAGACAACTCGTTCGATGGCGCTCGCAATGCTCTGAGCGTCGTGCGGATTGATGAGGATGCCTGCATTCCCCACCACTTCCGGCAGTGAAGAGGCGTCCGAAACGATGACAGGAACGCCATGAGCCATCGCTTCCAGCGCCGGAAAGCCGAAGCCTTCGTTGAAGGAAGGCAGCACAAAGACCGTTGCTCTCGCGTAGAGAGCTTCAAGGTCATCGTCGCTCACGTGTCCTGTGAACACCAGTCGCTCTTCGAGCGACAGTTCTCTGACCAGCCGACAAAGGGAGGGATAGAAGTTGTCCTTCTTGCCGGCAATCACCAACTGAAAGCGCTTGCGTGTTTCAGGGGAGACCAGAGCAAAAGCCTGAAGCAGTGCCTGGACATTCTTGTGCGCTTTTAGGAGCCCCACGAAGAGGACGTAGGGTCCGAGGATCCTCAATGCTCGCAGCCTCTCCCGGTCGGCTTCCCCAGCAACGTCCGGGCGTTGTTCGGTGAGTCCATTGTAGATGACGCGGATCTTCTCGTCAGGCACGCGGAATCGCTCTTGAATGGAATCCTTGGAAAACTGAGACACCGTTATGATTCTGGCGGCGCGCTGAACCGCCAATCGCAACATGGAGCAGGCGTACTGGTAGGCCAGCAGGTTGGGCAGGAACTCTCGATGCACCAAGTGCGTCAGATCGTGAATGGTAACCACCAAGCGACCACGGTAGAAGTACGGAACATTGTAGTGCGGACAATGAAGCAGACCGGTGCCGTCCAAGAGGCGAGGGATTTGCCACTGCTCCCTCAGGCTATAGATCGGGGCCCTGCTCTCGACCAGCCGAAACCTGGTTGACAGCCAATCCAGGGGGGCGTGAGGCGTCGAACAAATAACGGTGAACCCGAACTCGCTCGCGACCGAGGCAACACCCCTCAACAGGCCGCCGACGTAGCTTCCGATGCCGGTGAAACCCAGCATTCGAGCGTCGAGCGTAACCCTATTTTTCTCCGATTCGACATCCGCTTTCATAAACAAGTTGTGGTGAAGCTGTGGGCGCCAGCCGGATGGCGAGTCCGGAGAGAGCGCCGTCGCGGCGCGGCTGAAGGGAGACACTCAGAGACCACGCCTGGCCGTGCGAGGAAGATCGCCAAGCCCCAGATGAAGAACCAGTAGCGAAATGCCAGCTGCGACAGGGCGAAGTAATGGATGAACTGGCCCACCAGAACAACCAGGACAGCCGCGCACGCCTTCTTCTGGGCGGGGTTGGCCGCCCTCTTCAAGGCTCTGTAGCATCCCCGCAACAGGGTGGCCAGCAGCATAATGAAGGCGACCCCGCCTACGATTCCGGTTTCACTAAAAACCGTGATGAAGAAGTTGCCTACGGTGTACGCGCCCTCATCATCGGAGCGCATCTGGTTCAGAAGGCCACGGTCGCGCGCAGCCCAGGTTGGGTAGCTGCCAGGGAGGTAAAACATGGAGTCGCCAATTCCCACACCTACCCAGGGATGCTCGCGAAACGTATTCCAGGCGCTTTCCGCCTTGGCGGCGCGGTCCCGCGCCGAGAATTCCTCCGTGTCCCGTCCCCAGGTCATGATTCCCCGGGCCCGGTCAACCATCCAAGCCAAAGGGTCAGGATTAATCGCGAAAATCAAGAGGGTTGAAAGAGTCAGACTGAGGGCAAACGCGGCGAGGTGGCGGCGTTTAACAATAAGGGCAGCTGTTCCCATTTGCCCGAGTAGGGCAATCGTGCCTCCAAGCGAGAATGTACCCAGAAACATCAAGAAGGAAACAGCCGATGCGAGCCAGGACCAGACCCGTCCCCTCCAAGAGTAAGCTGCGAGGACAAAAAAGGGGATGACATGGAGCAGATAATCGGCTGCCATCGAAGGCTCATAGGCCAGTAACTGAAGCCGGAATCCCGAGGCCATGTACTGTCTGGGGCCGAATGTATGAAGGATCTCCGTTAGGCGAGCTGTCCAATCGCTACGCAGATATCCATCGGCCAGCTCCACAACCCCGGCAAAGAAGGCCAGAGCAAATCCCAGAGAGTACCAGTTCATCGTTCTACGGAAGTCTTTCCAGGAGCGCACAAAATGCACCGTGAAGATCGCAACGGACACGTCAGCCGAGAGCTGGAGGAACTGGCGTAGACTCTTGGACCAAGGTGAGGTGTTTAGCCACTGAGCGGAAGGAGCTTGAGACGATAAAAAAATAGAGGCCCCGCATATGACCCAGAACAGGATGAGTAACTGGACAGTTCTGACACCAAGAAGAGACCGGAACCTTCGCTTCGAAATGTCCGGGAACAATAAGACCCATAACAAAGCGACCAGGAACGTGGAAGGCTGACCAAAGCTCTTCGCTTGTTTGACAAGACTGAGGTCGGTGAACGGCAATGACGCGACGAGCAGTCCCCAGACGAAATAGTGAAGCGGATCGTGCGGCCTGGAGGTGCCACGCAAGAGGCTGCGCGGAGGCTCATTTTCTAGGCCTCTAGCTCTCCGCAGGCCCGCAATGTCAAGGGTTCGAGGACCGGTCCACATTTTTTTAAGACTACAAGGAGCCAAAAACCTCTGGATACAGTTGTGCGAACTTCTCATACTCGAACAGAAACAAGACGTCATCGACGACTGGATAGGTTTTGAGGCACTGGGGGCAAAGAAATGATACACCCTTTCGTTGCAACTGCACTGCGCTGCCGCTCTGCTGGCACGAAGGACAAATCAGAGCGTCATAAATCGAGCCGATTCCTCCAACCTCCTCACCGGATTTCCGACATACACCGGAGATATTGCCGCCAAGCAGATACGCAGCAAGATACGTTGTGTGCGAGGCAGGGTCGAATAGTTTCGACCGAAGGGGAAACCCGGCGGCAGGGCACAATTCAACATCTCTCTCATCGAAAAGCTCCAACGCGTGCTTCCACGAGTCAAGCGAGATTTGATTGTTTTCGAGAATCCCGTGCTCGACCTCATTGCAGCTTCCCGCACAGAAGAACCGGTCGAAAGCCCTGCGTACCGTGCTTCTGTTCAGCGATTCTTTCGAGTACGCCTTATTTCCGCGGTATAAATTGAGATGTAGGATTTGCTTGTAGGGCTCCTCGTCAAAGAAAAAGTAGCCTCCCGGTGCAAGCGCCCTGTATATTTCCCTGGTGATGGCAAGGGGCTCGGGGAAATGGTGAAGCGTTTCATAGCAAAACATAAAGCCCACCGAGTTTGGCCTAAAGGGAAGATTGTTAGCATCACAGCAAATCCTTATCGGAGAACCTGTCTTCTTGAAGATGTCTCGATAATGATCGCAGCTTCTTAGTAGATCGTAAGAGATATCAACCGCAGCTCCGTGGGCTCCCAGATCGGTTTCCATGACCAGTGACCGCTGACATCGTTCTGCCCCGATTTCTACGTAGGGCGACAAAGGGATACCCCTTTCCTTTAACGACCTCATCTGACCCAAGGTCTTCTGCATCCTCTCCGCCAGGATGCGTTCGATACCAGAAGCGTCGAATTCGCTATCAAAAATGCCTACCCCGTCAAGCTGTTGTTGGTAGAGCTTCCTCCTGAAAGCGATCTCGCCTTTCTGGTTTCTGACGTCTTGAGTATTCATATTAATAAGAAAGCTCCGCTCCCGTTCAATCGCAGCGTTGCCGACCTTCCTCAATTCCCGGTGACGACGGCGCGGGTTGAGGCCTGATGGCCTGCCTGAAGGAATCCTCGAGGGCACGCCAGCTTGCACTAATCAGGTCCCACCGTCCTCCAAAAAACCAGATGAGGCTTCGACCCATCCGGCTCAGGATGAACATAATCAAGAAGAGCGCGTGCGAACCCGCGGTATGGTTCTTCGAATGGAAGTAGACTCGGCTTCGCGTGGCATGGTAGCGCTGGAAAGCCGAGTGCGGAGTCGACGACCGGCTGACCTTGTGGTAGACCCTTGCGTCTGGAACGACGAAACGCTTGAAGCCAGCTTTGGCGGCGCGCCGGCAGAAATCCGAGTCCTCATAGTACAGAAAGGCGCCTTCGTCAAGCAGTCCGATCTCCTCGAACACCCGACCGCGAACGAGCAGACAACAGCCAGTTATCCAGTCCGTCTGCACTGCAATTGCGGTTGCGGACGGAAGCCGGAGAGACCTAACGGTGCGATCGCCCCACCAGTTGAACGTCCCGCCGAGATACCACGGCCTCGACGGGCGGTCATATTCGTAAATGCCGCCGCCGGCTAAGTCCGCGCCTGAGCGCTCCGCTCCTTCGATCAACTTCGCTAGAGCGCCCGCTTCGATGACGGTATCGTTATTGAGAAGGAGAATCCAGCTCGCTCCGCGCGCCAGGGCGTAGCGGATCCCAACGTTGTTGCCTCCGGCGAACCCAAGATTGCTACCGGTTTGAAGCAAAGTCAGTCGAGGCGAATTGCTCTGTCCGGTCTCCGGCGGAACAGCCGTCTTCTGGCCCGTCGCGAACACAAGTTCTAAGGGAGGGCGCTGGTCTTCGGCCCAGCGTCGCAGTTTCGCGACCGAGTCATCTGTGGAGGCGTTGTCGATCACGATGAGTTCGTACTCGTCCCGCCAGTCCTTCAGGATGCTTTGCACACAGGCAATCGTATCCTCCCCGCCATTATAGTTGAGGATGAGAATGGCAAGGTAGGGCGATGGCACGGCTAGCCTCGAAGTCGGCGCTTACGCCTGGAAAGCCGGGTGGAACCCCCCTGCGGGTTCGTTCACTCCTCCGGTAGCTGGTCGCGACGCCGCGTTAAGTCTTTCATAAACCCGTCCCGTATGCCCATGAAATGCAGTTTAAGTCGGGCCAGTTTTCTTCCATCGTAACAGATAATTCGCCCGCCGCGCCTGAGCATCCGGAGCAGCAAGAACAATCTGGACTTCGTCGTACCAAACAAGTGCCAGACAGTGAAAACTTCGTTGCGACTCATATAGTAGTTTCGCCACGGCGCCTGGTGGCTGCGTAATACAATCGGTCCCAGCCAAAATCTCCTCACCCGTCGCGCTTCGCCTAGTCGATGATAAATAACACTTTCGCGGACCAGCGCGATTTCGTATCCGTGTCGTCGGATGCGAAGATTGTACTCGTGATCGACAAAATCCATGAAAAAGTCCTGGCGGGGAAAACCGACTCTCTCAACCACGTCGCGTCGAATCAAACTCCCCGAGGAAATCACTGTATCCACAAAACAGACCGGTTGCCGAGCGCGCTCCCGTGGCACAGTGACAAATCGATCTCGCCAAAGAAGTCCGAAGTGCTCGAAGCCGGTCTCCGGGTGCAAAGGCATGGAGGCTAGAACGCCAACGTTGCTCGCCCTCCCGCCGAGAGTCGCCAGGCCCCTGAGCAATTCTCCCAACGCTGTACGCCCTGGCACGCTATCTTGGTCGAACAGCCAAAACCAGTCGAAGCGTTTCTCCAGGGCGTATCGCAGTCCAGCGCCGAGACCACCGCCCATGCCGAGATTCGTCTGCATAGGAAGGACCGTTACGTCAGGAAACTGCTGCCCGAGCAGCCCAAGGGTACAGTCTGCGGAAGCGTTGTCGACCACAACGATCTCCCCCAGCGGATGGCTCTGCTCCAGCAAGGCGCGCAGATGCTCAACCAATACCGTTGACCCGTTCCAGGCGACCGTGATGCTCGCGACGGATACTTCTTTGGTTTTCAAATACACTGGTTAATCCGAGGCCATGTCAATCCGAGCCATCCCACATCCATCTGGCCCCTTCGATATCCGACCTCTGATTTGTCGTGGCTTCAGTTGCGAATTCTTGCTCGCTATGTGCCGCTGGTGCGGCTCAACCTGCGTTCGATCCTGAAGGCCTGATAGTTGTAGAAAGCTGCATAAACGCGCTTTGGCAACCGGATTCGGGAGTCGAGTAGCGGTCTGAGCGGGGTAAGAACCGGAACGAACCACCGGACCAAAAACTTCCTCACTTCACCACCTGGTTTGCTGCGTTCCTTGCGCTCAAGGTCAGCCAGATAGACGCCGGCTTCCTTTGTTTCGAAGACGCGGCGCGCCAAGGCCACCTGCTCCGCGCGACGGCATGCATCCGCGAACGACATCTGCTTATAGTGATACCCAACCGCCTTGGGATTATAAAGCACCCGGGCGCCCTTTTTTTGCAATCTGTAGCCGAGCTCAATATCCTCGAAGCCGTAAGCCCGAAAGTCCTCGTCGAACGTTCCGTTTTTTCTCAAGAACTCGATTTTGACGCTGGTGTTACAGAAATAGAAAAAGCGGAAATCGGCTTCTTTTTCCGGGGCAAGTCTGCGGAAGCCGAACAAGACACCGTCCATGCCCAGCCACTCCATGAAGGGAGTGGGGTGAGCTCCTGGCGACCAAGTCACGTGACCCAGGACGGAAACGGAAGGGTCGGGATACTTCTTGTGCCAAGCGAGATGCTCGGCGACAAGATCCGGTCCGGGAATAATATCATCGTCGCCGAACAGCACAAGGTCGCCCCGGGCTTCCCTTATTCCGAAGTTTCGTGCCGCCGCCAGGCCTTTCTTCTCCTGACGAAGGTATCTTATTGGTATCACCACCGATCCTTCGCTACATTCGGCAACCGTCGAATCCGTGCCGTCGGTCGAACCGTCATCGACGACCAGGATTTCCACGATCTCGCGCTGTGGCGATTGACTTCGATAGGCCCGGAGGGTCCTCCGTAAGATCTCTTTACGGTTGTAGGTCGGTATTACTACGCTCAGCCTGGCTTCTGACAATTCGTTGTGACTCCTCAGCTACCGTCTGGCAACTACGAAAATCCGCCGGTAGAACGGCTCGCGATCCACGAGCCTCAGCGCAAGTTCGAGCGGACTCGGAACGACGCGCGGCAGCACGCCAAGAAACCGGCTCCACAA
>Ga0066710_100007779_pt1 | contig 10299 bp, 8 predicted proteins | sample GraSoiAngelo_159_FD_79666 | JGI IMG/M metagenome (GOLD analysis project Ga0066710, IMG submission 79666) | Grasslands soil microbial communities from the Angelo Coastal Reserve, California, USA - 14_1009_16_40cm | ecosystem: Environmental > Terrestrial > Soil > Grasslands | place: USA...
CGGCATCGCGCCCCGCGACCTCTTCGGCGGCTTTGCGCTCAACCTGACTCCAGGCTCCGGCCACCGCTATCCGCTCTTTCACTACGTACTGGTCGGGATTCCCAGCGCACTCGTGCTCGTCCCGGCGGCGGTGACCGCGGAGAGCTGGACGTTCGCCGGACTCGTGGATGCTGTCGTGCGTGTCCCGACGATGACGTGGGTGTCCCTCGTCGCGAAGCTCTGGTCGGTGCTGATGGCCACCGTGACCGTGCTGGTGCTGGGGCGCATGGCACGGCGCACTGCGTCCCGATCGGCCGAGCGCTGGACGGTCGCCTGGGCGGTGACCTGCTTGTCGTTCACGTACTACGGTCGCGTGTCGAATCTCGACGTGCCGTATCTCATGTGGACGGTGCTCGCGCTGGAGCGCTTGCTCGATGTGGCGGCCCGGGGTGCGCGGAGTGACTATCGCTGGTTCGCGCTGTTCGCGGCCGCGTCCGTCGCCACGAAAGATCAGGCGTATGCGGCGTACGTCCTGGTGTGCCCGCTGTATCTCCTGATCCTGCCTCGGCTCAGACCCGACGCGTTCGCCGCCGGCGAGCAGCACTGGCGGCGCGTTCTGGAGGCCGCCGGCGTGGGGGCGCTGGCGTTCGGAGTGCTCGGCGGCGGGCTCCTGAACCCTACCGGCTTCGTGACGCGACTCGCCCTGCTGACCGGGCCGAATGCCCAGGGGTCGCGCGCGTACCCGGGCACGCTCACGGGCGTGCTCGACAATGTGCGGGACATCGCGCTGCACCAGGCGCGCTTCTGGTGGCCCTGGCCTCTCGTCATCCTGGCCTGGCTCGGAGTGGCCTGGGTCGTCGTCGGGCCCAGCGGAACCGAGCTGCGGGCGCGCATGTGGCGCCTGCTTCCGTTCGCGGCCGGCGTGAGCAGTCTGTGCTGCTTCACGCTCGTCGTCGGGCGTGCCGAGGAGCGATTCGTGTTGCCGCTAGGGCTGGCCCTCTCGTACTACGGCGGCCTTGCGTGTTCAGAGCTCGGGATGGCCACGCTCGAGCTCGCCCCGGCCAAGCTGGCGCGGGCCGCGGCGCTCGTGCCGGGGATCGGCCTCTGCACGCTCCTCGCCCTGGGTGGGGCGCGAAGCGGGCAGCTGCTCCTCACTCAATTCGGTGATTCGCGGCGCGAGGTCGAGGCATGGCTGGCGCGCTTGCCGGTCGGCACCGTGGTGGAGACGTACGGGTTGCTTGTCTACCTCCCGCGCTTCGATGCGGGGCCGCACGCCGCCTATCGTCTTCAACGGGTCGACCCGACGATCCCCATCGACAAGCGGAATCCGATCCCCGGCGCCACGGAAGTGCTCGAGGCGTACGGCGGGGTTCAGGCGCGTCGCCCGGACGTGCTGGTGATCCCGGAGCGGTTCGCGGAGCGCTTCCTGAGGCCGCCGCAAGATCCTTCAGGGTTCGGCGAGCCCGGTCGCCGGACCGCCGAACCCGACGCGGTGCGCTTTTTCACCGAAGCACTGAGCGATCGGCTGGACGGCTACCGCATCACATTCGTCGCTGCGCCCAGGTTGCCAAGGTGGGCGGTGGCGCTCGGCGCCGAGCCGGTGAAGATTCACGGCAGCACCGGTGAGCGGGTGTGGGTGCTCACGCGCCGCGGGTCGGACGCCGACGCCGCGGCCGTCGCGGGACCAGGGTCATAGCCAGCCAGCCTCGCGGTACCACCTCACGGTCATCTCGAGTCCGCGATCCAGCGCCGTGGCCGCCAGCCAGCCGGCATCCTGGGCGAGCGCCTCACCCGAGGCCGTCCAGGCGGGCGCCAGCAACTCGGCAGCCTTGTCCCCGGTGAGCAGAGTCGACCGCCCGAGGATCCATGCGACCCGGCCGTTGAGCCCTAACCCGAGGCGGACGATCGGGGCGGGGAGCCGGACGCGGCGGCCGCGGCGGCCGACTGCGTCGGCAATGGCATCGCCGAGGCGACGCTGGGTCACGACCGTCGGATGCACTGCGTGATACGTCCGGCCCTCGCAGGCTGCGCTGGTCGCGGCGGCGATCAGCGCATCGGCGAGGTCGGCGGCGTACACGAGCGAAAGCTCCTGGGCGTCATCCCCGAGCACCGGCAGGATGCCGTGATTGGCCAGACGCATCGCGCGGAGGAGCTGGCGGTCACGCGGACCGTACACGATGGGAGGTCTCACGATCGTGAAAGGGATCCCGCTCCGCCTCACGGCCTCCTCTCCACCGAGCTTGCTGCGCGCGTAGGCGGTCAGCGGTCGCGGCACCGTGTGCTCGTCCAGGGGACGGCCGGGCACGGTCGGGCCCGTCACCGCGAGCGAGGAGACGTAGATCAGGCGAGGAACGCCCGTCGCGGCGGCGGCACGCGTCAGCGCCGCCGTGCCATCGGCGTTGACCCGCCGGAACTCTGCTTCGGAACGGGCCGCCACGAGGCCTCCGAGGTGGAACACGAGCCCGGCGCCGGTGACCAGGGTCGAGAGGGCGACCCCGTCGTGCAGATCGCCGTCCACCACATGGCAGCCGGCCGCTTCGAGAGCGCGCCGCGCCGGCGCGGACCGCGCCAGCGCGGTCACGGTCCACCCCTCGCGACGAAGGGCGTGGACGAGGTGACTCCCGAGGAAGCCGGAGCCGCCGGTGACGGCAGCCTCGCGGACGCGGGAGCCGCTCGGCGCGTGATGAATTTCCACTACTCTGCGCGAGGCGACCGCACGGCCGCCTCCGGTGCGGCGTAGGGCGGGTAGCGCTCGGCCCATTCGGGCTCGGCGAGATCCCGCACGCCGCCCGCGTCGGGAGCCACGAGTGGCGTGCCGGAAGAGAGACACTCCACGAGCAGGAAGCCGAAGGTCTCACAGGTGGAGCCGTGAACGAGCACGTCGACGCTCTCGAGCAAGCGCGTTCGCATAGGGAATCCGCGCGTAGTCGTTCAGCACTCCGATCCGGCGAGGCCAGTGCGAACGCGAGTCACTGGCGGCGGTCCCGTCGATGCTCGCCCCGGCACCGGTCGCCCGAGTCGCGTTCCATGACACGCGATAGTGCGGAGGTGAACCCCCGCGCGTCAAGTACCGAGCGGGGGGGACGGAGTCAGCGTGCCGCGGGGGCTTGAGCCGATACGTGCTGAGCCAGGTCGCGCGCTCGGCCTGCAAGCCGTGCGCGAGCGCGGCATTGCGCAGCCAGGCGAGCCACGGGAACACGTGGCGCTGGAGCCAGGCGCTGTGCGCGCCGGGGAACTCCGAGAAAGTGAGCTCGGGCTCGGCGCCCGCATCCTCGGCGCGGGCCGGGCTGAACGGCTCGCGCTTCAAGAAGTATATGGGCCCGTCTGTCTGAGCGAACACCGCGCCCGAGCGCACGCTGTCGACGGTGTGCAGCTGCCACGGCGCGCGCCGGTAGAACGGATAGCTGGGCAGCACCTGCGGATCGCCCGCCACGAAGTGTGCGGGCCTCTGCCCCTGGTCGTGCACCCAGCGCGCGAAGACCAGGTGCGGGCGCCAGCCGAGTGGATAGACCGCGAGCAGCAGCATGCCGAGCGCATTCCACACCCCGAGCGAGGCGTACAGGCGCGAGCCCCGAAAGGCCCGAACGCGCGCCGCCAGCGCGCCGGCCCGCCGCGACAGCGCGCTCTGGGGCTCAGGGGCGCTGCGACGCTCGTATCCAAGCACCGCGCCCACCAGCCCGAGCAGCAACACCGGGAACATGAAGCGCTCCTCCTTGTGCGCGATCACGCTGTGTCCCAGCACGAACGGCAAGGTGACTAAGCTGATCACGTGGCGGGGCCGGCGCAGCCAGCACAGGATCAGGCCCACGGTCGTCAGCAGCACCAGCGGCGCGAAGATGTTGGCGAGCGTGATGTACAGATATGCGAAGAACGGCTGGGTGCCGTACGCGGCGGCGGCCCGGCCCTCGAGCAAGTTGACGCGGGCGTACGACCACGGCGGAAAGACCCACTCGCCGTAGCCCCAGCGGTCGATGAACAAGGCGGCCACGAGCGGGCCCGAGATCCCAACGCCGAGCAGCACGAGGCTGCGCGGGCGAAGGCGCGCCACGCCCAACAGCCACGCGCCGAGGCCGAGGATCATGAAGGCGACGTGAAAGCTCGCCTCGAAGGCCAAGCCGAGTAGCGCGCGGCTGGCGAGCGCGCGGGCTGCCGGCAACGGGCTGGCGGCGGCCCGATCGGGCCGCAACTCGCGCATCAACAGCGCGAAGCCGAGCAAAAAGAAGCTCGCCGCCGCGTTCTCGGAGGATGTGCGCACGGCCAGGTACGGCACACAGCCCGCTAGCGTTAGCCAGCGGAGCCCGAGGCGCCGCGCCTCCTCGCTCTCGAACCAGCACGCCGAAGCGCGCACGAGCGCCAGCAGACCGCCAAAGGCGAGCAAGCCCGAGCACAGCCGCAGCACGAATGCGAGCAGGAAGCGATCCTGAAGACCCAGGGCGACGAGCGGGCGCAGCAGCACATAGTACAGCGCCGGCTGCAGCCAGGGCCTAACCCCCGCCTTGTACTCCCAGGGCAGCTCCTGTTCCGGGGTGAAGCCGAGCTTGAACCCGACGAACTCCACCGTCTGGAAATGCTCGTCTGGATGGAAGAACGTGACACTGGTCCAGGCGGTGATCAGCGTCACGACCAGGTTGAAGGCGAGCAGGCGGCCTTCCTGTGTGCGCAGCCAGGCGTGGAGGCGCCCCCGATGCGACCTTCGCGCCGGAGATTCGAGCTCGGGCGCCGCGAGCGCTTCGTGGGCTGACATGTCTCTCAGCGCAAGCCTGACCGCAGTCGCGCGCCGCAGCAAGTCTGCGTCATACGGCCGAACGCGCGTCAACGCGCTGCCGCCGCTTGCCCATCACTCGAAGGAAAATGCGTCGCGTGTCCGTAAGGGTGATGACACACCTCACCGCGCACGCGTGCCGGTGCCGGCAACGTACGCCAAGATGGCTGCTTGACTCAGAACGATAAGACTATGTAGGACCGCGGTCCAGCATCAAGAGCAGGCGTCGAGGACGACGCCTTACCAAGCGGTTCCACTACTCTGCGCGAGGCGACCGCACGGCCAGGCGCGCCGCGTAGAGCTCGAAGAGCGCGCGAAAGTGGTCCTCGGTCGACGGCAGACGCCGAGCGCGCGCCCGGGCCCGCTGGCCGAGGTCCGCGAGCGGGCGGGCGAAGAGGCGCTCGATGGCCTGGGCGATCGCCTCCGGTGCGGCGTAGGGTGGGTAGCGCTCCGCCCATTCGGGCTCGGCGAGATCCCGCGCGCCGCCCGCGTCGGGAGCCACGAGTGGCGTGCCGGAAGCGAGACACTCCGCGAGCAGGAAGCCGAAGGTCTCACAGGTGGAGCCGTGAACGAGCGCGTCGACGCTCGCGAGCAAGCGCGAATATTCCGCACGGTCGCGCGTGAAGGTGACGCCATGAAAGCGGGGGAGCATTCGAGCTTGCGCCTCCAGTCGCGCTCGCTCAGGGCCTTCGCCGAGCAGCACGAGGCCGATCGGTCGACGGCGGGCGACGATCTCGAGGGCCTCGATCAAGCGAAGCTGGCGCTTGTCGAATGCGAGCCGCCCCGCGATGAGCACGAGCCTGGCGTCGGGGTCGTCGGCCAAGCTGCCGAGGATCTCCCGGCGTAGACCCTCGTCGCGCCGCTCCGACCCGAACAGCTCGTGGTCGATGCCGAAGGGAACGGTGTGCACGCGGACGAAGCCGCGCCCGGTGAGCTCTCGTTCGAGCCATTCGCCCGAAACGACGGTCACGTCGGCCGTCGCGCAGACGCGGCGCAGGTAGCCCCAGGCCGCGCGCTCGAGCAGGCGCCCGAAACCGCCGCGCGCGGCGAGCGGAGTCAGATAACAGCCGATAGGATCGGAATGGTAGACGTAAACGCGGAGCGGCACTCGCAGCGTCGCGCCCACCCAGGCCGGAACAAACGGGCTCGACAGCTGAAGCACGTCCGGCGCGAAGCGCTTGACGAGCGCCCGCATGCGGCCGACCGCGATCGGCGCGTGATAGCTCGGGTCGTACGGCATTCTCGGCGCGCGGTAGCGCACGATTCGGCCGCTCTCGGCGATGCGCGTCTCCTCGTCGCGGGGCCCCGGCGCGACGACGATCACTTCGTGCCCCAGCTTGCCGGCGCCGGCGAGCATCTTGTCGAGGTACGAGCGGACGCCCCCGCCGCGCTCCGAGTAGAACTCGGCAAGATCTAGGATTCGCATGTCTTCGAGTGCGTCCGCCGCAGACGCCACCTCCCCGACCGAAGCCTGTTCAGCGGAGCGCCAGGAGCCGGCGGAACTCGGCGAGCTCGCGCGGCGGCACGTCGGGCCGCGCGCGCACCACGGCCTCGACGCGGCTCGGGTCGGTGTCGATCGCGTGCGCCGTCTTGGCGATGTCGACGATGATGCGGTTCGTCACCCTCGTCGCGCGCGGCGCGATGATCGCCGTGAACAGGCGGGCCAGCACGCCGAACACGACGTTGTCGATCCGGACGAAGCTGGCCATCGCCGGCGTGATGAGGCTCTTGCCTCCGCCGGCCGGCTCGACGGTGTACGCGAACACGGCGACGACGCGCCCGTGGATTGCCGGCAGGACGGCGGGCTGGTAGCGGCCCTGCATGTAGAAGATGCGGCTGCCCGGCGCCGCGTACACGACCTGGAACCGCACGAGGGCACCGGCGGTATCGTCGAGCCAGAGGCCATCCGGTTGGCGCCAGATCTTGTAGAGACCGATCTCCAGCGCCCGGATCACGTGGGTCGCGAACTCTGGATGATCGAGCATGTATTCGAACACGTCCCCGCGCACCCGGAACGCCTCACCGGTCGAGCGCGCCGACACCGACACGTGCTCCGTGACCTCTCGTAGCCGCGCGCGCTCGGCCTCTGGCAGATCCGGGGGCAGCGCGGCGGTCGGCGACGTGGCGCGCGCGCTCCCGGCGAGGAGCAGGAGCAGGCCGACGCCCGCTGCCGCGACTCCGGCGAGCCGCGCGCGCGACGGACGCGCGCCGAGGAGAGCGACGAGTGCGACGGCCATAGGGCTCTGGCTCAGTATATGTCGGGCGCGCCCCGCCGCCGCCGGGCTACACTCGGGCGATGTCGGCTTTCGAGATCGTCCCGGCCGAGAAGGGGAAGGCCTGGCGCGAGTTCGTCGACCTCCCGTATCGTCTCCACGAGAAGCTCCCGCACTTCGTGCCCCCGCTCCGGCGCGAGCACCGCGAGCTGTTCGACCGGGCGCGCCACCCATTCTTCCGTCATGCCGACTGTGCGCTCTTCCTGTCCCGGCGCGCCGGCCGTCCGGTGGGGCGCATCGAGGCGGTCGTCAATCACGCGCACAACCAGTTCCACAACGATCGGGTCGGGTTCTTCGGCGGCTTCGAGTGTGAGGACGATCGGGCGGTCTCCGATGCCTTGCTCGGCTCCGCCGCGCGCTGGCTCGCCGCGCGCGGGATGCAGGTCATGCGCGGGCCCGCGACGCACTCCACCAACGAGGAGTGCGGTCTCCTGATCGAAGGCTTCGACGAGCCGCCGGCGATCGGGATGCCGTACAACCCGCCCTACTACGCCGCGCTGCTCGAAGCATTCGGCCTCGCCAAGGCCAAGGATCTCTACGCCTGGGAGATCCGGGCGGGTCAGGCGATTCCCGAGAAGATCAGGCGCGTGGCCGAGATCGTCCGGAGGAGCACCGGGGTCGTCCTGCGTCAGGTGAACTTCAAGGACTACGCGGCCGAGATCCGGAAGGCCATGGACGTCTACAACGCCGCGTGGACTCGCAACTGGGGATTCGTCCCGCTCACCGAGGCCGAATTCGCGTACGCGGCCAGACAGCTTCGGCCTCTGCTCGAGCGGCTGCCGGAGGGAACGATGGTCGCGGAGGTTGACGGGCGGCCGGTCGCCTTCTGTCTGGCTCTCCTCGACGTCAATCAGGCGCTCGCGCGGGTGCGCGGCGGGCGACTGTTCCCATTCGGCTTCTGGCGGCTCCTGCGCGGGCTCAAGCGCATCGACCAGGCGCGTATCATGGCCCTCGGCATTCGACCCGAATTTCGGCACCGCGGTGTCGACGCGCTCCTGTATTTCGAGCTTCTGAGCCGGGGCGAGCGTCTCGGCCTCCGCCGCGCCGAGATCGGCTGGACTCTGGAGGACAATCGCGCGATGAACCGCGCGATTCTGCTGGGCGGCCGGCATCACAAGACCTACCGGCTCTACGACGTGGCGCTCGCGTGAGTGAGCACTTCCGCTTGACTTCTTTGCTTGGCTGCCATTAACTCGGGCCTACGCTCCATCCGGCGGAGCTTCACGCGTCGCCGGGCACGATTTTCACGCACGAGGACATCGAATGGGACCCTGTCACGGCCGGGTGGCGCTGGTCACCGGTAGCTCGCGGGGACTTGGTCGCGTCATCGCCCAGAAGCTCAGCGAGGCGGGCGCCGACCTCGTCCTCAACTACCGCAAGGCCGGAGGCCGCTCGGAGGCCCAGGCGCGCGCGCTCGCCAAGGAGCTCGTCGAGCGCGGCTCCCGCGCGGTGGCCATCCAGGCCGACATCAGCCAGAAAGACGCGGTCGCGACGATGTTCCAGGAGATCGCCGCCCAGTACGGCCGCCTGGACATCCTCGTCCTCAACGCGGCGCGCGCGCCGTTCAAGAAGATCGGCGAGCTCCTCCGGCGCGATCTGCTCGAGCTCGTCGAGAACAACTACTTCAGCAACGTCTACTGCATGCAGCAGGCGCTGCCGCTGATGCAGGGACGCCCCGGCCACGTCGTGTTCGTCTCGAGCCTCGGCAGCCGCTTCGCGCTGCCCAGCTATCCGCTCGGCAGCATGAAGGCGGCCATGGAGGCGCTGGTCAAGCAGTGGGCCGTCGAGCTCCAGGATCGCCAGATCACGGTGAACGGCGTCACCGCGGGTCTTCTGAAAACGGATTCGCTGATGGTCCTGCGGCAGTACTGGCCCGGCGTCGAGCGGCTGCCCGCGTCCGCGTTCGTCGACCTGCAGGACGTGGCGGGCGTGGTGCTCTTCCTCTGCACCGACGGCGCGCGCAGCATTCGAGGCCAGAACATCGTCGTCGACAACGGACTCTCCAACGAGCTCTTGCACCCGGCGTCCGCCGGCTGACGTCGGAGAGCCACGATTCAGGGGACGGACACGAGGAGAGAATGGCCGAGTCATTGATCAGCCCGGATCAGATCTATCGCGAGGTCCAGAAGGCCATCGCCGATGCCCTGCAGATTTCCGAGCAGAAGGTCGAGCCCGACAGCTCGCTCATCCGCGACCTGGCGGCGGAATCTCTGGATTTCATCGACATCAATTTCCGGCTCGAGCAGCGGTTCAACGTGGAGATGCCGCGCAAATATTTTCTGGAGCATGTGGAGGAGCTGTTCGGCGAGGGCACCGCGATCGACGAGGGCGGCCGGCTCACCGAGGCGGCCGTGACGATCTGGAACGCGCGGCTCGGGTCGGCCGGACCGCGGGTGCACGCCGGCATGCCGCTCGACGACGTGCCCGCCCTCGTCACGCCGCGCACGCTGGTGATGATCGTCGGGGAGATTCTCGCCACCTGTCCGGCCACCTGTCCCGGCTGCGGCAAGGCCGCGTGGGCGGTCGCCGACGGCAGCCCGATCACCTGCGGCGGGTGCGGTGCGCACGCCCCGCTCCTGGCGGGTGACGATGTGATCCGCCGCTGGCTCGAGGATTTTCGGGCGCGGGGCGGCTCGGTGAGCCGGGCCTCTTGACCGTCGCTTCACCCCGCCCGGCCGATCGCCGGCGCGTGGTCGTCACCGGCGTGGGTATGATCACGCCGCTCGGCCGGAACACCGGCGAGACCTTCGAGCACGCCCGCCAGGGCCGCTCGGGGATCGATTACCTCCGCGCCTTCGACACTCGCGGCCTCCCCGTGCGGATCGGCGGCGAGGTCGCCGACCGGTGGATCCAGCAGCCACCGGGCGTGGCCGCCCGGCTCGAGCGAATGGCGTCCCGCGCGATCCAGCTCATGTGGACCGCCGCCATGGAAGCCACCGAGCAGGCCAAGCTCGGCCGGATCAGGGACCGGTACCGGATCGGCGTGGTCCTCGGCTATCACGGCGAGACCTCGTCCCTCGGCGACATCGCGCGGATCTTCCGGGCGTGGGACGGCGACGGGCAGTGGGATGCGACCCGGCTTCGCCAGGGCGGGTACGATGCCTTCTCGCTCGTCCGACACAAGGTCGACGTCGGGCCGACGCTGATCTCGCGCATCTTCGACTGCCGCGGGTCCAGCATCGGCATCGCCTCCGCCTGCGCCGCCGGCGGCCAGGCGATCGGCGAGGCCTACCGGCTCATCAGGTCGAGACGGGCGGACGCGGCGATCGCCGGCGGGTGCGAGGC
>Ga0066710_100007780_pt1 | contig 10299 bp, 7 predicted proteins | sample GraSoiAngelo_159_FD_79666 | JGI IMG/M metagenome (GOLD analysis project Ga0066710, IMG submission 79666) | Grasslands soil microbial communities from the Angelo Coastal Reserve, California, USA - 14_1009_16_40cm | ecosystem: Environmental > Terrestrial > Soil > Grasslands | place: USA...
GAGGACGGCCGCACCCTCGTCGTTTCGAACTTCAATTCCAACACGGTCGAGTTCGTGGACATCGGGCGGCTGGGGTTCGCCCGGTCACAGGCCCGGCGCTCTGCGACCGGCACATCCCGGTAACTCCGCCTATCTGAATCGCGGCACATCCGACAACTCGATGGCGGCCGGGTTTGGCCGGCCTCATCTCACTCGCGCAACCCTTCGGGGGCGATGTCGCCGCCGGGGAGCGCGCGCTTGATGTTCGCCACCCACTGCTGCGCCTCGCCGTCGCGCCCCGCGACCGGTCCCGCCAGCTTGAAGTAGCGGTCGAACGACTTGAGCGCCTCCAGGTAGCGCCGGCGCTGCATCTGGATCGTGGCCCAGCGCCGCCACATCAGCGCGTCGCCGGGAGCGAGCACCCGGGCGGCAAACGCCTCGACCGGGCCCTGCGGATCTTCGGCGCTCGAGACGAGCAGCAGGTCCGCCAGCAGCGCGTGCGCGGCCGGATCGAGCGCGTGCAGCTTGACCGCGGCCTGCATCATGGGAAGCGCTCGCGCGATGTCGCCGGCCCGCGCGAACGCCGTGGCCTCGGCGGTCTCGGGCGCCGGCGCATGCGACGCCGCATAGCCCGCGCGCTCGAGCGAGGCCCGCGCCGACGCGGTGTCCCCCAGCGCCCACTCGCACCACGCGATCCAGTAGTTCGTCCGCGGATCGTCGGGCTCACGCTCGCGCTCGAGCGTGAGCGCGTCGCGCGCGCCGGGCGGCCACTCGTTCACCAGCATGCTGAACGCGATGCGCAGGTACAGGTCCGCTCCCGGCTCCATCTCGCGCAGCGAATCGCGCGAGCCCACGAAGAAGAACAGCGGGCCGCGGCGGGCCTTGTCGAGCGTGAAGTTGTTGAGGTAATACGAACGCACGCTGGTGTCGCGGTACGCCCAGCGCATCAGCGGACCGTTCGCCACCTGGAACGCGATGTTGCCCTTGAGCCCCGCGAAGAACAGCGTGCTGCTCCTGGGAAGCGCAGGACGCATGCGCTTGAGGTCGTCCAGATAGCGCTCGCAGTAGCGAGTAGCGCGCTCGAGGTAGAACTTGTTGATGTGCGACATCTCGGTCCACGGGCTGCGCGGCGTTGCGAACTCCTGCAGGTGGCGGGCGCTGTTCGATCCCCACGCCAAGAGCGCGAGCAGCGCGAGCGCCCATGGGCGCGGGCGCGCCGAGAGCCATGCGCCGAGCGCGATCGCGACCCCGCACATCGCGAACAGGTAGTAGTAGGCGCTCCACAGCACGGCCACGGCCACCACCGGCAGCGTGGCGAGCAGGGCCCACGCCGCGCCGGTCGCAATCGCGTGCCGGCGCGCTTCGGTCAGCTCGCGCGCCGCGGTTCGCCTGGGCGGCGCTGCGGGTGGCCCGCGACCCGGCTCGGCTTCGGGGCGGGACTCGCCGTCTCCTCCGGACGCTGCGGCGCCCAGGCCCGCCGAGCCGCGGGCGTTCGAAGCTGGGGGCCCCGCGCTCGCCGGCCCGCGACGGGCGAGCCCGCGCATGCTGTGGCCCGCTCCCGCCAGGAACACCGCGGCGAGCGCGAGCAGCAGTGGCAGCGCCGGAGGTCCAACACCGGGCAGCCGCCACCATTCGTGCTTGCGCGCCTCCGCGCCGAAGATCACCTGCACGAGGTGCAGGTAGGTGGCGATCGGTCCCCACGGATTGAACTCGATCTCCGTGCCTGCGGCCCGGCGCGTGTGGGGCGCCAGCACCCACACCGCCGCCCACGCGCCGACGCCGAGCGCGAGCGGCCACGCGCGCCGGGCGGGCTCCAGCCAGCGCTCGCCCGGTCTGCGGTCCGCGATCAGCGCGATCAGCGGCGTCAGCAGCACGACCTCCTTGGACAGCGCGGCGAATGCCATGGTGATGGCGCCGAGCCAGGTGCGCCCGCGGAGATGCAGCCACACCGTGGCCAGCGCCCCGATCACCGACAGCAGCTCCTGGCTGCCGCACGCCCAGCGGATCGGCACGTCGGCGGTGTAGTGCACGGCCAGCAGCGCGGTGGCGAACGTGGCGGCGTACGCTCCCGCCAGGCGGCGCGCGAGCCCGAACAGCAAGAGCAGCAGCACGAGGAACGCCGCTAGTCCCGCCACGTGGAACGCGTGCGCGGACTCGTTGCTCGCCCCCGCCACCGTCCAGAAGTAGAGCTGGCGCGAGATCGGGCGATAGAAGTTGCTGAGCGGATCGGGAGTGCGAAGCGCCGCGGCCAGCGACTTCTCGCGCACCTGGTCCAGGAACAGGTAGTCGTCGGCGAAGAACGACGTGTGCAGCGCGGGCAGGTACAGAGCGACCGCCGCGGCCAGCGCGAGCGCGAGCGGCAGGAGCGATGGCACGGGACGAGCGGGCTCTCCGGTCAGATCGACCTCGGGGCGCGTGGGAGACGTTCAAGGCGGGCGGCAGAATTCGCACTCATGCTCGTGTGCCGACACTAGCGGCCGCGTGTCGCTCGGGCAAAAAATCCCGCGACTCGCTGTCGCGAGTGTTCGTTCTCCGTGCTCTCGAGACGGAGGCCGGGCGCGCGCGAGCCCACGGGCCCGACAACCCATCCGGTGTTCCGCGCAACAGAAACTCGATCGGCCCGGCTTACAGCCATAACCCATTGCTTTCATATCGATTACAGACCCGGTTTCGGCGCCGGCGGCGCGCACTCAAGTCCTGCTCAAGCCCGGGGGGCGAGGCTTCCGCGCGTCCACCCCGATTGGCAGGGCGGCCGGGTGCGGGTGTCGGACCGCTGTGAAGGGCAGCATCTGGCGCACGCCCCGGACGCCATAGCCGGCTCGGGGTGGGAAGCAAGAGTTGTCCAAGCTCGCTCCGCGACGCTGGCCCCGTCCGAGGTTGGGCTCGCGCGGCCCTCCGGTCTCCCGATCGGGGGGCCGCGGCGTCGGGCGGCGAGCCCGCGTTGAATCCACGGCGCTCACGGCCTACCTTCCCACAAATGGTGGAGCGCCGCTTCCCCAGGGCCGTCGGTTCGCTCGATGCCATCTTCGCGTTCATCGGTGATTTCGTCGACGCCCGCGGGCTCGATCCCGAGCTGAAATACGATGTCGGGCTCGCCGCCGAGGAGCTGTTCACGAATCTCGTCAAGTATGGCCGTGGCGAGCAGCGCGACATCTGCATGGCGCTCGACGCCGAGCCGGATCGGCTCGTGCTCGTGATCCAGGATTTCGACGCCGACCCGTTCGATGTCACCCAGGCAGAGCCGCCCTCGTTCGACGCGCCGCCGAGCGAGCGCCGCCCCGGGGGACTCGGCATCCATCTGGTCAAGCAGATCACGGACGAGCTGCGCTACGAGTACGCGAATCGAACCAGCACCATCACCGTGATCAAGAGGCTCAAAGCCTGATGTTCGACATCCTTCTGACGGACGACGGAGTCGTGAAGCTGTCCGGCCGGCTGGACGCCGCCGAGGCCGACAGGGCCCGGCGCGTGCTGGGCACGCTGGATCGCCCGACGACCGTGGACTTTTCCGATCTGGATTACATCTCGAGCGCCGGCCTATCGGCACTGATCGAGACGTACAAGCGCCTGCACCAGGCCGGCCATGCGTTCAGGCTCGTCCGGCTCAAGCCGCGGATTCGCAACGTGTTCACTTATGCCGGCCTCGATCGGCTGCTCGACATCGAGTGAGCGCGGCGCCCGCGGCGCCAACCTCCGGCGGGGATCGGTGTAATGATGTCCGAGGACCCCGAGCTCGCGCTGATCCGCTGCGCCCAGAACGGCGACGGGCAGGCTTTCGAGTCGCTCGTCGACGAGTATCAGGGCGTGCTCTACAACCTGGCGCTGCGAATGACCGGCAGTTCGGAAGACGCGCGCGACCTTACGCAGACGGCGTTCATGAAAGCGTGGCGCAACTTGGCCAGCTATGATCCCAGGCACCGGTTCTATAGCTGGATTTATCGCATCACGCTCAATGAATCGCTGAACTTCGTGCAGCGCCGCCGCCGCCATGCGGAGCTGGACGAGCGGATCGTCGCCACGGACCCCCTGCCCGAAGACCAGGCGAATCGCAGCGAGCTGGGTGAGCACATCCAGGGAGCGTTGATGGAGCTGTCCATCGAATATCGCCTGGTGATCGTGCTGCGGCACTTCCACAACCTCTCGTATCAGGAAATCGGCGAGGTTCTCGCGGTGCCGGAAAAGACCGTGAGGTCGCGGCTGTTTACCGCGCGGCGGCGCCTCGGCGAGGTGCTGCGGCTCCGGGGCGTGGGACCATCATGATGCGCGAATCGTTCGAGGAGCTCGCGAACGCGGCGCTGGACGGCACGGCGACGCCGGATCAGCGCCGGGCGCTCGCGGCGAGGCTCGAGACCGACGCCCGGTCGCGAGCGGCCTGGACCGCGCTCGAGATCGCATTCGAGGCGCTGGCGCGCACACGCCCGGTGGCTCCGCCGCCGGAGCTCAAGGCCGCCGTGATGCGCGCAATCCACGAGGACCGCGCGGTTCGTAGCATGGCTCCCCCACCCCTGGCCGGTATGCGCCGCGGGCTCGCGCTGCGGCTGGCTTCGGCATTCGCCGCCGGGTGCGCTGCGGGGATCCTGGTATGGACGCTGGCAACGGGGAATCGGGGGGCGACGATCGAGCATCTGCCGGCGGGGGGCACCATGCTGCCCCCCGGCCAGTCCCTCCGGCCGCTCGGTCATGTGACGCTCGATTCCGGCACCGCGCGAGCGATCGTCGAGACCCGCGGCGGCGCGTCCGCCATCGAGGCACACATCGAGGCGCACGCCGCCGGCGCGGGCGAGATGATCGTCGAATTCGATCCCGCGCTGGAAGTCCAGGCGCTCGATCCGATCCAGGTTGGACTGCTGCACGTGTCGTTCGCACCGGGCCGCGTGACGCTCGAGTTCTCGGGTGATCTCCGGTGCGCGATTCGGCTTCACGGTACGCATGCGGACGAGCGGTCCGTCCACGTCGTGATGCGGTCCGGAAACGGAACCGCCAAGGGGGTGCCCAAACCGTAGGACACAGCGGGTGACCCGGTGGCCCGCGTGTTTCGAGCCCAGCGATCCGGGATCGACGCTACTTGGAAGCGGCACCGGCAAAATCGCCGGCGCGGCGGGCGACACGAACCGAGGAGTATTCCGATGGCGAAAAGCAGAGGCATCTTCATTGTGGTCGCGCTGGTGGTGGCGGCCGGAGTCGGGTACTACGCGTGGAAGGGCAAGGTCGCGCCCAAAGGCGCCGAGGGAACGATCGGCGCCGCGAACCGCTATCAGGCGAACCAGATCAGCGACAAGGACGTGCAGCTCAAGGATCCGGCAATCCAGACTTTCCTCCGGAGCGACATGTTCCACCGCATCCAGACCAATCCCGAGTTCGCGAAGGTGGTAAGGAGCGACGGGTTCCGGAGCGCAATGCAGTCGGAGGCATTCCGCACCCTACTGGCGGATCAGGCGACCGCGAAGGTCGCGAGCTCGACCGATTTCTCCCGAGTGGTGTCGCAGGACGGCGCCAAGGCCGCTCTGTCCGGGGCCGAGTGGGGCAAGCTCGCCGCGAAAGAGAGCTTTGCCGATCTGCTCCGGTCCAGTGACTTCGCCCGCCTTGTGACGAACGCGAACTTCTCGCGCGCCATGGCGGAGGCGGCGACGGCCGCAGGAGTCGCCAGCGATGCGTCGCGGTCGCAGATGACAGCGGATCAAGCCAAGACCGCGGCCGAGGCTGCCAGGGCGACCCGCGCGGAGGCCGCGAAGGGCAGCATGGAGGCGGCCAGGGCAACCGGCGCCGAAGCTTCAAAGAGCACCATGGAAGCCGCCAAGGCCACCAGTGCCGAGGGCGCGAAAGGCACGCTGGAGGCCGCCAGGGCCACCAGCCCAGAGGGCGCAAGGCTGAGTGGGGCGGACGCCGCCCGGCAGGCGGCGGAGCTGTCCAAGGCCCTGGCTCAGTCCACGGACGGGCAGGCCATCGCCAAGACAGCCGAATGGGCGCATCTGATGGCGAACGCGAATGCGCGGGCCGTGATTCTGTCGGGCGATTTCGCTCGTTACTTCTCGAACGCCGACAATGGGAAGTTCGTCGCGCAGGGCGATTTGGCCAAGCTGGCCGCTTCCAACCCCGATGCCATGCGGTACCTCGGATCCGACGCGTTCCGCGGCGCGATCTCACAAGTGCCGGACCTGGGGCGCGTCATCACCGACGGCAGTCTGATCGCGGTGATGCAGAGCGCCGACGGTATGAAGGTGCTGCAGGATGCCAGCTTTGCTCGCATCGTCACCTCCAGCGCCGACGCCGCGAAAGTGCTGCTTCCGGAGTGAGGCCATGTGGCCAGCGCCGCAACCCGCGGTCGCGGCGCTGGCTGCTGGCGGGCGATCCTCCGCGAGGCCCCGGAGGATCCTCGCCGTTTGAAACAAGGCAAGGCTAGGAGCCGGCCGTTCATGCGCGTCAGGGTGCTCCTGCAGGCGTTGCAATGCGCGGCGTGCGTGGCGCTCGTTCCCGGCTGCGCCGGCGCCGAGCAGTACGTCCTCGAGACCCACGACTTGCGCCTCGTCTATCCTTTCCCCGCGGCGAACTACATCGCACCGCACACGGCGCGCTGTTTCGAGAACTCGATGCGCTTCTACCGGCGCGTGTTCGGCTACACGCCGTCCGAAAAGGTGACGGTGTTTCTCAACGACTTCGCGGATTACAGCAACGCCGCGGTGTGGGGCGCGCCGCGCAGCACCCTGATGCTGCACCTCGCGCCCCCCAGCTTCGTCTACGAGACCGGTCCCTCGAACGAGCGCGTGAACTTCCTGATGAACCACGAGCTGGCGCACGTCGTGACGCTCGACCAGGCGACCGGCTGCGACGCGATTCTCCGCCGGACGCTGTTCGGCAAGGTACGCGAAAACGCGGAGCATCCCGAGAGCATCCTGTACGGCTTCCTCACGCTGCCACGCCGCGCGGCGCCACGCTGGCAGCGCGAGGGCACGGCGGTCTTCATGGAGACCTGGATGTCCGGCGGGCTCGGGCGGGCGCAGGGGCCCTACGACGAGATGGTGTTCCGCTCGATGGTGCGCGACGACGCCCACTTCTACGATCCGCTCGGGCTCGAGTCCGAGGGCACGAAGATCGATTTCCAGGTGGGCGTCAACTCCTACCTTTACGGCACCCGGTTCTCGACCTGGCTCGCGTATCAGTACGGGCCGGGCAAGTTCGTCGACTGGGTCGCGCGCCGGCCCGGCTCCCGCGCCTACTTCTCCAATCAGTTCCGTCACGTGTACGGCCGGTCGCTCACGGATGCCTGGCGCGACTGGGTGGGCTGGGAGCACCGGTTCCAGCGAGCAAATCTCGATGCCATCCATCGGTTCCCGACGACGCCCTACCGCGATCTGTCACGGAGGGCGCTCGGCTCGGTGTCGCAGGCGGTGGTGGATACCGCGCGGCGCCGGATCTACGCCGCCGTGTTCTACCCCGGCGAGGTCGCGCACATCGCGGCGATTCCTCTGGACGGAGGTCCGCAGCGCAAGCTGCACGAGGTGCGCGGGCCGGCGCTCTACTTCGTGGCGTCGCTCGCGTGGGACCCCGCGTCGCGCACGCTGTTCTATACCGCCGACAACAACGAATGGCGGGAGCTGTGCGCGCTGAACCCCGACCGCGGGACGTCTCGCGTACTGCAGCGTGACGCCCGCGTCGGCGATCTGGCGTTCGACGGCGCCGATTCGTCGCTGTGGGGCGTGCGCCACTTCAACGGCTTCTCCACGATCGTACGCTATCCCTATCCATGGAAGGATTATGCCCAGGTGTTCTCCTTCCCCTACGGTCGCGAGATCTACGACCTGGACATCTCCCCGAACGGCCGCTGGCTGGCGGCCTCGATGGGTGAGATCAGCGGGCACCACTCGCTGCGGTTGTGGAGGGTGGAATCGCTGCTGGCGCGCGACTCCACGGCGCGGACACTGTTCGAGTTCGGCAGCTCGATCCCGACGAGCTTCGTATTTTCGCCGGACGCGCGTTATCTGTACGGCAGCTCCTACTACACGGGCGTATCGAACATCTTTCGCTACGACCTGGCGACGGACTCCATGGACGTCGTGAGCAATGCGGAGACCGGCCTGTTCCGCCCCCGCCCGCTGTCCGGCGATTCCCTGCTCGTGTTCCGCTATTCGGGTCGTGGCTTCGTGCCGGCCGTCATCGAGGCGAAGCCGCTGGCCGACGTGAGCGCGATCACATTCTTCGGACACGAGCTGGTCGAGAAGTATCCCGAGCTCCAGACATGGCGCGTGCCTTCGCCGCTCACGGTGAACCTGGATTCCCTTCTCACCCGCCAGGGCCCGTACCGTCCCGTGCGCTACGTGCGGCTGGTCTCGGCATATCCGATCGTCGAAGCCTACAAGCAGCACACGGCTGCGGGGCTCAACGCCGTGCTGCAGGATCCGCTGTCCGACCACGAACTGACGGCCTCGTTCACACTGACACCGGACCGCGAGCTGGCCGCGGACGAGCGCTGGCACGCCTCGCTGGCCTACCGTCACGGCAATATCCGCGGGGGATTCCAGTACCAGCCCGCGTCGTTCTACGACCTGGTGGGACGCACGAAGTCGAGTCGCAGGGGGACCCATGCCAGCCTCGGCTGGTCGAAGACCCTGATCCGCGAACTGCCGCGCAAGCTCGAGCTGGACGTGAACGTCGACGGCTGGTCGGGGCTCGAGCGCCTCCCGGACCAGCAGAACGTGCCGACGTCGCGCGGCTTCGACAAGCTCCTCTCCCACTCGGTCACGCTCGCCGAGGGGAACACGCGATCGTCGATCGGCTCGGTGGACGCTGAAACGGGGTACCTGTGGCGGCTCACCTACGCCAACGACGGAGTGCGGTTCCGGCGGGCGGGCCAGGCCGTGTGGCGTGGGTTTCCGTCGTTCTCCGGAGCGCTCGACCTGGGCACCCCGCTCCCGCTCCCGAATGCCTCGCTGTGGCTGCGTTCCGCGGGGGGCTGGTCGCCCGGGGACCCCAGCGAACCGTTCGCCAACTTCTTCTTCGGCGGGTTCGGCAACAACGGGCTGGACCGCGGCGAGGTCAAGCGATACCGGAACCCGAGCAGCTTCCCGGGCCTTGAGCTGGACGAGGTCTCCGGCACGAACTATGCGCGTAGCTTGCTCGACCTGAATCTGCCCCCGCTCCGTTTCGAACGCCTCGGCACACCCGGCCTGTACGCGAGCTGGGTGCGCGTTTCGGCATTCGCCGCCGGGCTCGTCACGAATCTCGATGATGGTTCCGCGCGCACGCGCGTGGCGGATCTCGGCGCGCAGTCGGATCTGCGCCTGCAGCTCCTGACCCAGAACGCATTCACGCTGTCCGCCGGGTACGCGTGGGCATTCGAGAAGCACTTGCCGCGTCGCCACGAGTGGATGGCGTCGCTCAAGATCCTGTAGCCGGCCGTCCATGAGCCCGGCTTCCCTCAGGCGTCGCGCGCGATCGCGGTCGCGCCGCTCGAGCGCCCCGCGGTGACTCCCGCCGCGCTTGGCATCGTGCTGCTGCCGGTGCTGTTGTTCCTCGCCGGGCTGATGCTCATGGACAGCTACAAGCTCGTCGCGGGCGGCGTGGTGCTGCGCGCCGTGGCGGCCGGGGTCGTGGCGGCGCTGCTCGCGCTGCTGGTGAACCTGCTCGCGCTGCGAGCGGGGATCTCTGCACGGCTCCTGCAGGGGGTGGTGGCGCCCGCGATCGAGGAGACGCTCAAGGCGCTCTACGTCGTCTACCTGATGCGCACGGATCGCGTGGGATTCACGGTGGACGCCGGCATCCAGGGCTTCGCCGTGGGCGCCGGCTTCGCGCTGCTCGAGAACCTCTATTACGCGCTCACGCTGCCCGAGCCAAATCCGATGCTGTGGCTCGCGCGCGGCCTGGGCACGGCGGTGATGCATGGCTGCGCCACGGCGCTCGTCGGGATCGTGTCCAAGGATCTCGCGGACCGGCATGGAACGGCGGCGCTGCGGTGGTTCGCCCCGGGGCTCGCGATCGCGATCGTGACGCACGCCGCGTTCAACCTGCTCACGACGCACGCGTTCGTGAGCGTGGCGGTGATGCTGGTGGGCATGCCGTTGCTGCTGGTCGGCGCGTTCGAGCGCAGCGAGCAGGCCACGCGGGAGTGGCTCGGCACCGGGCTCGACGCCGACGTCGAGCTGCTCGAGCTCATCCTGTCGGGCGAGATCTCGGGCACGCGCGCCGGGCGCTATCTCGAGTCGCTCAAGCACCGTTTCCCGGGGCCCGTCGTGGCCGACATGCTGTGTCTGCTGCAGATCCATCTCGAGCTGTCGCTGCGCGCCAAGGGCATGCTGATCGCGCGCGCAGCCGGGCTCGACGTGCCCA
>Ga0066710_100007781_pt1 | contig 10298 bp, 8 predicted proteins | sample GraSoiAngelo_159_FD_79666 | JGI IMG/M metagenome (GOLD analysis project Ga0066710, IMG submission 79666) | Grasslands soil microbial communities from the Angelo Coastal Reserve, California, USA - 14_1009_16_40cm | ecosystem: Environmental > Terrestrial > Soil > Grasslands | place: USA...
CGAGCAGAACCTGGCCATCATGCGGACGCGCGATCCGGAGTTGGCAGCACTAATGGAGAGCGAGACTGATTGCAGCCACATCGAAGTCATGCCATCGCAGCAGCCAGATGTCTTAACGGCCCGTGTGACGCTGTCCTCCGGAGAGAAGATCCTCTTGCATAACATGGAAGACCCTATCGGCAGCGCCAAGCGCGCGGCCGACAAGCAGGAGATGAAGGCCGAGAATGCTTCCATCTTGCTGGGGTTTGGCCTTGGCTACCTGGCGCGGGAACTGGCCGCCAAATTGGAAAAGAAACATCCCATGATTGTATGCGAGGTGGATCCCGCCATCCTGAAGACGGCACTCACCCACGTCGATCTCTCCGAAGTGTTGGACTCTGACTTTGTCAGAATTCTAGTGGGAGCCGAAATTCCGCTCCAAACCTGGGTTCAGAGACTGGCCCTCAAGTTCATGACCGCGAAGGTGGATGCGATCTGCTATGAGCCGTCGATCAGAACGAACCCTGACGCCTACCAACACCTGAAGGAACTTGGGCTGAAGGAATCGCGAGCCATCATCCTGAATCGGAATACAACTCTGAAAGCCGGCCAGCAGATGATGGATAACGCCCTGAATAATTTTCCTGAAGTTGTTGAATCGGCCGGCGTCAAACATCTCGAAGGTCTGTTCGCCGGACGCCCGGCCATTCTCGTCGCAGCCGGTCCCTCGCTCGAGAAGAACGTCCACCTGCTTCGGGAACTGGAGGGCCGCGCCGTGATCATCGCCGTGGACACGGCGCTGCGCTTGTTGCTCCCGCTCGGCATCAAACCCGACATCGTCACGACGATTGATTTCAACCCGCTGAACTTCGAAAAGTTTTCAAATGTCCCTATTGATTCGGAGATCTCGCTTGTGTACCACCCCGGCGGTTACCACGAAAGCATTAGAGCTTTCCAGGGACCCAAGTTCACCTATTCGCATGTGCCCATCCGTATTGTGTCCTGGCTGATGGAGTATGTGGAGGACAAAGGTCATCTACCCCCGGGCACGACTGTCGCGCATTTGTCCTTCCATTTGGCGTGCCTCCTTGGGTGCGATCCCATCGTGATGATCGGCCAAGACCTCGCCTTTCCTGCGGAGAAAATTCATGCCGGTGACCTGTCGCTCTGGCGGATCAAACCCGACGAGATGGACATGATCGAGGACATCTTCGGGGAACCTGTGGGCAGCATGAGCTCTTTCAAGCACGCCATCTACCATTTTGAAAATATGTTTAAGGAAGCGAAGCCGCGGGTGATCGATGCGACGGAGGGAGGAGCCAAGAAACAGGGGGCCCAGGTCATGCGCCTGCGGGAGGTGATCGACGAGTACGGGCATGCGGCGTCACTAGACATTAAAAGCCTGCTGCGCGAAGCCGGCCGGAAGGTGGAACCCTCTCGGACCCATGACCTGTTACATGAGATGAAATACGTCAGCTCAGAACTCGGCCTCATCCGGAAGGATTGCCGGGAAATACTGGGTGTCGTCGCCAAGTTGCAAAACAAGATGGACAAGGGCGAGACATCGAACGACCAGTTCATGAAGCTGACCTGTCGGGCTGAAAAATTAACGCAGGAACTGAATCATCGAGACCGCGTCCTGCACCTCATGGGGGAACAGAACTACGCGCTAGAACTCTACATGAGGCAGCATGCCGTCACAGAGATCGATCAGATGGAGGATGAGGATAAGAAGATCAAACAGCAGGTCGGGCGCGCGGGTGTGTTCTACCCGAGCGTCGTGAGAGCGGCAGAGCGGTTCAAGAAGCCGCTGGATCGGCTGATTGTTCGGATCGAGCGCGCTCTGGATCTTTCTCAGGCACCTTTAGGCGCCGGCGCGACGGCCGAGGACTGGTATCAGAGGGCGGTGTCGTACAACAAGATCGACTCGGTCCGCCATGCCCTCGATGCTGTCCACGAGGCCCTGACTCGGGATCCTCATCATGGTCCTGCTCTGATGCTGTTGGCACGACTCGGGCTCGCAACGAATCGGATGGAGGACACCCTGAGAGCCGTTCAGCGGCTCCAAGGAATGAAAAAATGCTCCCGGGCCGTTGAATCTCTGGCCGCAGAGGCCCGCAAGAGGCAACAGGTCTGGACAGAGCGGTGCGACCGACTCCGAGCTGAATTCAGCAGCAAAGGGCTGGAGGCGTCGTTAGAAGAGGCAGGGTGGTTTTACTATCGCGCGAAAGACTACGACCGTGCGGTCGACAAGCTCGAGCGGGCTCTATTGCAGACTCCGGCGGCGGAAACCTATTGCCGGCTTGGCCAGGCGAAGGCGAAGCTGGGCGATTTGGAAGGCGCCATAGAGGCTTGGGAGACCGGTCTGCGGCTCGATTCCACGCGGGCCAATATCTACAAAGAACTGGGGACGGTGACTCTGGATCAAGGTCAGAAGGACCAAGCAGAAGTGTTTTTTCAGGAAGCGGCCAGACTCGAACCGGACGATGCCACCTGTTGGGAATCCCTGGCACGACTGTATAGCGACCGTGGCGCCTACGCCGACGCCGGGCTCTGTTATGAACAGGTACTTCGGCTGAGCCCGGGCCGACAGGAGTTGATTCCCCAAATCGCGGCATTGTATCAACGCCAGATCGCGGTTGCGGTCAATACTCAGTAGGGCGGTTCGCGAATCGCCCCTACATTTTCTATGAACGGCGCATTTCGAATCATTGACAAATTTGTGGTGCACCAGGGCGAGGAACCTTCGCTCTTCCCCGGTCTCACGCTCGCCACTAATGGGGAACTGTTGATCAGCTTCTGCACAAGATTCGACTGTCTTCCGGGCGGTGAGGCCTATCTGCTGCGCTCTTGCGACGGTGGGCGGACCTGGTCCGAACCGGAATTGCTGCTGCGCTCTCGCAAGGCAGATGGTTGCATTAATCTGTCGGTCGGCCTGACAACCCTCCGGGACGGCACTGTTCTCTATCCCTGCTGTGATGCACGAATTACGAGAAAGTGGGATCAGCATGAAGTTGACCTCATCATTCTCCGCTCCGTGGATCATGGGCAGACATGGACGGAGCTCATTCCAATCAAAGTCGACGTCCAAGAAGCATTTGCCTACGGCCGCATCATTGAGTTGAAGAACGGCGATGTCCTGTGCCCAATCTGGGGCAAGCGCCGGAGTGAGGAGCTATGGCGTAGCGGCGTACTGCGCTCGCGGGATGGGGGCGTCACTTGGGGCGATCATGTCACGATTGCTTATGATAAAGACGCTGTTCCACGGGCAAGGGGTGCCACGACCGAGACGCACTGCGCGGGCTTCAATGAAACGACCCTGCTGGAGTTGTCCGACGGCCGGCTCCTTGCGGTGTTGCGGCAGCAAGGGGTTCACGGCGGGCTGCGGGATCTGTACCGCTCCATTTCGAATGACGGCGGCTGGACCTGGAGTTCCCCGGAGCAACTTCTTGTGTGGGGCACCTCGCCGTCCCTGCATCTGCTTCCCTCCGGCGTCATCATGCTGGGGTACAGGAATCATCCCGGGAACCCCCAAGGTTTGCAAGCGCCAGGCGTCGCGGTGAGCTTCAGCCAGGACGCCGGAGAAAAATGGGGCGAGCATCTCATGCTGGAGGACCCGAACGGATACCTGTACACGCACGAGTTCGAGGCCGGCTATCCCGCATTCCTGACTCTGCGGGACGGTTCCATCATGGTCGTCTTCTACAGCTTCGATCCCTCTCGGGACGATCGCTACCTCGCCGCGAACCTTCTTGTTGAACAACCGACAGCAATGAGCAACAACTAAGATCAGCCGCTTTTCCTGTAAGCCCAGCCTCTTAAGTCTCCTGTTTCGGTCACCGATACTCACCTTAGTAAAAGGCTTCCAAGCATTGAGAAAAGGAGGTCGAGCACATTCAGCTTGGACCTGATCAGTGAAGCGGTAACCAAAAGGCGCGCGGCAAGGACGTCGGGCGCTAGGCAGCAAGCAGTCAACCATCAAGGAGGATCTCAATGTCTCTTATCATCAACACCAACATTGCCAGTCTCACCGCCCAGCGCAACCTGGGTCTCAACAATTCCCAATTGCAGAAATCGTTAGAGCGGCTCTCATCCGGTCTCCGGGTGAACCGCGCCGCGGACGACGCGGCCGGATTGGCCATCGCCAACAAGTTGAACTTCCAGGCGCGTGGTCTGAACCAGGCCGTTCGAAACGCAGGGGACGCCACATCGTTGGTGCAAACTGCGGAAGGTTCATTCAACGTCGCGACGAACATTCTCGGCCGACTCCGGGAATTGGCGGTCCAGGCTGCCAGCGATACTAACACCACCGCGGACCGGGCGACATTAAAGTCCGAGTCCGACCTGTTGGTCGCCGAGCTGACCCGGTTAGCGTCGACGACGCAGTTCAACGGCGCCAACCTGCTTGACGGCTCCTTCGCCTCAGGCAAGATCCAAGTCGGTGCCAATGCGGATCAGACGATCTCTTTCTCGCTGGCGGATGTCCGGGCCAATCAGCTCGGCAAGTTCGCGGCCTTCTCGGCTGCTATCGCCGCAGGGTTAAGTGGCGGAGTCTTCACTTCTGGAGGCGCCGGCGCGATAACGGCAGGCCAATTCACGATCAACAGTCAATTGGTGGGCGCCACCACGACCACGGATGACCAGGTATCAGTCCTGGACCTCAATGTCGGGGCGGCTGCCGGTGTTGGCGCGGTGCAAGGGTCGATTGTTATCTCGGCCTTCAGCGGAGCGACCGCCAGCGCCGCGTTCTACATCAATGGGACCCAGATTACAAATTTCACTAACTTGGCTACCGTGCACACTACGTCTGACTTTCTGTCGCAAGTAGCCGCCTCGGTGAACGCGGCCGGAATCACCAACGTGACCGCGCGGGTGAATAGCGACTACACGCGCATCACCTTCGTGGCGACGAAGGGGACTGACATCCGGTTGGCGTACAGCACGGCCGGGGGAACGGTTGCCTCGGATTTCGCGTCTGCCATCGGGCTCGCGGTTTTGAGTCAGGTCGGAAGCGGGAACGACACCAATGCGATCAGTAACTTCAACGGCCAGTCTGGCGCCATTGCCAAAGTGGCGGCGATTAACAGCGTGTCCAGCAAGTCCGGGGTCCAGGCAACGGCACTGGCGAACGTCGTCTCATCGACGACCGCGGTGGTGGCTGGGACGTTGGCTGCCAATGAGTTGTATATCAACGGCGTCGCGATCAATGCGACGAACGGCATTACGAACGGGGATGGGACCGGAGCGCTTCGCTCCGCGATCAACGCTCAGACGTCAGCGACGGGCGTGAGCGCGACGATCAGCTCAACTGGGACTGTGGTGCTGACGGCCAGCGATGGTCGCAACATCAGCATCTTCCAAGAGAGTCCTGCGGCCGCCATCACGCAGCTCAACGCCGGGGCCACCGGCTCGGCCGTGTACCGGAGCGCAATCAAGTACGTTTCGACCAATGCGGTGACCTTCACTGGGTCCACAACCAATGTTGGTTCACTGACCACGAACACACCGTATCAGCCGGATCTGAACAACTCGCTGAGCTTAATCGACATCAGCACGCAGTCCGGAGCAAATACGGCGATCATATCGGTGGACGCCGCGCTCGCGCAGATCAGTCAGTCGCGAGCCAATGTCGGCGCCTTGCAGAGCCGGCTGGATCTCACGGTCCAGGCCCTGCAGACGGCGGCCGAGAACCAGACGGCAGCCGAATCGCGGATCAGGGACGCTGACTTCGCTCATGAAACGTCGGTGTTCACGCGAAACCAGATCCTGGTGCAGGCCGGCACGGCGATCTTGGCACAAGCCAACTCGTCCACGCAGATCGCGCTGCAGCTCCTCAAGTAAGGACGCAGCGTAAGGGCAATGGAGCGTGGGGGGCGATGAAAGCCCCCCACGCCTTCCCGAGGTGAGTTATGGTTCCTGTGATTGTACAAGTTGAACCGGTCGCTTCCGTCCGCGCTCCCGCGGTCAACGCAGAGGCGGTGCGACAGATCACGAATGCGGCCCAATCTGTTCAATTGGCGCAGGCCGCCAGAAACGCCGAACAGGCGACTATCAACGCCGCGCAAGCCGCAAAGGCGCTGCGCCAGGCTCCCGTCACGAACGATCAAGAAATCCACTTAACCGTAAAGTCGGACACCCATGAAGTGATCGCCACCCTCGTCAATACTGAGACCAATGAGGTGATTCGCCAGATTCCGGCGGAGGAGACTCGGCGGGCCTCAGAGGTGATTCGCGCCATTACGGGACAGCTCATCAATAAGATCGTCTGACCCCGCTGTTTACCTCAAGTTTTTCTGCAAATCCCCGATAAGATCAGTACTAGGAGCTCACCATGCCGATCACCTCTACCGGTCTTATCTCCGGGATTAACGCCGATTCAATTATCTCCCAGATTCAGGATGCCGAGCGAAAGCCCATTGCTCAATTGCAGGCCCGCCAGTCGGGCTACCAAGGCCAGATCAGCGCTCTCCTGGCGCTGAGCAATACGCTCTCCACTTTCGCCGCCGTTGCCACCTCCGTCAATAATCCGGCGAACTTCAACACGCGCACGGCCGGCGTCACAAAGACCCCGGCCGGGGTGTCGGTGCTGTCAGCGACCGCGGGGAGCACCGCGACCAATGGGTCCTATAGCCTGACCGTTCAGCAATTGGCTCAGGCGCAAAAGAAAGCGTCCCAGGGCTTCGTGGACCAAAACACGACCGCCGTGGCGAGCGGCGCCGGGACCTTCAAATTCAAGGTGGGCAACTCGGGGACAGAGTACAGCGCGACGGTCTCCTCCTCCACGACTTTGCAAGGGCTTCGGGACGCGATCAATTCCTCCGGAGGCAGCGTCGTAGCGACCATTATCAATGACGGAACCGGCTCCAACCCATATCGCCTGGTTTTGACCGCCAACAGCAGCGGAGCGGACAATACGATCACCATCACCAATAACAACAGCACTCTGGACTTCACGAACAAGAAAATCGAAGCGGCCTATGCCTCCACGAGCAATAGTTTCGCGGGGACCGTCTCCTCGAACGCCGGAGACAACTACACGGGCACGACCAATAAGACGTTCCTGGTCCAAGCGGTCACCGGCGGAGCGCCTGACACGGCGACGTACAAATTTTCGATCGATGGCGGAATCACCTATCTGGGTTTCGGTGGCGTGGCCTATAACGCCTCTGCTCTCGCCGGCACCGCCGGCGCCGGCATCTTCGCGGCGTCCGGTCTGACCGCCATCGACGGGAGTGGGGCCACGAACGAGGGCGTGCAGATCGGATTCGGGGCCACGGGGACGCTTGTCGTTGGAGACAAATTCTCGGTGGATGTGTTCAATCCCGAATTCCAAAAAGGACAGGATGCGGTCATCAAGATCGACAACACCACGATTACGAAAAGCTCCAATACGATCATCGACGCTATTCAAGGCATCACCTTGAACCTGCTTCAGGTTGATGCCTCGAATGCCGTGACCGTAACCGTCTCGTCCGACTCGACGGGCCTCAGCGACAAAATCAAGAACTTTGTCTCGGCCTACAATGACGTGAACAAGTTTCTGAACGATCAATTTACATTCGATCCCAAAATCAAGAAGGCGGGCGCGTTGCTGGCCGATGCCAGCGTCCGCGCGGTGCAGAGCCTGCTGAAAAGGGTCGTCACCGGCAGTATCCCGGGATTGACCACCGGCAAGGCGAATCTCTCACAGATCGGCATCACCTCGGACAGCAAGACCGGGTTTCTCAGTGTGGACGACAGCAAGCTGTCCACGGCGATCGCTTCGGACCCGGACGGCGTGAAGCGACTGTTCTTAGGGCTCGGCACAGCCACGAATTCCGCCATCAGCTTCGTTGGCCTCGGCCAGAAGACCGGTCCGGGAACGTATGGCATTGCGATCTCCGTTGCTCCGCAGAAGGCGGTCGTGGGTGGAGTGTCGGACGCAACCTTCCAGGATATATCGAGCACCGGACTCACTAACGCCGAGCTCTTGTCCTTTACCTTCAGCAACAACTATACGGACGCGACACCGACTACGACCTCGTTCCCTGTCACGTTGTCGGCGGGATCGAAGATCAACGACGTTGTGAATGCCTTGAACAGCGCGTTTGCGAGCCAGCACGCCGCACTCTCCGCCTCCAACGACAGCGGTCGGTTGAAGATCACCTCGACGGACTACGGCAAGGACACCCGGTTCACGGTAGTTTCAGATCAGGCAGGCACAACTCAGACCGGCATCGGATCAGTCGGACTGACGGCCCAGGGCGTGGACGTCGGCGGCACCATTAACGGGCACACGGCGACCGGTAAAGGCAATGTCCTTACCAGCAGTTCTGGATTTCCCGAAGATGGGTTGAGGATCAGCACGGAGACGACCACGACCGGCCTCTTCGGCACCATCGCCGTCACGCGAGGCGTCGGCGATCGGTTGGTGAGCTCGCTCGACGCCTATACAAATCCCCTGACGGGCATCTTCCTCAGCAAGACGAACAGCTTGCAGGGCAGTATCGATGGCATCTCGAAAAACATCACACAGATCAACGACCGTCTTACCAGTGAAGGGGACCGCCTGCGCGCCCAGTTCGTCAACCTCGAGACTCTCCTGGGGAAATTTCAAGCCACCAGCAACTTTCTGACGAACCAGCTTGCCAGGCTCCCGACCTTCTCGTCTTCTTCAACAACAGCAACAAATCTTCTCTGATCAACATGTTCACCAGGCTTCCTAGTTTCTCGTCCGCTCCAAAAGGCTGATATGCGGACCAACAGCTCTTCCGTGGCGACGAAGTATCAACATAGCCAGGTCAGTCATGCTGACCCGGTGCAGTTAATCGTGCTGCTCTACGACGGAGCCCTGTCCCGTATTGCACAGGGCCGACAGCGGCTCCAGGAGAAGGACCTGCCGCACGCGGGCGTCGCCATTAGCAAGGCGCAAGCGATCGTGGGCGAGCTTCGACAGTCGCTCAACATGGAAGCGGGGGGCGAGGTCGCGAAGAATTTGAATAGTCTCTACGCCTACGTCCACGACCTGCTGGCAAAAGCGATGCGTGAAAATCTCGCTGAACCCTTGGAGGAAGCGACCAATTTGTTGAACGAGCTGCGGGGCGCCTGGAGCGAGGTCGCCAAGCAGGCGAAGGCCGTCTTCGAAACGAATCAGACGGCGGTGAGGTCACAGGGTGCTGCGGGTGGAAACCAGGACGCGACACGCGTGCAGCTAAAAGCTTGATCGCCGGAGGGGAGCACATGCCGAATCAGGAACTGTGTGCGGCATATGACCGCTTTGTGATGTTGATGGATCGTGCTGCCGGGGCGATCGACGCTAAAGCTTTGGATCAAGTCGACTCCTTGAAAGAGCAGGTGGAATCGTTGACTTCCGAGATGGAATCGCTTTTTCAGTCGGCTCTCGCCGATCCCTCGTCACCTAAAGCCATGGCCGAGCTGAAAGAACTGATCCTGCAGGCATTGGAACGACTGAGCTTGAATCAAACTCGACTGGCGGCGTGGCTCAATGAGACAGGCTTCCAACTTACCCGGCTTCAACAGGGGGCTGTTGCTGTTCACAGCTATGGCGCACCTGTCCGCTCAGGCCGTCCCTTCTTCGAACAGCAAGCCTGACGCCGTGATCACTCTCGGCCCTCTCATTACACTCTCGGAAAACCCCCGCAGCTGCCTGCGATGAGCGACCTTGACCCCATGTCTTTAACCCGGCACCCTGAAGATCGCAGGGAAGGCGTACGGGTGGATGACCGCGTGTTGCTTGAATACTGGCAGGTCACGGATCTGGGCCACTCGACTGACACCTTTCGGCATTTCGCGCAGATCCCCCTGTCGGTCTCTCCCGAAACGGGTGAGGCGCTGCAGCTTGATCCGCTCGTCGTGCAATGGATGAGCAAGATTGAATGGACCTTGGCCGCCATTTTGCGCACGCTTGAACATCAATCGCCTCGGCCGTCTGCCGCTCGTTTGATGGACGTCAATGTGAGCGGGGACGGGGTGCGCTTTCTTCCGGAGCGGCCGCTGACGGAGGGTGAACTGATTGACCTCCGCATGGTGCTGCCTCCATTTATTGTGGTAGAGGCCCGCGGAGAGGTTATGCAAATACGTCCCGAACCTGAATGTCTTGATCCCTCGCACACGGTCGTCGTTCAGTTTACCGACATCTCTGAAGAGGACCGGGAGAAGATTATCCGCTATGTCGTCCAGCGCCAGGCCGAGCTACAAAGGCGCCAGCAACGGAGCGTTCGGTAGCGAACAGAAGAGCCATGGGTGGCAAGACGAAGGGCAGTCATCTTAAAAGCTTCTTGTTGAAATCAGCGTTTTTCCTGTCTGTTCTGCTGTGCTGC
>Ga0066710_100007782_pt1 | contig 10297 bp, 10 predicted proteins | sample GraSoiAngelo_159_FD_79666 | JGI IMG/M metagenome (GOLD analysis project Ga0066710, IMG submission 79666) | Grasslands soil microbial communities from the Angelo Coastal Reserve, California, USA - 14_1009_16_40cm | ecosystem: Environmental > Terrestrial > Soil > Grasslands | place: USA...
ACTGGTTCGATCGCGTTCGGAAGGAGTGCCGACGGCCGGACGGCGCGCGCGGGCGGCTGGGGTTACGTCTTCGGCGATGAGGGAGGTGCGTTCGATCTTGTGCGCCAGGCATTGCGGGCCGCCCTGCGGCACGAAGAGGGATGGGGCCCGGCAACGGCTATGCGCACGGCGCTGCTTGATGCGACAGGGGCACACGATGCGAACGACCTGCTGCATCGGTTCTACGCCAGCGAGTATCCAAGGGCCCGTGTGGCTTCTTTCGCAAGGCTGGTGGACGACGCAGCCCGGGCGGGTGACGTTGTGGCGCGGGACATCCTGAACTGGGGGGCGCAAGCGCTCGCGACCCTGACGGGCGCGGTTCGCAGACAATTATTTCCGGGGGGCGCGCGTGCCCGGGTATCCTATGCCGGCGGCACGTTTCAAAGCGCCATGCTGCTGGAACGCTATCGGATGCTGGTCGAGCTCGAGGAGGGCAATTGTGTGGCGGCGCCGGAATACGGCTCGGCGGCGGGGGCGCTTATTGAGGCGTATCGAGCGGCTAACGTAAAGTGTACGTTGAAAAATGTTCCGGAAGATATTTTAAATAAACACGAGTAATCGTTAGGAACGAAGGCTAGATAGAAGCTTGGAGCGCCGCTTGGAACCTGTCTCGCATTTCTTCTACTCGCATCGTTTGAAGCTTCAGTTTTGGGACTGGGGCACGGATGGAAAGCCCGCCATGATCCTGGTGCATGGCGGGCTCGACCACGCACGGAACTGGGACTGGGTAGCGAGGGCGCTGCGAGACGACTACCACGTCTATGCGCTGGATCTGCGCGGGCACGGCAACAGCGCGTGGGCGCCGGGAGCGCTGTACAGCGTGGCCGAGCACGTCCTGGACTTGTCGGCGTTGGCCGACATCATCAAAGCGTTTCCGATCACGATCATCGGGCATTCGCTCGGCGGGATGGTGACGCTGCTATACGCCGGGGTTTACCCGGAGCGCGTGAAAAAGATCGTCGCGATCGAAGGGCTGGGCCCTCCGCCGACGCACGCAGTGAACAGGCCGGCCTCGGAGCGGCTGCGCGGATGGATCGAGAGCATTCGAAAAGCGGAGAATCGCACAGCCCACAGTTATCCGAACCTGGCGGCCGCCGTGGCGCGAATGAAGGAGGCGAATCCGTTTCTGAAAGACGAGGTGGCTGAGCACCTGACACTTCATGGAACAAACTGGAACGCCGACGGATCGATCATCTGGAAGTTCGACAACTACGCGCGTATCTTTGCGCCATATGGGATGAACATCGATGACGCCCGAGAGGTGCTGAGCAAGATTACTTGCCCGACGCTGTTGTTCTGGGGATGGGAGAGCTGGTCGCAGGACCCGGAGATCGACGGGCGGGCTTCAGTGGTCCGGAATCACCGGCTCGTGAAAGTGGAGAAAGCCGGCCACTGGGTGCACCATGACCAGCTTGCAGTGTTTTTGAAAGAGACGAAGCAGTTCTTGGAGGAGTGACAAGAAGCGAGCCTTGTCATTGACCGTGCGGGAGACCGCTCCCCACGGCTTCAAGCGCCTTCGCAGCGTAACGCCGTTCAACGTAGTCGTTCAGGATCCCGATGAACTCTGCGACGATATGATCGCCGCGCAATGTGCATTTCAACTTGCCGTCGACGTAGACCGGCGCGACAGGTTCCTCGAAAGTGCCGGGGAGCGAGATACCGATATGGGAGTGTTTGGATTCGCCGGGACCGTTGACCACGCATCCCATGACGGCGACCTTCATTTCCTCGACGCCTGCGTAGCGCTACTTCCACACAGGCATCTGCTCGCGCAGATAGCTCTGGATCTGGTCGGCCATGTCCTGGAAGAAGGTGCTGGTGGTGCGGCCGCAGCCCGGGCAAGCGGTGACCTGTGGCGTGAAACTCCGCAACTCAAGCGACTGCAGAATCTGCTGACAGACGATGACCTCTTCGGTGCGATCCCCGTTCGGCAGAGGAGTAAGCGAGGCGCGGATGGTGTCTCCGATGCCCTCCTGCAACAAAACGGCGATTCCGGCCGTGGATGCGACGATGCCCTTGGAGCCGAGCCCTGCTTCGGTTAGGCCGAGGTGCAGGGGATAGTCGCATTCGACGGCGAGCATCCGGTAGACGGCGATCAGGTCCTGCACGCCGCTCACCTTCGCACTGAGGATGATCTGGTCGTGCGCCAGACCGTAGCGTTCGGCGGCTTTGGCCGATTCGATCGCGCTCGCAACGATGGCGCGCATCGTCACAGCTTTCGCGTCGAGAGGCTCAGGAAGCCGGCTATTTTCGTCCATCATGCGCGTGAGCAGGGCCTGGTCGAGCGAGCCCCAATTGACACCGATGCGCACCGGGCGGCCGTGCTCAATCGCGGCCTCGATCATGACCCGGAAATTGTCGTCGTGTTTCTTGCCGATATTTACGTTGCCGGGATTGATGCGGTATTTGGCGAGCGCCTTCGCCATGTCGGGGTATTTCTTGAGAAGGATGTGTCCGTTATAGTGGAAATCACCGATAACCGGGACGCGAACCCCGAATTTGTCGAGGGTTTCGACGATTTTCGGCACGGCCCGCGCGGCTTCCTCCGTGTTGACCGTAACGCGGACAAGCTCCGAGCCGGCATTGGCGAGCGCCATCACCTGATTGACAGTGGACATGACGTCGGCCGTATCGGTGTTGGTCATCGATTGGACCACGATGGGGTGTGGTCCACCGACCTTCACCGAGCCGACACTGACGGCCACGGATCGGCGCCGCGGTTGTGCTGGCATGAATCCTCCAAGACGTGAACTAAATGTTTATTGTACCGTGCGCCACGTTCCAAGTAGACTAACGGCACATGCACCAGGGGGAGCGCAGCGTCGCGGCTCATACCGCCGGCCTCAAGAAAGAATTGGGGCTGGGGAACCTGGTCCTGACGCAGATCCTGTTCGTGATGGGCTTGGGTTGGGTAGGCGCGGCGGCGAAGTTGGGGCCGTCGCATGTCGTGTTCTGGCTGCTGGCGGTCTTGCTCTTCTACATCCCTTCCGCGATCGTGGTGGTACACCTGAGCCGGCGGATGCCGCTTGAGGGGGGCCTGTACCAATGGGCAAAGCTCGGATTCAATGAGCGGACGGCGTTCCTGGTGGCGTGGAATTTATGGCTATACGCGATGGTGTTGATGTCGGAGACGGGGTTGCAGGCGACCACGAACATCGCGTATGCATGGGGAGCGGGCGCGGAATGGATCGTGGAGAGCAAATGGTTCATCGCGGCCGCGAGCTTCAGCGTAATCGGCGGTCTGGCGATTCTATCGACGATCGGATTGGGCGCCGGGAAATGGCTGCACGGGGCCGGCGGGCTGACGATGGTCGTGATCCTCACGGCTACGATCGCGTTGCCGATTGTGTATTGGGCTAATGGCGGGCGGCCGCAATCCGCGACTTTTTCTCTCGCGATGCCGGCGTTGTCGCTGCTCAACTTGAATATCTTGGGCAAGCTGGGATTCGGCGCCCTGGGCGGATTCGAATACGTGGCGATTTTTGCGGGGGAATGCCGTGATCCGGCGCGTCTGATCGCGCGGTCGGTGATGATAGCGGCACCCGTGATCGCGGTGCTGTTTATTCTGGGCACGGCCTCCGTCCTGGTCTTTGTTCCGCGGGACAACATCGACCTGATTTCTCCAATTTCGCAAGTGCTGAGCATAGGAACCCGGCCGTTTGGGCTCGGAACCCGCATCGCGGGCGTAGTGATTCTCGCGGTGCTCGGGATGCGGATCGCGCAGACCAGCGTGAATTTTTCGGCGACCGCGCGGCTGCCGATGGTAGCGGGATGGGACCACCTGTTGCCCGCCTGGTTCACCAGGCTGCATAAGAAATACAAAACCCCGGCGCAATCCATATTCTTTGTAGGCGCGATGACGCTCGCATTCAGCATCGCGGGAATCACGGGCGTGAGAAGCCAGGAAGCGATGCAGTTGCTGAATAACGCGTCGGGGATTTTCTACGCACTGACGTACCTGGTTCTGTTCGCGATTCCGATCGCAAGCCGGAATAAGGCCTCGCTGCCCGTGCGTATTGCGGCGGGATCCGGATTTCTGATGACGCTGCTGTACGTCGTGCTCTCGATTTTTCCGATCATCGACGTGCGAAGCTGGGCCTCGTTCACTGCCAAGATCAGCGGAGTGGTGATCGCAGGCAATCTGGCTGGGCTGGCGGTTTTCGAGATGGCCGCGCGAAGGCGCCGCCGGGCCAGCGTTGCGAGTTGATATGCTAGGTGGCCGATGAATCGCTTCTTCCTCGCCACAGTTTTCAGCGCCCTCGCTGCCATGAGCCTGTTTCTGACCCGCGGCGACGCACAGCCGAACACCGTCAAGCAGATCGTCCCGGGAGTGTGGTTCCGCGAAGGCGACCTCGAACATGAGGGCCACTGCAATAACGCGATCATCGAGATGAAGGACTACCTGATCATCGTGGACGCGAATTTTCCGAGCGGGGCCAGGGCGGCGCTCGAAGATGCGAAGAAGGTTTCCGCGAAGCCCGTCAAGTACGTATTCGACACGCATCACCACGGCGATCATTCGTACGGCAATCCCGTGTGGACCAAGGCAGGCGCGGTCACGCTGGCGTACGTGGGCGTGGCCGAAGAGCTGAAACGCTACGAACCGAAGCGTTGGCAGGCTACGGCGAAGCAGCGGAAGGACGTAGGAGAACTCGGCCTGGACGCCCCCGAACCGCCGAAGGAAACCTTCTCGAAAACGCCCCACGTGATCGAGGATGGCAGCAGGCGCGCGGAGTTCCATTTCTTTGGATGGGCGCACACACGCGGCGACGGCTTCGTGTACCTGCCAAAAGACAAGGTTCTGTGTACGGGGGACGCGGTGGTTAACGGACCGTACAACTACGTCGCGGATGGGAACATCGGCAACTGGCCGAACGTGATAACCAAGGCTCAGAAGTTGGACGTACAGCACGTCCTGCCGGGTCATGGCCCGGCCGGCGGCAAAGAGGTGCTGGCCAATCAAAAGTTGTTCTTCGTCGAGCTAAACCAGCGGGTGACGCAGGCACTCAAGCAGGGAAAGAAACGCGAGGACATGGTAAAGATGGACGGGGAGCGGCCGGTCTCGACCAGTATCCAGATGCCGGATACTGTGAAGAAATACGTGGGGGAAGGCTTTGCCGGGCAGGTCCTTGCCGCCTACAACGAAATCACGCAAAAGAAGCCTGCGGGCGACCTGCCGCATTGATCCGTACCAGTACAGACCAGGCTTTTTGCCTGGTACCAGACCATCCCCTTACCGATTGATAGCGCCGGCGATACCTGTCAGAACTGATGACGTGCGTAGCGTGCTGGCGGGTTTGTTGTCCGCGCTTGTGTGCCCGGCGCAGACGATCACGGTGGATCAGCTAACCCATCGCGTGCCTCCGAGTGCAGCTCGCGAGTATCGTGCGTCGCTGAAGGCCCTGGACACCGGCGACCTTGGGCAATCGATCGCACACTGCCGGAAAGCGATGGACGCCGACCCGGACAATCCAGCGGCGCATAACGACCTCGGCATACTTTACCTGAGTGACGGCCAGATGGAACGGGCGCTCATCGAGTTCGATCGCGAGATCGCACTCGCGCCGAAGTCGGCAGCGGCCCACGTGAACGCAAGCTATACGCTGCTCGCGCTCGGGAGGACGAGGGACGCCGAGGCTGCGGCGCGCGAGGCGGTCGGGATCGAGCCAGCGAACCGGCGCGCGCATCTGCTGCTGGGCTGGAGCATAGTGGCGCAATTCCGGTACACCAAGGAAGCGCTCGAGAGTTTGCGACGCGCGGGGCATGATTTTCCCGAAGCTCACCTCGCGGCGGCGGATGTGCTTGTGCACCAGGGATCGCTCGCGGAGGCGCGCGCCTCAGTGGAGGCGTATCTGGATAGCGGGAGCACGGAACAGAAGACCGTGGCCGAAGCGTGGCTGCGTTTCCTGACGATCGAATAAGACCATCCCCGCTCGTTGACTTCCACCCTCCACCTTCCTTAAGCTTTCGGATGCATAATCGCGCAAAGGAGGATACGTCCATGCGCCGCATCCTGCTGTTTTCCGCTCTCGCTCTTCCGATGATGGCGGAGCAACTGGCTTACCAGAAGCCGCCGAAAGAAATCCTCGATATCATGAACGCACCCATCCCGCCGGCTCTCGCAGTGAATTCGGCGAGGACGTACGCCACGCTATCCCAATCGGAACGGTATCCCTCGATCGCGGAGGTCTCGCGGCCGATGTTGCGGCTGGCGGGATTGCGGATCGATCCGCAAACGAATGGCTTGCACCTGGCTCCGTACAGCATTTCCGTGACGATCGTGAAGCTGCCCGAAGGAACTAAGATTCCGTTGGCGGCGCCGCCAAATGCGCACGTTGGAGCTTTGCGATGGTCACCGGACGGGAAACAGTTTGCCTTCCCGAACACGATTGCGGGCGGCATCGAATTGTGGATCGGCGATCCGGCTACGGGAAAAACCCGAAAGGTCGAGAACGTGCGGCTAAACACGGTGCTTGGCGACGCCGTCGATTGGCTTCCTGACAATCGGACGCTGCTGGTGAAGTCGGTACCCTCCGGGCGAGGGCCTGCGCCGGATCAGCCACCGGTGCCGAAGGGTCCTGACATCCAAGAGAGTCTAGGCCACGCCGGCCCGGTGCCGACGTATGAGGACATGCTCCAGAACCCGCACGACGAGGATCGTTCGAATACTATGCGACGACGCAACTGGCAAAGATCGACACTACGACCGGCACGGTCACGCCGATCAGCAAGCCAGGGCTGCTGGAAAGCGTGACTCCGTCGCCTGACGGCAAGAACATTCTGGTGACGCGGGCACATCGGCCCTTCTCTTACCTTCATCCCGCGCGCGAGTTTCCAAAGGAAGTGGAGGTTTGGAACCCGGCGGGAGTGCTGGTCTACAAGGTCGCGAGCCTGCCCCTTCCTCAGCGTGTGCCGCTCGGCGGCGTGCAGCCCGGGCCAAGGCAGTTTCGCTGGATCCCAACGGAGCCCGCCGCGATCATGTGGGTAGAGGCGCTCGATGGCGGGAATCCGAAGGAGAACGTGCCGCATCGCGATCGTCTTTTAGTGATGAAGGCTCCATTCAAAGGACAGCCCATGGAGATGTTCAAGACGGAGCAGCGCTTTGCGGGCATCCAGTTCGGCCAGGGTTTCGCCCTGGTGGAGGACACGCATCGACTCACGCGAGTGATCCGGACATTCGAGATTGATCCGTCAAGGGCGAATACGGAGGCCAGGCTCATCTGGAGCCGCAACCAGCAGGATCGGTACAAGGATCCGGGCAGGCCTGTGGAGAGGCGAACCCAAGGCGGGCGTGGCGGCGGTTTCGGATTCGGAGGCGCAAGCGGTAGCGGCGAATCCGCTCTGTTGCAGTCAGGCGACAACATCCTTCTAATCGGGCAGGGCGCTACGCCACAGGGCGACCGTCCTTTCCTGGACCGGTTCAACGTGACGACGGGGCAATCGGAGAGGTTGTTCCACTGTTCAGAGAACAATTACGAGACAGTGGAGGCGGTTCTCGACGATCAGGGTACACGGTTTATTACGCGTCGCGAGAGCCCGTCCGAGCCGCCGAATTACTATCTGCACAACGGCGCATCGCTGAAAGCGCTGACGTCCTTCAAGGATCCGGTCCCTCAAGTCCGGCGCATCAAGAAGGAGTTGGTGACCTACAAGCGCGCCGATGGCGTGCCGCTCTCGATGACTCTCTATCTGCCGCCGGATTACAAGCCGGGCACGAGATTGCCGGCCGTGCTATGGGCGTATCCGCGAGAGTACAACGACGCCGACACAGCGGGGCAGGTCCAAGGCTCGACGCAGCGGTTTACGACGATCACGGGACGCTTGTTCTTCCTGTTCCAAGGCTACGCCGTGCTGGACGACGCGGCGATGCCCGTGGTGGGCGAATCGCCCGAGACGGTAAATAACACGTACGTCGAGCAGATCGTTGGGGACGCCAAAGCAGCCATCGACAAGGCTTCGGAAATGGGCATCATCGATGCTAACCGAGTCGGCGTGGGCGGGCACAGCTATGGAGCGTTCATGACGGCGAATCTGATGGCGCATTCGAACTTGTTCCGCGCCGGAATGGCGGAAAGCGGAGCGTACAACAGGACGCTGACGCCTTTTGGATTCCAGACGGAGCGGCGCACCTTCTGGGAAGCCAAGGACCTGTATCTGACGATGTCGCCGTTCATGCTGGCCGACAAGATCAAGGATCCTATCCTGCTGATCCACGGCGAAGCCGACGACAACACGGGCACTTTTCCCATCCAGAGCGAACGACTGTACCAGGCGATCCGCGGAAACAGCGGCACGGTGCGGCTTGTGATGTTACCGGCCGAGGCGCACGGCTACCGCGCGAAGGAAACCCTCGAACACGTCCTATGGGAAGAGCTCAGGTGGTTCGACAAATACGTTAAGAACGCCGGGACGCAAACATCGCGCGCGGAGTAATGTGGTGATGTGGGGTCGTTGATTCCCATCGTTGGCCTGGCCGCTCTGACTGCGGCCACCGCAGCCGCTCAGGCGACCGCTTCCCCGGATCCGCTGGCTGCCCTGGAACGCAATGCCCAGGCTAAGGTGAGCGAGTGGGACATGCTCGCCAAGGGTCTGGAGGCGAGAGCCGCTCGCCTATTGCCGTGCGATCCGCGGGTACGAAGCGCAATCGAGGAGGTGAGCGCCGCGTCGGAGGCGCGCGTGGCCGCGCTAAGGCAATATCTCAAGGAGGCGGCCGCAAGAGCCAAGAACGATACCGAGGCGGCCGAGCGCCTGGCCGCAGATCACGACGCGAGGGCCGCCGAGCTGAGCACGGAGCGAACCGAGGCGGAAGCTGAGCAGAACGCTCTCGAAGGCCAGATCACGAATATAGGCGAAAGCGTCAAGCGGCGGGCGGCGCTGGCGGATGCGCAGAAAGCGCTCGCTCAAATCGCAGGGCTTACGCGGCAGCGGGTTCTCGAAACTCAAACGCAAGCGAGCCGGCAACCGGGACTCAGCGTGTTGCTGCACGACCTGGCAACGGGTTATCAGGCGCGGCAGAGGGCGTTGGAGAGCCAGCTAAGCGCTCTAGAGGCCGAGGCCGCGCGTTGGAGGGCTTACTACGAGGCTCGATTGGCGCGCGCGCATACCGAGTGCACCATCACGCAGAGCACGGAAATCCCGCAGCGCCCGGAGAGGAAGAAAAAATGAGAAAGGCGGCGCTTCTATTCGCTGCTTTGGGTGCATGCAGCTCGTGGGCGCAGCAGACCCGGGATGCGTATCGCGAGACGTATCGCGCGTGGCGGCAATCGGATCCGAACCTGGAGCGCGACGCGGCAACGGGAGGAGCGGCGGTGGCTCAACGGGCCAGCCGCATGGCGTCGGAAGCGGCGAAGTACGGCAAAGCACGCAGCGGGTTCTTACAATGGCTTGCGGACGATCTCACACAAAAGGTGCTGTGGCTGGAGGTTACGGCGGCGGGAGCGGAAGAGGCGGCCACATCGACCAAGGGCGCGCAGGATTTCGTCGCATCGGAGACTGGATTGGTGAGCCGCAATATTAATACCTTTGCGAGCGATCCAGACCCAGGAATTCAGCAGCTTCGACAGGATCTGGAACGGGAGCGCGCGGCACTGGCGGCCCTAGGTGGGGCAATCAGCGAGCGGCAAAAGGCGGTGGCCGCGACGGGCGCTGCGACTGCCGCGGTCGAAGAAGCGCGTCTAAAAGCCTTGGAACAATATCGGGGAATGGTGGCCGGACTGAAGCAGGTTGCCGGGCAAGTGCAGCGCGAAACGGAAGGATGGGCTCGGTACTACGAAAAACTATCGGAAGGTTCCCGCGCGGCGGCGACGCCTCCGCCCCAAACTGCGGCGGCGCCTCCGACGAATCCACCACGCACGGCCGGCGTGCCTGCGCGCCCGCCGTCGATCACGCCGGTTCCGCTGTCTCGCTATACCGGAGCATGGACCTATCCGTCCTCAAACGGTCTTTATCACGGCCCGCAGCCGGAGTTCATTGATCTGGTGGTACAGGAACAAGGCGGGCACGCGACGGGCATTCTATTCGCCCGGTTTAAGTCGCCGCCGGGAAGCACCATAGATCCGGTGCTCCGATTCAATTTCTCCGGCGACTTCAAGAACACCCGCAACCAGGTGTTCAACCTCGAAACCAGTGATGGAGCAAAGGGCACGATTGAGCTGATCCCGGGCCCCGCCTTCAATCTACTGGAGGTGAACTTTCAGACGGACCCGAAGCCGGGAAAGGTGCGGCAGGCGAACGTGCTCCTGGTGAAGAAGTAGCGGCC
>Ga0066710_100007783_pt1 | contig 10297 bp, 11 predicted proteins | sample GraSoiAngelo_159_FD_79666 | JGI IMG/M metagenome (GOLD analysis project Ga0066710, IMG submission 79666) | Grasslands soil microbial communities from the Angelo Coastal Reserve, California, USA - 14_1009_16_40cm | ecosystem: Environmental > Terrestrial > Soil > Grasslands | place: USA...
ATCATCGGCCAGATCCCGACGTTGATCTCCGGCGTGCCGAACGTGGCCGTATCGGTGGAGACGAGCAGGTCGCAGGCGCACGCCAGCCCGAGGCCCCCCGCCAAGGCGTGGCCGTTGATCCGACCGACGATCGGCTTCCCGAGACTGTCCATCAGCGCGAAGAGGTCGACGAAGAGGTCCCGGCTGCGGTGGCGCTCCAGGTCGGTCATCCCGCCATCGAAGCTGGACAGGTCCGCCCCGGCGCAAAATGCCCGGTCCCCGGCGCCGGTCAATACGACCACGCGGACGTCGGGCTCACCCTGGCACCAGCGAAGCGCGGCGGCGAGGTCGCGCAGCATGATCGAAGAGAGCGGGTTGCGCTGCTCTGGGCGGTTCAGGGTGACGGTGGCCGCATGGCCCTCGACCGAAACCAGCACCTGCTCGAGCGTCGGAGTCTCAGTCAACCGCGTAATCGTAGGCCGACGGCGAGGTCGATCTGCGGCCCTCAATCCCATGGGTTTCCGCATTGTTGCCAGGCCACGATCCACTGCTTACCTTTATCTATGTCGCAGGCATTCCTTAACAAAAACACTTTGCCGGATCGAGCAAAGGGTGCCCAGAATGTAGCGAACCTGCAACCGTGTATGTAACCCAAAGTTAGGCCAGCAATCGCTTAAACGCTATAATCCGCCCGATCAAGAAGCAAATGAAGGTAAGGCAGCGCGATACTGCCGCGCAATCTGCTGCGGCGCCCGATGATGCGGGCATCGACCTCGACAAACCGATCTTCACGCTCAGCGTGGCGTCGGAGATCCTGGAGACGCATCCTCGGACCCTGATGATGTACGAGCACCTGGACATGATTCGGCCCAAGCGGACGGTGACGAATCGCCGGCGCTACTCGCGGCGGGACGTGATGAAGCTGCAGGCGATCCAGACCCTGACCCGCAAGCATGGCGTCAATCTCGCGGGCGTCCGATACATCCTGGCGCTGCTCAAGCGCCTGCAGAACGCTGGAGTCGAACCACCGGAGGGACTGAGGAACCTGGATGTGACCCTACTCGACGTCTAAGTAACGGCCCGGCGATCGGGTCGATGAATAGCAACGGATGGAGCATATGTCGAAGAAAAGAAGGCGTTTGGAGATCAAGGTCGAACCTCTGCCGCTTCCGTTCCAGGACGAGATGGCATCGTGTCCCGTGTGCGGCCGCGACGCGGGGGCGATCGGGAGGCGTCACCTCCAGATCGTTTTTCGCTGCGAGGGATGCAAGGTCGTCTTCAAGAGGAACCGGTCGTGGCCCTATGTCTATTGACGTATGGGAGGGAACCCGGATGGTTCCCTCCCATCGCCGGGCGCTTCGCGCGCGGACCCGGCCCTGAATCACGTCTAGCCTGGAGTTAGCCCAATCGATTGGGCCGGCGCTCTCTTTCCGGTATATCGATGGGATTTGACTAAGGATTAGCTACTCCTAGCGGCGATCGGGAGTGATGAGAAACAAAGTCATGGCCGGGGGGACCCCGGCCAACCCTGCGGCGCTAGCGATGCCTGGCCTCCGGGTTGCGTAGTCTGGGGTGGTGAGGCGGCGGACAGCTCTCCTCGGCGTCATGGCCGGCCTGGCCACGGTGGCCATCGCCGAGGCCGTCAAACCTCGCGGGGGCACGTCGTTGTTGCTCGACTGGGACGAGGTTCGGCGCACCGCGCGGTCACGATTCGGCCCGGAATTCATCTCGCCGGCCTCCCTCGCCACCGCGGCAAAGGGATACCGAGCTCTGGCCGGCAAGCTCGAAAAGCCGCTGCTCGGCTTCGTCGGAGGGATGCCCGCCGGGACCGAGCTGCCCAAGTTCGAGGCGCTCGACCGGGAGGGATGGCTCGACCTCAACCTGGGCATCGTCCGCCGGGTCGTCGACCCGGTGCTCGAGAAAGGTCGCGTGCCGAACTCGCTCATGGTCGAGTTCGGGCGGGCCGGCCTCGACCAGTACATGGCTTTCATGCTCGCCTTCCTCGGCCGCCGCGTCCTCGGCCAGTACGACCCTCAGCTCCTCGGCGTGGAGCCCATCGACGGCGCAGGCCTTTACCTTGTCGAGACCAACGTCGAAGAGTGGGGCCGCAAGGCGGACCTACCCGGTCAGGACCTGCGCCGCTGGCTCATCCTCCACGAGATGACTCATGCCTGGCAGTTCGCGGCGCACCCCTGGCTGCGGGACCACATGGAGCAGTCGATGCGCGTGCTCCTCGAGACTGTCACGCAGAAAGCGTCGCCCGCCGTCCGCATCGCCGCCTTTGCCGGAGTCCTTCCGGCGCAGTGGCGGGTGATGCGCGAGATGCAGGGCGCGATGTCGCTGATCGAGGGCTACAGCAATCTCGTCATGAACGAGCTGGGCGCCAAGCTGCTCCCCGGCTTCAACCAGCTCGAGGAGGCGTACCGCCGCCGCAGCGCGAACAAGGGAATGCTCGACCAGCTGGTCTGGAAGTTCACAGGCCTCGACTTGAAGCTCCAGCAGTACAAGCGAGGTGAGGCGTTTGCCAGGGCCGTCTACGACGCGCATGGCATGGAAGCTTTGAACCTCGCCTGGAGGGGCCCCGACCAGATGCCCAAGCTCGACGAGCTCGCCCATCCCGAGAGCTGGTACCGGAGGGTGTCGGGCTAGGCCTCTTCTTGGGCCGTTTCTTCGCTCATCGGCACGACTGCCACGGGCAGCTCCGAGATGTCGAAGTACCTCACCGGTTTCGACATCCGCTTAGCGATCCCGACCTGTACCTTCACCCCAAGCGACATGTGACCGAACACCCATACCTCATCGCAGCGCGCGAGGAGGTTGTTCATGGCCTCGCGGACTATCTCCTTGGACACCGTGTGCATCAAGTAGTAGTCGAAGAGCATGAACGGGCTCACGGGCACCATCCCGGAGTCGAGGACGAACTTCTGGATGTGGGTGCGCCAGTAGAAAACCTTGTTCGACATCGCGACATAGACCAGCCGCTTTGGGTGTCTTAGGGTCTCTTCGGCCTGGTCTCGCGCCGTCGGTTTGGTCGTCGGCTGGAAGATCCGCTCGAGAATCTCCTCCGCAGCCTTCCCCGAGATCGTGGCCATGGGTCGGCCTATCCTATCAGCCGTGCCCGAGCGCTCCAGGTTCAGCCTTGACGGGCGCGTCGCCGTCGTCACGGGGGCCAGTCGCGGCATCGGCAGCGCCATCGCGGTGGCTCTGGCCGAGCAGGGGGCCCAGGTCGTTCTGTCCAGCCGGAAACAGGCCGACCTGGACGCCGAGGCCGAGCGCATCAACGCCATGTATCCGGAGCGAGCCGTGGCGATTGCCGCCCATGCGGGCAAACCAGAGGACCTGCAGCGACTCGTCGACGAGGTCATCACGCGGTTCGCGCGCATCGACATCCTCGTCAACAACGCCGCCACGAACCCTTACTTCGGCCCTGTGCTCAGCGCTGAGCTCGGGGCATGGGACAAGACGTTCGAGGTCAACCTGCGCGGCATCTTCCTGCTCACGAAGTTCGTCTACGAGGCCTCCATGGAAAAGCAGGGAGGCGCCATCGTGAACGTCGCGAGCGTGGGCGGCCTGCGGCCCGGCCTGGGCCTTGGCGTCTACAACGTCACTAAGGCGGGCGTCATCATGCTCACCAGACAGCTCGCCCGGGAGCTTGGCGGCAAGGTGCGCGTCAACGCCGTTGCACCGGGCCTCGTCAAGACCCGCTTCGCGGAAGCGCTCTGGGGAAATGAGGCAATTCTCGAGCGGGTGCTGGCGTCCAACCCGATGGGCCGCATCGGGATGCCGGACGAGATCGCCGGCGCGGTGGCTTTCCTGGCCTCGGACGCGGCGTCGTACATCAACGGCGAAGTCCTCGTTATTGACGGCGGCGGGGGTGAGCCTTAGAGGCTTCTGCAGCGGGGGTGTGCCCGGTCTCCACGTCCCCTCCGGCGCTTTGCGCCACCTCCCCACGGGGTGGGGAGGAGCCCGGGACGCCGTCTTCCGACGGCGCCCTGCTGTGGATGAAGTCCTCTAGCTCTTTTTCGTACTGGTATCCGTGGTGGTCGGGCTCGTAACGGAGCACTCTGCGCTGTGACACGTACTCCTCGAACGCAGCGCGCGTGTCGCGCGCGGCTCGGAAGCCCAGGAATCGCGCCGCCTTGGATGTGGAGAGCACGCGTCCCCATCGCAGCAGGTCGAGCAGCTGGGGGGAAAGGAAGGCGACGCCCGACTTTCTGAGGGCGAAAGCCGCAAGCTCGATCCCGAACGGAGGCAGGAGCGGCGCGTGCAGCTTGCCGGCCGCGTCGAGGAGCTTCGACAGCGGCTCGGCGCCGGGGGCCGCGATGTTGTAGGCGCCGGCCGGGCCGCGCTTCGCCGCCAGCCTGAGGGCTTCGACGCAATCGTCGCGATGCGTGAGCTGGAGCGTCGGATCGTAACCGGCCACGGTCGGCACGACCTCGAGGTCGAGGTACCTGGCGAGCGGCTGAGGCTCGTCGGGGTTGAGGCTGTTCCCAAAACGGAGCACGAGGATGTCGATCGCCGGGTTTCGCGCGGCGAAGTCGTTCACGTACGACTCGACCTCGACGATGTCGCGAACGAATTGATGACGCGAGTTGCTGTCGAGCCGGTGGTCTTCGCGCATGGTTGTCGACAGATCGACACGCGACCCATAGACGTGGCCGGAGGACTTGAGCACGAAGCGGGTCACTGGACTGCCCGCCCCGGCGCAGCCGGCCAGCAGGTTGAGCGTCCCGATGACGTTCATCTCGTGAGCCCGGCGCGGGTCCATGTCGAATGAGTCGACCCTGGTAAGCGTGTGCACCACTGTGTCTATGCCGACGGAGCGCACCAGCTTGCCGATGAGCGAGTGGCGGATGTCGAGCTTCAGGTAGTCGGCACGACCCAGGTCGTAGCGCGGCTCCCGGATGTCTATGCCGATCACCTCGGCGACGTCCGGGTCCTCGATGAGACGCTGCACGACGAGCGCGCCCCACCATCGCGCAACACCGGTGACGAGCACGCGCCTTTTTCTGGCTGGCATTCAAGAACCAGTCTACCCAGACCCCTAGGTCCTTTTTATTACGTCTCGCTCCATCTGCGCGACTCCTCGCGCGACGGTTTCGAAGAGCGGGGATTTCGCCTGGCGCAGCGCCCACTCGAGCTGCCGCAGCAGCGAGTAAAGGCTCTTCATCGCCTTGATCGCGTCGCCGATGTCGACATTGGGCGGCAGCGGGATCTTGTCCAGCGGCTCGCCCGCAGACCATCTGTAGGCGAAGTCGATGTAGTCGTGGGAAGGCTGCCGGAGGTTTGGCTCGTCGAGATCGCTCTCCATGTCCGCGAAGCGGAAATAGAGCGCGCGCACCAGCCTCGCGGTCTGCGCGATGGCGGGCGTCGGATAGCGACGCGGCCCGCGCGCCTGCCGATCTCGACCTCGGTCGCGGTCCTCCGCGGCCAGCATGACCAGCACGGCGCAAAGCTCCTCGGGCGCAAGGCCTTCCAGCCAACCCAGCCAGACCGCTTCCGCGACGAGGATCGTGTTCTCGCCGTACACGCGCGATGCGAACAGTCCTTTGTCGGTCGGGCGGTTACTGGCAAGGAAACCAGTCTCGGTGAGGATTTTGCAGAGCCGGCGAAGCTTGCGCGCGTACTCGTCCATCTGTCCCGTGAGCTCGCGCTCGCCGCCTTCGAGCTCCTTCTGAAGCGAGCGAATCTCGGCGTACTTCTGCAGGTACTCCCCAAATCTGGGTGACCGCACCAGCTTCAGCTTGTGCTGACGTTCCAGCAGGCCCTTCGCTTCGACCTCCAGCTTCTGCACCAGGCGCGCGGCTGATCCGAGAGCGCGGGTGTGCCTTCCGCGCCTCCCGCGCCGCTCGGAGCCGGCCTCTCGCCGCAGCCGTCTCAGCTCGATCCGGATCGAGCGCCGGCGATCCTCGAGCTTGAAGTACTGCGCGACGTCGTCGATGGTGACCTCGCGGTCGTCCCACATCTGCCTGATGTCGGCCAGCCGAGCGCGCACGTTCACGAGGCGCTCCTTGGTCTTTTCCTCGGCCAATCGCTTCTGGTACTGGCCGAACGAGCGCTGCATCAGGCCTTCCGCCTGCTCGGGCGTGTAGATGCGCAGAAGGTTCAACGCCATGTTGTAGCTGGGCAGGAACTTCGACTCGACGACGAGAGTCGGGCCCATCGCCACCTCGTAGATGGTGCCGATCTCGACATCAGACTCCTTGAGGATCACGCCGTGTCCGATGACGTCGATCCCTCTCCGGCCGGCGCGACCCATGAGCTGCGTCAGCTCACCAGTGGTGAGATTGGAGAAGTTGGTTCCATCGAACTTCGTGAAGGAGGAGACCACGACGCCGCGTGCCGGCATGTTGATGCCTAGCGACAGCGTCTCCGTGGCGAAGACGACCTTGATGAGCCCTCGGTGGAAGAGCTCCTCGACCATCTCCTTGTGGTATGGGAGCAGCCCGGCATGGTGCTCGGCCATGCCGCGGCGCAAAAGTCGCGCGTCGACCATGCGTCGAAAGAGCGCCTCCTCATCGTGATCGGTGAGCGCCTGCAGCCGCTCCGCCACAACACGATCGATCGCCTCCTTCTCTGCCGCGGTCGTCAAGTCGAGCTCGTGATATGAGCACCGCTGAAGCGCTTCGCGGCAGCCTCGACGGGAGAAGATGAAATAGATCGTGGGGAGCATGTCGCCGCGCCGAAGCCCCTCGATGACGTGGAGCAGGTCGTTGGACGGAAGCCGGCTGTAACGCCCGACGCGGTACGAAGCTTCTTCCTCCTCGACGGCCTTGCTCCATGTGCGCTGGTCGATGCCACCATCGCCTTTGAAGAGCTCGAAAAATCGATTGTTGATCGCGAGCCACAGCTTCAGCTCGACCGGCCGGACATCGTGGAAGACGGTCTCCATGCCACCACGGTTCTCCGCCATCCAGTCAGCGATCTCGCGAAAGTTGCCGATCGTCGCCGACAGCCCGACGAGCTTGATGGTGTTCGGCGCCTGAATGACGATCTCCTCCCAGACGGAGCCCCGTGGGAAGTCGTCGATGTAATGAACCTCGTCGAGGACGACGTCAGAGACCATGTCGAGCCGTTGCAGGTCTTCGTAGATCAGGTTGCGCAGTATCTCGGTCGTCATCACGACCACCGGCGCATCGGGGTTGATGGTGTTCTCGCCGGTCACCAGGCCGACCGTCGCCTCGCCATATTCGCGAACGAAGTCGTGGTACTTCTGGTTGCTCAGCGCCTTGAGGGGCGTTGTGTAGATCACCTTGGAGCCGGCCCGCAAAGCGCGAAAGATCGCGTACTCGGCGACCACTGTCTTGCCGCTCGAGGTTGGGGCGGCGACGAGCACGCCTCCCCGACCGCGGTCCAGCTTGTCGATCGCCTCCCGCTGGAAACCGTCCAGCTTGAAAGGCAGGCTCGCCTCAAACTCTTCCACCAGCGAGTCGGCGGTTTTCACAGCCTTATCAGCTCGGTCGACACACCGGTGATGCGTGCGCCGTCGCTGTGGGCCTCCACGTACGCGAGAACCGCCGCCAAGACTTCGTCCGCGTGCCGGCCGCTGGCGCTCACCGTGGCGACGGCCAGCTCCGCGAGCTGCCAGCGATCGAGCTCGCCGACCTCGGCGGCGGCCACGTGGTGCTCTTGTCGCAACCTTCTCAGGAGTCCGCTCACGACCTGGCGCTTGGATTTGAGCGAACCGCTCTCAGGCAGATGGAGCACCACCCTCAGCAGGCCGACCGTCAAGGACGAAGACATCCATCGGCTAGATTACGCGGCGTGGAGACCCGAGCATCTGAGCTGCAGGAGCTTGGGCGCGAGCTGGTCAGAACGTCCTACCTGAAGGGCGATTTCGTGCTTCGCTCAGGCAGGCATTCGAACCGGTACTTCGACAAGTTCCTGTTCGAGACCGACCCCGGGCTCTTGCGGCGGCTGGGCAGGCACATGGCAGACCTCGTGCCGAAGGAAACTCAGCGCCTGGCCGCACCAGAGCTGGGCGCGGTGCTCCTGGGGGGGTCGGTCTCGATGGAGTCCGGGCTGCCGCTCGTCCTCGTCCGAAAAGAGCCCAAGGGCTACGGGACCGCCAAGCAGATCGAGGGGCGGTTCGAGCCTGGCGAGCGGGTCACAGTGATCGAAGACGTCGTGACCACTGGTGGCGATTCCCTGCGCTCGGCTCAGGTGCTCCGCGACGCGGGCATGCAGGTGATCCACCTCGTCGTCGTGCTCGACCGGGGTGAAGGTGGAGAGGAGAACATCCGCGGCGCCGGCATTCCGTATTCGCCCCTTTTCCGCGTCGCAGACCTGGAACTTGATTGAACGCGCCGCCGGCCCGGCCCTGGTCATAGCAGGCGGGACGGTCCACACCCCGGACGGACCACGCCGAGTCGACGTCCACATCTCGGATGGCGTCATCACGAGCCTGGAGGAGCGCAGATCTGCCTCCCCCGGCCCGGGCGTCGTCGACGCTCGAGGAATGTACGTGCTGCCCGGTGCCATCGACGTCCATGTCCACAGCCGTGATCCGGGCTTCCCTGAGAAGGAGGACTTCGGAACGCTGACCGCGGCCGCCGCCGCCGGCGGCGTCACGACAGTAGTCGACATGCCGAACACGGTGCCCGCCGTCGACGCCGGCGGAGTGCTCGAAGCCAAGGCGGCGCTGGCGCACAGCAAAGCGCGGGTCGACTTCGGCCTCTGGGGCCTGATCCGGTCCAGCTCGACGGCCGAGCAGCTCGAGAGCCTGGCGAGAGCGGGAGCGATCGGCTTCAAGGCCTACCTCGGTTATGCATTCAGCCTCGGCCGCAAGCAGGTTCTCTATACGGCGGAAACCGACGACCCGGACCTCGAGGCGCCGCCAGACTACGGAACTCTTCTGCGCCTGGCGCCTGTGGTTTCAGCACTCGGCCTGCCGCTGGTCATCCATGCGGAAGACCCGGGAATTCTTGCCGCGTTCAGGCGCCCGCTCGACTCCTACTCCGCCATTCTTGCCGCCCGCCCGCCCGAGGCTGAGGCGGTCGCCATCTCGGCCGCGGCTGCGATCGCGGATTCCGTCGGCACGCGCCTGCACATCGCCCACCTCTCGAGCGCGCTCGGTCTCATGGCGGCCGAGGCGGCGCTCAAGGACGGCTCCCGACTGAGCCTCGAGACGTGCCCCCAGTATCTCTGGCTGTCCGACCAGGACTTTCCAAGGGTGGGCAACGTGATGAAGGTGTACCCGCCGGTTCGCACCGCGCTGGATCGGGCCGCGCTGATCGACGCCGTCGACCGAGGCGTGATCCGGATCGTCGCCACCGATCACGCGCCGCACACCAATGAGGAGAAGGCCAGGCCGCTCGAGCTGGCTCCCGCGGGCAGCCCTGGCGTGCAAACCCTCTACCTCAGCTGCCTGGAGCTGGCCAAACGGCTGGGTGACATGTGGAAGGCGCCACGTTGGGTCAGCGAGGGGCCGGCCGCGCTTGCCGGAGTGCATGAGAGCAAAGGTCAAATCACGCCGGGCTTCGACGCCGACCTCGTGCTCGTCGATCCAAGGCGCGGTACGGAGTTCCGGCCGTCTCTGATGCGATCGCGGCAGCGCCACGGCGCGCTCGAGGGCATGAGGTCGAGCTTCTCGATTGCCGAGGTTTACGTCCGCGGTCGGCTCGTCGCTCGTGAAGGCCGCAAGGTCGGCAAAGCGATCGGCCGCATGGTGGCTCCGCGGTGAAAGGCGCCGCACGCACGGCCGGACTCGCGGCGCTTGCGCTCTTGGTCGGGTCGGCATGCGCCGGCCTGATGCCGCAGGCCGCGCAGACGCCCACCTCGACGGCATCGTCCTCCCCGGTACCCTCAGCTCCCAACGGCAAATTGGGCGCGCCGGTCGCGATGCCGGCCGGCTTCCCCGCGGACTTTCCGGTCTACCCCGCGTCGCGCCTGACCGCGGCAGGCAAGTTCGCCGGGGACGGGTCGACGAACTGGGGCATGGAGTGGCAAACCACGGACGCCCGCGACAAGGTCCAGGCGTTCTTCGTCGGCCGCCTGGCCGCGGGCGATTGGAGCCTGGTCTCGCACTCGGGCGGCAATGGCACCACTCCGTTCTCGGCCACTTTCATGCGCAGGAGCGACGCGAGGATCAAGGGCTCGCTGGGTGTCGCCGTCAGCGGCGTGACCAAGATCTCGCTGGTCCTCACCACCTACCCATAGGCAGGGTCGTCAGGCCCGCGCGCCCACTCCCCGGAAGATTGGGTTCTGGGCCAGCTCGCGTTCCAGGCTCGTCGCCGGACCGTGTCCCGGATAAAGCGCTGTCGCCAGCGGCAGCTTGAGCAGCTTGGTTCCGATGCTCATCATCTGTCGCCGGAGGTCG
>Ga0066710_100007785_pt1 | contig 10297 bp, 3 predicted proteins | sample GraSoiAngelo_159_FD_79666 | JGI IMG/M metagenome (GOLD analysis project Ga0066710, IMG submission 79666) | Grasslands soil microbial communities from the Angelo Coastal Reserve, California, USA - 14_1009_16_40cm | ecosystem: Environmental > Terrestrial > Soil > Grasslands | place: USA...
GCGTATCGGATATGACGGAATCCGACTGTGCCATTTTCGCACAGGCCCCCTGCTGTGACGCTGCTATGCTTGAGGCTGGCACAACCCGATTAAAAAGGAACTTTCATGAGCGGCGCATGGATCCTTCTGGGGCTAGCGGTGTTCGGGGTGATGACGAAAACGATCGGATGGTGGGAGGCGCGCGCCCAGCGATCCGATCTCGGCTTTGTCAGCCGTCGCTGGCTGGCCGAACAACATTTCAACTAAATGCGGCATTCTGGGTTCACGCGACCCCGCTCGGTGGCGGGTGGCGAGGAACTGCTCAGTATCGAGTTGCTCGAGGAGCACGCCAGGCGTCTGGCGGCGCTGCTCTCGATCGCCCCGCGGGGCGGAGGCAGCGGCCGCGCCCACCTGCGGCAGGTCAAAGAACATATGCGCGCGCTCCGCGACGTCTACACGGCGCTCGTGGAGGACGCGCGGTACGAGGGCATATCGCCCGCGGCAGAATGGCTGCTCGACAACTTCCACATCATTTCGGCCGCCGCGCGCGACATCCAGCACGATCTCCCGCCCTCGTTCTTCAAACGGCTGCCTCGCATCGCCGCCGACGAGTTCGCCGGGCTTCCGCGCACGTACGCGCTCGCGCTCGAGCTGATTGGATCCAGCGGGGGCCGGCTCGATGCGCACCGCCTTCAGCGGTTCATCAGCGCCTTCCAGTCAGTGACGCCCCTCACGATGGGCGAGCTCTGGGCCTGGCCGAGCGCGTTGAAACTCGCGCTGCTCGACCACCTGCGCATGAGGGCCGACGAACTCGCAGCGGGCCGCACGCACCGCCTGGCGGCGGATCGGCTCGCCGCAGCGGTCGAAGCGGCGCCCGTCTCCTTCGACCAGTGGCCGGCGGACATCCATCATGCGTTTGTCACGCGCCTGCTCGAGCGCTCGCGTGCCCTCGGCGCGATCGCATCAGGGTTGCACCAGCAACTCGAACAGGCGCTGGCGGCGCGAGGACAGACGATCGAGGACGCGATTCGAACGGAAGGGCAGAATCAGGCGGCCGCACAGGCGGCCATGGCCAACCTGATTGGCAGCCTCCGCCTGATTTCGACCTTCGATTGGAGTGAGTTCTTCGAAAGCGTGAGCCTCGTCGAGCAGGTGCTCCAACGCGATCCGGCGGGTGTCTACGGCCGGATGGACTTCCGCAGCCGCGACCGGTATCGCCACGCCATCGAGGAACTCGCCGTGCCGACCGGTGAAGGTCAGCTGCTGCTCGCGCTGAAGAGCGTCGAGCGCGCGCGGCAGATTCACGTGCGAAACGCCGACGCCCGCGACGCGCACGTCGGGTACCACTTGATTGGCGCAGGGCGGCGACAGTTCGAGCGCAGCGTAGCCTGGCGGCCCACTCTCAAAGGGCGCGTGCGGCGGCTCTTCTTCGCCTCCGCGACGCCAGGATATCTCGGAAGCATCGCGGCGGGCACGGCCCTGCTCGTGCTGCTGGCTGTCGTCTACGCCTCATGGCACGGCTGGCACGGCGCCGCGCTGTTTTTCGTCGCGCTCCTGACGGTCGTGCCCGCGAGCGAGCTGACCATCCAGGTGATGCAGCGGATGATCAGCTATCTGATTCCGCCACGCCGGCTTGCGCGCTTCGAGTACGACGCGGTGCCTCCGTCGGCGCGGACGATGGTCGTCGTACCGACGCTCCTCGACAGCATAGAGCGTGTCGACGAGCTGGTCGCGCACCTCGAAGTGCAGGCGCTCGGCAACATCGACCCGCATATTCACTTCGCCATCCTCAGTGACTTCCGCGACGCGGCGACCGAAACGCTGCCGCGCGACGCAGAGATTCTCGAAGCGGCGCGTGCACGCATCGCCGCGCTCAACGTCAAGCACGCGAACGGAAGTGCGGACCGGTTCTTCCTGTTTCACCGCCTGCGCCAATGGAATGAACGCGAAAGGCTCTGGATGGGGTGGGAGCGCAAGCGCGGGAAGATCGAGGAGTTCAATCGCGTGTTGCGTGGTGCCACCGATACGAGTTTCATTCTGTCGGTCGGCGATTTTGCGGTGCTTCCGTGCGTCAGGTATTGCATCACGCTTGACAGCGATACACGGCTGCCCAGAGGGGTGGCGCGGGAGCTAATCGGGATCATCACTCACCCGCTCAATCGCGCCACGTTCGACCCGCGGGTCGGCCGGGTGACGGACGGCTACGGCGTCCTTCAGCCGCGCATCAGCGTCACGTTCATGAGCGCCGCCGGATCGCTCTTTGCGCGGCTGTATTCAGGACACACGGGCGTCGATCCGTACACAACGGCGGTATCCGACACCTATCAGGATCTCTTCGGCGAAGGCATCTTCACCGGCAAAGGTTTGTACGACGTCGACGCCTTCACCGCAGCGCTCGACGGTCTGGTGCCGGAGAACGCGCTCCTGTCGCACGACCTGTTCGAAGGGCTTCACGCGCGAGTCGCGCTGGTCTCGGATGTCGAACTGGTCGACGAGTATCCGTCAAGTGTGCTGTCCCACGCCCGACGGCAGCATCGTTGGATCCGCGGCGATTGGCAGATCCTCCTCTGGCTGTCCCCGTTCGTGCCGTCGCCCCGGGGTCTCAGGCGGAACACCCTGTCGATCATCGGGCGCTGGAAGATCCTGGACAACTTGCGACGCAGCATCGTCGCGCCGGCACTACTGGCACTGCTCACTGCCGGATGGACGATATTGCCAGGCCCGCGCTGGTTCTGGACAACGATGGTCATTGGCGTGGCCGCATCCCAGCTCCTCCCGGTGGTCGCGCGCCTGCTGGTCGGGCCCGAAAGAGCGCAGTCGATCCCGGTCTTCCTCGGCAACCTGCGCCGCGACACGGCCACTGCGTTCGCGCAGATCTTCCTCAGCCTGACGTTCCTCGCCTTCCACGCGTTCGATAGTGTGCACGCGATCGGCGTCACCCTCGTGCGTCTCATCATCACGAGGCGCCGGATGCTCGAATGGGAGACGGCGGCAACCACGGCCGCCAGGGCGGCGGGACTGGTCGGTCAGAGGCTGCCCCGATACCTCGCCGAGATGGCGGCCAGCCCGATCATCGCAGCCGCCGTGGCCGTCGCCATCGTGGCGCGGGAACCGGCGGCGCTTCCCGCCGCGGTGCCATTTCTCGTCCTCTGGACGATCGCACCGGTCGCGGCCTACTGGCTCAGCGTGCCCGTGGGCGCACGCGTCCGGCCGCTCAGCGATCGCGACCGAACCGTGCTGCGACGGACGGCGCGCAAGACCTGGCGGTACTTTGAAACGTTCGTCACTGCAGCGGACGCGTGGCTGGTGCCCGACAACTATCAGGAGGGCGGCGACGCCCCGAAGCTGGCGCGCCGCACGTCGCCAACCAACATCGGCATGAGCCTGCTGGCGACGCTGGCCGCGCACGACCTTGGGTATCTGCCGACGGACGCCCTGCTCCGTCGCCTGAACGCGATGTTGACAACGCTCGAGAGCCTCGAGCGATACCAGGGACACTTCCTGAACTGGTACGACACGGCTACGCTGGCCCCGCTGCACCCACGGTATGTCTCGACCGTCGACAGCGGCAACCTTGCCGGCGCGCTGGTCGCACTCGCGCAGGGGCTGCTCCGGCTCGGAGAGAACCCCCAGACGCACGCGCTGCGGCTCGCCGGCCTGGTCGACACTTCAGACCTGCTCGCGGCAGCGACCTCGTCGATCGACGTCCGCTTTGGGCCTCGGCAAACCGTTACCGAGATCAATCGTCTGGCTCGCGCCATCGTCGAGGCTGCGCGCGTCGGTGCGCCTGAAGCCGTCGCGCCGATCCAGGCGCTCGGGGTGCAACTTGCCAGCGCCGCGGTCGAGCTCGATCACGCCGAGCCGTCCGATGCCGGGAGCGAGATCGCGTACTGGTGTCGGGCCGTGCTCGACGGCGTGGAGAGGTCGGCGGTGGAGCCGCTGGTGTCCGCGGACTCGCTGCGGACGCTCGCCAGTCGTGTTTCCGCACTCGCCGATGCCATGCACTTCGAGTTCCTCTACGACAGGCGGCGGCGTATCTTCTCAATCGGCTATCGTCTCGCCGACGGCGAAGGCCCGGGACGGCTCGACGGCGCCTTCTACGATCTATTGGCCTCGGAGGCGCGGCTGGCGAGTTTCATCGCCATTGCGAAGGGCGACGTGCCGCAGCACCACTGGTTTCATCTGGGACGCCTGGTCACGAACGTGGACGGCCGCGCGACGCTGATGTCCTGGGGCGGGACCATGTTCGAGTACTTGATGCCGCTGCTCCTGATGCGGAACTTCCCCGGAACGCTCCTCGATCAGAGCTGCCGCGCCAGCGTCCGACGCCAGATCGAGTATGGCCGCCAGCGCGACGTGCCGTGGGGCATCTCGGAGTCGGCGTACGCGTTTACGGATTCCGCCGGGAACTATCAGTACCGCGCGTTCGGAGTGCCAGGGCTTGGGCTGAAGCGCGGACTGGCCACCGAGCTGGTCGTTGCGCCGTACGCCTCGGCATTGGGCAGCCTGGTCACCCCCAGACTCGCGGCCGAGAATTTCGAGCGACTCGCGGGTCTGGGCATGGAGGGCCGATTCGGCTTTTACGAGGCCCTCGATTACAACCCCCGGGGCCGTGACATCGACACGCCGCCAGAGGCGATCGCGCGGCCGGCCGTGGTCCGGGCCTATTTCGCGCACCATCAGGGCATGTCGCTCGTCGCGCTCGCCAACGTCATCTGCAGCGATGCATTTGTCTCGCGCTTCCACGCGGATCCCCGCGTCCAGGCCACGGAGCTGCTGCTGCAGGAGCGCGTACCTCGCGAGGCGATTCTCTCGGAACCGCGCCCGGCCGAGAGTACGACGGCGCCACCGTCGCTTCCCGTGTTTGCGGCGAGACGCTTCCGGTCGCCGCACTCGACGAGCGTGCACACGCACTTCCTCTCGAATGGGCGCTACACGGCGGCCGTCACCCGCGCAGGCGGCGGGTTCAGCATGTGGCGCGACGTGGCGGTCACCCGGCGGCGCGACGACCCCACGTCCGACGCTGGCGCTCATTTCATCTATCTGCGCGATCCCTGGTCGGGCCGTGTCTGGTCCGCCACCTACCAGCCCGGCTGTCAGGAGCCAGATCGGTTCGAGGCGACGTTCGATCTCGACAAGATCACGTTCCGTCGCCGCGATACGGACATCGAGACGCAGCTCGAGATCACCGTGTCGTCGGAGGATGACGTGGAGGTGCGGCGCCTGACGATCGTCAATCACGGCGATCAGACGCGCGAAATCGAAGTCACCAGCTACGCGGAGATCGTGCTCGCCCGCCCCGAGGACGATCTGGCGCACCCGACATTCGGTAAGCTGTTCGTCGAGACGGAATTCGATCCGCAGAGCGCCGGTCTCGTGTTCAGCCGGCGGCCGCGCGCCACGGATGAAGCGCCGATCGTCGGCTTCCATGTGCTTGGTGTCGATGGGCCGCGCCTGGGCGGTGCGGTCGAGTGGGAGACGGATCGCGCGCGCTTCTTAGGTCGCGGACGGTCGACCGCCGATCCGATTGCTCTCGACGGGCGCGCGTTGTCGGGCACAACGGGCGCGGTCCTCGACCCGATCGGCGCCCTGCGCGAGCGCATCCGGCTCGCACGAGGCGCACGCGTCCGTGTGACGTTTGGGACCGGCGTGGCGACGGATCGAGCCGCCGCGCTGGCGCTGGTCCGCAAGTATCGTGACGGGAGCGCTGCTGCGCGGGCGTTCTCGATGGCGTTCATCCATGTGCATATCACGCTGCAGCAGTTGGGACTCAGTGACGAGCACGCGATGCTCTTCGATCGCCTCGCGTCGCGTGTCTTCGGATCGGACGCGTCGCGCATCAGCCCGACCGACCTCGAGGCCAACACGCTGGGCCAGCAGAGCCTGTGGGGCTACGGCATCTCCGGCGACCTGCCAATCGTGCTCCTTCGCATCACCGACATGGCGTCGCTGCCGCTCGCGCGACATCTGCTCAACGCGCAGCAGTACTGGCGCGTCAAAGGGTTGCGAGCCGACGTCGTCCTCCTGAACGAGCATCCGGCAGACTATCTCGACGAGATGCAGAACCTGCTGTCGATGCTCGTGCAGGAGCCGCCCTGGGCGGGTTGGCTCGGAAAGCCGGGCGGCATGGTCCTCATGCGCGCCGACGGAATGCCCGAGCGGGAACGCCATCTGCTGTCCGCGGTCGCCCGAGTCGTACTGCTCGGCGAACTCGGAGATCTCGTGGCGCAACTGGAGCGCCCGGCACCTTGGCTGTACGCCGGCGATGACGTGCCACCGTCGGCCAGCCTCCGGCCGCCAGAGCCCGCCCCGACGCCGGTGACGGTCCCGCCGCTGGTCATGGAGAACGGGCTTGGCGGCTTCACACGCGACGGGCGCGAGTACGTCGTCGTGCTCGACGGCGAACGCGAAACACCGCTGCCGTGGTCGAACGTTCTGGCGAATTCCGCGTTCGGCACGATCGTGAGCAGCTCCGGGTCCGCCTTCACATGGTCTGGAAACAGCCGCGAGAACAGGCTGACGCCGTTCGCCAATGATCCGTTGACCGATCCGACGGGCGAGGCCTTCTATCTGCGCGATGACGACACTGGTGCAGTGTGGGGGGCGACACCGGGACCGCTGCCGCGGCGCGGAGACGGTGGCCGCTGGGTCATCCGTCACGCCGCCGGGGTCACACGCTATCAGCATGCCGTGGCCGGCATGCGGCAGGAACTGGCGGTTTGTGTCGCACCCGAGGATCCGGTGAAGCTGGCGGTCCTGACACTGACCAACACTACGGCGGTGAGGCGGCGGATCAGCGTATTTGGATACGTCGAGTGGTGCCTGGGCCCGCCACGAACGGGCGAGCGGCGCTTCGTGGTCACTGAGACGGACGACGAGACCGGCGTGATGCTCGCGCGCAACAAGTACAGCGCGGAGTTCGGCGACAGCGTCGCGTTCTGGCGTACAACCGCGACACCGCGATCTCACACATGCGATCGCGCGGAGTTCGTCGGACGCAATCGCACACTGAGCGCGCCGGCTGCGCTCTTCCGCGAGCGGCTGGCCGGGCGCAGCGGCGCCGGATTTGACCCGTGCGGGGCGCTGCACCTCGTCCTGGAGGTCGCGCCCGGCGAATCCCAAAGCGTGGCCTTCGTGCTCGGCCAGGGCCGCGACCGCGCCGACGCCTTGAAGCTGGCAGCCCGGTATTCCTCCCTGGCGCGGGCCGAGGCGACACTCGCGGCAGTCGAACGCACGTGGAATGAGATGCTCGACGCCATCCAGATCAGCACGCCGGACGATTCGTTCGATCTCATCGTCAATCGCTGGCTGCTCTATCAGACATTGAGCTGTCGCATCTGGGCGCGCAGCGGCCCGTACCAGCCTGGCGGCGCGTTCGGGTTTCGCGATCAGCTGCAGGACGTGCTGGCGCTGATGTACACCCGGCCGGACCTCTGTCGCGCGCACCTCCTTCATGCGGCGTCGCGGCAGTTCCTCGAAGGGGACGTGCAGCACTGGTGGCATCCGCCGAGCGGACGCGGAACCAGGACGCGCTGCTCCGACGATCTGCTCTGGCTACCCTACGTCGCCGCCAGCTACGTGTCGCAGACCGGTGACGAGTCGGTGCTGGATGAAATCATCCCGTTTCTCGAGGCGCCGGCGCTCGAGGCCGATCAGCCGGAAACGTACATGCTGCCGCGTGTGTCCGCGGAGACCGCGTCGCTCTTCGAGCACTCGGTGCGCGCGATCGGTCACGCCAGGCACTACGGCGCGCACGGACTCCCGCTCATTGGATCCGGCGACTGGAACGACGGGATGAATCGCGTCGGACACGGCGGCCGAGGCGAAAGCGTGTGGCTCGGGTGGTTTCTCGTCACCGTGCTGAACGAATTCGTCCCGATCTGCGAGCGCCGGGGGCGGGGCGATCTCGCTCAAGCGTATCGAGACGAGGCGCGATGGTTGACCGGCATGCTGGAACTGGCATGGGATGGCGACTGGTATCGCCGCGCCTATTTCGACGATGGAACGCCCCTCGGGTCGGTGCAGAACGAGGAGTGCAAGCTCGATTCACTGACGCAATCCTGGGCGGTGCTCTCGCAGGTCGCACAGCCCCGCCGCGCCGAGCGTGCCATGGACGCGGTGCGGGCGCATTTGGTACGCCGCGATGCACAGATCGTGCTGCTGCTCACTCCGCCGTTCAATCGCATGGCGCACGACCCGGGCTATATCAAAGGCTACGTGCCAGGAATTCGCGAGAACGGCGGCCAGTACACGCATGCGGCACTCTGGACGGTTATCGCGCTGGCCCGGCTCGGCCTCGGCGACGAAGCGATGGAGCTGTTCCACATGATCAATCCGATCAACCATATGCGGACCGCGGAAGACACCGAGCGATACCGTGGGGAGCCGTACATCGCGGCCGCCGACGTCTACGCGCACCCGATGCACGTCGGCCGCGCCGGTTGGACGTGGTACACCGGGTCCGCGGGATGGATGTACCAGGCCGCCATTCAAGGACTCCTCGGACTCCGGCGCCGCGGCTCGACGATCAGCGTGAACCCTTGCATCCCCACGGCGTGGCCGCACTACTCACTCGACTGGCGTGTCGGTCGCACGCGGTATTGCTTCACCGTGTCGAACCCGGAGCACCGCTGTCATGGAATCGCCTCGGCTGAGATCGATGGCGTCGCGATTGATCCGTATGCGATTCCGCTGGAGGACGATGGAGAAGTGCACAAGGTGACGATCGTGCTGGGCGCCGGGCTCGGCGCGCAGTTGGAAGCGGCGGGAGGGGCGGAGCGCCGCGACGGTTCGTCGTAACCGCCGAACGGGTCGGCCCCCCGTGTGAGCAGAATGAGGTTACATGGCGCTCACCGTCGCTCGAATACCCACAGATTGTCCTGGTCTTGGCTACCACCGCGGATCTGTTCCATGGCTCGAAGTTGACGCCCGCCTTCCTGTAGTTCATAACGAAAAGGAGATTGTCACCTCACCGTCCGGACCCTGGCTTCGGAACGTGACCACTAACGCGTCCCCATCCCAGCGCAGGCTGGACACGGTCCGGCGTCCTCGGTCCGTCTCGGCAACTTCACGGCCATCAGACAGAAGTTCGAATTTCGCGTCGAATGGCTTGAATCCGAACGTCGCCGGAATCGATTGCGGGTCCGCCGAACACTACGTTGCGGTCCCGCCGGATCGCGACCCCAACCCCGTCCAGTCGTTCAAGACCTTCACCACCGAGCTGATTCGCCTCGCCGACTGGCTGACCACTTGTGGGGTGACCAGTGTGGCGATGGAGTCCACCGGCGTGTACTGGATCCCGGTGTTTGAGATCCTCGAAGCGCGCGGCTTTCACGTGCTGCTGGTCAATGCCCGCCATCTCAAAAACGTGCCTGGCCGCAAGAGCGACGTCACGGATTGCAAGTGGATCCGGGACCTGCACAGCGTCGGGTTGCTCCGGGGGAGTTTTCGGCCAGCCGAGGCGATGGTGGCCCTGCGGGCGTATCTCCGCCATCGTCAAACGCTCGTCGAGAGTGCCAGCATGTACATCTTGCGCATGCAGAAAGCCCTAGTGCAGATGAATCTGCAACTGCCGCTGGTGGTCAGCGACATCACCGGCCTCACCGGGCTGCGGATCCTCCGCGACATCGCGGCCGGCCGCCGTGACCCCGTGCAACTGGCCGAGCATCGCGATCCCCGCTGCCACGCATCCAAGGCGGACATCATCGCGGCGCTCACCGGCAACTATCGGGCCGAGCATCTGTTTGTCCTCGAGCAGAACCTGCAGCTCTACGACACCTGTCAAGCCCCAACTCGCCACATGCGACGCCGCCATCGAGGCGCACCTCAAAGCGCTGACCGCACGCCGCGCCGCGCCGCCGACCGGCTTACCGGCCGCTCGTACCAAGAAGAAGCGGTCCCGGAATGAACCCCGCTTGGACATCCGCTCCTTCCTCCATCATCTCACCGGGGGCGTCGACCTCACCCAAATCGATGGCCTCGGCCCGCACACCAGTCTCAAACTCATCGCCGAGATCGGGACGGACATGACACGATGGCCCACCGAGAAGCACTTCACCTCGTGGCTGACCCTCGCCCCGAATAACAAAATCTCGGGCGGCCGCCTGCTCGGGTCCCGCACGCAACCGTCCGCCAATCGCGCCGCCGCCGCGCTCCGTCTGGCCGCCGAAGCGGTCGGCAAGACGCAAACCGCCCTCGGCGCCTTTTATCGACGTCTCGCCTTCCGCATCAGGAAACCGCAGGCGATCACCGCGACTGCCCGCAAGCTCGCGATCCTGGTCTACCGCGCGCTGTCCGGCACCCTCGTCTACCGTGATCC
>Ga0066710_100007786_pt1 | contig 10297 bp, 10 predicted proteins | sample GraSoiAngelo_159_FD_79666 | JGI IMG/M metagenome (GOLD analysis project Ga0066710, IMG submission 79666) | Grasslands soil microbial communities from the Angelo Coastal Reserve, California, USA - 14_1009_16_40cm | ecosystem: Environmental > Terrestrial > Soil > Grasslands | place: USA...
AGGTTCGAGTCGAACCGGAGGACGTGGGCGGGCGAGATCCCATGGCGGGCCGCGACCTCCTCGGGCGTCGAGGCCCACCGGTACGGCTTGAAGCCAGGGCCTGTCTCGCGCGGCGCGGGCACGGGCGCAGCCTACGCGCCGCATACTCCTCGGCGTGGAGCTGCTGAACCTCGTCGGACAACAAGCGATGAAGATGGCGACGGAGTAGCCTGAGCCCGAAGCGAGACCTTGCTCGGACAGGAGGATTAATGTACGAGCCCTGGGATGCTCTTGAGGCTCCGCGGTTCACCGGCCCCCGCACGTATGCCCGCTTGCCCTATGTGAACACCCTCGACGGAGTCGACGCCGCGGTGTTCGGCATGCCGTGGGACGGCGGCACGTCGTTTCGGTCCGGCGCCCGCTTCGGTCCGGAGGCCATTCGGTCAGCCTCAGGGATGATCCGCACCTACAACCCCGTGCAGAAGGTCCAGGTCTTCGGGGCGCTCTCGACGATCGACTTCGGTGACAGCGCGACGGTACCGGGCTATATCGAGGACACACTCGAGTCCATCCAGGCGTTCGTCAGACCGATCGCCGAGGCCCGAGTCGTTCCGGTCGGTATGGGCGGCGATCATTCGGTCACGCTGGCCGAGCTTCGCGCTCTTTCCTCCGTCTACGGCCGCCTCGGCTTGGTCCACCTCGACTCGCACAGCGATCTGTGGGATCTCTACAACCGGCGTCCATACAGCCACGGGACAATATTCAGACGTGCACTTGAGGAAGGCCTGGCGGACCCGGCTAGGGTGATCCAGGCCGGGATGCACGGTCCTCTTTACGGCCAAGCGGACGAGGAGATTCCCGAGCAGCTCGGCGTCGAGACGATCCCGTAGGTCGAACTCGTCGAACTCGGCGCCGAGGCGTTCGCCGATCGCGCGCGGAACCGCATAGGGAACGGACCAGCGTTCCTGACCCTCGACGTGGACTTCGTCGATGCAGCTTTCTGTCCAGGAACTGGGACGCCGGAAGTCGGGGGACCGACGAGCTTTCAGGCGCTCCAGTTTCTCCGGGCGCTCGCTGACATCCCGTTCGTCGGCTTTGATGTGGTGGAGGTCGCCCCTCAGTACGACGGTCCAGGCCAGATAACCGCTCTCTTCGCCGCAAACGCGATCTTCGAGATGCTCTCGATGGTTGCAAGCCGAAAGCAGACGAGCGAGCTCGTCCTTCAGGGACAGCCAACCCAAGGCTCGAAGTAACCGGACAACCGAACTCGAGGATGACGAGGCGCTCATCGGCCCAGCCGCCCTCCAACGCCGTGACGTCCTTGCCGCGGAAGAGGTACTTGCCTCTGAAACGGGCCACGGTCCGAGGGGCTTCAGCGAGATAGCTCTCGAATGCGGCGCGGTCGTGGATGGTCAACCGCGAGACGACATAAGCCGGCATGTGCCTGCTCCCGTGAGAATGAAACGTTCAGCATGGGGCCCGATCGGTTCCTCGAAGCGAGCGGTGTAGCGGACGGGGTTACTCGTTGGCGGAGACCGAGACCAGTACAACGGCAGCTCGAAGGCAGGTCGAGCCGCAGCTGCGATCTCGCCTACTCAATGTCCTTGCGAATCCGCTCACGAAATGAAGCGGCGTCAGACACGAGCTCGCTCAGCTGCCGTGCGCTCCTCGTCTCTTCGCGCGCGTTGTCCTGCGACCTCATCAAATGCGTGGACGGAGACCGCATCAAGCTCCGCTCGCTGGCGCATGGACTGGCGCACGAGCAGGAACATCCCTGCAAGTGGCTATATTCGAAACGGTCTCAAAAAAACCGTTATCCGTCGTTAGGCGGATCGAGGTTCGAATCCCTCCCCCTCCGCCTTTCCAGGCGAAACACCGCGCAACTGCGAGGCTTTCGCAGCGTTGAGGAAGCCGCAGCGCGGGGGGTCTCGCGGGAGGGCGGTGGCGGGCCGATAGAAGAATTCTCTTGCTGTACTTGCTCTTCGTCGCTGCCGGCCCGATTCTCGGCCTAGCCGTGGGGTAGTCGGTACTCGTAACCGAAAGCCGGAAACGCTTGCCAATGGCGGTGATGCACTTCCCAGAGGCGCCGAACTACGCAGTGCTGGTCAGGGCGGTTCCGCTCGCGGCCCTTGTAGAGACCTCAGTCCTCCCGAGGTAGCTCCCGGCCCCCGGGCGATGGTCTGACCGAAATGTTGGCGACTACACGGACTACTGGGTCGATGACAAGGGAGTTATTGGCCAAACCGCCCCAGGAAAGCCGTAGGCGAGCGGGAACGCTTGCGGGAGGGCTGCTGGGGGCCGGAGTGAGAAGCTGCAGACGTTCCTTGGCGATGGTCGTCGGCATCAAATAGATCAGCCGCGGTGGAACGCGATCAGGATGTTGCGCTCGACAGCGCCTTTGACCGTCTCCTCCTTGACGACACCGATGCCCCGTACGTAGAGCTTGTGGTCGATCACGTCTGGCTCCAGCGGCGTCCATTCCTTGATGAGAATCGCTTGGTGGGACGACACGGCCGGCGTCTTCACGCTGGCGGACAGGCTGAGCACCTCGAAGTGATCCTCTGCATGTCCCTTGAGGTACTCCTGGCGTGCGGTCTGGCCGACTTGGGGATCTGCCGGCATGAAGATGCCCGCCGCGGCGCCGCCTTGCCCGGAGAGCCAAGTGCCCTCTCTGCTGACAACTTTGCCCTTCGCGTTCAGCTCCGCAGTGTCCTCGCCGAAGTACCAGACCGTTCCGGACTTGTCCTGCGCGTACCAATCGAGCGTCGTTTCGTGCAGACGGCCTTTTACGTACAGCTTGTCGACGACGACGGTGCACGTGACCCCCTGGATCACCTTCGTCTCTCCGGGGACCGTCACGAACTCGTGCGAAGGCTCGCCATCCTTGATCCCGCGGAACTCCCACTTCATGCCGGGCAGGAGCGGGAACCAGGGGTTGTCGACCCGCTCGGCGAAATGGGCCGGATTGGCCGGGCCCGTCGTCGTGGCGGGCACCGATTGGGTTCCTTGGGAGCTGCTCGAGCCGCTGCTACCGCCGCAGCCTGCAAGGAGCGTGGCGCCGGCGATCAGAGTCATCAGGGTCTTGCGCATCGGGCCTCCTGGTTCGATACATGAGACCGTAGGAGGAGGACATGAACGGACAATGACCACGCGCCGCGAGCCTGTTCATCGAGAATTCATCGCGGAGCGGCCAGACTTCTGCTCATGCGTGTCCTCGTAGTCGAGGACGAGCCGCGGATGGCGAGCGTCATCCGGCGCTCGCTTGCAAAGGAAGGGCTCGCCGCGGATGTCGCCGGCGCGGGTGGCGAGGCTGTCTGGATGGCGCAGGCCGTCGACTACGACGCGATCGTCCTCGACGTGATGCTGCCGGGAATGTCCGGCTTCGATGTCTGCCGAGCGCTGCGTGAGCGGAAGGTCTGGTCGCCTGTCTTGATGCTGACAGCCCGCGACGCGGTCGAGGACCGGGTCGCAGGGCTCGACGCCGGCGCCGATGACTACCTCGTCAAGCCCTTCGCAATCGCAGAGCTCCTCGCCCGCCTTCGCGCACTGACCAGACGCGGCGTTGCGGAGCGGCCCGCGGTGCTCGAAGTGGGCGACCTGTCGCTCGATCCGGCGCGGCGCGTCGTCCGGCGGGCGGGCTCCGAGGTTCAGCTCTCCGCCAAGGAGTTCTCGCTCCTCGAGATCTTTATGCGCCGTCCGGGCGAGGTCTTGTCTCGCTTGGCGCTGATCGAGCATGCATGGGACTTCGCCTACGAGACACGGTCGAACGTCGTCGACGTCTACGTCCGCCGCCTGCGCGCGAAGATCGATCGTCCGTTCGGACGGGACTCGATCGAGACCGTCCGCGGGGTCGGTTACCGACTGCGTGAGGACGGCAGGACGTGAGCCGGCTTCCGATTCGGCTTCGCGTGGCAGCCGCCTTCGCGGTCGCTATGGCCATCGTTCTCGCGGGGACCGGCGCCTTCCTCTATGCGCGTCTCGGCACCGATTTGAACCGCGCGCTCGACCAGGAGTTGCGCCTGCGCGCACAGGATCTCCGGGCGCTGGTGGAAGACTCGCCCGGCTCGCTTTCGACAGCAGCGGGCGGCGGTCTCGTCGAGCGTGGGGAGAGCTTCGCGCAGCTTCTGGACTTGAATGGGGGCGTCGTCGCAGCAACACCGCCGCTGGGGAGCCGAGCACTCGTCGAACCACTAGAGATTGTGGCGGCCGGTCGCCAGGACGTCTTCGTTGACGTTCGTTCAGTGCCGGGCCTCGACGAGCCGGCGCGATTGCTGGCCAGTCCGGTGCGCCGCGGCAGCGACCGGCTCATCCTTGTCGTAGGTGCTACGCGCGAGAACCGCGCCGAAGCGCTCCGCAGTCTCCGGAACGAGTTTCTCATCGTCGGTCCGATCGCGCTCCTCCTCGCCACCGGAGCCGGTTACCTCTTCGCCGGCGCCGGTCTTCGCACCGTTGAGACGATGCGTCGCCGCGCAGCCGAGATATCCGCGGAGCGTCCCGGCGAGCGCCTGCCGGTGCCCCCCACCCGTGACGAGCTGCAGAGGCTCGGCCTGACGCTGAACGAGATGCTCGAGCGCCTGGAGCAGGCCCTCGAGCGCGAGCGAGGATTCGTCGCGGAGGCGGGCCACGAGCTCCGGACGCCCCTCGCTCTCCTCCGGGCCGAGCTCGATTACGCCCTGCGCCACGCGGATACGGAGGAGGAGCTCCGTGAGGCCGTCCGCGCGGCGAGCGACGAGACTGACCGCCTGGCCCAGCTCGCCGACGGACTGCTCCTCATCGCGAGCAGCGACCAGGACGAGCTCCGGCTGCGGCACGAGCCGCTCGCCGTGGGCGATGTCCTCGCCAGCGTGCGCAACCGCTTTCTCTGGCGAGCCGACGAAGCCGGGCGCACCGTCGAAGTCGACGCACCCGGCGGACTGGAGGTGGAAGCGGACAGAATCCGTCTCGAGCAGGCCCTAGGAAACCTCGTCGACAACGCCCTCCGTCACGGAGAGGGCAATGTGATCCTCGGCGGCCGCGCTGTCGACGGAACCGTCGAGCTCCACGTCCGCGACTCGGGTCCCGGGTTCCCCGAAGATTTCCTGCCGCGCGCATTCGAGCGCTTCAGCCGCCCGGACGAGAGCCGCGCAGGAGCGGGCGCGGGTCTCGGCCTCGCGATTGTCGACGCCATCACATTGGCGCATGGAGGCAGCGCGCATGCGGAAAACTCCTCAGCAGGCGGCGCCGACGTGTGGATCGCGCTTCCGCACTAGCTGACCTCCATCTCGTCGCGCAAGACGCGGAGCGCGCGGGCGAGGCGCACGCGGTTGGCAGGCGCGTTCAGCCAACCGCTCGCCCCCGAGGGATGCGGCAAGGGCACCGCAACTGCGTCGCCCAACTCGAAGCGTGAGCCGATGCAGTCGTCCAGCCGGCGGACACCGAGAACGCGACGTGCCGCGAGCCCGCCAACCGGCACGACCACGGTGGGCCGAAGGAGCCGGAACTCCCAGTCGAGCCAGAAGTTGCAGAGATCGAGCTCGGGCGGCGTCGGCGTTCGGTCGCCGCGTCCCGACGGGTGCCTTCCCGGGTAACAGCGTGTCACGGAGACGCAGTAGAAGGTGTCGTAGAACTCGTCCTCCCCGAGCTCGAGCCAGCGCCGCAGCGTCTGGCCGGCTCGGCCGCGCCAGGGTCGCCGCTCTCGCCCCTCAACGACGCCGGGCGCCTGCCCCACGATCATGGCGCGCTGACCAGGACGGCCGTCGAGCACGGGAAGCGACTCGATCGGATAGCCAGCTTCCGCGCAAGCCGTGCAAACGCGGTTGTCACGTTGAAGCGAGGCTAGGGAGCGATAGAAGCGTTTCCGCCGCGTCACGCGGGTAGGTTAGGCCGGTGCCGCCGGCCGCTCGCGTAGCCGCTACTTCTTGCGGTTCACCGCGGCCAAGAGCTGCCGCTTGTTCATTCTCGAGCGACCCTTGATGTTCAGACGCTTGGCCTGGTTGTAGAGCTGGTCCTTGGTCTGGCCTCTCGGCCGGTTCGCCCCGGAGCGGAGACCACCGCGGCGGCCCGACGAGATGTCGCGCGTCGAGCTCCGCGATGCGGTGCGGCTTTCACCGGAACGGGCGCGTTCTTTGTTCACCGTCCGCGCGGCGATCTCTTCAGCGCGGCCGGTCGAGGCGCCGCGCTCCTTGGCGCTCTCCTTGATGTGCTCGTATTGGCGGGCGCGCTTCGTGCCCTTCTTGACTCCACGAGGCGGCATGCAGAAACCCCTTTCGACTCGTTTCGTGGCTTCTACCGTGGCCGGGAAAGCGCGAAACGCGAGGCGGTACCATGGCCGAGCGCGCGGAGAGGTGTCCGAGCTGGCCTAAGGAGCGCGACTGGAAATCGCGTACCCGGCGAAAGTTGGGTCGCGGGTTCGAATCCCGCCCTCTCCGCCTGAGTTACGACCCCGAGCTAGCTCTTGGTCGCCTGCACCAGGAAGGCGACGACGTCGGCGAGCTGCTTGTCGTTGAGCTGCTGGCTATAGGTCTCCGGCATGATCCCCGGCTGGAATCCGGAAGCGATCTGGGCGTTCGGGCTGACGATCGACTCGTGGATGAAGTTCGCGTCCTTGCCCTTCAGCACCTCGTCCAGATTAGGCCCGACAGTACCGGTCGCGCCGGCCTCCTTGAGCGTGTGACAGCTTGCGCATTGCGGCTGTGCGGTCGAGGTGAAGATCTCCTTCCCGGCGGCGGGATCGCCCGCTTGCCCGCCCCCCGTCTCGGTCGGGGTCGTCCCGGTCGTCGTTCCAGCGGTAGTTGTTCCAGTCGTCTGCGCCGAGGTGCTCTCGCCGGCAGCCGCGAAGTGGTGGCTCTCGCCCAGCACCTCCACGGCCGTGAGCATCGCGAGGACGAGGAGCGCCGACAGAAGGATGAACAGCCGCAGATGCCGCCCCGGGAAGCTCGGGTCGCGCCGGGGGATGACGATCGCGACGACAAGGCTGTAGCCGACCAGCACTGCGGCGACGACCCCGAGGATAACGTCGTTGCGGGTCACGTGGCGCGCATACGATAGCGGCCGACATGCGGCGCACAGGCCTTTACCTCGCAGCGGCAGTCGGGCTGCTCCTGGCGATCCTCCTTGCCGCCGCACGGGTGGGCGAACGGGCCGGCGCCCTCTCCGATTGGCAGGCGCTCGTTCTCGGCATCGTGCAGGGTCTGACCGAGCTCCTGCCGATCTCCTCGTCCGGGCATTTGATTCTCGTTCCCTGGCTTGCGGACTGGCGCTACCTCGAGGCACATCCCGATTTCAACAAGACCTTTGACGTGGCCCTCCATCTGGGGACGCTGGTCGCAGTGATCGTCTACTTCTGGAGCGACGTCGTTCGTTACGTCGGCGCGTGGTTCCGGTCTGTCGGCCGTCGGAGCATCTTCGGAGCCGACGAGCGAATCGCCTGGTACATCCTCGCGGCCACCATTCCGGCTGCACTTGCAGGCGCGGTCGGCGAGGAGTTCATCGAGAAGCACCTCGGTCAGCCCTGGCAGATCGCCATCCTGCTTGCGGTTTTCGGCGTGTTCCTATGGCTCGCCGACCGGCTCCCCGAGCAGCAAAAGATCGAAGACCTGCGGTTTTCAGTCGCCTTCGCGGTCGGTATATCCCAGATCCTTGCGCTGATGCCGGGCGTCTCGAGGTCGGGGATCACGATCACAACCGGCCGGATGGCAGGCCTCGACCGCGATTCCGCGGCCCGCTTCTCGTTTCTCCTACTCATTCCAATCGTGGCCGGGGCGGTGGTCTACAAGGGGATCAAGCACGTCGTCATCCAATCTCTCCCGCCTGGATCTACCGGACCCTTCGTCGTCGGAACGATCGCCGCCGCCGCGGTCGGACTGGTCGCAATCGACGCCCTGCTGGGCTACGTGCGACGGCGGGACTACTCACCATTCGTGATCTACCGTCTGCTCGCCGCGGCGATCGTTCTATTACTGATCGCGACCGGTGTGCGCGACGCGACCTTCTAGACGCAATAGACTCGCCGGACAGCGAGGAGCAGGAAGACGGCGACTATTGCAAGAGACGCACCGCGTGCGGCCCGCGGTCGACTTGGGGTCGTCCTCGCGTCCCTCGGAATCGCCCTATTGCTCGCGGCAACGGCGGCCTGGGTTGCGGGACACTTCCGCGAGCGCAGCACGACGGATGCCGCCGACGCCCGCCTCGCCTCGTCGCTCCGAGCAGGCGTAGGCGAGGTTCGAAGAGAGCTGCGTGAAGCGGGCGGGTTAGCAAGGACGCTCTCGCTCTCCGTCCCGGTCGAGCGAGCCCTCATGCGCGGCGACAGGCGGGCGCTCGCAGGACTAGCCGCAGGGAGCACAGGTGTTTCCTTCGTCCTACCCAACGGAACCACAGTGGGCGCGGCGCCCGCGTACCTGCGTCGAGCCGTCGAGGTCAAAGACAAACGCGGCCGGCCTCTGGGGCGTGTCGTTGTCGGCATCGCGGCAGACAGAGCCCTTCTGGCGCGGATACGCACCGCCTCCGGAACCCCGCCCGGAGACGGACTCGCGATTATCCGCGGCGGGCGCTTGATCACGCCGGCGCCGTCCGGAGACGGGAACCGCTCGATGTCGACACAGCTCGCGCGCGGAACCGACCTGCGACTCGTTGCCTACACCCCGGGCGAGCCCGTCTCGCAGGCCGTCTCGGAAACGAGGCGCCGAGTCTTCTTCGCCACCCTGCTCACGCTCGCTGTCCTCGTCCTGGCGTGGTGGACAGCCGTGCGTCTGCTTTCCGAACGCATGGCGATCGCACCGGTTCGCCGGAGGGCGGACGAAGGCGACACCACGACGGGGAGGCGCGTGCGCGAGGCCGTCGCGCTCGTCGGCGAGGCGCTCGCGGCGACGCACGATCCAGAGGCGCTTCTGCCCGTGATCCTCGAAAGCGCAGTCGGGGCGACCGGAGCTGTAGGAGCACGGCTCGTGAGCGACGGGGCGGAACGCTTTCGGGCGGGCCAGCCGGAGCGTGGCGGCACGCCGCTCACACTCTCCCTGGGGACGGGAGAGGAGCGCGTCGCCAGCCTCCTCATCTATCCGGATCCGAGCCGACCGTTCAGCGAGGACGAGGGTCGGCTCGCGCACTGGCTAGCCGCACAGGCGTCGATCGCACTCGAAAACGCCCGCCTCCATCGAGCCGTCGAACAACAGGCGATCACGGATCACCTTACGGGTCTCGCTAACCGGCGCCGTTTCAGCGAGACGCTGAGCCTCGAGGTGAGCCGCGCCGAGCGCTTCAGCGGAACGCTCGCGCTCGTGCTCGCCGACCTCGACGACTTCAAGAGGGTCAACGACCTCTACGGCCATCAGGTGGGAGACGATGTCTTGCGGCGCTTCGCGGATGTGATGCGCGATAGCGTGCGGGAGTTCGACCTTGCCGTTCGGCATGGAGGCGAGGAGTTCGCGCTACTCCTCCCCGAGACCGACCTCGAGGGCGGTGCGCGCCTCGCGGAGCGGCTGGCGGAGGCCCTCAGCGGCACGCGCTTCCCCAACCGGGCCGGCGAAACCTTCACGGTGACCTCGAGCTTCGGCGTCTCGGCCTTTCCCGGCTCGGCGTCGGCGGAGCAGCTCATCTTGGCCGCGGACCGAGCGCTTTATCGCGCAAAGAAGGAGGGAAAAAACCGGGTCGTCGTCGCCCAGGGCGAGTGACGCCCGGCTCAGCTGTTATAAGCAGGCTGGTGCAGAACTGCCAGGTCTGCGGCCGCAAATTCGACCCGTTTTCCTTCCAGGTCGTCGTGCCCGAGCTCGGGCGCGGGTTCGACTGTGTCGAATGCGCGCGAAGCGCTCGCGCGCTCGGCGGAGCCGTTGCCGCAGCGCCGCTAGCGGCGATCGTCGAACCGTTCACGGCCGCGGCTCGGCCCGCGATGGCCGCTGTCTCTTCGGGACGTCGATCTGCCGCGATGCCGGTAGCCACATTTGGGCTCATTGCCGTCGGAGCGGCCGCAGCCGCGTTCCTCTGGTTGCGTGTTCTCGGCCCGGAAACGACCGCATTCCAGTTCTCGCACGCGGCGGTGCCTCCGGCCTTCGCCCACGAATCGGTGCAGGCCCATGTCGAGCCCTGGTCGACACACTCGGTCACGCGTCCTGCCGGCCGCGGGGAGTCGCGACCCCCGGTCACCCTAGCCACGGTCACGCTCGTCAGCGCCTCTCCGACGTCCCCCTTCACGGGATCGACTCACAGGACCCCGGCCTCCCTTCCGGTCGCCCGTGCCGCCCCCGCGTCCTCTCCCGAGCTTGACGAGAGTGGCAGTGGCGACGCCAGGCACGGAAAGGGCCACCACAAGCACGGAAAGGGCCACCACAAGCACGGCCTGAAGGCGACA
>Ga0066710_100007787_pt1 | contig 10296 bp, 9 predicted proteins | sample GraSoiAngelo_159_FD_79666 | JGI IMG/M metagenome (GOLD analysis project Ga0066710, IMG submission 79666) | Grasslands soil microbial communities from the Angelo Coastal Reserve, California, USA - 14_1009_16_40cm | ecosystem: Environmental > Terrestrial > Soil > Grasslands | place: USA...
CTCGACGACGTCCGGCAAACGCCGCGGGTCGTCACCCATTTCGACAAGGACTACTTCCATTACGACCTTGCTACCTTCGAGTGGATCTGCGAGGGCACCTCGTTGACAGTCGAGTACCTCGGGAACTGGAACAACCCGCAGAACCAGAAGATGCTCCTGTTCACCAAGGCTTGATAGCGGCGATCGCCGCGGCCCTCAGGCAGGCCGGCGGAAAACGACCACGTTTGAGTGGTTGAGAAGCCTGCGGTCGTGCTCCAGAACCTCGAGGCCATGGCTCTGGAGGAAGCTCTCCATCTTGCGGGCATCCATGTCGGAGAACCCCGCATAGCCGGGCGGGCGACCGGCGAAGAACTTCTTCGAGCGGTCGCCGTAGTGGATCGTCGCCGTGCCGCCGGGGCGAAGGGTACGCCGGATCTCGCCGAGGTAAGCGTCGATGCCCTCCGGGTCGATGTGGACGAACGTCCCGAACGAGAACACGAGGTCGATCGACTCGTCGGGGATGCCGCGGATCTCGTAGCCCGAGGTCTCGTAGAACTCGAGCTTCTCGGCATCGGCTGAGAAACGCTCCTCCAGGTACTCGAAGAACTCGCGGTTCAACTCAACGACCACGACCTTACGCGCCCCGAGGAGGTAGCGCGTCCAGCGGCCTCCGCCCGACCCGATCTCGAGCGCGACGGTTTCCGGGGTCAGGTAGGGCTCGAGGTACCGCTTTCGCACCTGCGCGAGGTTGCCGGGGAGCCGCCTGCCGTAGCGCAGCTTCCGCCACAGGTACCGCAGCCCCGTGACGGACGGGTCGCCCCATTGATCGCCGTAATGGCGTTGTGCATGCCGCTCGCGGTAGCGGTGCAGGTCGGAGCCCCAGCGCTTGTTCCAGGTCGTCGTCGGCACGGGCGGCTGCAAGGATAGTCACTCCTGAAGGGGCTGCCCCGCGGCGGCCGCTGGTAGAGTCGGTCGGCATGCCGGCGGACTCGCTTCGCCTGCTCGCCTTGGCCGACGGCCGTTCGCTTCACACGATCCGCTGGGCCCAGCGTTTGGTCGAGCGGGGGCACGTGCTCCATCTCGTGACGAATCGCGTCAGTGCGAATGGACGCGAGCTCGCCGGGGTCACTGTCCACGACGTGCGCCAGCTCGATGTCTTGACGCCGGTTCGCGGACTTCGCCGACTGCGGTTCGGACGAGCCATCCGCAACCTCGCGCGCCGCCTCGACGTGGACGTCGTGCACGCTCACGGCATCCTGCCCTACGCGTGGTGGGCGGCACAGGCGGACGTTCACCCGCTCGTTGTCAGCCCGTGGGGCCGCGATGTCCTGGTGGACGCGAAGAAGGAGCCGGGACGAAGCCGAGCGCGGCGGGCTTTTGCAGCTGCAGATCACCTCGTCGTCAACTCGCAGGCGATCCTGGACGCGGCGGTCGAGGCAGGCGCCGATCCCACCCGGGTGCTGCACGCGATCTGGCACACCCGCCTCGACGGGTTCGGCCCCGAACGGGCGGAGCGCGAGCGCTTGCGGGCCGAGTTGGGGTGGCCGACCGACGCGCTGATCGTGCTCTCCCTACGCAATTTCCAGCACCGCACGAACATCGACGTGCTGGTGCGCGCGTTCGACCGGGTTCGCCGCGAGGAGCCGAGCGCCCGCCTGCTCCTCGCCGCGCGCGGCGGCGAGACGAAGGGTGAAATCGAGACGCTCCTCGCCCGGCTCGGACTCGGCGACTTGGTGCGGATCCACCGGGTCGAGCCCGAGGCCCTGCCGCCGCTCGTCGCGTCTGCAGACCTCACGGTCACGATTGCAGGGACAGACTCGACGCCCTCGTCGCTCCTGGAGGCGATGGCCAGCGGGCAGCCGTTCGTAGGCGGGTGGTGCCCCTCCATCGACGAGTGGATCGGGCCCGGCGAAGGAGCCGAGATGATCTCGCCGAGGGACGAGCAAGCCCTCGTCGCCGCGCTCCTTAAACTGCTGCGCGACCCGGAGCTGCGTCGAAGCTACGGCAAGCGCAACATCGAGGTCGCACGGAGCCGAGTTACGGAGTCGGGCCCCGCCCTCGAGGCGCTCTACCGGGAGTTGGCAGCCCGCCATCGGGACGAGGCGGACCGCCTCGTCTCCACCACGTAGACACCCGCTACGAGGCAGGCAGGCGCAGCAGGAACTGCCGATCCTCGAGCGAGACAACAGTTGCCGCCTCCGAGCGGACGAACTCGTCGACGGCGCGCGTTACCCCATCCTCCCACCAGCCTTCGACGCCGTAATCGTCTCCCGCAAGGAGGCCGCCCGGCCGGACCTTGGGCGCGTAAGCCTCGAGGTCGGCTTTCACGAATTCGTACCGGTGGTTGCCGTCGATGTAGACGAAGTCGAGTTCCCCCTCGCGGAAACGTCCGGCCGCCTCGAGAGAGCTCAACCGGTGCACCTCGACCACGCCTTTCTTGCGGTCGCCCGCAAAGCGCTCGAGGACTGCGGCGTAGACGGCGTCCATTTCCGCCTGGCCTCCCGTGAGCTCGCCGCCGTAGTGGGCCCGCTCGTAGCCCTCCGCGGCGACTGCCCGCCAGGGGTCGATCAGGTGGAGGCGGGCAGGGCGAGTCATCTCGAGGATGCGTTCCGAAAAGTCGCCTCTCCAGACACCGATTTCCGCGCATACGCCTCCCTTCGGAAGACGCGCGAGGAGCCGACCGCGCGGCGGGATCGACCGCCCTGGGCGCAATGCGCGATAGACGCGGCGCTTCAAGCGGGCGGGCATCACGCCACCTGCGCGCGCGGCGCCTCGTCCGAGACCAGGCCCGGGAGGGGAATAGTGGGTGGCCGAAGCGAGTAGGGGTCGCGCAGGCTGTACCCGAAAGCGCGCACCCCGCGCTCGTAGCGCCAGGCAACCGCGTCGTAGTAGACGCGCCGGGCGAGTGAGCGACGGCGTCTGCGCCACTCCTCGAAGTACTTGTCGTTCACGCCGGTGCGCAACGTGCGGTCGGACTCGAAGTTGTCCACGTTCACGCCTTCCTCGACCTTGCGCCCGCGGCCCGGGTCGTCGAGCCCGAGGAAGGCGAAGATTCGGCCGAGGGCCACGTCGGGATCGGCGACGATGTCCTCGTACCGGACAGCGTGTACGCGGTTCAAGTGCGGCACGTCCTCGGCGAAGAGCTCGTGTGCCCGCAGCCAGTGCTCGACGAGCGAATGGATCCGGTCGCCGCCCCACGGCTGCGTGCCGAGCGTGACCGGGATCGGATGCCGCAGCAGCACGACGAAGTAAGAGTCAGGGAACATGGCCTGGAGGAAGCGGGTGCGGATGAGGTTGGGCGGGGACTTCTCGACCAGGACCGACGCCGAGAGGTCCCAGTACTCGGACCACTCCTCGAAGAGCTTGCGCCTGTTCGCCGGCGTGACGAGCGGCGATTCTTCCGTCAGCCGCGCGCCGGGACGAAACGCGAAGCGGCCGCCCTTGCTGTGGTACACGTCACTCGGGTACACGCTCTGTACGTACTGGCCCTCGTTGGTCGCCCTCGGAGTGCCCGACAGAGCGCTGACGTGAGGGTGGTCGTCGAGAGAGCGATAGAGTATCGTCGTCCCGCTGCGCTGCAAACCACATACGAAGACGAACCGGTGATCTTCCGCGGCCAAGCGGACGATCGTACCAAGACGCGTTGCTCGCTCCTTCCCGGTCTGAGCGTGTGAGTATCCTCAGGCCATGAGCCGGCTCGAAGCCGAAGAGGCGGTTCTGGACGAGGCGGACGAGCAGGCGTCGGGGCCAGGCTTGGGGATCGGGGCGCTCGCGGGGGACGCCGCGATCTACGGCAGCGCGCGCGTCATCCTCAAGTCGCTCACCTTCCTCCTCGTCCCCCTCTACGCGCACTTCCTGACCCCGCGCGATTTCGGGGTCCTCGAGCTCGTGCTCGCGACTGTGCTGCTCGTGGACGTCTTCATCACGGCGAACGTGGACGGCGTCTTCATGCGGTTCTACTTCGACCGCTCCAACACGGAGTGGCGACGGCAGATCATCTCGCTCTATCTCGTGATCGAGACGGTCTATCCGGCCGTCCTCATCGGAGCTCTCATCATCTTCTCCGGCCGGGTCTCCAGTCTTGTCGTCGGCGCCGCCGGATTCGGCGTGCTCTTCGTGATCGCCCTCCTCGACCGCTTCCTGACGAACATCGTCGACCTGCCGATGATCCTCTGCCGGGCGCGGCGAAAACCGCTCACGTTCACCGCGTATTCGCTCATCCGCGGCGGCGCCCAGGTCGCGTTCACCGTCCTGCTGATCGCAGTCTGGCACCTCGGCGTGAAGGGGATCCTGATCGCCTCGCTCGTCGCCGCGTGCGTCGCCACGGTCGTCACCGCGCGCGAGTACGTGCGCGAGCTGACCTGGCACGTGGACTGGTCAGTCGGACGTGAGATGATCGCCTTCGCCTGGCCGGGGATCATCAGCGGAGCCGCCTACTACGCGATCAACCTCATCGACCGCTTCTTCGTCAAGCACTACCACGGGCTCGCCGACACGGGCCTCTACGGCGTCGCCTTCCGATATATCCAGGTCGTCCTCGTCGTCGTCCTCGCGTTCCGGATGGCCTGGCCGCAGTGGCACTATTCGTGGCTGCACAGCGGACGCCATCCGCAGATGCTTGCGCGCGGCGGCAACTTCTTCTTCTTCGCGGTCGGGGTGGTCGTCGTGGTGCTCGCCGCGTGGATCCGTCCAATCTTCGAAGTCCTCATGCCGGAGCGCTACTGGGACGCAACGCCGGCCGTGGCCCCTCTGGGAATTGCGGCCATGCTGACAGGGGCGTACACAGTCTTCGCGGTCGGCCTCAACGTCACGAAGCGAATGCGCCTCATCCCACCGCTTGCCGTCCTTGGTGCCGCAGCCGCCGTCGGCTTCAATTTCCTCCTGATTCCGCGGTGGTCGTTCGTCGGGGCCGCGTGGGCAACGGTCGGTGCGTACGCCGTCGTCGCGATCGCGGTCCTCATCGTCTCCTCCCGCGTCTATCCCGTCCCGTGGGACGCGCGCCGGATCATCCTTTCGACGGGGCTGATGATAGGGCTCTCGCTCGCGTCGCTCGCGGTCGATGCGTGGCTGTCCCTCGCCCCCTCCATTCCGGTCCGGCTCGGGATTACGCTGCTCTATCCGCTCGCGCTGATCGGACTCGGCTTCTTCTCGGCTGAGGACCTGGCGGCCTTTCGCTCCCGCCTCCGGCGTCTCGCCGCGGCCCGTTGAGCCTATTCGCCCGGCGTTTCCGGACGACGCGGGCAGGTCGGCACTCCGTGAAGCCGCGCAGCGTGGGCAGCTCTTCGAGCCAGCTATCGAAGACGAGCTGACGCGCGGCGCAGTCGAGACCGATCAGGAGAGCCTCAGAGGCGATGCGCCGCGATACTAGCCCCGATGCGAGCACTCACTGTCCTCGTGACCGCGGCAGGCGCACCGGGAACCGCGGCTCTTCTCCGCGCCTTGCGCGAGAACCGCGATGGAGAGGTCCGGCTCGTCGGTTGCGACATGAACGAACGCGTCGTCGGCCGGTTTCTCTGCGATGCCTTCGAGACTGTCCCACCGGGAAGCGACGACGGTTTCGCGGGAGCCGTGCTCGATTTGTGCCGGCGTGAGGGCGCGGATGTCGTCCTGCCCCAGTCGTCTCACGACCTCCAGGGTCTTGCCGACTGCAAGGGCGATTTCGAGAGAGCTGGCGTCGCCGTCCTCGTCAGCGGCCCCGAGACCGTGCGGACGGCGAATGACAAAGCCGAGTGTTACACGCGGCTGTCGGAGCTCGGCGTCCCGGTCCCGGTCTTCCGGCAAGTGCGCGGACGAGCGGCGTTCGCGGCCGCCGCTCACGAGCTCGGCTACCCTAGCCGCGCCGTCTGCTTCAAGCCCCCGATGAGCTCGGGCTCGCGAGGCTTCCGGGTCCTCGATCCCGAGGTCGACCGGGCGCACCAGCTCATCCACGAGCGGCCCGGCAACCTCGCCATGCAGCTCGAGGAGGTGACGGATCTCCTTCCGGAAGTGGGCGGAGCCGAGCTCCTGGTCATGGAGCTCGCCGAAGGCGGCGAGCGGACCGTAGACGGAGTCGCCGACGGCAGCCGCGTCGTGCTCGGCCATCCGAAGACGCGCGAGGCGATGCGCGCCGGCCTGGCGATGTTCTTCCGGACGCTCGTCGACCCCGGCCTAATGGATCTTGCCGACACGATCGTCGATGGTCTCGCGATCGAGCACTTCTTCAATATCCAGCTCGTCGGCGACCTCGTCGTCGAAGTCAATCCGCGCATCTCGACGATCGTGTACCAGGAAGACCTGAATCTGCCGTGGCTCGGTGTCAAACGCGCGCTGGGCGAGATCTCAGACGAGGAGGTGGCCGCGTACGCAGATCGCGTCCGGCCAACCCGCCGCGCCCTACGCTTCTTCGACCAGCTCGACTTCGACGGATAGGACGCGCCTAGCGGGAGTTAAAAAACTAGACGGTAGACCTCGAAGACTTCGGCGAGCTCGCGGTTGACGTTGATCCCGCGGGTTCGCGCGAGGTTCCAGATGTAATCGGCGTTTGCGTAATTGCGATGTTGCTGTGACTCGTACTTGGCGAGCGCGGCCACCTTCCGCTCGACATGGCGCTCCTCCAGTCCAATGTAGGCCTGGTAGTCGAAGTTGAAGTTGTTCCAGGGGATCTCATAGCCGAGCACGGTGGTGCGCTTGAAGGCACGGAGTCCTTCCGCCGCGACGACCTGATGGTCCTGATGGACGTCGTGGAGGCTGGGCATGAAGACCGCATCCGGGTGCCATTCCTCTCCGAGAGCGATGAGGAGCTCGAGAATGTCCTGCCGGTGCTGGGGGAACGTGCGGACCTCGAAGTCGTGAAGGACGAGGCCGTCTTCCGGGATGCCGATCTCGGCTGTAGCCTGCCGCACTTCTTTCGCGAGCGTGTCGGGAGGAAAGCCCTCGGGAAGCGATTTCGTCGCGATCGAGAAGGCGACGTAGCGCACCTCGGCCTTCTCCTCGAGGAGGCGCGTGATCGTGCCGCCGCAGCCGAACTCGCCGTCGTCCGTGTGCGGCGCGAGGATCAGGACCCGTTCGAAGCCACCAATCATGCGGGCTCGCGCTCCCGGGCGCGGGCGGCCAGCGCCGCCAGAGCGAGCAGCCCCCACGTCAGCGGATCCTCGAAGAACGCGTTGTAGAACTGGCTGTGGACGAGGATGGCGACGAACGCGATCCCGGCGATGACGGCCGTTCGTGCCGCTGCTCGTCCCACACCGCCGGTCCCGCGAAAAGCGAGTACGGCCGCAGCGGCGAGGAGCCAGAGGAAGAGCGCAAACCCGACGGCGCCGGTCTCGGCGAGTACGGTCACGGGCGTATTGTGCGACGCGCCCCGGGGGGAGCCGCGCCGAAGGTGGAGTCGCTCGGCGTACGCCTGCTGGAAACCGCCGAGGCCAACGCCCGCGAACGGATGGTCGGCGGCGATCGCCAGGCCGTTCTTGACGAGCTTGAAGCGTCCGCTCGTGGCGCGGTTGATCCCGCTTGCCGACGACCCCACCAGGCTCGAGCGCACGTTGTGCAGCTGCGGCGAAGCAACTCCCACCGGAATCATGACGGCAGCCACAACCGCCACCGCAGCGGCGGCCCGCCACCGCCACGCGAACGACGCGGTCAGCACTACCCCGGCGGCAAGCGCCGCGAAGCTCGACTGCGAGAAGGAGAAGACGAGGCCCACCCAGAGGGCGACTATGAGTGCGCCGATCGCGAGCTCCCACCGTACGGCGGGCGCGGCTCGGAAGAGGAGGACGGCGAGCGAGACGAGGATGGCAATGACCAGGAAGCGGCCGTAGATCGAAGGATCCCAGAAGACTGAATTGACGCGGTAGAAGGGTGCGTAGGCGTTCGCCACGATCACCTTGGGATTCCAGAAGATGTCGCGGGTCAGCCACTGCCCGATGCCGACCGCGGCGAACACGAGCGCCATCGCCGCGAGCTCGACGTAAAGGAAGACGGTGGCTCGGCGCGACCAAGGGAGCCGCGCCAGCGCCAGCGCGAGCAGACTGAAGGGAAGGACGAAGAAGAACAGCGTGATCGAACCGTCGCGAATGTTGTCGCTCCAGAGCAAGGTCACGCAGAACCAGAACGTGAGGAGGGAAAGCGGCGGCGCGACGAGGCCCAGCTCAGATGCCTTCTGCTCGTCCCGCCACAGGCTCCAGGCAAGAGCGAGCGCCGCCCCGGCGACGACGGCGTAGAGCGGTAGGAGAAGGTTGGCGGACGTGTCGCCGACCTGCACGGGGAAACGCGCCGGCGCCGCTGCGAGGGCGAGAAAGGCGAGCGCCCACGGCCAGCGGCGAAAGACCACACCGAGGCCGACTGCGCCGGCGAGCCCCACGACGCCGAGCCCCAGGAGCCGAACCTCGCGGCCGCTGGGTGTCAGCAGCGGGAGGAAGAGACCCATTCCCAGGGCCCAGGCCGCGAGCCCCGCAAGCCGAACCGTCCGGCCCGGTGCGACGGCGAGCGCGACGAAGCCCGCGCCGCCGACGACTGCTCCCGCCTGCGCCAACGCGGCCGCGCTCATCCTCGCCCCGCCACGACCCGGACCGTCGCACGAGCAACATGCCGGATCTCTTCGACCCTGAGCGTGTAACGGCCGGCGCGGATGCGGATGGGAAGGTCGGCCGTCACAACGCCGGGCGAAGCCGAGCCCGCGAGCACCGTCCGGCCGGCCCGCACGAGCCGCCACGAAACGGTCCGCGCGTCCGCCGAGACACGGAATCGAAGCTGCCTGCCGCGCCGGGCGACGATCGACGCAGGAGCGACCTCGATGAAGCGGGCGCGCACCTCAACGGGAGGGGACTGGTGCGAGAGGTTGCCAGCCCGGTCTCGTGCGCGGAGCGTGATCTCATGGTTCCCGGCCGGCACAGTCCTGCCACCGACCGTTCCGTCCCAGGTGACACCCGCTTCCCCTTGCCGGTGTAGACCGCCTTCGCCGGCGACGGTTCCGTCGACCAGGACGACGGTCTGCGCTGCCTCGCTTGCGATATAGCTGATCCGGAGCTCGTCCCGACGGCCGTCTCCGTCCGGTGAAAAGACGTGCGGTGCGGTCCCGACGATCCTGATGGTGGGCCGGGTCGTATCGACGAAGATCCGGTTCGGCATCAGGATCGTCCGATGCTCGCGCGCCAGGTGGAGGCGCAGGCTGTAGCGGCCGTCCGGGACGATCCCCCCGGCGTCGTCCCGCCCGTCCCAGGTGAGCGAGACTCGGCCACGCCGGTGCCGCTGGCCCAGAAGAAGCGTCCGCACTGGGTGGGCGTCGTCGTCCACGACGACAGCATCGAGACGATCGGAGCGCCGCAATCTGAAGGCCAGCACGGCTGTCTGCTGCTCACACGAGCAGACGGGCGAGAAGATCCGAGTGAAGCGAGGAGCCGTGATCGGCGACCGCTCGAGCTTGAGCGCCTCGGTGACTGCAAAAGCCGCGGCGCTGCCTCCAAGGAGCCCGAGGACGAGCAGGGTTAGGGCGATGCTGCGCAATTTGCGCAGCAATTCTAAGTTTCCGAGGGCTTAGGGCTGCCGGTAAGCCGCGATGAGAACTTCAGCCACCTCAGGCCGTGAGAACTCGGCCGGCGGATGTTCTCCATTCGCGAGCAGCTCGCGAACCTTCGTCCCGGAAAGGAAGACGTGATCGTCCGCCGGGTGCGGGCACGTCTTAGCCGTGGCCATCTGGCCGCACACGCGACACCAAAAGGAGTGCTCGAAGAACATCGGCTCGATGTCGAGCTCGTGCGGCTCGAACTCGTCGAAGATGAGCTGGGCGTCGTAGGTCCCGTAGTAGTCGCCGACCCCTGCGTGGTCGCGCCCGACAATGAAGTGCGAGCAGCCGTAGTTTTTGCGGCAGATCGCGTGCCAGACGGCTTCGCGGGGGCCCGCGTAGCGCATCGCAGCCGGGAAGGCCGAGACGACGACGCGATTCTTGGGGTAATAGCCCTCGATCAGCACCTCGTAGGCCTCGACGCGAGTTGCCGCAGGCACGTCATCGGCCTTCGTCTCGCCGACGAGCGGGTGGATGAGGAGACCGTCAACCGTTTCGAGCGCGCATTTGGTCAGATACTCGTGCGCCCGATGGATTGGGTTGCGCGTCTGGAAGCCGACGACGCGTCGCCACCCCCGCTCGGCGAACGCCGCGCGGGTGTCGCGGGGATCCTTGTGCAGTCCCGGGAAGGGGGGCTGTTGGCGCTCGAAGACGGTCACCGGCCCGGCGACGTACTTCGATTGCTGGCCGTAGAGACGGGCGACGCCAGGATGGGCTTCGTCCGTCGTCCCGAAGCATCGCTCGGCTTCGCGCTCCTTGTCGTACTCGAAGACGTCCTC
>Ga0066710_100007788_pt1 | contig 10296 bp, 8 predicted proteins | sample GraSoiAngelo_159_FD_79666 | JGI IMG/M metagenome (GOLD analysis project Ga0066710, IMG submission 79666) | Grasslands soil microbial communities from the Angelo Coastal Reserve, California, USA - 14_1009_16_40cm | ecosystem: Environmental > Terrestrial > Soil > Grasslands | place: USA...
CTCGAATCGGCGGCGCTCGAGAATTTCGGCGACGCGTTCCAGCAATTGACAGCGCTCTTCGAACGAAGTGCGACGCCATTTCTCGAACGCCGCGCGCGCTGCCGCGACGGCGCGTTTGGCTTCGGGAATGTCGGCTTCGGCGGCATAGCCGACGATTTGGTCTGGCTGGCTCGGATTGACCGAGGAAAACATCTTATCGGTCCAAATCTTCTCGCCGTTGATTGTGAGTGGAACTTTGCGTCCAAATTGTTTGCGCTGTTCGCGCAGCGCAGCCCGCATTTTTTCCTGGTTCTCGGGCAAGGCGAAGTTCGTTAGGGGCGCATTTTCATACGCGCCCGACTGTGTGTTTGGTTTGGTTGTCGTCATATTTATCGTGGCATTTGATGCCGGTAGAACGCCGTTTCGGCTCCGGCGCAAAATTTCGCATGGATCGCGCAGCAAATCTTCTGCAGGGACGTTCTCTGAAAATTTTGCGCGCAAAAATCCTTCATTCGAGGTGTTCTCCAGCAGGCGTCGCACCAGATAGGACATCCCGGGGAGGAGTTCACCGACCGGGCAATATTCACGGACGCGATAACCCATATCTACCAATGCGCGCTTGATTGGCCCGGCCATCCCGTAGAGCAACTGAAACTCGAAGCGGCCGCGATCGATCCCAAGCTCCTCCGCGAACGCCTGTGCGTGCGCAATGCTCCGAACATTGTGTGAGCCAAATGCAGAGGTAACGATGGATTCGTTCTCCAACAGCAACCGCGTGAGCGTTTCGAAATTCGCATCGCTCGCCGGCTTCTGAAGATAAACCGGACAATCCCAGCCGTTCCGGCGCGACTTCGCTGTTTCGTAATCCCAGTACGCGCCTTTCACCAGCCGGACTGCGAACCGCGTGCCGCGCGCGCGACCCCACTCAATCAGGTCGCGCAAGTCCGCTTCAGAATCTCGCAAATAAGCCTGAATAACGATCCCCGCATGCGGCCAGTCCCTAAATTCCTCTTCGGTGAAAATGGTTTTGAACAACTCGAGCGTAGTGTTTTTGTGCGCGTAACTTTCCATGTCGAAATTGATGAAGGCTCCCAGCTCGCGCGCACGGCGCAGAATCGGCCGCAGCTTGGGCGCGAGATGGGCGATTGCGTTCGCCGGATCTGCGGGACTCATTTGCGAATAAAGCGCAGAGGTTTTGACCGAAAGATTTACAACCGGAAAAAGCTCCGCGTTTTTGCCGATCGGATCGGTCCAGTTTTTTGTTTCACGCGCGAGACCCTCCAGTAAATCCAGATAACGTGCTGCATATTCGTCCGCCTCCGTTTCGCTAACGACAGCTTCTCCCAAAAGATCGACGGTGAAGCCAATTTTTTGCGTGCGACGCTTGCGCAACGTCCGCATGACATCATTTGGATTTCGTCCGGCGATGAACTGGCGGGCCATTTCGGAAACATTCCATCGCAGGACGGGTCCGCTGATCCACGGCACAACGCGCGCCAGGCGAATGCCGGCCCCGAGAAATTCCGAAATCTTTCGCGAATCATGCGCATCTGTGAAGTATTCCTGGAGATGCTCAACGACTTCGCCTGAGGTGCTCAGCGAAGGGAGGACATCGACAAAACGAAACAGTTGGTGCTTGAGCCGCTCATCGCGCATCGAGAGAATCATCAGCCGTTGATAAAATCCGGCCTTGCTGAAAAGAGACTCAGGATGTTCGTCGACCAGTTCGAAGATCCGCCTGCCGCGCTGCTCGATTTCGCTTTGGAGCGATCTCATCCACGAAATTAGTGCGGCGCAATGCGTTAGGCAAAGACGGAACCGGACGCCTTCATGGCTCTCAAAAAAAAATTTACATCCGGACACGCCCAGTTTGTGGCTCGTTTCCGAAATGAAGATGAAATTGCTTCAAGCAATTTTGAGGAGCAAGTGGAGGAGATTTGCCTGGCAGACTCCGGAGGCCCAGGGCTCGGATCTGTCAGGCAATCTCTTTTTGTGCTAGAACCCATCTCATAAATAGGGAATGAGTGCGCTAAGCTCTGGCGGGCGGCTGGCAAGGCGCGACGAAGGAGCATAGCCAACGCGCTCTGTGACTGAGGAGCAACGCAGCCAGCAGCCCGCCAGAGCTTAGCCCGCAGGGTTGCGGATCTTTGCCACTGCAGCGGCGTTGCTCGTCGGTCGAAGATCCATAAAGGATATTCTCCCTCCTCGCGCCTTGCTGCAGCGCCAAATCTCCAGTAACGCACCCGTTCGCATTTTATGAGATGGGTTCTAATTGATCCAGCGTAGAAGCTCGCGTAGCAAAGAGGGTAATGATTGTAGAGCGCCACGAATTTGCGAGCGATAACACTGCCCCTATTTGCCCCCAGGCGTGGGCCGCCCTGCAGGAAGTCAATACGGACTGTGCCGCAGCATACGGCGAGGACTGGTGGACGGCGCGCGTGTGCGATCGGATTCGTGAAATCTTTGAGACCGATTGCGACGTTTATTTTGTGTTCACTGGCACGGCGGCGAACTCGCTGGCGCTCGCGCAAATGTGTCGGTCATTTCGCGGCATTATCTGCCATCAGAACGCCCACATTCAGACTGACGAATGCGGCGGGCCGGAATTTTTCACCGGCGGATCGAAACTGCTCCTGGTCGGGGGTGAAAACGGCAAGATCGATATTGGCCAGGCCAAAGCGCTGCTTATGCGTCGGAACGAACTGCATTCGCACAAGCTGGCCGTGATGAGCATTGCACAAGCGACCGAATTCGGAACGGTTTATACGCGCGACGAAATTGCGGCGATCACTGCACTAGCTCGTGCGAATGAACTGTTTGTGCACATGGACGGTGCGCGTTTCGCCAACGCGATTGCGTCGCTCAACTGCGCACCAAGAACGATCACGTGGGAGATTGGCGTTGACGTTCTCTGCTTCGGCGGGACAAAGAACGGAACGGCTGCCGGTGAGTTAGTCATATTTTTCAACAAAGAGGTTTCCGGCGAGTTCGACTATCGGGTGAAACAAGCCGGCCAGCTCGGCTCGAAGATGCGGTTTCTGGCTGCACCGTGGGTGGGACTTTTGGCTGGAGACGTCTGGCTGCAAAACGCGCGGAACGCCAATCGCGCAGCACACCAGCTTGCGCGAAACCTGCAACGGGAGGCGAACGTCGACATCGTATTCCCAGTCCAGGCAAATGCGGTCTTTGCGCGGATGGACGACCAACTCGCGCGTGACCTCCAAGCGCGTGGATGGCGTTTTTACAAATTTATTGAGCCGGATGTTTATCGTCTGATGTGTTCCTGGGCGACCACTGAGAGCGATATCGGCGATTTCATTCGTGACGTTACCCCTAAATCATTGAACGAATAGCGATCAGTGACATCTGTATGAAGGTAAAATGAATGCGCTTGTGCGAATTTTGATGCTTGCTCCTATCCTGCTTGGCGGATGCCGGGCGACCCACGACGTAGCGTCTACTTCCTACCATGTGACCCGCGGCGCAGCGGTGGGCTCTTACAAAGTGGCTCGGGCCGTCGCGGTTGGTTCATATCGGGTTGCCAGTGCTCCGGTTCATTATGCCACGCGAAAGCGAGGCGACGAGTCGTACACAACTGCGGCCACCGAGAGCGTGCCATCGGATGTCACGAACCCCGGCCAGTCGGTTTCCCCGCCGGAGAGAGTTTCAACATCGCAAGAGCAAGCGCGGGTTGGAGCCGAGCAGGGCCAGAGCCGGGCATCGCGCGGATCTTCGGGCATGACTGGCAATCAGGCAGCACAGTCACCAACGAGCGTCTCGTCCTCGCGCGCTTCTGCTCCATCAGCGTCGTTTCCGACAGGAAAATTAGTCCCTGGCAAACCCGGATATGTCTTCAGCCCTTTCGACAAGGAAGGAAGATATGTGGATGTAAGTGGCTTCCCGTCTGGCACCAAAGTGAAAGATCCTTGGACCGATAAGATCTTTCTTGTTCCATAAGTTGTTGCGCGTCTGGAGACATCGCGCCAAACCATCGTCGATTGCCGCAAACCGGGGCGAGTGCTACGTAATGACATGAGACTGGCATCGCGAGTTGCGATCTACTTCGTTGCTTGGTCTGTCCTCGCTTTGGCGCCACGGAGCCTGGCGCAGGTGTATCAAGGAAAAGAACTCGTCAAGGCCGAGCTTCTGGCTGATACAAACGCGATTATTCCCGGCAAGCCATTCACCATCGGTTTGCTACTCCGAATGGCTCCGGGCTGGCACACCTATTGGGCGTTTTCTGGGGACGCGGGTCTGCCCACGGAATTGAAATGGAACCTGCCATCGGGCTGGAAAGTTGGTGAGATTCAATGGCCAATTCCCATGAAAACAATCGATCCGGGGGACATTGAGACTTACGGCTATGAAAATGAAGTCCTGCTGATGCAGGAGATCACGCCGCCCCAGAAGCTCGACAATTCAACAGTAAAGCTTTCAGCTGAGGCAAACTGGCTGGTGTGCGAGAAAATCTGCATTCCTGGCAATGCAACACCGCAACTGGAGTTACCGGTATCGACAACGAGTCAGCAGGCGAACTCGGAAGTCTTCGCGCGCTACCGGCGTTGGTTGCCTCAAAACTGGCCAGAGTCGAACGCGGCGAAGGCAAACTGGAGTCGGATTGGACGTGATCTTCGTCTAAAGGTGACGAGTGAAACTCTAGCCAATCATGCGGCGCTGGACCTTTTTCCATTACCAGAACAAGGCGTTGTTGTCGGCCATCCAACGATCGAATCACGGAATAGGAATGAAGTTGTCTTTCGAATTCCGATTGAGTCTTCAGAAAAAAACCTGTCGTCCATCGCGGGCCTGATCGTTTATTCGCAACACCCAAACGGAGAGGACCGCGCGGCTTGGCGAATTTCAGCGGCCCCGACTGTTGCGGCGACTAGTGGCGCGCCGGCCCGCGGAATCTTCACTTTTCTGCTCTTCGGATTTCTCGGCGGCATCATTTTGAATTTGATGCCGTGCGTGTTGCCGGTGATTTCGCTGAAAATCTTTGGATTCATTCAGCAGGCTGGCCAAAGCCGGCGGAAAATTTTGCGGAGCGGTATCGCGTTTACGGCAGGAATCTTCGCGTGGTTCGTCGGGCTGGCGCTGCTTCTGGTCGTGCTCAAAGGCGCCGGACGCGACGTGACCTGGGGCGGATTTCAGTTCACGAACGCCTACTTCGTCCTTACGCTAAGCGTGATAGTTCTGGTTTTCGCTCTAAATCTCTTTGGGGTGTTTGAGATTTCGCTACCGCAAAGCATGACACGCGGTTTGCTTTCGACCGCCGAGCGAAAAGATGATCTGGGCTCATTTTTCCAAGGCATATTCGCGACCGTTCTGGCCACACCGTGCACTGCGCCGTTTCTTGGAACCGCTCTCGGCTTTGCGTTTTCGCAGTCGGCTGCAGTTATCCTGGCGATGTTCGTCGCGATTGCCGCCGGCATGAGCGCGCCGTACCTGCTTTTAAGCGCTCAGCCCGCCTGGCTGCGATTTCTGCCAAAGCCGGGCCCTTGGATGTTGCACGTGAAACAATTCATGGGCTTCCTCCTGCTGGCCACACTGCTGTTTCTCCTTTACGTGCTGGGTGCTCAGCGCGGCTTGGAAGGAGCGATTTGGGCGAGCTGCTTTCTGCTGGTGATTAGCGTTGCCTGCTGGATGAAGGGCGCGTTCGTTCTGCCAACTGCATCAGCGATGAAGCGAGCTGTCGTGTTTGGGCTCATGCTCGTGCTCGTAATCGGAAGCGGCATTTATTTCATCGGCGACAAATTTCGATCTACCACCGTCGGATTGGCCGACTCGCGACTCCGTGGAGACTGGAAGGCGTTCACACCGGAGCGGTTGCAAGCTGAATTGGACCAGGGCCATTCGGTGTTTGTCGATTTTACGGCCGCGTGGTGCATTACTTGCAAATTTAACGAGGCAAACGTGCTTGAGAGCGCAGAGGTGCGAGACGCGTTTCAGCGTCATGCGATTGTGAAATTGAAAGCCGATTGGACTAACGGGGACCCAACGATCACGAAATTGTTGCAACAGTTCGGTCGCCCCGGCGTTCCGCTGTACGTGCTTTACCCCGGAAAAAACGAAGAACCGATTGTTTTCCCGGAGGTGCTCACCAAAGGCATGGTCCTGGAAAAACTCCAAACTGCCGTGCGCAGAGTGGCCGCACAATAATCACGTAGAAATGACGAGGCACGAATGACGAATGCCGCAGGGGCGACCTACTGTGGCGCACGGGACGATAGGACATTCTTGGGGGGATTTTCGGCCACTACGTTGAAATATCACGGGTTTCTTGCCAATGTATTGTTCACGCAAGAAAATTGAACTAGGTTAACAACTTCGTTTTCTAATCAAACTATGAACAAAAAAATAGCTTTAAGCATTGTCGCATCACTGGCCGCCACAGCAGTCTTTGCCTTGGATCCGCCTCCGGTTGGAAGCGCGGCGCCGGATTTTTCGCTGCCTGACGCGAAAGGTGAGGCGCATTCACTTTCCCAATACAAGGGCAAGTACGTCGTGCTCGAGTGGTTCAATCCGGAATGCCCGTTTGTGAAAAAGCATTACGGCACCGACAACATGCAAAAATTGCAGAAAGAATACACAGACAAGGGCGTGGTTTGGCTGACCATCGACTCCAATGCCCCCGGTACCGAAGGCAATCTGACGCCGGAACAGGCCGAGAAAGTCGCAACCTCCTGGAAGACGCAGCAGACCGCGTTGCTTCTCGACCCGGACGGCAAAGTGGGTCGCGCTTATGGCGCCAAGAACACGCCAAATATGGTGATAATCAATCCTGAGGGAAAAATTGCCTATGAAGGAGCGATCGATAGCAAAGCGACGCCCAACCCGGCAGATATCCCGAGCTCGACGAACTATGTCAAGGCAGCGTTGGATCAATCATTAGCAGGCAAATCTGTCTCCACGCCACAAACCAAACCGTACGGGTGCTCGGTCAAATACAAATCCTCGTAATTTCTTAGCTGCGGTTGCTGACCGCGGCTGACGGGCGTCACGGACGCCGGCTAGAAGGTTTCGAAGCGGCGGTCGGACAACGACCGCCGCTTTTGTTTACCCCTGACGGCCAGCGGGCGCAACGTGCGGCGAGTTGGAGTCTGAAGGTGAGAGAGATCTCGCCGAATCCACCAAAAATCACTTCCCTTCGTGACACAGAAAGGCTCAGCCCCTCCGCGGTGAGAGCCGCGACAACAACCGCAAGATCGGCATCGGTATTATTCGGACGAGAAACATCCCGAGTTTCATTGGGAAGCCTGGAATAATAAGAGGACGGTCCGCTTCCAGTGCCGCAAGGGCGTCGCGCACCACTTGTTCTACCGGAACGAAAACGAACTCCGGGCCCGTATCCGGTTGAGCGCCTGGGCGTTTGGCGACTTCCTGAAATTCCGTGTGTACGGGACCCGGACAAAGAGCGCAGACGCTTACGCCTGTCCCCCGAAGTTCCGCCCGAAGCGCTTCAGAGAGGCTTGTAACGTAGGCTTTGGTCGCCGCGTAAACGGCAAAGGCGGGGATCGGAAGGAATCCGGCTGAGGAGCTCACGTTCAAAATGCCGCCGCGTCCTCTGGCGATCATTCGTGGAAGCAAGTGGCGAGTGAGTGTGGTCAGGGCGACAATATTCACGAGTGTCATTTGCTCGTTGCGAATTGGATTGCTCGTCGCGAAAGCGCCGCTGTCGCCCACTCCGGCATTATTGATCAAGAGATCGACATCAATCCCTTTATGATCCAGCCATTCCAGCAGTTCATTCAGTTCTGTAAGGTTTGCGAGATCAGTTCTGCGAAACGAAATCGCGATCTTCGGATACTCTTGATTTAGTTCATCGCGCAGTTCATTGAGCTTTTGCTCGCGGCGCGCAATTAGAATGAGCGATCGCGCGCGACCGGCGAGTTGGCGCGCAAATTCGCGACCTATTCCAGCGGAAGCGCCGGTGATCAACGCGTTACAGCCGTCGAGTTTCATTTGATCATTGAGGACGCTGCTCTTGAGACGCTGAATGCGGCGTTCGCCCCTCCATGTCCTTAAGCTCCCGTTGTGTTAATGCTCGCCAATGCCCGCGCGGCAAATCGCCGAGCCGAAGATTTCCGACTCGAACGCGCAGAAGATGTTTGACGCGGTATCCGACGGTCTCGAACATGCGCCGAATCTGCCGATTTATTCCCTGCCGCAAGATAACGCGAAGACGCGTAGGCGAGAGGGAACGAGGCCGCGCAATTTTCGCGCGTTGGCCATCAAGAACAATTCCGCGCTGCAGCTTTGGAGCAAGCGACGGATCCCACGGTCGATCGAGCGTAATCTCATATTCCTTGTCGACCTTGAAACGGGGGTGGGTGAGCCGCTGCGCCAGTTCGCCATCGTTTGTCAGCAGCAGCAAACCTTCAGTTTGCGCATCGAGACGCCCGACATTGAAGAGTCGGGAAAATTTTTTGGGCAGGAGATCAAAGACCGTGTCGCGCGCGTGGAGATCTTTTCGAGTCGAAACGAATCCGCCGGGTTTATGCAACATAATCGTAAGCGCTGGAGCGGCGCGAACAAGTTTACCATCGACTTTGACGTAGTCGCGCGCTGCTGGCTGCGCACTGAAGTTTGTGCAGACCTTGCCATTGATGGTGACGCTGCCCGCAGCGATCAACTCATCGCAATGCCGACGTGAACCAAGACCGGCAGCAGCAAGGAAGCGGTTGAGACGCACCGAGGGAAGAAGTTGAGAGTTCGTAGCTGAGAGTCGAGAGTCTTGCGATCTGCGGTTTGTCTCTCAACCGTCAACTCTCAACTAACAGCTTCCCGACTAAACATCTGGCTTCGTTTTGGGTAGGCCGATGACCTTCTGGTCTTCCTTCCATTGACCGCGTTTTTTCAAAAGCTCGACCCGTTCGAAGCGCTTTAGCACATTGCGCCTGGCGGCGATTGTACTGGCTCCTTTTAAGCTGCGATGTTGCGACATGGGTAGATTATTGAGTTAAAATGTTATTAGGTTAAACGGGAAAAGAGTGCGCACACTAATTCAGCGCACAAATTTTTCAAGGCGAGCATTAGTCCTTTTTAACCCGCCTCAGGCGGGTAACCTTTCAACAAACCAACAACTCGTCATAATTGATTGCTAAGCACTACGTAGGTCCCGCACGTTGTGATTTGATGGTAGATGTGAAAGTGGTTCGTTAAGATTTGTTTCCAATGATCGGCCCGGTTTTCCTCGATAATCAGATAAACCGCATCGGGTTGACCCCATTTTTCCAGCACCGTGGCTTCGTTCAAAAACATGTCGATAGAGGAATTGCCCATGGGGGTCTCTTTCTCGGGCTTCTGATTAACCAGAAAAAATTTCCTGTTTAGATAAAAAATGAGGCTACTACCGTCGGCGAGCGGTCCTTCAAAGATTGTATCGCCGCCTGCATCCAGCCGTGGATTTAGAAATCGCGCCACATCGGCAAGTGAAAAATAGGGGGCGGTTTGCGAGACAGCATCCATCATGCCGAGGCCGCCCGGAATCATCGATGCGGCGAGGGCGATGGCCGCAAGTCTTTCGCGCTGCTTGGAAATAAGGTACAGGGCTGCCAGCGACAAACAAATGAGCGACATGCCAAAGACCGCAACCAAAGGTCGAAATGCCAGCCATGTTGAAACTGGCATATCTTGCAACGCCTTCCAAGCCGTCCAGCGTGCGTCCATTGTTCCCCAGTTTCCGTTCAGAGCGCGGGCCGCGCCGGCAAGAAAGAATACCGCCGCCGCGGTCATCATGCCGACGAGTCCGACAGCGATTGCACCGGCGGCACGTAACCCCTGCGGTATCCTCTCCAATGCAACGGCTGCCCACAGCGCGAATGCGCTCCACATGCTCATTGAATAATAATCCTGGCGTTGGCCCAGAAACAGCAGTGGAATAAAAACCACGCCCATCCAGCAAAGCGGCAGTGCGTCCGCGAAACTGATCTCGCGCGGTCGAATCACGCGGCGCCAGGCAAAAATAAGGCCGGGCAAGAGCGCAATCGACCATGGAAACCACCAGGCGAGATGCATGACCAGAAACTGGTAGGCAGGCATGCCGAGGAAATCATGCGTTTCATCCGTAAGTCCGCGCAGATGGCCCAGCCATTCCGAGCTGATCTGATAACGAAAATACCCGGGGAAATGCCATTGTGCCCAAATGTGCCATGGCGCGATGATCAGAACGAAAATCGCGATATATTCCTATCGCAATAGTCCACGAAATCGAATGCGTTCTGCGCGGGAGAAGTGTGAGATGATTAGAAAAATCGTGGCCGGATTAGCGATGCATAGCAAACTTTTGGCAAGGAAGTAGATTGCCGAGTAACATCA
>Ga0066710_100007793_pt1 | contig 10294 bp, 5 predicted proteins | sample GraSoiAngelo_159_FD_79666 | JGI IMG/M metagenome (GOLD analysis project Ga0066710, IMG submission 79666) | Grasslands soil microbial communities from the Angelo Coastal Reserve, California, USA - 14_1009_16_40cm | ecosystem: Environmental > Terrestrial > Soil > Grasslands | place: USA...
CAGATCGCATAACCCGAAGGTCGTCAGTTCAAATCTGACCCCTGCAACCATGGGCGCTCGGCGTAACTGCTTGAGCGCCCATCACTTTTCTACCGGGGCACTTTTGCATCGTCTCCGCCTTCCGTCCCTTCTGCTAACAAATTGCCAACAAACGGAAACGCTTAGCATCTGCATATGCCAAGAATGCCCTCCTGTCAGGCAAAGGGGTTGGAGATCGTCACGCTTCCAATTTGCTGGCCATCCTGAAAATCTTCACTGTAAAGAACGTCACATTGACCTTCGATCGTCGAAGCGACAATCAACGAATCGTACCAAGGCAACCGGAACCTGGCTCCAATCCTCAGCGCCTCTCCGTACAAAGCTTGCGACGAGTGCACTGACAGGAGTGGGCGAAATGTGGTCGACAAATATTGTTCCGCATCCGCGCCAGTCATAGGTTTTGAAAAACGGCGAAGAGCAACATTGAAGAACTCTTGCACTACTTGATGGCTAACAATTCCGCCAAACGTCTCGATTGCACCTCTGATCAGCTTCTTGGCTTGCGCAGCCTTCTTCGGTGAACTCGCGTCGAAGGAATATACGAAGATGTTTGTATCGAGAAAGAACCTACCGCTCATTCATCTCTTCCCGGCTGAAGCGCCGCCCCGCCTGTACATGCTTCAGGCGCTTCATCAGAGCGTCGAACTCCTTCGTGCTGCCGTTTTGTGCTGTGAATTGTTCCAGCCATTCGCGGAACATAGCATTGAGCGTTTTGTGCTGAGATTTGGCCAGCAGGCGCGCCTGCTCAATCAGCTGTTCATCTGCACTTAACGTGGTGTTTTTCATACGCAACCAGTGCACACGATATTCGTGTAGCTAGCAAGTGCCCTTCAATTGCAGATGTGCTTCCGGATTGAGCTGCCCGCAATCCTGCGTACTGGCCTCTGGGTGGATCGCCAAAAACTTGAATTCACAGCTCTCTTACGTTTCATTCACAAAGCTGTAACGTCCTACCGGTTTACTCCTCGAACTCCGAGGGAACGGCCGCTAAATAAACGCCCGTTAGGCAATTCTCGTGTAGAATGAGTCTACTTTTCGGCCTGCACGTTTGACAAACACAGCGACTGGGTTCTGCCCTAATAGCAGGCAGCGGGAGAAATACAGAAGAAGGGGGTGTACTTACCATGAGACAAAATCGTCGCATGAGCATACTTCTATGCCTCGCCAGCTTGGCCTGGGGTACGAGCGCGAACGCGCAGTCCACACAAGGAACAATCCTGGGAACCATCCGCGATAGCAGCGGCAGCGTTGTTGCTTCTGCCGCGATCAAGATAACCAACGTCGAAGAAGGCGCGTCGCGCACCTTGACCTCCAACGAGTTTGGCGATTATTTGGCGGCCGGTCTCAAACCTGGGCTTTACCGAATTGAGGTGCAGAAAGCCGGCTTCAAGCTTCTTGTACGCAACGACGTGCAGCTTCTGGCTCGGCAAGAACTGCGTGAGGATTTCGTACTGGCAATCGGTGAAGTCACGCAAAGGGTGGAAGTGAACGACATAGCCGGGGGGATCAATTCGGAGACTCCCGCGATCACAGCGAGTTTTGACTCAGCGGAAGTGCTGGAACTCCCCGCGAACTACCGCGCGAATGGCAGCACCAGCCCGCTCACCCTCGTTCAAAGTTTGCCTGGCGTTCAGCCCGATAGTGACGGCAAATACTCCATCCAGGGAGGTCTGCCGTTCATGTCCGAAACCTCCGTTGATGGCATTAGCACACAGAATGTCGGGAACAATAATCCGCTTTCCGATGCGTGGCCCTCCGCTGAAACGATAACTGAACTCCGCGTCGACGGCGTGAGCAACAACGCGGAATTCGGCCAGCCTGGCGCGATCACTTCCATTTCCAAGAGCGGCACGAATGATTATCATGGCGGGCTCTTTTGGTATCACCAGAATCGCGCGTTTGACGCAACTCCGTTCGTCCGAGTGAGCGAACCGGAGAAACCGCAAAAAATTGGCAACGACTTTGGGGTAACCGCAGGGGGACCCGTCAGATTCCCTCATCTCTACAACGGCCACGATCGAACTTTCTTTTACACGACCTATGAGGGATTTCGCTTTCCACGCGGGCAAGCGATCACCAATACCGTGCCCACGTCAGCCATGCGCAATGGCGATCTCGCGGTTATTTGCCAATCGGGTTTTACAGGCGGCATTTGCAGCGACAAAGACCAAAACGGCAATACGATTCACCAGCTCACGAATCCCTTCACGAACCAGCCGTATTCCAACAATCTGATTACGAGCACGCTCAGCCCGATCGCGCAACAGCTGCTTACCCTGTATCCGACCCCGAATGTGGGCGATCCCAACGCTTTCAACGGCACCACGAACTATGTGCAAAACGTTGACAACAGCTACAAGTCGAACCAATTCGACATTCGCGGCGATCAGTATATCGGCAAGAAGCTGCAGATCTTTGGGCGTTTTAGCTGGAAAAATATCGGCGTCGCTAACCCGAAAGAATTGCTCGTTCCTTCGAGCAATTTCGTCGATCAATATCGCATGCTGGTGGCGTCGGCTACTTACAGTTTTAGGCCGAACTTGATTAACGAGTTCCGTTTTGGCTTCACGCGCAACAACAACGGCAACGCCAATCCTTTCGACGGCAAGGCCTTTGCCCAAACTCTGGGACTCAACGGCATCGCCAACAACAATCTCTTCTTCAATGGCATTACGGAAGTGGACTTCAACCAAGTGACATCGCTTAGCGTCGACCGGCTCAGCAGTATTAGTCAGTCTAACGTTTTTCAATATACGGACACGCTCAGCTGGATCAAGGGACGTCACACTATGAAATTTGGCATGGATCTCCGCCACATCCAGTCGGTCTCTCCCTTGGGTTTCAACGGCGCGGACAACTACGGCACGTTTGACTTCACTCCGCAGCTTTTCACCGGCTACGATTTTGCCGATTTCCTTCTCGGAATCCCTTCCACGACATTCTTTGACACCGTCTCGCAGGATAATGATGGTCGTTCCATCTATTACAATTTTTACGCGCAGGATACTTTTCAGTTCTCGCCGAAGCTCACGCTTTCCTATGGTCTCCGCTACGAATATCATCACGGATATCAAGACGCCGGCGGGAATATCGGCAACTTCGATCCTTCTGTGCCGCTTTCGGGCCGAGTGGTGTATCCGGATGGCAAGTCTTCGTTGCTGAACCCGGGGTTCCTTGCCAATTTTAATGCGTGCTCCACTCTCGGTTCGACGCAGGGCCCGGCAGTGAATGGCGCTCCTTGCACTCCCGTTCTCTCCGCCAGTCAGGCTGGTCTGCCAAATTCGCTGCGTACTGCGGACAAGCTGCGCTTCATGCCACGGCTCGGAATTGCTTATCGTCCCTTCAACAACGATCGCATGGTTTTCCGCGCCGGAGCAGGGATGTATAACATCACCACGCTGGGCAGCATTTTCTACGCGCTGACTGGGACCATTCAGGCCGGCACGCAGAAGTTCAACAATCAGGAAAACTCCGGCGGTCCGGCGTATCAGTGGCCAGCGCTGAATGCAGGTGGAACCGGCTACGGGGCTCCGCAATATGGCACGGATTACTTCGGCACCGCCAATGACATCCATTTCCACGACCCGCTTTCCTATCAGTGGAATGTGTCGGTGGACCATGAATTGGCCGGAGGCGTGGCCATACGTGCGTCGTACATCGGCATGCGCACGAATCATTTGGTATGGGCGCCCAGCTACAACGACATGAGCTACTCGTCGACAACACCGGCGTTCGATCCGACTCGCCTGGTGACTGATCGCCCGTTTCCGAACTGGGGCATTCTCAACGACCGCGCCAGCAGCGCCAATTCGCTCTATAACGCCTTCCAACTCGAAGCCAAGCGTACGTTTCGCCACGGTGTGTCGTTCGATTCCACGTACACGCTAGCCAAGAATATGGCGGACAACCAGGCGCATCAGCAGAGCTTCGCGGACGAAAACGGAGGCTCCCGCGCCACGTACTTCCACGATCGCAGCTTGGATTATGGGCCGGTATACGGCACGCGGCGCAATCGCTGGATCACTACCGCGCTTTATGACTTGCCTTTCGGCCACGGACGTTATTTTGGCCGCAATTGGAGCAAAGCCGCTGACGCCATTGCGGGCGGCTGGCGCCTCTCAAACATCTTCCTGCTGCAGAGCGGCGCGTTCATCACTCCGTACTTCAGCGGCGGCGACCCATCCGGCACAGGCTCTGGAATCATTGACGGCCGCCAGCAATACCCGGACAGGGTCGGCAACTGGGTGCCCGCGAATCAAGGGGCCGACGCGTGGATCAATCCCGCCGCCTTTGTTTGCCCTGGTTTATCCGGGTGGGTTCCCGGTAATGGCTGCAACATTGGCACTGGAACTGGAGCTTTGGCTCCCATCGGGCGTTTTGGCAATTCCAGGCCGGGCTCTGTCGCCGGACCGGGCATCGTTAATCTTTCCACGGGGCTCTCCAAGGAGTTCGCCTTCACCGAGCGTTTCCGTCTCAAAGCCGGCGCGAGCTTCACCAACATTCTGAATCACACCAATCTTTCCGATCCAAACCTGGACATCGGGAACAGTAACTTTGGCAAGATCGATACGGCACGCGGCGCCGACTTTGGCGGCAACCGTACCGGCCAAGTCTTCCTGCGCTTCGACTTTTAGTGCTGTAGCTAAGCTAGGGAGCTAACGAAGGCTCCAGAAGACACCACAAGAGAATGCCTGGGACAGATTTGGGACAAAAGTCTTAGCACGGGCCTAGGTACTAAGTGCGGTGTGGCTCTTGAGCCTTGGCAAGAGTGAGTTGGATTTCGCGCTGAGAGAGGAAGAATCGCTGCACTCGCTTTACGTCCGGCAGTACAACACCTTCCATTAGGTTGTGAGCGACGTAGCCCCACGCTTTTGCCGTGGTCCACATGCTCTGGAGTGTGATGCAAATATCGCCTTGGCCAAGCTTGCGATCTCGGCCTCGATCTGCTGCTTTCGTTACCGAAGCTGCTCAAGCTCAGCGTCAATTTCATTGAATCTCTTTCGAAGGGCCTCTTTCATCCGGCCATCGGCATAGTCAATGACTTCAGTTCGCAGAACTGATTCAGCAAGGCCTCGCAATAAGCTTTCTTCAATTTCGTCTCGTCGCGCGTTTCATTGCGGGTGAGTTAGTCGCGGTGTACTGACCGTCGATGAATCTCACCACATGCTTGAAGACATGACAGAAGGATCGGAAAAGCTGCCGAATAGACAGATCGGGGCATTTTCTTATCGTCTTGCCCAGGACGCATTGAGTTACAATCTCACGCCATGGACCGCCGCTCGTTCCTCTTGCTCACGGCTGCCTCGGTGACTACGCCGCCGACCGAATTCCTCCGGAGCTTTGCCGCCGGCGAAGATTCACGATTACTCCACGGCCGCCGAGATTCCACTAGCGGCCCGCAAGCCAAGGCGTCTTCAGATTCAAGTCCCTGGTACAGAGTCATGCGCCGGTGCGGCCAGATCAATTACAACGAACGCGATCCGCTGACCATGAACGCCGAGGCCTGGGGCGATTACTGGGCATCTCTCAGAGTTGACGCAGTGTTGCTGAATGGCGGCGGCATTGTTGCTTTCTATCCGACTCAAGTGTCCTTTCACCGCCGCAGCCAGTTCCTCGGCACGCGTGACTTATTTGGCGAGATGGTCGCAGCGATGAAGAAGCGTGGTATTCGGGCGGTCGCTCGTATGGATTGCAATCTTGCTTATGAGGACGCGTTGAAGGCTCATCCCGAGTGGTTCGAACGGAACGCCGATGGGTCGCCGAGGCCCCACGGGGAATCTCCCTGGCTATTTGCCACATGCATGTTCAGCTCCTATTTCTCCGAGCATATGCCGGCGATCTATCGTGAGATCAACCAGCATTACCCGGTCGACGGCTTCTTCACCAATGGCTGGCCGTCCACAGGGGCGCCACGTGTCTGTTACTGTGAGAATTGCCTCCACCTATTTGAGAGTTTAGGCGGTGTACCGCCGGCCGAGACCGACGCCTCGAATCCGCTTTACCGCAAGTACTACCAGGCGCATCTCGATCGTGTTTTGGAGGTATGGCATCTCTGGGACGGCGTCGCTCGCGAACGCAACCCGGAATCTGTGTACGTCGGCAATCTCGGCGGTGGGCTCGATACAGTGAAAGACCTAAAGGAAATCAGCCAAGCGGCAGCATGGTTCAACGCCGATCATCAGGGCCGCTCAGGTGAAACGCCGATCTGGGACTGTGCACAGCAAGGCCGAGTCGCCCAATCCGTGATGCAGGGCCGCACCATCACGAATGTCGCAGGAGCTTACAGTAATGCCACACCAAACTGGCGGCACGTCTCGAAGGCGCCTGCCGAACTGACGCTTTGGCTCGCACAATCTACTGCCAGCGGGATGGTGCCATGGTTTCACTGGCTCGGCGGTTCTCCCGAGGATAACCGCTGGCGGGCTGTAGGACGCTCCTTTTTTGACTGGCTTGCCAACAACGAAACGCATTTTCGCAATCGGAGTTCAATTGCCGATCTAGCCGTTCTCTACCCGCAGCGTACGGTTGCCTTCTACTCCCGGCCAGAGTCTCGGCGACCGCGCTATAGGGGCGGCTCCGTCGATTATTTGCAAGGACTCTACTACGCGCTGCTCGAGGGCCGTTTCTTGTTCGACTTCGTACATGAAGGAAACCTCGATGCGACAAGTTTGCAGAAATATCGCGCCCTTCTGGTTCCCAATGCTGCGTATCTTAGCGATGGTCAGTGTGAAGCCATTCGGCGGTACGTCAATGGCGGGGGTTCTCTTCTCGCTACCTTTGAGACTTCGCGTCATACCGAGTGGGGCGACCCGCGGCCCGATTTTCAATTGGCTGATGTGTTTGGAGCACACGCGGCTGGGGAAGTCATTGGCCCTCGAGGAAACAGTTACGCCCGCATGGAAGCGCGTCATCCGGTTCTCGAAGGTTTCCATGATACGGCTCTGTTGCCCGGAGCCGAGAACCGCGTCCCCGTAAGAGCGGACTCCGTTCCGCTGATCTTGAGCATTGTTCCCGCCTATCCGGCATTTCCGCCGGAGATGGTTTATCCGCACGAGCCAAAGACAACGGAGCATGCTGCAGTCTTTCGAGAAATGGGGAAATCGCGGATTGCGTATTTTCCAGGTGACGTCGATCGCACCTGCTGGCGCTCGGGAAATACCGATATGAGCCAGCTACTGCAAAACGCGGTTCACTGGGTGCGGGGGTCTGATCCAGCGGTTTCAATCAGCGGCTCCGGGATTATTGAGGTATTCGCGTGGGAAACTGAACCGGGTTACGCGCTGCATCTGCTTAACTATACAAACCCCAATATGACGCATGGCGCGATCCGCCAGACCTATCCTCTTGGTCCTCAGCAGGTGCGCTTCCGAGTCAGTCGGGGCCGCTTAATCAAGAGTGTGCGTGCGCTGCGCTCGGTCGCCAGTCTCCGGTTTCAACAAAAAGCTGAGGCGGTGAGCTTCGAGGTGCCCGGCATCAAAGATTATGAAGTCATCGCGCTTACGTAAGACGTGGCTGAGTGGGCTGTGCGCAGGCGCTTGATCAGGCCCGCAATACTTCTCCCACCGCGCGCAGGTTCGCAAGACGCATTTCTGAATATTTGCGCGAGAGGATCAGCCCGTTCGCCCCAGCGCCCAAAGCCGCTCGCACGGCATCGCGCACGTCTTGTGGCTCGGTCTTCTTTTCGTCCTGGCCGGTTGGAATATCGATATCGATACCGGGCCAGATCTTCACTGTATTCCGAGTCCCTGCCGCAGGCTCGGATTCCGCAGAAACGCCAGCGACCGCGCGCCGGGTTTCTCGTTCGACATAATCTGCCGAAAGTCCCTTTCGAGACAGCTCCGGCAGATTGGCTTCTTGAAAGTTCTGCACTTTATATGTGAGGCCTAGCACTTCTTCTGGAGAGAAATCGCCAAAAATCGTGCGGCGCACACTATTCGCGTAGGATGCGAGACGAGGTCCGCCACAGTTGTTGTACATGACCACCTTGAGAAAATCGGAATACTTGCGAAACTCGGCATAGTCCTGCTCAGCACGGAAAAACGGGCTGAAGGAATTGTTATGCCAGATGTGCCACCCGACGGCGACATCGCTGCGAATCGATTTGGCGACGCGGTAGATGTTTGCGTAGGTATTCTTCTGACCGTCGTTCCACAGTTTTTCCCAGGCGAGAATCTCCGGATATTGGACGAGCAGCCGCCAGTAGGAGACGAAGTAGCCGTCACTCAGACGCGACGCCGCCCTTCCGTTACGCACGAGGGCCGCCAGTTTTCCGTAGCCTTCGATCGCTCGTTGTACATCGATGCCGCGGGACTTTGCTTCTTGCCTGCAGAAATCGCAAAAGCAGGCGACCTCAAAAGGGTTCGTTCCGGCACCGCCGTGCACGGCTCCAATAGCGTTGCCGAAGGGCCCCTGGCGCTCGCTTCCCCACATTACACCGTCGATGGGATAGCTGCTCACGTAATCCTCGGTCAGCGCCAGCCAGAACGCCTGTACTTCGGGGTTGTGAAAACAAAGCGTGTGTGCTTTCTTGCCCGACAGGGTTACCTCCTGCAGGCGATCTATGCCCTCCAGATCTTGACGAAAAACGTCCTCATACCAGCAGAAGGTCTTCATGCGCCGTGATCGCGCTTGCGGGAGAACCTCCGCGAGAAGGTCAAACCCAGGGTGGTCTGGCGCCTGAATCTTCTTTAAGGAAGTATGTGTGTAGTATTGCTCGTGTGTGCGCGCATAGTTGCCCCCATGAAATTCGGTGTCGTACTCTTGTTTGCCATGATCCGGCAAGGGCTGGCCAGGAACTTGCCGGCCCGCGATGCCGCGTCCGTACGTAAAGCTCGCAGCAAACAGGGCGTTAATATTGGCGTCGCGCTGAAAGCGATCCAGCACTGAACCGACACCCTCGTCGACAAACGAGACAGCCCCCACCTGGATGCCGATTGTTGGGCTTGTTATTGGGGCCTGCCACGGAAAGCGTGAGGCAACACCCGCCGCGGCCATTAATTTTGCAAATTCTCGTCTTGAGAGTTCACTCATGTTCCAATCTCCAAAAATTTCTACATAACTACAGAAGAATCCGGCTAAGGGATCGATCAGAATATGTATTTCAGAGCGAATTGGATCTGCCGCTGCCCAAATTTGTTTGTTACCTTCCCGAAGGAACTGCTTGTTGGATTAGCGTCGGCTACGTCCCAGTTAGGATGATTCAGCAGATTGAAAATCTCGAGGCGCAATTGCAGCCGCTGGATTTCCGTCACTGGAAAATTCTTCCGAATGCCAGCATCCCAACTCCAGAATCCGGGATGGCGCAAGCCGTTGCGCGGTTGTATGCCAAAGGTTCCGGCCTCCGGCTTGGCAAACGCGTCCTTATTGAACCAAACCGCGGAATCGGTGAACGAAGTGCGAGTTACGTCTGCGCTGCCAACCTGATTCCAAAACTGGGCGCCGCTGCCGGGACCCACGCCCGCAAAGTCGTCCGCGGTTCGAACGGTAAACGGGGCGCCGGACTGAAATTGATTGACGCCCGAAATCTCCCAGTTGCCTGCCATCCTGTGGAACAGGCTCGAACTACCCTTCAAAAACGGAAGTTCGTAAATGTAATTCAGGATCAGCACGTGGGTTCGGTCCAGATCGGAGGTGCCCCAGTAAGCAAGATCATCGTACGCGTTTGGCAGCGTATCGGTTAGGTCGGATGAATTGTCATAAGCCCTGGATACCGTGTACGCGACGCCGAATTGGGGACCGGAGGAAAATCGTCTCTCGGCGCTGACCTGCAAGCCGTGGTAAATCGATCGGCCTGAGTTTTCCGATATTCCTATGATTCCCATTCCTCGGAAGGGCCGCAGGGCAGTGGCGTTGAAGCGAGGACCATTCGATGGACCATTAGGAGCAATCAGCGGACAAACAGCGTTCGGACAGGTTCCCGGCTGAAGCTGATTGATATTTCGTTTTCGTTGATTGTGTAGCCCAAGTCGACCCACGTACCCTATCTCGATGTTCGTTGCCCAAGGCAGCTCTCGCTGAAAAGTGACGTTCCAGTTCCACGCCATGGGGATTTTGAAGACCAGATCTTGAATGGTCATGTTAAACGGAAAGATCCGTTGTGTAGCGCCTGCCGGTGCATCTGCCAGCCCGTCGACAACTGTTTGTTGGGGCATGAAGGGAGCATTGCCTCCCAAAGCGGTGTCTCTATTGATCATGGTCCGATTTGCGAAAGCCCCAACGCCCGTGCGGACCACAGTTTTGTGATTGAAAGCATAGG
>Ga0066710_100007795_pt1 | contig 10292 bp, 9 predicted proteins | sample GraSoiAngelo_159_FD_79666 | JGI IMG/M metagenome (GOLD analysis project Ga0066710, IMG submission 79666) | Grasslands soil microbial communities from the Angelo Coastal Reserve, California, USA - 14_1009_16_40cm | ecosystem: Environmental > Terrestrial > Soil > Grasslands | place: USA...
CTTACGCCAGTGCTCGGGAAAGAGCGCCCAGAAGAGTCCGACCTCCGATGTGAACTTCGTGGTCGGCTCGAACGATGGCAGCTGGCCGAAGGGCATGAGACACGGCGCGAAACCGACGGAACCGACGATCTCGCCGCTGCTTCGCAGCACGATCGCGCGGTCGCCGTATGGAGGCTGATGCAGGAGCGCGAGACCGGCGTCCGCCGCGACCTGGTACTCGAACACGACACGCTTCTCCTCCGGCGGTCCGTACGAGTCCGCGCCGAACGCCGCGTCGAGCAATCGCGCGTACGTGTCGGCGTCCTGGAGCGTGAATGCGCGGATGATCAAGCGGTCGGTCTCGAGCGTTCGCATCGCCGTGATCGGAGCGCTAGGTCAGCGACGCGAGCGCTTCGTGGTCTTGCGGGCCGACGTCGTCTTTCTCTTGGTCTTCGCCTTCGGTGTGCGCTTGGCCCTGGGTTTCGCCTTGGGCTTCACATGTTCGGGAAGCTTCTTGTACCCCGCTCCACGGTTCCACCGTTCGTAGACCTCGGGAGAGATCTTGCCCTCCACCAGGAGCTCAGCGAACTTGCGACGCTGGGCCTGACTCTTGATCGGCATTCCGACTCCCTGTGCGACTCTTTAGGCGGTGACCGCTTCGCGCGCGCGCCCATTCGCATAAACGAGCAGCGCCACCCCGACAACGAGGAACGCGATGGCGCTCAGCGCGAGAGAGTAGTGGATGCCGATGGCCGCGCCGAGGATCCCGACCGTCACGCCACTACCGACGCGCAGGCCGTTCCACGACATGCTGAACAGTCCGACCACGCGCCCGCGGCGGGCCGGCGGCGCCTCGAGCTGGACGTAGGCCTGGGCCATCGAGGTGAAGCCGATGTTGAGCACGCCCCCGAGGAGCAGCGCCAGCACCGCGATCGCGTAGACCGGTGTCAGCGCGAACAGAAGGATCGAGGCGCCCCAGGCGAGCGCGAGCAGAACGGCCGTCCGGATGCGCGGCTGGCGGAAGAACGCCAGCGCCTCGAGACCGAAGCCGCCAAGCACGGACCCCGCCGCGTTCGCCGTGAGCAGCACGCTGTACGTGATCTCGTCCTGAGCGGAACCGAACCACGCGGCAAACTCCGGCATCTGCGCCTGGTAGGCGTTGCCGACGAAGAGCGAGCTGAGTCCGGCGAGCGCAGTCATCACGAGGATGCCGCGGTTGCCCGATATCTCGCGCAGCGTGCGCACCGCGTCGGCGAGCGAGATCCGCGCGCTCTCGTCGTTCGCGCCGGTCCGGCGGTGGCCGCTGTACGGCGTGCGAAGCAGCCAGATCGTCATCGGGAGGTACAGGAATGCGTTCGCCATCAGGCCGTACGCCGGGCCGAGCCCGAGCAGCAGCGCGCCGCCGACCGCGGGGCCGAACAGGATTCCGATGCTGCGACCGGTGGCCGCGAGCCGCACGCCGCTTTGCAGCTGCTCGTGGCCGACGATGTCGTGGATGATGAGCTGCCCCGCGGGCGACCACAGCGCCCCCGCGAGACCGTGAATGATGAGCAGGATCACGGCATGCCACGTCTGCAGCGTGCCGGTGAGGAACAGCAGCGCCCACGCCAGCGACGCCGCGATGAAGGCGACCTGCGACGCGATGATGATCTTGCGGCAGTCGTAACGGTCGGCGAGTCCGCCGAACCACACGCCCAGCACCAAAAACGGTGTCCAGTGACTGATCACGGCGAAGCCCGCGAGCGTGGGGGAGTGGAACGCTTGGAAGATGACCCAGTACGAGATCACGTGCTCGACGTTGTCGCCCATCATCGAGAGCAGGCTGGTCGTGAAGTACGCGCGGAATGGACCGTGGCGCAGCGCCGCGAAGGACGTGCCGGTCGGTGCGGTCGCACTCGTGAGGGCTATGCGTTCAGGCTACCGGAATGCGCACGGCGGCCCCGGTGGGCCGCCGTGCGCCCGAGGTGTGCGATCCGCAGTCTCTCTACGGCAACGCGATCTTCCAGAGACCGCGTCCGTGCGTCGCGGCGATGATGTACCCGCCGTTCGCCTGGCCGAGCGACAGGTCGTAGATCGCGGAGTTCGGAATGGCGCTGCCAAAGCGCGACCAGACCGTCGGCGTCGCGGCCGACGCGATGAATGCGCCAACGTCGGTGGCGAGCACGAGGTTGCCGTTCACGATCAGCAGGTCGTCGCCCGGTGCGTCAGGAAGGTTCCCGCTGATGTCGGTCCAGTTCGCGCCGCCGTCCTTCGTCTCGAAGACATGGCCAACGCCGGCGTTCGGCACCCAGTGTCGCGAGAAGCCGCCGAACACGGCGTAGACGTGCGCAGCGTTGTTCGGGTCGACGGTGAGCGCGTTGACGTACCGGAGCGGAAGCGAGCTCATCGAGAGCTCCGTCCAGGTGCCGGAGATGTTCGTCGCGATGCCGCGGCGGAAGCCGCCGCCCGTCGTGGAGCTCGTCAGCGGGTTGCAGCCGGTCGGGCCACACCAACCGGCGTAGACCACGCTGCCGTTCACGGCGATCGCCGTGGTCGAATCGCCGCTGCCGGTGTTGTACGCGATCTTCCAGTCGCAGGCCGAGGCGGAGCACCGCGTGTCCCAGCCCTTGCCCTGGTTGTCCCAGACGTACTGACCGCCCGAGACCCAGTGATCGAGGCTCTTCACATCCGCGCGGAATGGCGCGATGAATCGCGGGTTCGGATCGCAGGGACTCGGCGTGTAGGTGAACGCGAAGCATGACGGCGTCATCTCGACGAAGGCCACGGTCGATCCATCGGAGCGTCCGCCCGTCGTCGTGAGCGCCATGTCGAGGTCGGTGTACTCGACGACCGCGCGGTCGCCGTTGTTCGGATCGACGAGCGTATCGCCGCCGTCGCCGCCGAACGGGGAGACCATGGTGGAAAGGCCCGGGAGGAGGAGCGACTCGCCGTTGTCCTGGAGGCCGCCCCAGATCGCGTCGCCGCCGGTGACCGTCCCGGCGCCCGCGTAGTAGTACTGGAGCGTGCGCAGCGTCGCGTTGAGATCGTTCCATACGATCTCGTGGTTGCGCTTGTCGCGGCTCCACACGCCGCCGTCATTGCCGACGTAGACCGTGTTGCCCGCGAACGCGATCGCGTGCTGGTCGGGGTGCGTCGTCTTTGGGCAGGTGTCCGCGCCGTTCGCATAGCACGGAAGGGTGAAGTTCCAGTACGGACCGATCGTGTTCCAGGTCGTTCCGCCGTCGGTCGTCTCGAAGACTTCCTCGAGTCCGACGTAGACGTGATCCGCGTCGGCCGGGTCGACCGCGATGAATTGGTTGTACCAGGCTTGCACGCCAGGGGCATAGCCGCGGTACGACTTGAGCGCCGAGCCCGAGTTCGCGAGCTTGCTGGACTCGGCGATCTTGTTCCACGGACCCGCCGCGTCGCCGGTCGGCGACACGTAGATGCCCTGCAGGACGTTGCCGCCGGACTGCGTGAAGCTGTTGATCATCCGCGGAGACTCCACAAGCGCGTAGAGCTTCGAGCCGTCGGCTGAGTACGAGAGGCTGCTGCGCCCGATATCCGCGTCATTGATCGCGCCGCCGGTCTTCACGCGACCCCACGACGCGCCGCCGTCGGTCGACTGGTAGATGCCGTCGTATGCGGTGCCGCTCCGCCACGACATGTTGGCGACGATGGTCTGCCCGTTCGAGCCGGGCCGGACCTGGACGTCGTTCGCCATCGAGAAGCCGTACGGGATCTTTGCGAACCCGAATGTCGCGGCGTCGAACATGAGCGTCCAGCTTCCGCTCGCGGCAGTCGATGTCGAGCGTCGCCAGAGCCCGAAGCTGGTGGCCGCGTACACGTTGCCATGTCCATCGAAGGTGAGCCGGCCGATCGTCGTGCCGTCGAGCTCGGAGCCGCCGATGTTGTTCCACGTAGAGCCACCATCGGTCGAGCGGAGCACACCGATGCCCCGGTAGTTCTCGAACGCGGTGTTGTCCTCGCCGGTGCCGACCCACACGCTTTGGTCGGCCGGATTGATCGCGATCGCGCCGATCGAAAGCGAACCCTGTGTGTCGAACTTCGGTGTCCAGCTGTTACCGCCGTTCGTCGACTTCCACACGCCGCCGTCGGCGGCGCCGGCCCACAGCGTGCCGTTGGCCTGCACCGCGAGCGCGCTCATGCGGCCGGTCACCAGACCGTTGCCGCCGCCGCCATTCGAGAACACGGGGTCGCGGTAATTCTTGTCATCCGAGTCGTACATCTTGGTCGTGAGCTCGCTCCACGCGCCGCCGACAAGGGGGAGCGCCCGCCCTTGCTGGAACGCTGCGAGGAACGCAGATCCGGGAACGCTCGTGCCCGGCGCGTAGCGCGCCCCGGCTTGCTCCAGGATCGACGCGCTGACTTCGTCGAGGTTGCCGGCCGCGTCCTTGGTGCGCTCGATCTTGCGGTCCGACGATCTGCCGGACACGGCAAGACCGGCGGTCGAGATGAGGACGAGAAGCACGAGGATCGCGAGCGGGGTGAACATCAGGCGTGTGCGTTCGAGCATCGGTGTCCCTCCCAAGAGATCGCGGCTAACGCTACGCCGAGCCGCCTCCGTGCGCGTCTGTGGTTCGCGTTTAGCTCGACTGATCGGCCGCACGCAGACGCGCGGGTTCCTGACGTATCTTTTTTGGCATGGCGAAGCGCCGAAAGCGGACGGCCGAGATCCATCCGCTGGTAACGCAGCTTCGTTTCACAAGAGCCGAATTTCTTCGAACGATCAAGGGCGTGACGGAGAAGGACGCGCGGCGGCGTTTGCTTCCGATGAACTGCCTCAGCTGGAACGTCGGCCACCTCGCGTGGCAGGAGCAGCGCTACTTCCTTGGATTCGGACTGGACGTGCAGCCGTATCCCGACATCGCCGCGGAGTTCACGACCGGCGGTCCCGCGAGCACGCCCACGCTTGCGCGCGTTCTAAGGGCATGGCGCGCGATCACGACGGCGGCCGATCCATGGCTCGACGGGCTCACGACGGCCGACCTCCTGGCCAACGCGGTGAACAAGGGAAAGCCGATCCCATACACGTTCGGGAATCTTGTGCAACGCGTGATCTACCACTACTGGTATCACACCGGCGAGAACATGGCGATACGACAGCAGCTCGGGCATGCTCGGCTTCCGCAGTTCGTCGGCAACATCGACGGCAAGGCGCCGTTCAGACCGTAGCGCCTGGTCTGTGCGCCGGCGGACGACGGATTCAGCTCGTTTCGAGGCCGAGCGCCCGCGCCGCCGCCGCCTGCTCTCTATCGCGCGTCACGAAAATGATCGTGTCGTCGCCCGCGAACGCCGGGCACTCCTCGACGCACACGGCGAGATGTATTGCGTCAAGGGTCCGCAAGCGATGCTCGACGACCAGGCGATATGCCGCGGGAAGGATCAGATCCGGCCGCAAGCCGATCGGGCCGATCGGTCCACCCTCAGCGAGATCCACGTCGATCCGTGCCAACAGCTCGCTCCACCGAGACAGACGGCCGCCGCTCGATGCCCCGCGCGCGGCGCTCGCGAGCTCAAGGCGCGCGATCTCGCTCGTGACAACCGCCTCGTTACCCTCGAGCAATAGCGTCCGCAGATCGGCATGGTCAGGCTCGTCGGGAAAGTACGCGCGGACGAGAGCGCTGCTGTCCGCATAGATGAGGCTCACCGTCTGTTGCGATCCGCCTCGAGTGCTTCGCTCACGGACGAGCCAGTGCCTCGCGCCAATCGCAGCGCAGCGCGACGGGACGGAGCCTTGCGCGGGCGCGGCACGAACGCCAGACGACCCAGGGCGCGAAGACGAGCGCGCACGAGCTCACGTTGGTCGTGCGCTACAACGGCCCGACGCAATATGTCGCTGACCATCGCATTCACCGACCTGCCCTCGACGGCAGCGCGACGCTTCAGACGGTGATGGAGATCGTCGTCGATCCGCGTGATTAATTGCCGCATGCGCCCGCGATGATAGCACTATTGTGACAATGCTATCAATGACCCTCAGCCGGGGGCGCCGCCATCTACAACCACGCCGCATCAGCCGACGTGCTTGTAGAAAAGCCTTCAGCCCAGCGTCGCTTGTGCCCAGATTTCTCCGTGTCGTCGAGATCTGGCGATAACCAGCGAGCCGCTGCGCGGATGGCAAGCTCGCGGAGCCCCAGAGCGTGATGGCCGCGTGTCGCAGCCAAAGCCTCGCTGCGCGGACTGCGGGGTCGGCAATGTCGAGAGGGGTAATTTCGGCAATTACCCCACGTAAAGCTTGTACCAGCGCTTCAGGGGATCCATAGGCGTATGGCCAGGAGGCTCTGCTGGCTTCGCGCTCAGAGCCGCTTGCGCCGCAGCCTGCCACTCGCCCGGCGCATAACGTCGATTCATTTCTCGAACACGCGTAACGAGATCCCAGTGCCTTGAGTCATACCGCGCGCCGGGACGCGGCTGTTTACCTCGGACGCGGGCGAATCCTTCGGGATGCGCCGGATGACCGGGAGCGATTGTCAGATATTCGAGAATCGCGTGCGCCTGGGGCCACTTTCCGACCAGGTAGGGGTACAAGGCGCGGACAGTAGTGTCGACATCGAAGTGGGAAGCAAGTTCGATCGCGTACGCAGGACGACTCTGGCCATCACTCTTCTTGGTCTTGACCTTCACGTCGTGCCCGGTCAGCCGAGCAAGAAGTAGGCGCGCCCGTCCGAGGTTCGAGAGATTGGTGTTCGAGAGCGAGAACCGAGGCGTGATTGTTCTCAGGCCATTGCGATGTCTATTCACAGATAGGCTGATCGTCCCTTCTCCGTCAGTGAACCCCGCGAGCCACGCCAGATCTCGTGGCGGTGGATCCCCACAGGCGAGAGGCAGTGGGCCGTTGAAGAGGTCTTGCTCGTAGTCATTCACTCAGTGCCCGCTCCTTCCGCTCTGCGTCGTCGAAGTGGCGCTTCAGTTCTGCTGAAGTGATGCGCGTGTATCGCCGTGTCGTGTTCGGACTCGCATGGCCAGCCAGTTCCTGCGCTGCGAGAAGGCCCGCATGTCGGGCGACGATCGTGAGACGACCATGCCTGAACCAGTGAGGCGAAAAGTCGTCGGGTAGGCCTGCCTTCATCGCCAGACGTTCGACCAGCGCTTGTACGCTGCGCGGCGTGAGCGGATAAGTGGCCTTCTGGGCTCGCTTGAGGCCGGTCTTCCGGTCGACTACACGGCGCACGCTCTGGCCCGAGATGAATACGTACGGCGAGCTGTCCTTCCGCGCAGCGAGGTACCGCTCGAGGTGGCGAGCTGCCCCTTCGGTCAGATAGGTTCCGCGCACCTTCTTGCCTTTCCCCAGGACCTCGACCTCGCGGGTTTTGAGGTTCACGCGGCGGCGCGTGAGTGTGCACAACTCGCTGAGCCGGCACCCTGTCGCAAAGAGCACCTCAAGTAACGCACGATCCCGGAGCGCTGCCTTGCCGGTCTTGGCAAGGGCTTCGAGGAGGGCTTCGAAGTCGGACACTTCCATACGGCGCATCGTCTTTTCGCCGACCTTGGCGATGATCACGGTGTCGGGGGCGGGTATTGGAAGCTTCAGTTCGGTCACGCCGTGCCTCAGGAGGCCGCGTAGGCCGACCGCGAATAGGTTCCGAGTGGCTAGGGCCAACTTTTCCTTTGGGTCTCGAGAACTGGGGCGCTCCGCCAAGTCCAGCTGGTACGACGTGATCAGCTCGCGTGTGATCTTGGTCGCCGCGGTCGTCTCCGTGACGCCGTGCCGCGCGGCGAACGCGATGAAGTCGTTCAGATAGTCGTGGTAGTGGCCGATCGTCCTGTCGGAGCGGCCGGCCAAGGACAACTTGCGGAAGTAGTCCTCGGTCAGCTGCCGCAACGTGACCACTCACCTAACCATACGTAAAATGTGCGAAGGATGCAAGGTTGGTTTAGGCATGGGCGCAGGACGGGAGTGCGCATCGAGTGCGCGTAGCGACTCCCCCGCAGTCACCAGGGAGCAGTGAGCCCCGCAGCGCTGGTTTGATCGGAAAGCCGCCGGCGCGCAGCTAACTCGTCAAGCCGCGTCTCTCATGCCGTTGAAATAACATCGAATGTGCCGAAGGGGCGAGCGGGTTGGGTCGGGAGAGACGGATGGCGCGTGCGTCGAGCCGACCGACATGACCGCGCTCAGGCAGCTGCAGGTCCTCATCCTGGCCGCGACACTCGGCACGATCGTCGGCAGTCTCGTATTCCTGTCGCGAGACGACCTCCGTCCGGTGGCCGTCGCCGCGGCCACAGGCGTCGTCCTGCTGGTCCTTACGTTTGCGGCTCGCACGCTCCCGCCACCACGTGCGCCGAGCGTCGCTCGCGTGCACTCACTCCGTTTTGGTCAGGTGCTTGTCACGTTCGCGGGGGTGGCGGCGATCGTCCTCGCCCTCAACCTGCTCGTGGGTTCTGAGGTTCGCGGCACATCGGCGCCAGCAGGTAGCCAAACACCATCGGTGAGACCGTCATCGACCGCGACATCGCAGACCGCCGGACCCGTCGCACCGATCACGTCGAGCCCACCTGCCGGTACGACAGCTGCCAGTTCGGTCGTGCCGAGTGCAACGCCGGCGGCGACGGCAGCGCCTGAGTCAGCAGCACCCGCGACGACAGCGTCGGCGTCGCCAGCGACAAGCGCACCCACGACGCCCTCCCCCGCCGTGACAGCTCCGCCAACGCCGGCACAGACCGCATCACAAAGTCCCCAGTCTCCTTCGGCGATGCCGACACCCACGCCGACCTCATTCCTTCCCACGCTGCCCCCAGTGCCCACGTTGCCGCCGCTCCCGACCGCCACGATCCGATTGCCCTAGTCGCGTTTCGGCGACAGGCTGGCAGGCAGGACCCATAGCAGCCGTCGTCCCTCCGCGTTCTCATAGAGCGCCCACCCGGAGCGCCCACCCGCGAGAAGGGGGTCGATCAGATGTTCAACACCCAGGTACGGACCGACGAGAAGCCGAACCCGATGGCCAGCACTTCCGACGAACTCACCCCGAGTACCGACGCCACCCGCAAGCTGCAGTTCGAGGGCACGGTAGAGGTCGAGGGTGCATTCATGGGCGAGATGCTGAATGCGCTTTTCGGCGCAGACTCGCAGGTCAACGGCAAGCTCCACTTCGAGGGCGCGGTCCAGATCGATGGCACCTTCACCGGAAGCATCAGCACGAACGACCTCCTCATCATCGGCGATCACGCCAAGATCGCGGCAGATGTCAACTGCGGATCGGCTGTCGTAAGTGGTGAGGTCACCGGGAACATCACGGCGGGCGGCTCCGTCGAGCTGCGCAAAGGTGCGCATGTGAAGGGCGATATCTCCACCCCGACGCTCGCCATCGACAAGGGCGCCGTCTTCGATGGGCTCTCCAGGATGCTGGGCGCGCCGGCGACCTTCGGCAGCATGGAACGACGCGCGCGCCCGCGCAACAGATGAGGTTCTCCTAAAGCCTGCGCATCCGAATCCTGATCGTCGCGCTCATCGCTCTCGGCGTTCTCATACCCGCGACGCTCATCTTCACGCAGCAGCGCGCGTCAGCGGCGGCCGTGGTCCTGAGCATCATCGATGGAACGGTCGACGTCGCGCACGGCGCCGCCGCCTTTGTGCGCGTCGCCGACGGCCAGGCCCTGAACGCCGGCGATCGCGTGCGCACCGCCGAGCAAAGCCATGCCGTGATCACGTTCCTTGATGCGTCGACCATCGAGCTCGAGGCCGGGGCGATCGTCACGGTCGCACAGACGACCTCGACGCAAAATGGAACGGTCGCGATCCAGCTCCAGCAGTCCATCGGCCGCACCTGGTCAAGCGTCCAGCGGCTGCTGCAGACCGACTCGAAATTCGAGCTGCGGACGCCCGCGGCGACGGCCGTGGTGCGCGGCACGGGCTTCATCACGGACGTCCTGATCAGCGGGGCGACGACGGTGACCACCGTCGACGGCAGCGTCGAGGTGATCGCCCAGACGCAGACCGTGGTCGTGCCGGCCGGCTCGCTGACGACGGTCCAGCCCGGAGCGCCCCCTTCCCCACCCGCGGCCGTCCCCAGCGCGCTGAACACGCTGCGTTTCGGGCTGCACTCCCCGGCCTTTCTCGTCGTCGTCGATCCGCTCGGCCGCAGCTGCGGCGTCGTGCCCGCGGGACCCACGCTGGTCCGCCAGATCCCGGGCTGTCTCGCGACCGAACCTGGTATCGACCCGGAGCTCATCGATCTGCCGAACGCGACCACCGGCACGTACTCGATGGTCATCGAATCGATCGCGCCGGGCGGTGACTTCGTTGCGACGGCATCGGCCATCGATGGCACGGGCAACCTGTCCTTCAACTACTCGGTGAGCGGAGGCGGCCCATC
>Ga0066710_100007796_pt1 | contig 10292 bp, 8 predicted proteins | sample GraSoiAngelo_159_FD_79666 | JGI IMG/M metagenome (GOLD analysis project Ga0066710, IMG submission 79666) | Grasslands soil microbial communities from the Angelo Coastal Reserve, California, USA - 14_1009_16_40cm | ecosystem: Environmental > Terrestrial > Soil > Grasslands | place: USA...
CGGCCGGGTGTTCTTCGTGGTCCCCTTCGGCGAGCACTCGCTGGTGGGAACCACCGAGGTGGAGGTGCCCTCGCCTCCTCCCCCCTCGGCCGCGAGACCCAGCCTCGAGGAGGTGCGCTACCTCCGCAGCGAGCTGGCGCGGGCGTTGCCCGGACGGAGCGGCACGCCGCCGCTCGGGGTGACCTCGGGCTTGAGGCCGCTGATCGCCTCCGAGGCCGATGTCGGGCGCGCCTCCCGCGAGCATCGAGTCGTGGAGGAGGGCCCGGTGATCACGGTCGCGGGCGGCAAGTACACGACGTTCCGAGTCATCGCCCGCGACGCCGTGAGGCACGTGGTGCGCCGACTCGGACACGAGGGGCGCCCGCTCAGGGACCCGCTCGACCCCCTGCCGGCACCGCTCGCCCCCGGGGCCCCCCTGGAGCGGATCGCCGAGTTCGCGGTCGAGTACGAGTTCGCGCGCCGCGTGGCCGACGTGGTGCGGCGCCGCACCACGCTCTGGCTCGAGCCCGACCGGGGACGCGTCAGCGCCCCACGCATCGCCGCGGCGATGGCGCCCAAGCTGGGCTGGAGCGCCGAGCAGGCGCGCTCGGAGTTCCAGAGCTACGATGCGGCGCTCTGGGAGGAGGAGTCGCTGCTCCACCGCAGCAGGGAGGAACCTGGATGAGCGAGCCGTTGATCCTGGCGATCGACCAGGGAACCACCGGCACGACCGCGCTTCTCATCGACTCCGCGGGCGAGGTTCGCGGCCGCGGCTACTCCGAGCTCCCGCAGCACTATCCCAGACCCGGCTGGGTCGAGCACGACGGCGCCGAGATCTGGGAATCGACGTTGCGGGCGGTCTCGCAGGCGCGCGACCGCGCGGGAGACCGCGGCGCGATCGCCGGGATCGGGATCACGAACCAGCGCGAGACCACGCTGGTCTGGGACCGCCGCTCGGGTGAGCCGGTGGCGCCGGCGATCGTCTGGCAGGATCGCCGCACCGCCGAGCGCTGCGAGGCCCTCAAGCGCGCCGGGCTCGAGCGCCACGTCCACCGCCGCACCGGGCTGGTGCTGGACCCCTACTTCTCCGCCACCAAGCTCGAGTGGCTGCTCCGCCACGTGCCGGGCCTGCGCGCCCGCGCGCGCCGCGGGGAAGTTGCCTTCGGGACGGTCGACGCGTGGCTGCTGTGGAAGCTCTCGGACGGGCGCACGCACGCCACCGACCCCACCAACGCCTCACGCACCATGCTCTACGCCATCGAGGAGCGGCGCTGGGACGAGCGACTGCTCGAGACCTTCGGAGTGCCGCCGCGGATGCTGCCCGAGGTGCACCCTTCGAGCGGCGTGTTCGCGCACACCCGGGGGGCGGGCGTGCTCCCCGATGGGATCCCGATCGCGGGAATCGCGGGCGACCAGCAGGCGGCGCTGTTCGGCCAGGGCTGTGTCGGCCCGGGAGAGTCGAAGAACACCTACGGGACCGGATGCTTCCTGCTGGTCCACACCGGGAGCCGCCGCCTCGCCGCGGGAAAGGGGCTGATCGCGACGGCGGCCTGCGGGCCGCGGGGCGAGCCGGCCTACGCGCTCGAGGGCAGCGTGTTCATCGCCGGCGCGGCGCTCCAGTGGCTGCGCGACGGGCTCGGAATCCTGGAGAGCGCGCCCGCCAGCCACTCCATCGCGCGCTCGGTCGAGGACAGCGCGGGCGTGGTCCTGGTGCCGGCGTTCGTGGGCCTGGGCGCGCCTTACTGGCGGCCGGACGTGCGCGGAGCGCTGCTCGGATTGACGCGGGGGACGACGCGCGCCCACGTGGTGCGCGCCGCGCTCGAGTCGCTCGCGTTTCAGACCCGAGATCTGATCGAGGCGATGGCGCGAAGCGGAAAGAATGACGGCACCCGCGGCGCGCGGACCCGCGGCGCGGGCCGGGCCCAGAGCCTCCGGGTGCGGGCGCTCAAGGTCGACGGGGGTGCTGCGGCCAACGATTTTCTCATGCAGTACCAGGCCGACCTGCTGGGCATCCCGGTTCACCGCCCGCGGCTGGTCGAGACCACGGCCCTGGGCGCCGCCCTTCTCGCCGGGCTCGCCACCGGCTTCTGGAGGTCACAGGACGACCTCGAGCGCGCCCGGCGCCTCGAGCGTTCGTTCGTGCCGGAGAAGCCTAGGCGCTGGCGCGACGAGGAATATCGGCGCTGGCAGGCCGCGGTCGCGATGCTGCTCGCGGTGTAACCCGCCCGCTCGGCGGCGGCCGTCCGCGTTCAGGTGGATCCCGTGCCGCACCTCCTCGCCGGCCACTCAGGCGCGATGAGCCCCCCTCCATCCCGCCCTGGGATCGGGGATCGGCGTCAGCCTGGACTCGATCTCGGCCCGCCGGCCCTCCAGCCACGGCGGCAGGCTGAGCGTGGCGCCGAGGTGCTCCGGATCGCCGCCGCGCGCGAACCCGGGGCCGTCGTCCGCGATCTCGAACAGCACGCCGCTCGGCTCCCTGAAGTAGATCGAGTGGAAGAAGTACCTGTCGATGATCGGCGTCGAGGAGACCTCGTGGTCCCTCAGACGCTCGAGCCAGGCCGGGTGCTCGGCCACGGTCGTCCCCCACGCCACGTGGTGCACCGTGCCCGCCCCGGGAAAGCCGCGCTCCGTCGGGGCAGCCTCGAACGTGACGGTCCCGCCACGGCGACGGCCGCGCAGCTCCCAGGTGCCGGGAGCCGACTCGGTCGCCCCGAGCACCTCCTCGAGCAGGCGCCGGCTGCGCCCCGGAGATCCGTAGGCGCACACGCCCTCGAAGCCCCGGAGGGCGAGCTCGCTAGGGATCTCGGGATGGTCGGCGATCCGTGGCTCGTCCGGGCTCTGGTCGAGGACCAGCTCGTGCTCGAGGCCCTCGGGGTCAGGGAACACGAGGCGTTCCGGCTCCCGCTTCGCCGGGATGCCTTCGCCCGCGAGCCGCCGCGCCCAAAAGGCGAGCGCGTCGGTCGAGCCCACCCGCCACAGTACGCGATGCACCATGCCGGGGCCCGGGCGCCCGCGGGCGGCGTGCTTGTACTCGAAGAACGTGATGTCGGCGCCCGGAGCGCCCTGCTCGTCGGAGTAGAAGACGTGGTAGACGGAGGGGTCGTCCTGGTTCACGCTCTTTGCAACCAGGCGGAGCCCGAGCACGCGGGTGTAGAAATCCACGTTCCTGAGGATGTCGCCGGTGATGCAGGTCACGTGGTGGATGCCTTCGAGCTTCATATCGCCTCCGGGCGGGTGTGCCGCCTCGACTTCCGCGCGGCGCCGCCGAGCTGGAAACAGGTTGAAAACGGGGATTCGAGCTCCATGCCTTAGACGCATGAGGACCGATCCGGAATCAGCCGCCTTCTGCCGTCAGGGCTCGGCGGTCGAGTCCCACCCCCCCGGAGGTCTGGACGCCGAGCCGCGTGCTGTCGTATCGACTACCCGCCGGCGCCCGCCACCAGCTCATCCAGCCAGGCGATCAGATCCCGTATCACCCGATCGCGGTCGAGATCGTTGAAGATCTCGTGGAAGGCCCCCGGGTAGGTCAGGAGCCTGACCTTGTCGGGCGGCGCCGCTGCAGTGAACTCGAGCGAGCCCTTGGGATCGACCACTCGGTCGGCGCCGCCGTGCAGGACCAGCGCCGGAACCGCAAGACGGCGGGCGTCCCGCAGGACGCGCTGGCGGGCCTCGTTGAAGTCGAAGTAGAGGCGCGGGCTGATCCGGTCGTGGAGCACCGGATCGGTGTCCCTGAGCCGCCTCACCTCGGGATCGCGCGACATCCCTCCGTCCTCGAGGCCGGTCGGGAACCCCAGGGACGGCGCGGTCACGCGGGCCGCGTTGGCGAGCGCGAGCTTCCACCACGGGGGCAACGCGCTCCGGAGACCGGGCGCCGAGGCCACCACCCCGACGATGCCGCCCGGGTGGACGATCGCGTAGTCGAGCGCCAGCACTCCGCCCATGCTGTGCCCGAACATCACGTGCGGGAGATCTTCCGGCTGATCGGGCATGCCCTGGGTGGCGGTGAACATGGCCGGAACGACGTGGTCGCGCATCCAGGTCCACGAGCGCACGTCGCCGCGCGGCCCGGGGGCCTCGCCATGGCCCGGCCAGTCGACGGCGGCCACCGTGTATCCGCCATTCACGAGGTCACCGGCCAGCGCGGCGTAACGGCCGCTGTACTCGCCGATCCCGTGGGCGACCGCCACCAGCGCCTTGGGGCGGGGCGCGGCCCACACCCTCCCGGGTAGCGTCAGGCGGCGCTCGACTGGGATCTCGATGCGGGTGGCGGGCACCGTGCCGCGTGAGGGGTCCACCGGCTAGCCAGCTCGCATCGGAAATCCACGCCGCGCAACCCGCGGGGTTCGGGAAGCGTTCGGAGGCACCATATGGGGTCGGCATTGTGGCGCAGACGGGCGCCGCGCGCACGTGGATTTCGGCCGAGCCCAGGATCGGAGCGCCTCCGCCCGGCTTTGTCCGGGGGGACCGCGCCGCGCTAAGTTCTCCATGAGATGAGAGATCGAAAGAAGCTCGCCCTGCTGTCGGTCGCGGCCCTGGCCCTGCTCGTGGCGTCCCGCTGCGAGAAGAAGCCGGAGGATATGAACCTGGAACCCATGGTGATCGTGAAGGGCACGCTGACCAGCGAGGGAATCGAGTGTCCGGCGCTCCGGGACCAGGGGGGCATCCTCTACACCCTCGCCGGCTCGATCGGCTCGTACAGGACCGGCGATCAGGTGTGCGTGAAGGGCCGGCGCGTGCAGATGTCTACTTGCCAGCAAGGGATCACGATCACGGTGGAATGGATCGGTCCGGCGCGCGACTGCCCCTAAGCGCGGGGAACCCCGCCCGAGGCGCCGGCGTTGCGGCGCCCAAGCCGTGCGTCCTGTGTCCCGAAGCCCTGTTCTCTCAACCGCGAGAGGCCGGGGCTTGGATGGACCGGCAGGATCCCGGTAGACTCGCTCGCTCATCCGTACCTCTTGGTCCCGCGGGAGTCGTCATGTCCGATCCGCAACAGCCCGCTCGCCCAGGGCGCCTCATCGTCCCCGGCGAGGAAACCAATCCGCCGCCGTCGGCCGAGCCGCGCATCGTCCTGCCCCCCGGGGCCTCGTCCGAAGAGCGCGAGGTGCCCGAGTATCCGAAGCTCCGCCCGCTCATCCTGGTTCCCTTCAGCGATGGACAGCGCGACCTGGTGCTGGTCAACGATCCGCTCGGGGTGATCCCCGGGCAGCCGGTGCTCGGGATCGAGTCTCTCGCGCTGCTCCAGCTCCTGGATGGAAGCGTGTCCATCAACGACATCGCGGCGGTGGTGATGCGAGACAGCAAGGACCTGCGCGTGGCCGGCATGGTGCGCGACTTCGTGGCCCAGCTCGACGATCTGCTGATGCTCGAGGGGCAGCGCTTCGAGGCTGCCTATCGCGATCTGCGTGACGCCTATCATCCGCTCGAGATCCGGCCGGCCGCCTTCGAAGGGCGCTCCTACCCGGCCGACCCCGCGGAGCTGGCCACGTTCCTCGACACCCACTTCGCCGAGGCGGAGCGCTTGCGCCGCGAGGCAGGAGATCCCGAAGCGGCCCCGAACGCCCGCCCGCGGGCGCTGCTGGCGCCCCATCTCGATCCCAGGCGCGCGGGAGCGGCGATCGCGCGCGCCTATCTCGAGCTCGGAGCCGCGCAGGAGGCGCCGCTCCGGGTGGTGGTGTTCGGCACCGGGCACTCGCTGCTCGGCGACCTGGTCGCGCTCACCCGCAAGCACTTCGAGACGCCGCTCGGCAAGGTGCCGTGCGACACGGCGTTCGTGGACGCGGTCGCCGGCAAGCTCGGCGATGCGGCCTACCGGGGCGAGCTGACGCACCGGGACGAGCATTCGATCGAGTTCCAGGCGGTCTACCTGAAGCACCGGCTCGGGGAGCGGCCGGTGAAGATGGTCCCGATCCTGTGCGGCGGATTTCACGCCCTGATCGACGAGGGAAAGACGCCCCGCGAGGATCCGACCTTCGAGACCATGATCGAGGCCGTGCGCGAGGCGGCGCGAAAGCTGGGCGGCCCCACGGTGTACGTGGCGGGGGTGGATCTCTCCCATGTCGGCACGCGCTTCGGCGACCCTCCGGTCGATGCCCGCGTGAAGGCGGAGGTCGAGGGCCGGGACCGCGAGGCGCTGGAGGCGGGCCGCCGCGGCGATGCGGACGGATGGTTCAAGGCGATCGCCGAGCACCAGGATTCGACCCGGATCTGCGGCTTCGCGCCGACCTACGCGCTCCTGCGCTGTGCGGAGCCGGGCGAGGGACGGCTGCTGCGCTACGAGCAGTCGGACGAGAAGGACGGGTCGCTGGTGAGCATCGCGGCGATGAGCTGGGGGTAGAGAGACCCCGAGAAACTGCTCTTCCTTCGTTGCCGGTGGAAGGACCGTCTCAGCCCTCAGCCCGTGAGCCACTGCCCCCTCCCCGGCATCGTCAATCGGCGGGGCACCAGCGGCGAGAAGCAACCCGAGAACCGTGGAAGCGCAGCGCAGCGCGTATTCGCTCCTCGAGCGGTGCGTCGGGAAGCCTGCTGTCGCAGTGCTCGGCCGCCTGGCGCGCCTCGTCAGCGCGGAGACCGAGGCTTCGGAGCGCGGGGATCACGTCCCGCTCCTTGGCCTTCTCGGCCGCGGCCGCTGTTTGATTGCGCTGCTCTGTTACCCTGCGCTCTGCCGCCGCACGTGCCTCCGCCCGCGCGCGCCGCGCCTCCTCGCGCTTGTTCACCATGAATTCGGTTCCGAAGGTGCACTCGGCCGCATGCTGGTTGTGAGCTCGGCACTTCAAGCTGATGTTCTCCACGGTCGCCTGCCCCCCACGCGCCACCGGATCGATGTGGTCGTACTCGAGCATCGTGCGCGCCGGGCAACGCTGACCCGTCCGGCTGACGAACGTGCAGCGACCGCCGTCTCGCTCCCACGCGGCACGCTTCACGTGAGCAGGGATATACCGCTTGCCCGTGGCTGGCCGCGGGCTCATGCGGGGCCGATTCGTGGCTGCAAACCTGCGCTTCTCCTGCTCGCGGATGAGCGCCTTGAGCGCGCGCCCGATCACCGCCGCGACATCCCCCGGCGGGATCTGGTGGCTCATGAGCGCCTGGGCGTATTGAAGGTCGTCATGGGTTTCCCGCCCGACGGTCAACGGTATGAAGAAGCGCTCGTGCGCTATCGGGACCATCCTCGATCTCCGGTTGATGGGTTCAACTGGCCCTGGAGCCATTTGACCGGTGAATGCACCGACAGCCTCCTTAGAATCGGCGGGGTTCCCAACTGGCCCCGGGGCCAGTTGCTCGTCACGCCGAGGTGCTGACGACGGGATTGCCCCCACCAGGGCCAGCATCTCCGAGCGCGGGAAGCGCTCTGCCAGAAACTGCTTGGTCTCGGCTTTCGTCCTATGCGCCGCGGCCACGAGGAGCTCGCCCGAGTTCTCGGGAGTGAGGTAGGGCGTGAGCAGGACCACGGCGCTGAGACTTAGCCTGCCATCGGCCAACGCCTCGAAGATGGCGGGGAACCGCCGTGCCGTGCGCGCCGCCCGGATGCGCTTGAGCGCCGAGTCCTCCGAGAGGTGCAGCTCGTGCACGCAGTAGAGGAACATGGACGGGAATCCGGCCGGCTGGTACAGGCGGCGTCCGTCGAACTCGGCGATGCGAGCCAGGAAGGCCGCGGTGGTGCTGCGATCCTGAGCGGCGAGCGAAGCCAGTTCACGCGCGAGATCTGGATCGCTGACGTGGGAAAGGGAATATCCGGACATGAACTGTCCCTTCACGGGGGCGCACCGCGGGGGCAGTTGCCTTCAACTCGTCCATTGTAACGGGGCTGTTTTCGCTGCTCTCAGGCCCCCGCAGGTCGCCCCGCGGAGCGCATCATGAGTTCTTTCTCGTCGGAGACGATTTCGCGGGCCCGGCGGGTATCCTGACCACGCCGACGCTCGATTGTATAAGCGGCGGCGAGACGCAGGTCACCAGGGCCGGCGAGGCCGTCAAGTTAATTCTTAGGTCCGGTTTCTCCGGCGGTCCCGGCGGAGAGGAGTTGCACAACCACATGGCTCTTCAAAGAGGAAGGACATTCTGGTCGAGCGTCTTGAGGCTGATTTCGGAACCGTGCTCCCGTTTCTTCAGGCCATGCAGATGGATTGATCAGAGAGAGGCTTTGGAAGTGCCGCCACCTCGCCTCGGTGCCGGGCAAACAGCCTTCGACATCGGTTCCCCTCAACTCAAGGCTCAGGACCCTGTGCGCCGCCACCTCGGCTGACCACAGGGGAACCGAGCCGGGTGATTCTCCCACACGCCGCTTGGCGTGCTGGGGCAGGGCCCCCGCGTTCCACGCTGGCTGAGAACGAGCAGGCACTCTGCACTGCTCCTGCCCCAGTGGCGGGCCGCATGGCAGGAACGCACAGACGCGTTGTCAGCGTTTTGGTTCGACCGCCGCCCCCCATCGTCGATCGACCGTACGTCCCCCTGGAACCCAGCCGATCATGGTGGTCCGGCCCGTGCGTACGGACTCGTTCACCCATGCGCCCTCATCTCCACTCCCATCCTTGACCCACACCTTGAGGAGGTAGTGTCCCAATGAAACGATTGATCTACTTCGGCGCAGTTGCCGCGGCGATGATGCTGCTCTCGACCCCCGCGCTCCACGCCTGGGATCTCGAAGGGAACGTGACCTGTGCCGATTGGAGCCCGGTCGTCGGCGCCACCGTGCGTGTCGTGTCGACCGACCCACAGGCGCCCTTCACCGGGACCGCCACCACGGATGCCCTCGGCTATTACGTCGTCAAGCTACCGAATCAGCCGCTGTGCTATCGCGTGACGCTCGTGGGCGCCGGCGACGGCTACCTCGAGCCGGTCGTGGGCTACTACGATCTCTGCACCAAGGACGGCACCCTGCTGCGCCGTGACTGGAGGATGAAGTGCGAGGCCCCACCTCCCCCGCCTCCGGACAAGGAAGGCAGGTGCTGGATGACCGGCGGCGGTCAGGTGTTCATCGCGACCGGCAAGCACAGCTACGGTGGCAACGTGAACCCCGGCTGCAGCCCGACCGCGGGCCAGGGCGGCAACTGGAACCACATCGCGCACGACCTCAAGCTTCATTTCCAGGGCACCGCGATTCAGGTGGTCCGCTGCGGCAACGTCGAGGGGATTCCGCCCGGCTCGCCCTCGCCCAAGACGCCGTTCAATTTCATCGAGTTCAAGGGCACGGGCCGCCTCAAGGGCATCAGCGGCAACCCGGCCGACTACCCGAAGGTCTATTTCTTCGGCCGCGTCGAGGATCGCGGCGAGCCCGGCAGCCGGGGTCAGCGCGACGTCAATGCGAAGGACCGCTATTTCCTGCAGGTGTATTCGAACCCCGACAATCCGGCCGGCTCGACACTGCTGCTCGTCGACCAGGACGGCAACCCCAACACCATCGATCCGGTCATCGTGCTCGACGGTAATCTGCAGATTCACGTCACGGGCTGCGCCAAGCCGCGCAACCAAGTGAACAACATCGGCTCGGGCGACCCGGACCTGAGCGCGACGACGGATGCCTCCCTTGGCGGTGCGCGGCTCGGTGCGGTGACTCCGAATCCGGCTGCGACCCAGGCGGTGTTCCACTTCGCGCTGCCCCGCGCCGCGGGTGTCACGCTCCGCGTCTACGATGTCACGGGCCGGATGGTGGATGACGTCGCCGCCGACGTCCTCTCAGCGGGCGTCCACTCCATCACCTGGGATCTACAGGACATGAGCGGCAACAGCGTCCCGCGCGGAATCTACTTCGTACGCCTCGGTGTCGAAGGCCAGGTGCTGAGCCGGACGATCACGGTCCGCTAGTTCAGAACTCATCAACGAGACGGCCCACGGGAGCGCTCCCGTGGGCCGGTCGCGTTGGTGCCCCCGCATTGCGCGCCCCCCCTGGCCATCCTAACCTCAAGGCATGGCAGAGTTCCTCTTCAAGACCGAGCCGACCACTTACTCCTTCGCCCACCTAGTCCGTGACAAGCGCACCACCTGGGACGGGGTCTCGAACCCGCTCGCCCTCAAGCACCTGAGGGAGGTCCGAAAGGGCGACACGGTGGTTATCTACCACACCGGCGCTGAGAAGAGCGCGGTCGGCCTCGCGACCGCGGCCTCGGACCCCTATCCGGACCCCAAGGCCTCTGATCCGAAGCTCGTGGTCGTGGACCTCAGGCCGCTCCGCGCGCTCAAGGCCCCGGTCTCGCTCGCCGACTTCAGATCCGACCCGGTCCTCAAGACCGCCGACCTCACCCGCCTTCCCAGGCTCTCGGTCATGCCGCTCACCGACGCCCAGCTCAAGCGGCTCCTCCAGCGTGCCGACGCCTAGCGCCACC
>Ga0066710_100007800_pt1 | contig 10292 bp, 9 predicted proteins | sample GraSoiAngelo_159_FD_79666 | JGI IMG/M metagenome (GOLD analysis project Ga0066710, IMG submission 79666) | Grasslands soil microbial communities from the Angelo Coastal Reserve, California, USA - 14_1009_16_40cm | ecosystem: Environmental > Terrestrial > Soil > Grasslands | place: USA...
GACCGACGACGACGCGGGGATCCTTGGAGTGATACTTGTCGAAGATCGCCTGCAGCGTCCCGGCACGGAGCTTGCCGATTGGCAGGGACTGCATGCCGACCGGTAGTATACACCGCATGCCGCGCCCACCCGTCGCGTCGGCCGTCCGCCACGCGTGAGATCGCGGCCGCCGTGCGCGCCGGACGGCAGCGGTTCCAGGCCACGGGAGTGCTGCTCGACAGCTATTGCACCTTGTCGCGGGCGTTGCGGGGCCAGTCGAGCACGAGCCGCGTCCATCGCTTCTCGACCACGTGCTCGCCGGCGTTCGGCGCATACGTCGCGTCGATCGGCAGCGCACGGATACGGAGCCCGCTGGAGGTCGGGCGCCCGGCGGCGTCCCACGCTCGCGCGTGTTGTCGCAGGCGATCGTCGAGCGCCCCGTCCCCGAACCCGCGCACGTAGAGCTCGAACGGCTTCGGCTCCGGCTCCGGCTCGCTGGGGTAAGCATCGCTCGGGGGCCGCATGAAGAAGCCGGCGCTCGTGCCCTCGAAGACGCCGGCGGCGCTTCGGTATTTGCCGGCGACTCCGTAGAGATAGGGCACGGCGCCGGCGTCCGCCTCCGCGCCCGTCGCTTCGAGCCAGCAGAACTCAGACTCGCGAAGCGCCGTCCATGGCACGAGGCCGGCGTAGACCTCGCTTCCGGTCGCGCGCACTCCGGTGGAATGGTCCGCGGGCGCACCCTTCACGAGAGTGTGGGCCGCGACCGGGTCGACGCCGGCCGGATCGCTGACATACAGATGGAGCCCAGGGCCGTCGCCGAGGGCCACGCGAGGGGGTGAGGCGGCGAAGGCGCCCCGAAGCGGCATGAAAAGGCACTCTCTGACCGAAAGGCTCGCGAGCCCGTCCCCGGCGTGAGCAAAGGCGATCGATTTCTGCGTGCCGGCGACTGCGAGCGGCAACACCAGCCGGCCGTTACGCCCCAGCTGCCGGCGCCACGCCGGCGAGATGTCCCAGGCTCCGACCGTGAGGATGATCCGGTCGAACGGCGCGGCGGCCGGACACCCGAGCGCGCCGTCGCCCAGCTCGACGCGCACCCGATCGAAACCAGCGCTGGCGAGATGCGCTCGGGCTCCATCGACGAGGTCCTCGTCGAGATCGATCGTCGTGACCTCGCCCGCGCTGCCGACGAGATGGGCCATGAGCGCGGCGTTGTAGCCGGTGCCGGCGCCGATCTCGAGCACGCGATGTCCGGGCTCGAGGCCGAGCTGCTCGAGCATCGTCGCCATGATCTCGGGTTGCGACGACGAGCTCACCGCCTCGCCGTTCACGAGCTTCGTCGGGATGGCCACGTTTCGGTACGCCTCTTCCGGGGCCAGGCTCGGGAGGAACAGATGGCGTGGCACGGCGCGAAACGCCGCCTCCACGCGCGGGTCGGTGATGCAGCGGCGGCTGATGAGCCCGTCGACCAGCGCACGATGCAGCGCCTCGGCATCGGCCATCCGCGTTCCCGGTCAGGTCAGGAGCTTCAGCAGATCGGCGGTCAGGTCGTAGAGCTGGGCGCAGCCGCTCTCACCGCCCAGGTGGCTCCCGATGCGACGGCGAAGGCCCTCGTCGGCGGTCTCGCCGAGCAGCGCGGCGATCTTCCGCTGAGGCTCGGAGCAGATACCCATGTACGGCAGGCGCGGCGTGATGTGCTCGGCGCGCACGATCCGCCCGGTCGCCAGATCGATCTCGTAGGTGAGCTCGAACCCGTGGACATTGTCGTACATGGAGTGGAAGAGCTTGAGCCGGCCGGCCACGCGCTCGAGCCGCGCCCGCTTCGTGCGCGCGAAGACCCGTCGCTGGCCTGGGCGCGGACTGTACAGGTCGGGTTGCATCGGCGTCACAATCGGCCGCGTGCCGAAGAGGCTCCGGCCCGCGTCGCTGTAGGTGAAGCACGAGTTCGGCAGATCGACCCAGCCGGTCATGTCGAGCTGCCAGCATTCCCACGCATCGCCGCCGGCCGTGCGCTCGGCGCGCTCGCGCGGGAGCTTGGCCGCCTGGCGGGCCAGCCGCGCCACCTCGATGAGGGCGGCGAGGACGAGCTCGGAGCCGGCGCCGTTCCCGGTCGACTCGGCGACCCGACGAGTCAGCCCGCCGACCATTCGCGCACCGCCGAGCGTCTCGACGCCCGCGACGACGGTGGCGTCGAGCACGCCCGCCAGCGACCGACAGCGCGCCTGCCGGATCTCGTAGCTCGGGGACGGGAGCGCGACGACCGACAGCTCGATCGCGCGATCGTCGTCGCGGAGCGTCACGGTGTGGGTGAACGCGTCTTCGTGAGTGTTGTCCACCCACCCGTCCATGACGCGCTCGTAGCGATCGCGCTGCCGGAGCAGCGCCGGCGCGATCATCGACTCGACGGCTCGGCGACGTACTTCTCGGGTGCCTTGTCGAACGTCTGCTTGCAGCTCACGGCGCAGAAGTAGTAGGTCTGGCCGCGGTACGTCGACTGCGCCGCCGCCCGGGGAGGGTCGACGGTCATCTTGCACACGGGATCAACCGCCATCGCAGGTCTCCTCACTCTTTCTCGTACTGCCACCGCTTCAGCCTGAGGCTGTTGGTCACGACGGAGACGGACGAGAAGGCCATGGCGGCCCCGGCCAGGATCGGCGAGAGCAGCACGCCCCAGAGCGGATAGAGCACGCCGGCCGCCACCGGAATCAGCACCACGTTGTACCCGAACGCCCACACGAGGTTCTGCTTGATGACACGGATCGTCCGGCGCGAGAGGTCGAGCGCCGCCACGACACCGTGCAGGTCGCCGCGCAGCAGCGTCACGTCGGCGGCCTCGATCGCCACGTCGGTGCCGGAGCCCATCGCCATGCCGACGTCGGCACGCGCGAGGGCCGGCGCGTCGTTGATGCCGTCGCCGACCATCGCGACGCGGCGACCCTCGGCCTGGAGCCTCGCGATCTCGTTCGCCTTGTCCTCGGGAAGGACCTCGGCGAGGACGCGATCGATGCCGGCCTGGCGGGCGATCGCCTCGGCGGTCGGCCGGGTGTCGCCGGTGAGCATCACGACGGCGACGCCGCGACGCTTCAGCGCGGCGACCACGCCCGCCGCTTCGGGCTTCAGCACGTCGGCGGCGGCGAGAAGGCCGAGTGGTCGCCCGGCGAGGGCGAGGTAGACCACGGTCTTGCCCTCGGCGGCCAGCGCGTGGGCGCGCGGGGCGAGCGTGCCGACGTCGACCCCGCGCGCCTCCATCAGCGTGCGGTTGCCGAGCAGCACGCGGCCTTCCGCCGCCATCGCGTCGATCCCCTGGCCCGGCACCGTCGCGAACTCGCCGATCAGCGGCAGCGCGACTCCGCGCTCCTTGGCGCGCGTCACGATCGCCTCGCCCAGCGGGTGCTCCGAGCCCTGCTCCGCCGCCGCCGCCAGCGCCAGGACGTCGTCCGATCCCGGGCCCGGCTCCGCCGACGTCGAGCCCACGGGGGTCACGTCGGTCACGATCGGGTGCCCGACGGTGAGCGTGCCGGTCTTGTCGAACACGATCGTGTCGACACCGTGAAGCAGCTCGAGTGCCGCCGCGCTCTTGATGAGGACACCGTACTCGGCGCCGCGACCCGCGCCGACCATGATCGCGGTGGGCGTCGCGAGCCCCATCGCGCAGGGGCACGCGATCACGAGCACGGCGACCGCGTTGGTGAGAGCGAACAGCGCCGCCGGGTCGGGCCCCGCGGCCCACCACACGAGAAACGTCAGGGCCGCGAGGCCCAGCACGATCGGGACGAAGACCGCGGCGACGCGGTCGGCGAGCCGCTGGATCGGCGCGCGTGAGCCCTGCGCCTCGGCGACGAGCGCGACGATCCGGGCCAGAGTCGTCTCGCTACCCACGCGCGAGGCCCGAAAGACGAAGGTGCCGGTCCGGTTGACGGTGCCCGCGAAGACGCGCGACGAGGGCAGCTTCGCCACCGGCAGGCTCTCGCCCGTCAGCATCGACTCGTCGACCGTCGAGGCCCCTTCGGTGACGACGCCGTCGACGGGTATGCGCTCGCCCGGCCGGATGCGCACGTAGTCGTCCACCACCACCTCGGCGGTCGGCACGTCGACCTCGACACCGTCGCGAATGACGCGCGCGGTGCGCGGCGCCAGGTTCAGGAGCCGCCGGATCGCCTCGGAGGTCCGCCCGCGCGCGCGCGCTTCGAGCCACCGGCCCAGCACGACCAGCGTGATGACGACCGCGCTCACGTCGTAGTACGTCATGGCGCCGGGCTGGTGGAACGTCTCGGGCCACAGGGTGACCGCGACGCTGAAGAAATACGCGGCGCTCGTCCCGAGCGAGACCAGCGTGGACATGGACGCCGTCCGATAGCGCAGGTCGTGGAGGAACCCGCGATGAAATTGCCAGCCGACCCAGAACTGGACAGGCGTGGTGAGCGCGAGCAGGAGCCAGGGGTTCTGGAGGGCCGCCGGCACCCACGGCAACACGTGCGACATCCCGCCGAGGAGCACCGGCACCGAGAGGACCCCGCCGACCACGAACTTGATCTTCTCGGAACGCAGCGCAGCGTCGCGTGAAGCCTGGTCTGCGTCGTCCATGGCGCCGGGCATCGCGGTAGCGCGGGGCTCGGCGAGCTCGTAGCCCGCCCGGGCCACCGCCGCGCGGAGCGCGTCGACGGTCGTCAGCGCCGGATCGAACGAGACGGCCGCCTGCTCGGTCGCGAGGTTGACCGAGGCCGCGTGGACGCCGCCGACCGAGGTCAGCGCGCGCTCGACCTTGCCGACACACGCCGCGCAGTGCATGCCCCGGACCGGCGCGACGATCTGCGTCGTCGCCATCACTTCCCTCGGAAGCGCGCGAACACATCGATCAGCTCGTCGATCTTCTGCTGGCGCTCGCCCTTCGAGCCCGTGCGCAGCGCGTCGGCCACGCACGACTCGATGTGCCGGCCCAGCAGGAGCTTCTCGACCTGCTCCAGCGCGCCCTGCACCGCGGAGATCTGGAGCAGGATGTCGACGCAGTACGCCTTGCCGTCGATCATCCGCTGGAGCCCCTGCACCTGCCCCTCGATCCGCCGCAGCCGTCCCAGCGCCTTGGCCTTCGTCTCCTCGTTGATCACTCTATACCCCCTGGGGGTAGTATCCCCTCCCCCCGCCCCGCTGTCAAACCCGCGCCCCCGGCCCTCGGCCGTCCTCGTTGCGGGTGCTCGTCGAGAGGCTGCGCAAAAGGGTCCAGATGCGAGGCGGCGCCCGTCGGCTGCACGCGAGGCGTACTCTCTGTACGTTGAGCGCGCAGCCGAGGGCGCCAACGAAGCAGATGGGCCCTTTTCCGCAGCCTCCTAGCGGCGGAGGAGCAGGGCGCCCGGGCACACGCTGAACGCCACCGGACCCTCCGCCGCCGGCTCGCCATCGAGATGTGTCGCCAGCCGCGCGCCAATCGTCACGCGGCGGGCACGACGCGCCGTGACCCTGGGGTTGGCGAGGTGGGAGCCTCGATAAACCGACGGCAGCCAGCGGAGCAGCTGGCCACGGCCGAGGTCGCCGACGCTGACGAGGTCCAGGGCGCCGTCGGTGGGATCCGCGGCGGGCGCGATCCGCATCCCGCCCCCGCAGTACGCGCCGTTCGCGACCATCGCCGCGGTGAGGAGGCCGGGCGCCGGGGCGCCGTCGACCTCGAGCGCCGCCGCGGTCGCTCGATGCGACCAGAGGCTCTCGACCACCGCGCGCAGATACGGGAGAGTCCCGCGGCCGCCCCGCGAAGCGGCCCGCCGGGCGACGACGGCGTCGAAGCCGGCGCCGGCAATGCTGACGAAGTAGCGCCGCGTCCCGTCGGGCCACTCGGCCACGCCGAGGTCGAAGCGCGTGTCGGTGCCGGCGACGAGGCGGCTCGCGGCGACGTGCGGGTCGGAGGCGAGGCCGAAGTTCCGGCACGCGTCGCGACCCCGCCCGGTGAGGATCGCGCCCGTGGTCGCCAGCGACGCCCCACGCGCATCCGTCACGCCGTTGATCACTTCGTTGAGCGTGCCGTCGCCGCCGACGGCGACCACGAGCGGCCAGCCGGCGGCGGCCGCCCGGCGCGCGAGCTCGGTCGCGTGGCCCCGGCTCGTGGTTTCGCCGGTCTCGAAGGAGAGGCCGAGGCGCGCCAGCTCGTCACGGAGGCGGCGCCACATCCGTCCGGTCCGGCCGCCGCCGGCCGCCGGGTTCACGACGACGAACGCGCGCGTCATCGCCCCCCGGAGGCTCGAGACCTCAGAGGTCGAACAGGGACGGCTGCTCCATCCCCGACCCGGCCCGGCGCCGCCGGCCGGCCTTCGCCCCCTTGCGCTTCGGCGCGCTCGGCTTCGCGGGCCGCTTCGGCAGCTTCCATCCCTTCTGGTAAGCGATCCGGTCGCCCTGCTTGATGACGAGCAGGTCGACGAGTCGCGCCAGCGGATTGGACAGCAGCGTGAAGTACCTCGCCCAGTAGCGCGGCGAGTGAGCGAGCGTGCGCATCTGGTCGAGCGCCAGCGAGAGCGCGGTGCGATCGCCCCGCTTCGCGGCGAGCCTGAGGTCGCCGAGCACCTTGGACTGGCTGACGCGCGAGGGCCGCGTCGGGGTGCCCGGAGTCTGGCGGCTCACGGGCCGCCGCCACGCAGCCGGACTTCGAAGCCTTCGCGGTCGGGGAAGTTCGGCTGGACGGTGATCTTGCGGTCGAGCAGCCGCGCCAGGCGCTCGAGCGCTTCCTGGCCATCGCCCTCGTAGTACCGCGCGAGGTCGGGATGCACGCGGACCGCGACCTCGCGGTCGAGCCCGTCGTCGGCGGTCCCGACCTTCGCCTGCACCGCGCGGAAGATGTCGGCGGCGATCGTCGCGTCCGACTTCGTGACGCCGCTGCCCTTGCAGGAAGGGCACCGCGTCGAGAGCAGCGCGCGCAGATCCTGGCGCACCCGCTTGCGCGTCATCTCCACCAGGCCCAGCTCGGAGATCTCGAGCACGTTCGTGCGCGCCTTGTCCTCGGCCAGCGCGCGCTTGAGGGCCCGGTAGACCTGCTCGCGGTGCTCGGCGGATTCCATGTCGATGAAGTCGATGATGATGATTCCGCCCAGGTCGCGCAACCGGATCTGGCGGACCACCTCGCCGACCGCCTCGAGATTGATCTTGAGCACGGTCTGCTCGAAGTCGCGCTTGCCGACGTACTTGCCGGTGTTCACGTCGATCGAGACGAGCGCCTCGGTGTGGTCGATCACGATGTAGCCACCGGACTTGAGCCAGACGCGCCGCCGGAGCGCCTTCTCGATCTCCTTCTCGACCCCGAGTGCGTCGAAGATCGGCTGGCGGTCTTCGTAGAGCCGGACCCGGTCGGCCAGCGCGGGCACGAGCGCGCCGACGTAGCCGGCGCACTTGTCGTAGACCTCCCGTGAGTCGACCACGAACTCGTCGACCTCGGGTGAGAACAGGTCCCGCACGACGCGGAAGGTCAGATCGCCCTCCTCGTGCAGCGCCGCCGGCGCCCCCGCCTGCTCGAACCGAGCCTGGATCTGCGCCCACAGGCGGGACAGGAACTCCACGTCGGCCGCGAACTCGGCCGCGCTCTTGCCCTCGGCGTTCGTGCGCACGATGAATCCGCCCGACGGCAGGTCGAGCGAGCGCAGCGCGGCACGCAGCCGGTCGCGCTCGCGCTCGTCGCGGATCCGCCGAGAGACGCCGATGTGGCGGACCTGCGGCATATAGACGAGATAGCGGCCGGGCAGCGAGATGAAGGAGGTGATCCGGGCGCCCTTGGTCCCCAGCGATTCCTTCGAGACCTGCACGAGGACGGTCTGGCCCTTGTGCAGCATCTCCTCGATCGGGGGCGACGGCTCGCGGCGCTGCGCGAGCTCCTCCACGTCGACGTCGGCCTCCGCCGCGGCCTCGGCCTCGCTCTCGCCCTCGGTCTCGCTCTCCTCGTCGCTCGCCTTGAGCATCGCGCGCGTGAAGTCGCCGAGGTTGGTCGTGTAGTCGCCGGCGTAGAGGAAGGCGTCCTTCTGCAGGCCGATGTCGACGAACGCCGCCTGCATACCCGGCAGGACGTTCGTCACGACTCCCTTGTAGACGCTCCCGACGATCGAGCGGTGGTGGTGCCGCTCGACGTAGAGCTCGGTGAGGAGGCTACCCTCCTGCACCCCGACGCGAGTTTCGGTGATCCCGGCGTTGACGACGATTCGTTTGCCCACGGCAGCACCTCGCCGACACGGCGGCACGCAGCATGGTGTCGCGCCCCCCGTGTCTCATTGGAACTGCCGCATTCGTACCGAGAGGAGGAGGCCCAGCATCATGAAGGAGGCGACCATCGAGGAGCCGCCGTAGCTCATCATCGGCAGCGGGATCCCGACGACGGGCAGCAGTCCGGTCACCATTCCCACGTTGATCAAGACCTGCGCGGCGATCAGGGACGTGGCGCCGAGCGCCAGCAGCCGCCCCACCGGTTCGCGCGCGGAGGCCGCGATGTCGAAGCCCCGGAGCAGGAGCAAGACATAGCAGAACAGCAGGACGAGGCAGCCGACGAACCCCCACATCTCGGCGAATACGGCGAAGATAAAATCCGTGTGACGCTCCGGGAGGAACGCCAGCCGGCTCTGCGTCGCGCCGGCCACGCCCTTGCCCAGGAGCTGACCCGATCCGATCGCGATCTTGGCCTGGATCACGTTGTACGCGCTCCCGAGCGGGTCGCGGAACGGATCCAGGAACACGAGAATTCGTTCGCGCTGGTACTCCTTCAGCGCCAGCCAGGCCAGCGGCATCGCCGCCACCGCCGCGAGCGCCAGGCCGCCGAGGAGCTTGAGACGCATCCCGGCGCCGATCAGCAGGATTCCCAGCACGGGGACAAGCAGAAGCGCGGTGCCGAGGTCGGGCTGCTTGATGATCAGCACGATCGGCACGGCCAGTATCGGCAACGTGATGACGAGCGTGGTCTTGCCCACCGGTTGCGCCCAGCGGGACGTGATCGCCCACACCACCATGAGGAGAAAGCATACCTTGAAGATCTCGGAAGGCTGAATCGACAGCGGGCCGAGCACCATCCAGCGTCGCGCGCCCGACACCGTGCGCCCGAGCCCGAAGACTGCAGCCAGCCCGGCCAGGCCCAGCAGATAGATGGCCGGCGCCGCCCGCACCAGCCGACGGTAGTCGAGGCTTCCGAGCAGGATCAAGGCGATCAGTCCGACCAGGAACCAAATGAGCTGGCGAAAGACGACGCTGCCGCCGGCGCGGCCCACGTGGAGGCTGGCCAGCGTGATTGCGCTCATCACGACCAGCCCGAACGAGACGGCGATCAGCGCCCAGTCCACGTTCTGCAGCAGGCGCCGATCGATCCCGGCCACTTACCCGTCGACCTCCACGGCCGCCACCTTCTCGTAGAAGATCGCGTTGAGGATCTTCCGCGCGATCGGGGCCGCGACCTGGCCGCCCTTGCCGCCGCGCTCCACCAGTACGACCACGACGACCTCGGGGGCTTTCGCCGGCGCGAACGCCGCGAACCACGCGTGGTCCTGGCCCTTGTCGGCTCTCGACTTGGCGATCGTCTGCGCGGTGCCGGTCTTGCCGGCGATGTCGAGGCCGGGGATCCGCGCCCCGGCGCCAGTGCCGCCCTCGTTCACCACCGCCCACATGCTCTGGCGAAGGAAGGCCCAGACCACTGGCGAGAGTTCGACATGGCCGCTCACCTGGCCCCGGTCGGCCCACACGACGCCGCGCTCGGAGCGCTCGACCCGCTGGACCAGGCGCGGTCGCCACAGGACACCGCCATTGGCGACCGAGGCCATGAAGCGCGCGACCTGCATCGGCGTGACCAGGACGGCGCCCTGGCCGATCGACATGTTGACCGTCTCGCCCGCGGGCCACGTCTTGGCCTGTCGTCCGCGCACGCTCTTGGGCTGGGGCAGGAAGCCGAGCTTTTCACCAGGCAGGTCGACGCCGGTCGCCTGGGCGAAGCCGAACGCGCTGGCATACTTGACGATCGTCGGCGCGCCGATCTTGAGCCCCGCCTGATAGAAGAAGATGTTGCAGGAGTGCACGATCGCCTGGTGGAGATCCACCGATCCGTGCCCACCTTCCTTCCAGTCCTTGAACGCGAACGTGCCCAGTTGGAACTCGCCGTTGCAGTACGTGCGGTCGACGGGCGTGAGGCTCCCCTCCTGCAGGCCGGCCGCGGCGACGAGGATCTTGAACACGGACCCGGGCGCGTACTGGCTCTGGATGGTGCGGTTCAGCAGCGGGAAGTTCGGGTCCTGGACCACGCGCAGCCACGCCTCGCGCTCGATGGTCCCGGTGAAGCGATCGATCTCGAAGGCCGGCGTCGACACCATCGCGAGCAC
>Ga0066710_100007802_pt1 | contig 10290 bp, 9 predicted proteins | sample GraSoiAngelo_159_FD_79666 | JGI IMG/M metagenome (GOLD analysis project Ga0066710, IMG submission 79666) | Grasslands soil microbial communities from the Angelo Coastal Reserve, California, USA - 14_1009_16_40cm | ecosystem: Environmental > Terrestrial > Soil > Grasslands | place: USA...
AGCAGGTCGCCGAGGCCGGGGACCTGAGCGACGCGACCGACGAGACGCGCGCGCGGCTGGCCGCGCAGGCCGACGGTTTCAGCGGCGCGAAGCTGTTGCACGCGTTGCGCGCGTTCGTCGATGCGATGAGCGAGATGCGCCAGCAAGCGGCGCCGCGCCTGTCGGTCGAGCTGGCCGTCGTTCGCGTCACGATGCCGGAAGCCGACGACTCCGCCGCGTCTGCGATCGCGCGCATCGAGCGTCTGGAACGCGTGCTCGAAGTTCAGCGATCGGGCGAGCAGCCTCCCCCGGCCGCCACGAAAGCTCCGGCGCCCGAACCGGTGGCGAAGCCCGAACCGACTCCTTCGAAAAGCACCAAGCGCGCGAAGACCACCACGAAGCCGGCGGCCGAGAAGGCCGAGGAGAAGAAGGCACCACCCGAGCCGAACACGGCGGCAGGCTTGGTCGATCTCGAGATGGTGCGTCGCTCGTGGCCGGTGGTGCTCGAGGAAGTGCGCCAGAAGAGCCGCAAGCTGCACGCGCTCCTCGGGGATGCCGGCGTTCAGTCGTTCGACGGACGCGTGATAACCGTCGAGGTTCGGTTCGCGATCCACGGCGACATGGTCACCGAGCAGAAGAACGCCGCGTTGATCGCCGACGCCGTGCAGTCGGTGTTCGGCATCTCGCCGGTCGTGCGTGCCGTGGTGAGCGCGCGTGCCGAAGAGCCCGCGGAAGGCCTCGACGCCATCGACGACACATCTGCTGATCCGCTCGACGTGTTGAAGTCCGGATTCGGCGACGACATCGTCGAGGAGTAGGCGTGTTCGAGGGTCCGGTTCAAGACCTGATCGACGCCCTCCGGCGGCTCCCCGGCATCGGGTACAAGTCCGCCCAGCGACTGGCGTTCCACCTCCTGAAGGCGCCGGCCGAGGAGGCGCACGGCTTGGCCGACGCGATCATCTCCGCGAAGCAGAAGGTCGCGATCTGTAAGACGTGCTTCAACGTGGCCGAGGGCGATCAGTGCAACTTCTGCCGAGACCCGAAGCGGGACGCAACCCTGATCTGCGTCGTCGAAGAGCCGGGCGACATCATCGCGGTCGAGCGGACGCAAGAGTTTCGGGGCCTGTACCACGTGCTCGGCGGGCACATCTCGCCGATGGACGGGATCGGACCCGACGACCTCCGCATCCGCGAGCTGCTGCAACGTGTGGGAGCCGGCGAGGTCAAAGAGGTCATCCTCTGCACGAACCCTACGGTCGAAGGCGAGGCGACGGCGATCTATCTGGCCGGCCTCATCAGGCCGCTCGACGTGCGCGTCACACGGATCGCGAGCGGCCTGCCGGTCGGCGGCGACCTTGAGTACGCGGACGAAGTGACGCTGGGGCGCGCGCTCGAAGGCCGGCGCGACATCTAGCGGGTCCCTCGAACCGCCTCTAGCATCACATCTGTGGTGGTGCTCGGCGTCTCCAGTGCGCGCCTGTGGGAAGCGCTTTCCCCAATAATCGCGGCCGCCTCTCTCACGTTCTTCGTGGTCATGTTCGTTCTCTACGGGAAAGAGCCGGAGACCCTCGATCCCGGCGCATACGTTCGTGAGCCGGTGCCCGGGTATACGCCGGCCTTAGTGGGTTACCTGCTGAGATTCGGCTTCGTGAAACCCATCGACATGGTGTCGACGATGATCGACCTCGCGCGGAAGGGGTATGCGCAGATCACCGAAACCCGAGAGGACGGTGGCCACACCTCGGATCCAACGTATCGATACGAGATCCGCCTCAAAGAGAAGGACGAGGAGGGCCTCGCGGCATATGAGTCGGATGTGTTGAATCTCTTGAAGGCGGCCGGCGCACGAGAGGGAGTCTCGAACGATCAGCTGAGGGAGCGCGCCGCCGATCAGTACGGCGACCTCTTCGAGCGCTACCGAGATTTCATCTGGAGCGTTCGCGATGCAGGGAATTCCGCGGGCTTGGTTACTTCTCGTCTCGCGCTCGTCGTGGCGAATGTCGTCGTGGGAGGTCTCGCGTTGTTGTTGGCCATCGCGGGTCTCGATATCCAAGGCCAAGGCGAGGGGTTCAAGCTGGCCTCGGGACCGATCATCGCCATCGTCCTCGTCGTAGCTCAACTTGCGATGACCCCGCTGCTTCGCCGGCGCACCACGAGAGGCGCTGGGGACTTCCGGAGGTGGATGGGTTTCAAGCACTTCCTCAAAGATTTCTCGCAGGTGGGAGCGTGGCGGCCCCCGGCCGTCGAGATCTGGGAGGAGTATCTCGTGTACGCAGTTCCGCTGGGAGTGGCTCATGAAGTCGGCAAAGCCGTCGATCTCAAGGCGCTCCCGCAGCTGCCCGGCGAGCTGACGTGGTTCGGCTTCCACGTCGAGGCCGACCGTTCTCTTGGAGACTCCATCGGAGGCCTTACGAGATCGTTCGCCGCCTCGGCCGAGGCCACGTTCGCGGCCAAACCACCAAGGGGAGCGGGTCGCTTCTCCGGCGGAGGCAGGGCGTCACGGAGGAAAAGCCCGGAGCCGGCGCGTAAGTGAGTGCTGGACGCGCGCGCGCAGCGCGCGCGAGGATGAGCCTCACGAGAGCATGGAGGCCGCGATGCAGAGCACGATGCAAGACTTCCCCCTGACGATCGGCATGATCTTCCGTCATGGCCGCTCCGTCTATTCGGACAGCGAAGTCGCCACCTTCGAGGGCGGGTCCTACCGCCGCGCGACCTTCGCACAAGTAGCCGACCGAGCAGAGCGGCTCGCGGCCGCACTGAAGCGACTCGGCGTCGAAGCCGGCGACCGCGTCGGAACGTTCTGCTGGAACACGCAGGAGCATCTCGAGGCGTATTTCGCCATCCCGTGCATGGGCGCTGTGATGCACACGCTGAACCTGCGGCTCTTCACGGACCAGCTGACGTACGTCGTCAACCACGCCGAGGACAAGGTCATCATCATCGACGATTCCCTCGTTCCCTTGCTTGCGCGCGTCGCAGCCGACCTCAAGACCGTCGAGACGTACATCGTGGCCGGCTCTGCGGAATGCGACACGAGTGGACTGCCCGGCGACGTCCTTCGATACGACGAGTTGCTCGCGGCCGAGAAGCCGGGCTTCGCGTGGCCGGAGATCGACGAACGAAGCGCGGCCGCGATGTGCTACACGACGGGGACGACCGGCGACCCGAAAGGCGTCGCGTATTCGCATCGCTCGACGGTCTTGCACGCGTTCGGGGGGCTGCCGAACGGCGTGCTCGGAATGACGGAGAACGATCGCTTGCTTCCGATCGTGCCGATGTTCCACGCCAACGCCTGGGGGTTCCCTTACGAAGGATGGTTCGCCGGCGCCGACTTCGTGATGCCGGGCCGGTTCCTGCAGGCGGAGCCGCTCTGCACGATGATCCAGCAAGAGCGCGTCACCTTCGCCGGCGCGGTGCCGACCATCTGGAACGACGTTCTCCGTTACAGCGAGCAGAACGACGTCGACCTCTCGTCGATCCGATTCGTCATTTGCGGCGGCTCCGCGGTTCCGGCGTCGCTGATCGAACGCTTCGATCAAAAGTTCGGCGTCAAGATCTACCAAGGGTGGGGGATGACCGAGACGTCTCCGCTTGCAGCCGTGGCGCGCGCGCCGAAGGGGACGCCACAGGAGGAAGAGATCCAGTGGCGCGAGCGAACCGGCCGTATCGTCGCCGGCGTCGAGGTACGCATCAGCGACGACGCCGGCGACGTGCTCCCCTGGGACGGCGAGAGCGTCGGCGAAATCGAGATCCGTGGGCCGTGGATAGCAGCGCGCTACTACCAAGACGACGCTCCGGAGAAGTTCCACGACGGTTGGTTGCGCACCGGCGACGTCGGTTCGATCGATCCCAAAGGCTTCATCCAGATTTCGGACCGCGCGAAGGACGTGATCAAATCCGGCGGAGAGTGGATCAGTTCGGTCGATGTCGAGAACACGCTGATGGGCCACCCCGACGTGATCGAAGCCGCGGTCATCGGCGTCCCCGACGAGAAGTGGGACGAGCGACCCCTCGCGTGTGTGGTTCTCCGCGAAGGCGCGACGGCGACGCCCGAAGACCTGCGCGCGTTCCTTCAGGGCAAGCTCGCCCGCTGGTGGCTCCCCGAACGGTGGACGATCATCACGGAGATCCCGAAGACGAGCGTCGGCAAGTTCGACAAGAAAGTGCTGCGCGCGCGCAACGCCGGGGGAGAGCTCGACGTGACGGAGCTGGAGAAGCCGACGCGTTAGCTACAGTTTCTCGGCGAACTCCGCTTCCTCGGGACCGGGCTTCCCGCGCACGGTCAGGATCCCGAGCGCGATCAAGGCGCCGGCGATCATGATCGCAACCTGGTTCTTGTCCGGATGGAAGTGGAGGATCGGCAAGTTCAACCCTCCATTCGGAACTGCACTGGCGATCCCGGCCGCCGCAAGGGCGCCGACCGACAGTGCGATGCGGAACAGCATGTGCACGACGGCCATGACGCGGCCCCGGTGCTGGTCGTCCGAGCGGCCCTGCACCGCGCTCATCGCAACGATCACCGCCGTGCTGAACGACGCGCCGAACACGGACGCCAACCCGTACGCGATCCAGATGACGGGGAAGATGCCCATCACGATCAGAACACTCCCCATGGTGAGCAACGCGATCCGCACCATCCACTTCACACCGCCCGGCGGCTTGAACTGCGAGATCAGGAACCCGCCGAGCATGCCTGCCCCGAAGATGCCCATGAGGAATCCGAACTGGACGTCTCCGCCTTTGAGCGTCTGGTGCACATAGCCGACGCCGAGCGCGAACAGCACGCCGCCTCCGAGCATCGCGACCGCGCACGAATACGCGAGCCCTCGCAGTAGCGGCCGGCGCCCGATGTATTCGACGCCTTCCTTGACCGACGTGAAGAACCCTTCGGCCTGGTTCTCGTCCGCGTGCTGCGCCCTGCCGAGCGTCATCCGTTGGATCATCGCCGCGGACACCAAGAACGTCACGGCGTCGAAGAAGAAAGCGAATGACTCCGGATGGGCGTTGAAGTAATGGGCCTGACCGAGATCTAAGTGCGTTCCCGTCCACGCCAGCAACGCGAAGATCGGTCCCGAGATCGGGATGCCGCCGTAGGACGACGCCATCACCAATGCGTTTGCGGCCTCGAGGTGGTTCTCCTGGACGATGTTCGGGATGCTCGCATCGCGCGCGGGCAGGAATACCAACGAGAAGCACGCTTGTGCGAAGGCGATGGCATAGAGCACGCCGATATTCGGGAAGAACGGCACGAGCAGGATCAGTCCGAATCGGATGATGTCGGCCGACACCATGATCTTCTTGCGATCCCAACGGTCGGACAGCACACCGCCGATCGGCGTCGCGAAGAACGCAGGGATCAGCTGAAGGATGAGAACGATCGCAACCGCCGCCGGCTGGTGCGGCTGCAGACGCTGCGCGGCGCTGATGAATGCGAGGGTTCCGACCCAGTCACCGAGCGCCGACGCCGCTTGACCCCAGAACAGCCGCCGGAAGTCCGGGATGCGGAAGACGTCTCCGAAGCCGGACAGCGAGATCCCGCCCGTGGGGGGTGCAGGAGGCAGCCCGGACGCAGGTTGGGGCAAGGGCGCATTGTTGCTTCGCGAGGCGTCCGACTGTGATGGAATAGAGGTCGCCTCACGAGCTGCGCGCAGTTTGGAACGACCGTGCCGGAAAGGATCTCCCACGTCATCTGAAATGTACCTCAGCCCATCCGTTGTTCCCGGGCGCGAGCGATAAATGCACCTGCTCGCCTGGGTCGCCGTGGCATTCGTAGTGGGAACGCTCCCCAGCCCGTACCTGATCGCGTGGCTGGCGGGCCGGACGGACGTGATCAAGGAGATGCGCCGCGAAGACTCACCCGGAGACGCGCATTTCCTCGTCACGAGGAAGATCTCGAAGCCGCTCGGGGTGCTGGCTATGGTGCTCGACGTGGTCAAAGGGTTCGTCCCCGCGCTGGTGGCCGTGCGCGCGGGTGAGAGCGTGACGACCGTGTCACTTGTCGGGGTCGCGGCAGTCGCCGGTCACTCGTTCGCGCCGTTCCTGCGCAAGACCGGCGGCCGTGGTCTTACCACCGCGGCGGGAGTCTCGCTTGCGATCATCCCCTGGGCGATGGTGGGAAGCGGGGTCATCGCGCTCGGGGGCACGATCGCGAAGAAGGGCGGGTTCGGAACGAGCGTCGGCTTCGGGCTGCTCCCCGTCTTTGCCCTGCTGATCGGCTACCCCGGCGGCTTCGTCCTGATGGCCGTGGGCATCGTCGCGCTCATCGCGATCCGCCGCCTCGAAGGTCTCGACGAGGACCGTCGTGACGGCGTCTCGATCGGACGCGCCGTCGTCGGAAGGCTGCTCTTCGACCTGCCGCGCGGCGGTCAGGACTTCTCGTGAGCCTGATCGTCCAGAAGTTCGGCGGAACGTCGGTCGGCGACGCCGACCGCATCAAGAACGTCGCGCGACGAGTCGTCGAGACCCACAAAGCCGGCAAGGACGTCCTCGTCGTCGTCAGCGCGATGGGGGACACCACCGACGACTTGGTCGAGCTTGCCTCGCGCATCTCACCGGCGCCGCCCGGGCGCGAGATGGACATGCTTCTGACCGCCGGCGAGCGCATCTCGATGGCGCTGCTGGCCATCGCGATCCAAGAGCTCGGACACGACGCGGTCTCGTTCACCGGGTCGCAGGCGGGGATCATCACGACTACGGACCACGGGCGCGCGAAGATCGTCGACGTGCGCGCGGACCGGATCCGTGAAGCGCTGGCGAAAGGCAAGATCGCGATCGTCGCGGGCTTCCAAGGCGTGTCCGAGACGGCCGACGTCACGACGCTCGGCCGCGGGGGCTCGGACACGACGGCGGTCGCGCTGGCGGCGGCGCTCGGCGCCGAGCTGGGCGAGATCTACACCGACGTCGAAGGCGTGTTCACGGCCGACCCCCGCATGGTGCCCGACGCGCGGCTGCTCCACGCGGTGTCGTACGAAGAGATGCTGGAGATGGCTGCGACCGGTGCGCGCGTGCTCATGGCTCGCTCGGTCGAATACGCTCGCAACTACGGGGTGATCATCCGCGTCGCGTCGAGCTTCTCGGACGCGGCCGGCACCTTCGTGAGGGAGGAAGACGAACGCATGGAGAAAGCGATCATCTCCGGAGTCACACACGATGTCTCCGAGGGCAAGGTCACCGTTCAGGGCGTGACCGACCGCGCCGGCATCGCGGCGCGCTTGTTCCGCACGATCGCCGATGAAGGCATCAACGTGGACATGATCGTTCAGAACGTTTCAACGGCCGGACACACCGACATCTCGTTCACGGTCGGTCGCAGCGACATCGACCGCGTGAAGCGCGCGCTAAAGCCGATCCTCGACGACCTCGGCGCGACGGACATCCTGTACGACGCAGGGATCGCGAAGGTGTCGCTGATCGGCGCAGGGATGCGGAGTCACCCGGGCGTGGCCGCCGACATGTTCGACGCGCTCGGGGAAGCCGGCGTCAACATCGAGATGATCTCGACATCGACGATCCGCGTCTCATGTGTCGTACGCGAAGCAGACACCGAGCGCGCCGTGCGCGCGGTCCACGAGAAGTTCAAGCTGCCGCAAGACGCGATCGCACGCGAGCAGCACCCGAGCTAGCTCGGCAGGGTCGTGCCGAACTGTGGCTTGTGCGATGGGCATAGTTGCGACGCGGCGGCGACCACCACGTAGCTATAGGCGTTGAACGCCTCGCTCCCCGGCTCCGGGTTGCTCCCGATATCCGCGACGATCTGATCGCTCGGCGTGTTGGTGTCCATCTCGGCGCACGCGCGGTGACCCAGGTCGAGCAGCGTCGCGTCGGGCGCTTTGGAAAGCGATCCTGCGAGCGGAACGTGCGCGAGCAGGAGGAACCGGGTCTGTCCGCCGTTGGGCGCCGACCCGCCCCCGCAGGCAGCAAGGGAAACGAGAACGAGGGCAACCGCGAGCGTCTTCACGTTTCGAATGTCGTCAGGCGGGCCGGTCTGCTGTAACCGCGCACGCGCGGTGTTCAGTGCCGGTACCCTGGGGGCCATGAAAGCCGTGCATATCGCCGTGGTTGGAGCGACCGGCGCCGTCGGCCGCGAGGTCCTGCGCATCCTCGAGGAGCGAGACGTCACGCTGCTCGGCATGCGGCCGATCGCCAGCGCGCGCAGCGAGGGCAAGAGTGTCCCGTTCCGAGGCGAGGACGTGCCCGTCACGGTGATCTCGGAGCGCGCGTTCGACGGCGTCGACCTGGTGATCTGGGACACCCCCGACGAGGTCGCCGTGGAGTGGATGCCGAAGGTCCGCGACCGCGTGGTCAACATCGACAACTCCTCCGCGTTCCGATCGTTCGAGGACGTTCCGCTCGTGGTGCCGGAGGTGAATCCCGACGCCGCGCGCGGGCACAAGGGCCTCGTCGCGAACCCGAACTGCACGATGATGACGCTGCTGATGCCACTTGCGCCCTTGCATCGCGCGGCGAACGCGCGCCGCGTGATCTGCTCGAGCTACCAGTCGGTCTCGGGCGCAGGCGTCGCGGGCGTCGACGACCTGTACGAGCAGCTGGAGAAGCTGCTCCCCGAACGGGAAGCGGTGCGCCGGGGCTTGGTCGACCTGCCGCCGGGCCGGGCATTCGTCCACCCGATCGCATTCAACGTGATCCCACACGTCGGCGGCTTCGACGACGCCGGTACCACGAGCGAAGAGCGCCGCGTCGCGAGCGAGGCGAGGAAGATCCTCGCCTCCGACACGGAGATCTTCGCAACGACGGTTCGAGTGCCGACCGTCGTCGGTCACGGCATCAGCGCGTGGGTCGAGTTCGAACGGCCGATCGAAGCGGACGAGGCGCGCGCGCTGCTGAAAGCAGCCGACGGTGTGACACTCGAGGACGACCCGAAGACGAACCGGTACCCGACCACGTTGCAGTCGAGCGGCATCGACAAAGCGATCGTCGGCCGTGTACGCAACGATCCGGCGAACACGAACGCGCTCGGTTTCTTTTCCGCGTGCGACAACCTCCGCAAGGGCGCGGCGCTAAACGCGGTGCAGATCGCCGAGCTGTTGATCGACAAGAACTGGCTCTAGACCCGGTCCTCTATCTCCCACGCGTGGTCCAGCGCGTGCCAGGTGCTGCGTCGGATCGCGAAGCGCAGCGACCACAGCGGTTTCGTCCGGCGCGGGTTCGGCGGCGGTTCCTCGCCCCGTGCTCGCGCCGTCAGCATCTCGACTATCGCCGCGCGCAGCTCGGCAGTGTCCTTGCCCTTGTGTGAGCCGCCGAGCCGGCTCAGGTACGCGCGGTCGGCTTCGTTCACGTGGTCGACCATCGCCTTGATCTGTCGTCCTCCTCCGCGCGGGCCCGTCTTCAATGAGCGACGCCTGTTCGCCTCGGCCGTCTCGTCGAACGCGGCCCAGCACCGCTCCAGGATCGTGACGAGTCGCTTCAGCTCATCGGTCTTGATCGGTCTCGCATCCTTCGACCATGGGATGGCCGGTGCGCCGAAGTCGGTCGTGGCGTCACCCTTGACGCGCTCCTCGATCGTGAACGCAGCCGCGCTCTTCGGTGCGACGAAGCCGAGCCGCCTGACCACCTTGGCGTAGCGGGGACCGTACTCATGCAATAGGTCGAGCGCGTTCTCGTCGGTCTTCGCGCTCCGCGTCCATCCCGGCCAGTTCAGCGCGCTCGCGAACACGCGCTTCTTGCCGACTTCGAGGTAGATGGGGAACGTTGCCGGCATGCGGTCAGAAGAAGTCGGCGATCCACGGCATCGGGCCGCCGAAGATCAGCTCGAGCGTCTCGAGCGCAAGCGGCGTTGCCTCGAGGCCGCCGATCCGCACGACGTCGCGCGCGCGATGCAGTGACGCCCATATCGACGCCCACGCCTGCACGTCGCCGGTCGCATCGGCCTGCTCGGCCGGAAATACCTTCGCTTGCCCGCCGCCGACCTCGATCCGCCACGGTCCCTCATTTTCGGGAAACAACGGGTCGCGTACCGCGATCGTGACCGACGCCTCGACCAACTGCGGATATCCGCGCGCTTCGATCGCTGCCGGGACGTCGAGCAGCCTGAGCATCCAGCGAAACGTTCCGCCGTTCTCCAGCGGATCTTCGGCGATCAGATCCGCGAGAGGGTCGGTCGGTGGACCCGGCCACGTCATCGACTGGCCGGTCGAGCGATGCAATGCGGCAAGAGACAACAGCGTCCGGCCTGCGGCCTGCGTGGTCCAGACCAGGTCGCGGACGTCGACGTTCAAGCGCCACGACTCGCCGTCCGCTTTGCTCAGCATGTAGACGATCCAACCGGTGACGTCGCCGCCTTCGCGCACGAGG
>Ga0066710_100007803_pt1 | contig 10289 bp, 6 predicted proteins | sample GraSoiAngelo_159_FD_79666 | JGI IMG/M metagenome (GOLD analysis project Ga0066710, IMG submission 79666) | Grasslands soil microbial communities from the Angelo Coastal Reserve, California, USA - 14_1009_16_40cm | ecosystem: Environmental > Terrestrial > Soil > Grasslands | place: USA...
CCGGACGTGACGGCCTGCTGGTTCCGCCCGGCGATCCGCAAGCCCTGGCTGACGCGCTCGAGCGGCTCCTCGACGACGGCGACTTGCGCGCTCGGCTCGCGCTTGCCGCGCGCGCCAGGATCGAATCGAGATTCACCGTCGAGGCCAGCTGCGCGCAGCTGCTGGCGCTCTTTCGCCGGCCGGAGGCCGTCTGATGCTTGCGCTCTTTCGTCATCCGGAGGATCGTGAGGCGCTGGCCAGGCGGCTCGCCGAACGTGAGCCCTTTGACGTGGGCAACGCGTTGCGGACGGTGTACCACGAGTGACGTGGCGGCGATGCTGATCAAACTCGCACTCCTCCTGCGTCCGTACCAGAAGCAGCTGGTGGTGGCGCTCGTCGCATCGCTCGGTGCAACCGCCGCGAACCTCCTCCAGCCGTGGCCGCTCAAGGTGGTCTTCGACAGCGTGTTTCAATCGAAGCCGCTGCCAACGCCGGTCGCTGCCACGGTCGGAGCGCTGTTTGGTCCGGGGCCTACCGGTGCGCTGTCATTCGCGTTGGTGGCAATTCTGGTTGTTGCTTGCGTCGGCGCGGTGTCCGCGTTCGTCGCTGGCTGGTTGATGACACGCGTCGCCAACAGCGTCCTGTACGAGCTGCGCAGCAACCTCTACTGGCACATCCAGCGGCTGTCACTGGCGTATCACGATCAACGCCGCGTCGGCGAACTCGTGGGCACACTGACCACCGACACCCAGGCGATCCAGGATCTGGTTGCCCAGGGGCTGGTCGGCATCCTCGTGAGTGGCCTGACTCTGATCGGCATGGTGGTGGTCATGTTCGCGCTCCACTGGCGATTCGCGCTGCTGGCGTTGAGCATCGCCCCTCTCCTGTTCACCCTCACGTATCGCTTCACGCGGCGCATCAAGCGAGCAACGCGCGACATCCGAAAACGCGAGGGCGAGATCGCCGCCACCGCGCACGAGGTGTTATCGGCGATTCGCATCGTCCAGGCCAATACCCGCGAGGACTACGAGCAGAGCCGCTTCGAATGGCAGAACCAGCAGCGGGTCTCCGCCGGTGTGCAGGCCCGCACGCTACAGTCGGCGCTGCCTCCGCTGGTCGACGTGATGGTGGCGATTGGCACCGCGGTGGTGCTCGGGTACGGCGCGCACGAGGTGCTCGCCGGCAGCCTCGCGCCAGGTGAGCTGCTGGTGTACCTGGCCTATCTGACCATGCTCTACAAGCCCATGCGCGACCTGTCCAAAGTCTCCGAGGTCATGTTTCGTGCGTCGGTCGGTCTCGAGCGGATCTTCGCGGTGCTGGACGTCGAGCGCTCGGTGCGCGACTTGCCCGGAGCACGCGAGGCGAAGCGGCTGCGGGGTCACATCGAGGTCCAGCACGTCTGGTTCGCCTACGGCGATCGGCGGCCGGCGCTCGCCGACATCTGCTTCGACGTCCAGCCTGGCCAGGTGGTCGCCCTTGTAGGCGCAACCGGTGCCGGCAAAACGACCATCGCCAGCCTGCTGCCGCGCTTCAACGACCCGACCCGAGGCAGCATGCGGATCGACGGCCGCGACGTCCGAGAGTACACGCTGGCGTCTCTTCGAGGACAGATCGCCCTGGTGCTTCAGGAAACGGTCCTGTTCTACGGCACCGTGCACGACAACATTGCGTACGGTCGCCCGGAGGCGTCAGTGGAGGAGGTCGTCGCGGCGGCCATGGCCGCCCACGCGCACGAGTTCATCGAACGCTTGCCGGATGGCTACGACACGCTGATCGGCGAGCGTGGGGCGACGCTTTCGGGCGGCGAACGGCAGCGACTGGCGCTGGCGCGGGCGATGGTCAGAGATGCGCCGATCGTGGTGCTTGACGAGCCGACCACCGGACTGGACGCCAGCGCCGAAGCGCTGGTGCTCGACGGCATGGGCCGCCTCATGCGTGGTCGCACCGTGCTGGTGATCGCGCACCGCCTGTCAACCATCAGCCGCGCCGACCTGATCCTGGTGGTGGAGCATGGCCGGATCGTCGAGCGTGGTACCCACGATTCGCTGCTTGCGGCCGGCGGTCGCTACCGCGAGCTGTTCGAGCTGCAGTCGCGGGGCCAGGTGGCGGTACCGGTGGGCGGAGCGCGGTGACGCTCCACGAGGCGCTTGCGACCTTACCGCCGACTGGCTCCGGCCCAGCGGCGGTGGCGGTGCGTCTGGGCACATGATCGTTCCCGAGGCGACCGCGACACTTCCGGATGACGCGGCGCTTCCCGGTCTGGCCGTCCTGCATGATCGCAAGCGGCGGATCGACCTCCTGTCGCCCTTGCTCGCGGACTGGCTCGGCGCCTCGTATCAACTTGTTGAATGCGAGGTGTCGCTCCTCAGCTACTTGCCCGCCAGGCGCATCGTCGTTCTGCTGGATCTCGTCGTCACCGTTGGCGGAACCGCGGAGCATCGGTCCGTCGTCGCGAAGCTCTACGCGGCTGACCAGGACCCAGCCGCGGTCCATGCGACGGTCCAGGCACTCCAGCAGCACGGTTTCGGCTCTGGATCTCTCTGTGTCCCACGCAGCATTGGTATCGCCGCGCGCTACCGCATGCAGCTTGCGGAGCGCGCCCCGGGCGACGTGCTGCGCCAGCTCCTTGTGGAGGGCCGAACCGGGCCGGCGGCGATCCAGCGTGCCGCCGATTGGCTGCTCAGGCTGCACACCTGCGGCCTGGGCACTGGCCGCGTCTACACCTTTGAGCGCCATCTCTACACCCTGGGGACCTGGCAGGCGCGTCTGGCCGACGCGCTGCCGGAGGCCGGGCGGCTGTTCGCCGAGGTGCTCGTCGATGTCGACCGGCGCGGGCGAAAGCTCGCCGGCTGGCAGCCGGCGCCGACGCACCGCGACTTCTCGCCGGACCATCTCGTTCTGGATGGCGAGCGAGTCAGCGGACTCGACCTGGACGAGTTCTGCCAGTATGACCCGCTGTTCGACGTGGCCCATTTCGTGGCCCACCTGCGGCTGCGCGGGATGCTCCACTTCGGCGCGCTGCACCACTTCGATCGGCACGCGGCGCATTTCGAGCAGTCGTACGCGGCACGTGCGCCAGATTGTTCGGTCGAGCGCGTCCGACTGTATCTGGCGATCGCCGAGCTCAAGCTGGCGTTCTTGTGCGCCTGCGTCAAGCGACCCTCAGGATGGCGGCAGATCGCTATGACGCTCTTGCGCTCGGCCCGGTCGGACTGCCCTGGCAGGTAAGCTCGAATCAATGAAGATTGCTCTCGCTGGCCAGGGCGCCTTCGGTACCCAGCACATGAAGGCGATCCAGAACATTCCTGGCATCGAGGTCATCTCGCTGACTGGCGGGCGACCAGCCGGGACACGGGAATTCGCCGAGACCTGGAAGATCCCCCACTGGACCACCGACCTGAGCGAGACCTTGAAGCAGCCTGGCCTCGAGGCAGTCATCATCGCCAGTCCCACGCGAGTCCATGCCCAGCAGGCAGAACAGTGCATGCGCGTTGGCAAGCACGTGCTGATCGAGGTTCCGATCGTGGCTAGCCTCGAGTACTCGGAGCGGCTTGCCGAGGTCCAGCAGCAGACCGGTGTCATCGCCATGGCCGCCCACGTGCGGCGCTTCAATCCGAGTCACCAGTGGGTCCACAAGAAGATCGAGGCAGGCGGGCTGGCGATCCAGCAAATGGATGTCCAGACGTACTTCTTTCGCCGAACCAACATGAACGCGGCCGGGCAGCCGCGCACCTGGACCGATCATCTGCTGTGGCACCACGCCTGCCATACGGTCGACCTGTTCCAGCATCAGACTCGCGAGGAGCCGAGCGTGGCCAACGCGATCCAGGGTCCGATTCACCCGGAGCTCGAGATCGCCATGGACATGAGCATCCAGCTTCGTGTGCCGTCGGGGGCAATCCTCACGCTGTCGCTGTCGTTCAACAACGACGGACCGTTCGGGTCGTTCTTCCGCTACATCTGTGATAACGGCACGTACAAAGCGCTGTACGACAACCTGGTGGACGGTCACGACCGGCCCATCGACGTGTCGCAGGTGGACGTGTCGATGAACGGCATCGAGCTGGAGGATCGCGAGTTCTTCGCCGCCATCCAGGAGCAGCGCGAGCCCCGCTCCAGCGTGGCCCAGGTCCTTCCCGCTATGCGTACCCTTGATCGGCTGGAGAAGCAGCTCACCGCCAGCGTGTGAAATCGTTCACAGCCAACGCGGGGCTTCCTGGTGGATGCCGCGCAGCGCGCTTCAGTAGATCCGCCCGCGCTGCCGGTTGATGTCGAAGCGCGCCGTCCTGGCGACGGCCATCACGGTCATTACCCCCGCTTGGACCGGGTCGCTGACCACCAGGTCGGCGGCGCTGGGCGCCGAGCCAGCCATATTCAGGCTGACCACCAGCACGCCCTTCCGGCGCACCTCCTGAACGGCACGGGTGATGTCACCACCCATCAACGCCCCTGCCAGCACCAGCGCCACCGCGCGCGGCAGGCGCGGCACGGCACGCACGGCGTTGGCCAGATTGTCCTCGCCGACGATCGGGATGGTGTCGACGCTGATCTTCTCGCCGCGGATATTGTGGCGGTCGGCCTCGGCGATCGCGCCCAACGCCACCTGACCGACCTGTGCCCCGCCGCCGATCACGATGATGCGTTTGCCGAACACTTCGAGCATGCTCGGTACACGCTCGACGCTGTGGACTACCTCGAGTGACTCCATGTCGTGGATGAGCGCGTCTTCGTCGTCCACGCCATACAGCTCCCAGAAGATCGCGCTGCGGTCGCCGCGTTCGAGGATGTCCACCGAATGGATGTAGCCGCCGTGGCGCACGATCACGCTGGTCATCTCGTACAGCACGCCTGTGCGGTCCACGCCCCGACACACAATCGCCAGCGGCGGCGTGCTGGTCGAATTCGCGGGCGCCTCTACCACGCCCGAAGCGTACAGAACTCTGTCCAGGGCCGAGTACATTCGCCGCGCAATCGAGCGGATGAACCGCGAAACTCGCGCCCAGCTTCGCGCTGCGCGCCTGGCCGAGGCATCCCGCAAGGTCCGCGACGAAAGCATGCGCGTCAACGCCGAGTTCGCGGCTATCGAGCACGATCCGGATGCGCTATCGATACCGGCGTCTGGTCCAGGGCCCGCTCACCCGTCTCTCCCCGTCGCTGATGAACGAGGTTGGCAGCGCGATCCGCGAAGTACTCGAGCTGGATGAGGGCTGATTACTCGTGGACGCGAAGAAGGCTGCCGACGGTCTTGACCACGGGCATGTGCCTGAGGGTGGCGATGGCGTCCTGGACGGCGGCTTCGCTGGCGACGTGGGTGGTGAGCACGATCTCCGCGCCGGGGACGTCGTCGCCGAGCACCACGCTCTCCTTCTGGACGACGCTGGCCAGGCTGATGCCGCGATCGCCCAGGACGGTGGCGATGGCGGCCATGACACCGGGCCGGTCCAGCGTCAGAAGACGCAAGAAGTAGCGCGATTGCAGCTGACTCATCGCCCGCAGCTCGACCGCGTGGCGCGCCGCCTGGCGTGACCCGCGTGCCGCGCTGGTGCCCAGCGCGATCAGGTCGGCGACGACCGCGCTGGCGGTCGGCTCAGAGCCCGCGCCGCGGCCATAGAACAGCGCCGAGCCGATCAGGTCCCCCTCCACCTGTACCGCGTTGAACGATCCGTCCACACTGGCCAGCATCGATCCCTGGTGCACCAGCGACGGATGGACCCGCGTCTCCACCTGGCCGTTGACCAGGCGGGCAATCGCCAGCAGCTTGATGCGATAGCCCAGCTCGGCCGCGTACAGGATGTCACGCTGCGAAACCTGGGTGATCCCCTCACGCCAGACCTGTTCGGGCATGACCGGCGCGCCGAATGCCAGCGAGGCCAGGATGGCCAGCTTGTAGGCCGCGTCCCACGCCTCGACGTCATTGGTGGGGTCGGGCTCGGCATAGCCAAGCTCCTGCGCTTCGCGAAGCGCGTCGGCGAACGAAGCACCGCTTTCAGTCATGCGCGTCAGGATGTAGTTGGTGGTGCCGTTAACGATGCCCACCACGCTGGTGATCTCGTTGGCCGCAAGATCCAGCTGAAACGGGCCAATGAGCGGGATGCCGCCGCCGACGCTGGCTTCGTAAGCGACGCTGACGCTTCTGGCGGCCGCCGCGGCCAGGATGGCTGGCCCATGTTTGGCCATGACCTCCTTGTTGGCGGTGACCACGTGTTTGCCGCGCTCGATTGCCTCGAGGATCAGCGTGCGAGCTGGCTCCTCGCCGCCGATCACTTCGACGACGATGTCCACTGCTGGATCGTCGAGGATCGCCCGCGCATCGGTGACCAGCGGCACCTCCAGGCTAACGCCGCGCGGCTTGGACGGATCGCGCACCAGCACGCTGGTGATCTGCACGGGCCGACCGATGCGCCGCTCGAGCGCATCCCTCTTGCCGAGCAGCACCCGCGCGACCCCAGTGCCTACGGTGCCCAGGCCGAGTAGCCCGACCCCGAGCGGGCGACTCATGCTCAAGTGGGCGCGTTGGCGCGTTCGCGCGTCGCCGCGTTCTCGGCTGCCACGGGCACCATGCCGGGCACCGAGTGGGCGGCCTCGGCGGCGATACTGGCGGCTCGCGGCGCGACCTTCCAGAACTGCCCGCGGTACACATCCCACAGATCGAGGACCGCCTCCGCGCGGCGGCTGGCCGTCTTCTCGAAGTGCTCGCGAACCAGCTCGAACACCGTCGCCAGCTCGTCGGCGTCCATCAGCCGCGATGCCTGAACCAGCTCGTCGTTCAGACGCGTGGGGAAATCGCCCGTCTCGTCCAGGACGTAGGCAACGCCGTTGGTCATGCCTGCGCCGAAGTTGCGGCCCGTCTCTCCGAGCACCAGGACCGTGCCGCCGGTCATGTACTCGCAACCATGGTCGCCAACGCCTTCGACCACCGCCGTAGCGCCTGAATTGCGCACGCAGAAGCGCTCGCCAGCGCGGCCGGCAGCGAAGACCCGCCCGCCGGTGGCGCCATACAGGACGGTGTTGCCGACGATGGTGTTCTTGTGCGGTGCGAAGCGAGCCATGTCGGCCGGCATGAGCACGATCTCGCCGCCGCCCATGCCCTTGCCCAGGTAGTCGTTGGCCTCGCCCTCGAGCACGAGGCTCATCCCATCGGTCGTGAAGGCGCCGAACGATTGGCCCGCGCTGCCCACGAAACGCGCCTGGAAGAATGGCAGCGAGCGGACACCGGTCGGCTTTTCATCCCTTGGCTTCAGGCGTCCCGCGCCGATCTCGCCGGCAACCCGCGCGCCAACCGATCGGTCGCGATTGCGAATCAGGCACGCCGCTTTGAAGCGTGAGCCCTCGGCGAGCACCGTCTGCGCGTCGCGCAGCAGCCGCTCGTCCAGCGGCTCGCCGTCTTCGGGTCGATCGTTGCGCGCCTGGATGCATCGGCGCGGCTCGGTCCCACTCGGATCTGGATCGTCGAGCACCGCCGTCAGATCGACGCCGTTGAAGCAGTGTGTCTGACGCAGCAGGTCTACCCGCCCGATCGCCTCGTCGATCGAGCGCAGCCCGAGGCTGGCAAGCAGCTCGCGGATCTCCTCCGCCAGGTGCACGAAGAAGGCGATGACCTGCTCAGGCGTGCCCTTGAACTTGGCGCGCAGCTCAGGTCGCTGCGTGGCGATGCCGGTCGGGCAGGTGTTCAGGTGGCACTGGCGGGCCATATCGCACCCGATGGCAACCAGGCTGGCGGTACCGAAGCCGTATTCTTCGGCGCCGAGCAGCGCGGCGATCACCACGTCGCGCGCGCGGCGCAGGCCGCCGTCGGTGCGCAGCCGAATACGCCCGCGCAGACCGTTGCGCACCAGCACCTGCTGCGTCTCGGCCACACCCAGCTCCCACGGGCTACCGGCGTGCTTGATGCTCGTCAGAGGGCTGGCGCCGGTACCACCGTCGAAGCCGGAAACGAGCACGTAATCGGCGTAGGCCTTGGCCACACCTGCAGCTACGGTGCCGACGCCGGCCTCGGAGACCAGCTTGACCCCGACCCGACCGCGCGGGTTGACGCGCTTGAGGTCGTAGATCAGCTGGGCCAGGTCTTCGATGGAGTAGATGTCGTGGTGCGGTGGCGGCGAGATCAGGCTGGTGCCAGGCACGGCATGGCGCAGGCGGGCGATCAGGTCGGTCACCTTGTGGGCCGGCAGCTGACCGCCTTCGCCAGGCTTGCTGCCCTGAGCCATCTTGATCTCCATCTCTTCGGCGTGAGCCAGGTAGCGTGCGTTGACGCCGAAGCGAGCTGAGGCGACCTGTTTGATCTTGTTGTCGTGGCGATCGCCGTCGTCGTGCGGTGCGTAGAACGACGGGTCCTCGCCACCTTCGCCGGAATTGGACCGTGCGCCCAGGCGATTCATGCCCACGGCCAACGTTTCGTGTGCCTCGGGACTGAGCGCTCCGAGCGACATGGCCGTACACACGAAGCGTGTCACGATGTCGGTCCAGGGCTCGACCTCGTCGAGCGGCACGACGGGCCCGGCAGGCAGGATCTCGAGCAGATCGCGCAGGGCGGCCGGTTGTTCCGCTGGCTGCGTCAAGCGGTGGTACTCGTCCCAGGCGTCGGACTGCCCGTTGGCGAGACCCCTGTGCATGGCGCGGATCACCGCCGGCTCCCAGGCGTGGTGCTCGCCCTCACGGCGGAAGCGCACCAATCCATAGTCAGGCAGCTTCGCCAGGTCTGACGCGAACGCCGCGGCGTGCCGCTCCAGCACGGGCCGCACGAGCTCTTCGAAGTCGAGCCCGCCGATGCGGTTCGGGGTTCCTGCGAAGCAGCGTCTCACGACCGCGTCGTGCAACCCCAGGCACTCGAAGATCTGCCCGCCGCGATAGCTGGATACGGTTGAGATGCCCATCTTGGACATGATCTTCAGCAAGCCCTTCTGGGTCGCCTTCAGATAGTTGTGCTCGGCGGTGTGCGGGTCTGGATATTCCTTGTGCGGCTCGTCTTCGCCCAGCGACCGCGCGGTTTGCAGGGCCAGCCATGGACACACCACACCCGCGCCGTAGCCGATGAGCACGGCGATGTGGTGCACGTCCCAGGCGTCGCCCGCCTCGACCACCAGGTCGGTCAGCGTGCGCAGGCCTCTGTCGAGCAGCCGGCGGTGCACGGCGGCCAACGCGAGCAGCATCGGAATCGGAGCGCGGTCGGGGCCGACGTTTCGGTCTGAGATGACGACGAGCTCGGCGCCACACACCACTGCCGCCTCGGCGCGCTCACACAGCTCTTCCAGCACGGCTTCGAGCTGACCTGGGCCCGCCTCGACGTCGAGTGTGGCATCGAGCTCCGCCACCTCGAATGCGCTCTGCGCCCGAATCGCCGCGAGCGTCGCCTCGTCGATGACGGGCGAAGGCAGCTCGATCGAGCCCTGGTGCGGGCCGTCGATGCACAGCAGATCGGGCTGCGGCCCGAGCCACGTGCGCAAGCTCATCACCAGCGACTCACGCAAGGGATCGATGGGCGGATTGGTGACCTGAGCGAAGCGTTGGCGGAAGAAGGCGTAGAGCGGCCGCGGCGCACGCGCAAACGGCGCAACTGGCGTGTCGTCGCCCATCGACCAGACCGCGTCCTGGCCTTCGGCGCCCATCGGCCGCAGCACGATCTTGAGGTCTTCGTTGGAGTAGCCGTGCGCGCGCTGTAGGGCCGAAAGCGGCGGGTCGTCTGCGGTGAGTCGCGAGTCGTGAGTCGCGCCGGCAGCCGGTTTCAACTCATGACTCATGACCCATGACTTCCAGGGCTTGCTACCAACCAGCTCTTGCTTGATCTCGTGGTCGTGCAAGATCCTGTGCTGCTCGAGGTCGAGCGCAAGCATCTGGCCGGGCCCCAGGCGGCCCTTTTCGACGATACGGTAGTCGTCCAGCTCGATCGCTCCGACCTCCGAGCCGGCCACCACCAGACCTTCGGCGGTCACCTTGTAGCGGCACGGTCGCAGCCCGTTACGGTCGAGCGCGGCGCCGACGTAGCGACCATCGGAGAATGCCAGCGCGGCCGGACCATCCCACGGCTCGACGATCGGCGCGTGATAGCGATAGAACGCCTGGACGTCGGCCGACAGGCCAGGATTGCCCTCCCAGGCGGTGGGCATCAAGACGCTGAGCGCGTGCAGCACGTTGCGCCCGTTGCGCTCGAGCAAATGCAGCGCTTCGTCGAGGCTCGTGGAGTCCGAGCCCTCCTCCCAGATCACCGGGTGCATCGCCGCTGGCAATCTGGCTTCGCGCGCTTGCATCCAGGCGCGGTTGCCGAGCAACGTGTTGATCTCGCCGTTGTGGGCCAGCAGGCGGAACGGCTGGGC
>Ga0066710_100007805_pt1 | contig 10288 bp, 3 predicted proteins | sample GraSoiAngelo_159_FD_79666 | JGI IMG/M metagenome (GOLD analysis project Ga0066710, IMG submission 79666) | Grasslands soil microbial communities from the Angelo Coastal Reserve, California, USA - 14_1009_16_40cm | ecosystem: Environmental > Terrestrial > Soil > Grasslands | place: USA...
CCTGTCTGGCAAAGGTGCCATCCCCCAGGCCACGCAGGATCGAGAGAGAGCCCGGCTGCACGACCCCGGCGCTGGTCTCGCCGCCGTTATTCAGCACGATCAGATCGATCTTGCCGTCCCGATCGGCATCGGCGGGCACGACGTTGATCGTCCCGTAGCCCGCGTCGTAGCGAGCCTGCGGGGCGAACGTGCCGTCACCGTTGCCGAGCAGGATCGACACCTCCCCCCGATTGCCCGTGACGTAGTAATAATTGTTGTCGGCGACCGCCAGATCGGCGTGATGGTCGCCGTTGAAATCGGCCCCCGCCACCTGCGCCGGCCCCGAGCCGGCGGCGAAACGCTGCTCCGGCTGCAGAGTCCCGTCACCGCGGCCCTTCAGGATCACGACCTCGCCCGCGGACCAGTCCGTGGCCGCCACGTCATTCCGCCCGTCGCCGTCCAGGTCGGACACCAGCGGCGACCCGAGCGACTGGCTGGTCCCCGCCACACGGTGCGGACGCGGCCCGAAGGTGCCGTCGCCATTCCCGCGGTAGGTGTAGAGCGTGCCCGCGGCGGCGCTCACCACCACGAGATCACGCTTGCCGTCCGCATCCAGATCGGGCGCGCCGAGCGACGTGAAGTAGCCGCCCGATCCAAAAGGGAGCAGATCGGTCGAGAAGGTGCCGTCCCCGCGGCCGAGCAGAACGTGGATCCCGGTGTAACGGTACGTGGCCACCGCCAGATCAGCCGTGCCATTGCCGTCGACATCCACCGACACCAGCGCCTGCGGACAGATCTCGACCGTGTAGGCGATCGGGTCGCTGAAGACACCGGCCCCGCGGCGCAGGAAGACCGACACGGTCGCCCGGTCGCCCAGCCCCGGGCCGAATCCCTGGCAGACACTGCCGACGGCGAGATCCACGGCGCCGTCGCCGTCGAAGTCCGCCGCCAGGATCGGCCCGGCCGGCGCGCTGAGGGAGCCGACCGGCCTGAAGCTGCCGCCCTCGCCGGAGAAGAAGGTGACGGTGCTCGAGACGAACTCCGCAACCGCCAGCTCCGGGCGACCGTCGCCATCGATGTCCACTGCCGCCACGGCAACAGGGTCGTCCCCGGCGGGGAAGGTGGTCACTGGCCCGAAGGTGCCGTCCCCGTTCCCGGCGGCCACCACCAGCGCATGGCCCGCCGAGTCGGTCGCCGCGAGGTCGATACGACCGTCCCCATCGAAATCGCCCGCCGCCAGACCGGTGATCGAGCCGCCCACCAGGATGTTGTAGACGATCGAGAACCCTCCGCTCCCGTTCCCGAGGAGCACCTTCACGTACCCCCCGCCGCTACCGCCACCCGTCGTGACCGCGAGGTCGGCCCGGCCGTCGCCGTTGAAGTCGGAGGCGATCAGCGTCCTGGGCGCTCCGCCCACCGGCACGGCCAGCGGGTCCGCCAGCGTCCCATCCCCCCGGCCGAGCAGGACCAGGAGCGTGCCCTCCACCCCGCCCGCGACGACGGCATCGGGCGCTCCATCCCCGTTGAAGTCGCCGACGACCATGTCCCCCGGATCGACGCCGACGTCATACGCGGGGTTCGGAAAGAGCGGTCGCGCCAGTAACGGCGCCGCGGCGGCGAACAGGAGCGCCGCCATCACAACGAAAGGTCGGATGAGGGTCGATCTTCGTCGGGTGCCCATCGGTGCGTACCTCCTGGCCGCCACACGAACGGGGCGGCAGCAAGGATGACAGGGACGATCAGGCGACCGGATTCTCTGGATGGCTCGGGCTGAAATATACCGCGTCGGCCGGGACAGTCAACTGGAAGCGCGGCGGAGCGAACCTGTTGACCAGCGGGCGCCTGGAGCCCAAGTTGATCCGGAGGCTCAGGGATATCGCTCACCGACGAACCCGCAACCGTCGTAAAATCAGCGAGCGCCAGGGTGGCGGAACCGGTAGACGAAAGGAACTTAAAATCCCTCGGGCCTCTGGCCTGTGTGGGTTCGGCTCCCAGCCCCGGCACCAATTGCCTTCAGTAATTTGCGATGAAGGGACAGGAATCGGAAGAGCGTGGTCTCAGAAGCGGGTTCTCAAGATAGAAGAGCGTTGCGAAATGGAGACTCGGTGCTCCATGTGCCTATTCCTGTGTGCCACCTCTCGGATGACTCCGTGTCCCCCTAGGAATCCTTACCTGGCCGTCTGGCGAGCTTTCTGATCTGAGAGCAATCGCCACTCCTTGGAGTCAGGCGAGAGGGACCAGACCTCTCCGCTGTCGAGCTGGAGGACCAGACTGCCGCTTGTGTCGACAATCGTCCACGTGATCTTTTCCGAGAACTTCCTCAGCGAGATGAACTTCCCATCTTTCCAAATCTGAATCTGATCCGGCGGGGCCAGGCCGACCCAACGACCTTTCCCAAGACGGTAGATCCTATCGAGAGGTTGCTTGCTGACGTCGGATTTCACCCAGGTCTTGCCCCCATCGACCGTGTGGAAGAGGAAGTCTCCCAGATGGTGCGTCCATCCCTTGATCGACCCGTCGGTGCCCCCGATGAACTCTAGGATGTGCGCATCTTCGACGTATGGGACGCGGCCCCAGGTCTCTTTGTTGACGGGCAGAATCGTTTCGAGTGCCGCGGTGGGCGATCCTGTCGGCTCGAGATTGAACCGGCCTCTCCGAACTGCACCGAGCCACGAGAGAAGGGTGAGGGTGTTGTCTTCGCCAAGGAACAGGGCCTGGACACCACCGTCCTTCCATTCGTCCACGACGCGCCAGGTACCGCCACCATCCGTGGAGGCGGCGACATGCCCGTGGTCGGCGGAGCCCGCGAATTGACCGGAGAAGTAGGTTCTCGCGACCTCGATCCGCTGCGTCGTCTCCGATTGCATTCCGCCGTAAACCAGCCAGAGGTTGCCCCTCCGGAAGAGGCCGACGACGTCGAGACCATCGAGGCCCGGAACAGGGTGAAATTGTCTGTCCGCCGGATTCCAGCGCGTCACGAAGCCGTGTCGATTCCATAGGAGGATGTCACCCGACGCCTGCACAGCCAGACCATCCACCTCTTGGGGGAGTTCGGCTTGCCTTTCCCACGTGACCCCGACGTTGGAGGACCGGTACAAGAAGTAGCGCGAGATCCCCCAGAAGGCTCCATCGAGTCCTCGATCACGCTCCGAAATAGGCCAGGTGGTGGCGATGCCGCCGCGCAGCATGCGAGACGACTTGAATCCCTCACTGTCCATGATCGACACCTTCAGATTGCTGTCGACGAATACGACTTTCCCTGCACCGACGGTCATGTCCAGGGGGAAAGCTTCGAGATGGAATCCGGTTGAACGCGGGGCCTGGAGATTCGGAGCGAATCTGACGATTTCACGATCGGAGGCGACTGCCACCAGACCCTCGGGTGACAGCTCGTAGGACACCAGCGCACGCTCGCCCGCGTGAAGCTGACGCCACGGTTCCTTGTGATTGAACCCGCGATAGAAGACCCCGCCGCACTGCTCGACGATCACCTTATCGGCGGAAATCCGTGCGCGTTCTATTCGGTCGTACTCGCATTTCACGTCACCTGTCTCGGTCGGTGTCTTGATCGAGCGCCACGAGTGCCCCCCATCCCGCGTGATCTTCAGGGAGCCGTGAAGAGACCCGACAACACCGAGCGATCGAGACACAAATTGGACGCTGTGCGACCGGGAGATCTGGTCGAACGGGGCTTTCAGGGCCGACCAGGAGGCCCCGAAATCTTCCGAGAACAAGAGCGAGCCGTCTGAACCGACAAGCCAGGCTAACCCATCGGTTGTGGTGCGCGCGTCGTAGACCCATAGGCTTGCTGGGAGGCGTACGCTGGACCAGCCTGCTCCACCATCAACAGTCCGGTAGACGACGTCCTGGGAATCGCCCATGTATCCCGCGATAATCGCGTGCTGGGCGTCGAAGAATCGGACGTGGTTGATGCTGTCATACGAAGCTGAATAATTGCCCGGCCAATACTGCCGGAACGGCACAGTAATCTCGTTCCAGGTCGTGTTCCAGTCCGCGCTCCGGTAGACATGGCCGGTCGCGGTTCCGAACCAGATCTCCCCTTTGGAATTGACTTCGATCGTGTCAAGTCTCCCGTTCACCACGAGCTCTGGGCGAAGGTCCGGCTCGGCTGCAGGCGTGGATGAGAAGGTCAGGCCGAGTCCGGCAATCAACACTAGCAAGGACTGTAAGGAACCCCTCGCTCCAGGCATCCTCGACAGGCCGGCTGCCGGGGTGGTAACCCTGGTTCTCAAGGAATTCGGATTCAAGGGGCCTACCGTCCGCACCGGAGTCGACGATTACGTTGCCACGTGCTCCGGATCATACGTGCATTCCGCGTCTACACAACTGGAGGACCGCAGGTCCCGCAGCGCAACCTCAGCACGCGCATGGGAGAAGAGCCGTCGACCCTGAGTCTGATGAGCAATCCGCAAGTGAAGGAGCGAGAACGCTGACGCGTGACGGACTCAGCTCACTGTTTGCCTGGAGCACGGAGCTAACCTGAGTGTATGCTAAGCGTTCCATCATAGGGATAACCATGTTGCTCTCGATCACGACCGCTCACCGGCCGGCGACGGACCTGGGGTATCTGCTCATGAAGAACCCTGCCCGCTGCCAGTCCTTCGATCTAGCTTTCGGCCGGGCTCACGTCTTCTATCCAGTTGCGGAAGAGGGTCGTTGTACGGCAGCGCTCCTCCTCGACCTCGACCCCGTGGGCCTGGTGCGCGGATGGAAGGGCCCGACGGGGGACTCAGGGACGCTCGGACAGTACGTCAATGACCGACCGTACGTTTCTTCATCCTTCTTAAGTGTGGCGCTGGCCCGGGTCTACGGCTCCGCGCTGAAGGGGCAGAGTAAAGAACGACAAGACCTTGCCGAGGCAGCCATCCCCCTGGAAGCGGCCCTCTCCGCCGTCCCGTGCCGTGGTGGTGACCGCCTGTTGATGCGGCTCTTCGAGCCGTTGGGTTACACGGTGAGAGCCGAGCGGCTGCCACTCGATAAGCGTTTCCCGGCATGGGGCGAGAGCCCCTTCTTTGCCGTCACGCTTTCGGCGACCTGTCGGCTCCGCGACCTCCTGACCCACCTGTACGTCCTGCTTCCAGTGCTGGACGACGAGAAGCACTACTGGGTCGGCGAGGATGAGCTCGAAAAGCTCCTGGCGCGTGGGGAAGGATGGCTTTCCGCTCATCCGGAGCGAGATCTGATCGTCAGCCGGTACCTGAAGCGCCAGCGGCGCCTGGTCCGCGAGGCTCTCGAACGCCTCGTCGCGGACGAAGACCCCGATCCCGAGGCGACCGAGGAGGTCCAAACCCGGCAGGAGGAGGCGCTTGAGGAGAAGATCAGCCTCAACGAGCAGCGGATAGGCGCTGTCGTCGCGGCCCTCAAGCAGGCGGGTGCGCGCCGCGTTATCGATCTAGGGTGCGGTGAAGGACGGCTGCTCCAGGCGCTGATTCGGGACCGGGAATTCGATCGGGTTGTCGGCACGGACGTCTCGTGGCGCGCCCTGGAGATGGCGCGCCGACGCCTTGACCCCGAACGCCTCCCGCAAAAGGTCAAGGACCGGCTCGATCTCTTCCAAGGAGCCCTCACGTATCGGGATAGTCGGTTCGCCGGCTTCGACGCGGCGTGTGCGATCGAGGTCATCGAGCATCTCGATCCGGGTCGTCTGCCAGCCTTCGAGCGCTGCGTCTTCGAGTTCGCCCGGCCGTCCACCATCGTGATGACGACACCCAATACGGAATTCAATGTCCGCTTCACCGGGCTGGCGGCTGGTCGCTTCCGGCACCGCGACCACCGCTTCGAATGGACGCGGGACGAGTTTCAGGCCTGGGCGAGTGCGGCCGGCCGGCATTTCGGATACTCGGCCCGATTCCTGCCTGTCGGCCCGGTAGATCCGGAAGTCGGGCCGCCGACTCAGATGGTGGTCTTCTCGCGATGAAGATCGAGATCCCGACTCCCTCCCTTGTGGTGCTGATCGGACCATCGGGCAGCGGAAAATCGACCTTTGCACGCGGGCATTTTCGGGTGACGGAGGTCCTGTCCTCGGACACGTGCCGTGGACTGGTCGCCGACGACGAGAACGATCAGTCTGCCACCGCCGAGGCGTTCGACATCCTGCGATACATTGCCGGCAAGCGGTTGGCAGCCGCCCGCTTGACGGTCATCGACGCGACCAATGTCAAGCCGGAGGACCGAAAGGGGCTGGTTGAGCTTGCGCGCCAGTTCCATGTGCTGCCAGTCGCGATCGTCTTCGACCTGCCCGCGGCGCTTTGCCACGAGCGGAATCGCTCGCGTCCGGACAGGCGCTTCGGCCCGCACGTCATCCGCCAGCAGGCTCAGAATCTGCGACGCTCGCTGCGTGGGCTGAGTCGGGAGGGTTTCCGGCATGTCACGGTCCTGAAGACACTTGAAGAGGTCGATGCAGTCACGGTCGAGCGCCGACCTCTCTGGCCCGACAGACGCGGAGAAACAGGACCGTTCGACATCATCGGAGATGTCCACGGATGCTTCGACGAGCTGGTGGACCTTCTCCGACACCTGGGGTATCAGGTCGAGGACCAGCGCGCGGAACCTCGTGCGAAGCATCCTGAAGCACGCAAGGTTGTCTTTCTGGGCGACCTCGTGGACCGTGGTCCCGACACGCCGGCGGTCCTGAGACTCGTGATGTCCATGGTGGAGGCAGGAGGCGCATTGTGCGTTCCCGGGAACCACGACGCTAAGCTGCTCCGCAAACTCCGGGGGAGAGATGTCCGGATCACTCACGGTCTCGCCGAGACTTTGCAGCAATTCGAGCACGAGCCGGAGGAGTTCCGCCAGAAGGTCGCCGCCTTTCTGGATGGGCTCGTCAGTCATTACGTCCTCGACGGTGGCCGGCTCGTGGTCGCCCACGCCGGACTGAAGGCGGAGCTGCAAGGGCGGGCCTCGGCGCGTGTTCGCGACTTCGCGCTCTACGGCGAGACGACCGGTGAGACCGACGAATTCGGCCTTCCGGCGCGCTACAACTGGGCCGGCGACTACCGTGGCGAAGCGACGGTTGTATACGGGCACACCCCGGTCCCGGATCCCGTGTGGGTCAACCGGACGATCTGCATCGACACCGGCTGTGTTTTCGGTGGCCGCCTGACAGCGTTGCGCTATCCGGAAAAGGAGCTCGTCCAGGTCCCGGCGCGGAAGATGTACTACCAGCCGGCGCGGCCCCTGGCTCCTACTGATTCGGCGGTTTCACGGGATGCCACGGCGCTGCCGGTCGCCGAGCGCCCCTACAACGACCTCCTGGACATCAAGGACGTGACCGGCAAGCGAATCGTGACGACGCGTGTCCACCACAGCGTGACGGTTCGCGAAGAGAACGCGGTGGCGGCGCTCGAGGTGATGAGCCGATTCGCGGCGGACCCTCACTGGCTCATCTACCTGCCTCCGACCATGGCTCCACCGGACACCTGCCAGCACGGCGACTATCTCGAGCACCCGCGCGAGACGTTCGCCTACTTCAAGCACCAGGGGGTTCCCCGCGTCATGTGCCAGGAGAAGCACATGGGGTCGCGTGCGGTCATCGTCTTGTGTCGAGACGGCCAGGTGGCCCGGCGTCGCTTCGGGGTTCCCGTGGGTGGCGGCGCCATATACACGCGGACAGGGCGGCCGTTCTTCTCGGTGCCTGGCCACGAATCCGAGGTCCTCGGCCGGCTGCGGGAGGCCATGGAGCGCTCGGGTCTCTGGGGCCGACTCGAGACGGACTGGATCTGCCTCGACGCGGAGATCATGCCGTGGTCCGCCAAGGCCCAGGAGCTCCTGCGTCTCCAGTATGCCCCCACGGGTGCGTCGGCACGCGCTTCTGTCGGCGCCGCCATCGACGCCCTTCGCCAGTCTTCCGCGAGGAACGACGGCAGCCAGGAGATCCTCGCCCGCTTCCAGACCCGCCTGGAGAATGTCGAGCGTTACGTCGAGGCCTACGGTCGCTACTGCTGGCCAGTCGAGCGGGTGGCCGACCTGAAGATCGCTCCATTCCATTTGCTCGCCACGGAGGGTCGCACGCACACGGATCGCGAGCATCTCTGGCACATCGATGTGTTGGCGGAACTGTGCCGTGGCGACACGGAGCTGCTTCGGCCGACGCCATACCGGGGCATCGATCTCACCGATCAAAACAGCGAGGAGCAAGGCGTCGCGTGGTGGGAGGAGATCACGACCAACGGCGCCGAGGGGATGGTGGTCAAACCTCTCCAATGGATCACGCGCGGCCGCCGCGGTCTCGTCCAGCCCGCAGTCAAGTGCCGCGGCCGCGAGTATCTGCGCATCATCTACGGCCCGGAATACACAGCCCACGAGAACCTGCAGCGCCTGCGCAATCGCGGACTATCACACAAGCGCTCTCTCGCCCTCCGTGAGTTCGCCCTGGGTCTGGAGGCCTTGCATCGCTTCACCGACGGGGAGCCCCTCTACCGCGTCCACGAATGCGTCTTCGGCGTACTCGCACTGGAGAGCGAGCCGGTGGATCCGCGCCTATAGTGAGTTTTTGCAGGGCAGGGGGAACGCAGCTTTGCGTCGTTCAGGCATAGAATTCCGCCCGTGACGCTATCCTTGGGCAAGGGCCTCGGACGCGCGGCGTACTTCACGGTGGGCGTCACGCTGTTCGCCGTGAAGATCGCCCTCGACATTGCTGTAGCGCGGGCGTTTGCCAGGCCATATTCACTCCTCTACTACATCAGCCCGTCGGACGCCCCATTGTTCCGCCCGGCGGAGAGCCCTGCCTACTGGCTCGCGATGTGGGCGGTAGCTCTGCCATTCATCGCCGTCGGCTTCGTCTTGACCATCCGCAGACTTCGAGACGCGGGGCTGTCTCCCTGGCTCGCCCTTTTCTTCTTCGCTCCATTCGCCAACATTCTGTTCTTCGGTTTCTGCGCGCTGGTGCCCGGAAAAGACACCGAGGTTCAGCCAGGTGACCGTCGTGGCGGTCCCCCGGTTCGCATGACTTACGCACGTGCCGCTGCGGCAGCGGGGGCCGTCGGGGCTGGGGTCGGTCTCGCAGCGTTCGCGCTGGTGGTCTTTCCGTTGAGGTCGTATGGTGCGGCGCTCTTCATTGGGGCACCGTCCATCGGCGGCTTCGTGTCGGGGCTCCTATTCGCTCGCTGGCACCGACCACTCATGGTTGGTGCTGTTCTTTCCGCGATGCTCTCACTCTTGATCGCCGGCGCGGTCGTCATCGGCTTCGCGCTCGAGGGGCTGATTTGCCTCGCCATGGCGCTGCCGCTCGTCGTGTTCGGATCCATCATGGGAGCTGCCATTGGATGCCTGCTTGAACGAAGCAAGCGTGATACGGGAATGGCTCCGACGGCCAGCGCTCTCATGCTCCTGCCTCTGACCCTCGCCATGGAGAACGTCAACCCGCTTCCGGCGTCGGAATTCTTACCGGTCGAGTCTTCCATTGTCGTCAACGCCCCTGCGGAGACGGTCTGGCACCATGTGATCACATTCCCGCCGCTGGGCCCACCCTCGGAGTGGATCTATCGCGCCGGAGTTGCTTCCCCGATGGGAGCCGTCATCGACGGTGAGGGTGTGGGTGCGGTCCGTCGCTGCATCTTCACAACAGGGGCTTTCGTCGAACCGATCGAGACCTGGGATCCACCTCGCGAGCTCGGGTTCGCCGTCGTCTCATCGCCCGACCCGATGCGCGAGTGGACTCTCTGGGATGGTCCGAGACCGCCTCACCTCAACGGCTACCTCGAGTCGACACGCGGTCAGTTTCTTCTGGAGGCGCTCCCCGATGGGCGGACCCGTCTCGTCGGACGGACCTGGTACCGGACGAACATGGCCCCGGAAGTCTACTGGCGTCTCTGGGCGGACTCCATCATCCACGCCATTCACATGCGGGTGTTGCGCCACGTCGCCGCGCTCTCGGAAGGAGCCGCCCACGGGGCCCCCCGCCCGCGCACTTGCCAAACTCAGGGTAACGCTGCATCCACCAGCGTCGAAGCGCCAGCGGAAGTTCGGCGGCTGGACGAACGCCTCCACAATCAGCTCCCAGCGACTCCAGATCGCGGCTGTTCTCTGCAGCCTGGAGACCGATCGCAGGGGGAATCAGGTGTTCATGTGGGTGTCCATCGAGCTGGGGGTGACGTGAAGTTCTTGGCCGTGGGAAGCTGGCTGCTGTTCGGGATTTTGGCAGCGGCGCAGGCGGAATCTCTTCCCGCCCGGGCTGAGGCGCCGTCGAAGGCGGCCGCTCTCCATGCGTTCGACCCGGATCGCATGGACAGGAGCGTTGATCCCTGCAAAGACTTCTACCAGTATGCCTGCGGCACTTGGATCCGGAGCA
>Ga0066710_100007807_pt1 | contig 10287 bp, 7 predicted proteins | sample GraSoiAngelo_159_FD_79666 | JGI IMG/M metagenome (GOLD analysis project Ga0066710, IMG submission 79666) | Grasslands soil microbial communities from the Angelo Coastal Reserve, California, USA - 14_1009_16_40cm | ecosystem: Environmental > Terrestrial > Soil > Grasslands | place: USA...
CGGTGCGAATGGACGGACAACCGCGGCAGTTTCGCTGGGCGCGCGAGTTGGAGCCGTCAAACAGCCGACGCAAATTTCCAGGCGCGGAGTACTCTCGCGCTCAAAGAATTCCTCGACGCGTTCGCTCTCGGCGGCGCGTTGAAAGAAGCGGTGTTTTTCGCGCCACCAACGATCGAAATTTCCGGGACGGCCGATTTCGGAAGTGAGCATCCACAGATCAAAGTGATCGGACACGCGGCGGTTGGCGGATTCGCCTACAGAGGCGTACCCTTTTCAGATTCAAGCGCCGAATTTTCCTGGGACGGGGAGCGCACCCTGGTCCGCGACATTCGCCTGCGGCATCAAAGCGGCGAGTTGCGCGCCGAGATGTTGGATGCGCCGAACGATTACCGTTTGAACATCGAGAGCACGATCACCCCAGCGGTGCTGCGCCCGTGGGTCGACGGCGACATGCGCCAGTTCCTGAGCGAATGGCAATGGCAACGGCCGCCCACCGTCCATCTCGCTATTCGGGGGCAAGATCGACAACCGAGCAAATGGAGCGGAGAGGGAACGATCGCGCTCGACCACGCACGGTTTCGCGGCGTGGCCATGGATTCGGGTAGCTGCAGCGTGCGGTTCGCCGATGGCGCCGTCACCTACGACAATCTGCGGGTGACGCGCGACGACGGCATCGGCACCGGCGCGTTCACTTACGACTTTAGGAACCACGAAGTCAGGATCGCGAACATCAAGACATCGCTGCGCCCGACCGAAGCGCTGGTTTGGGTCGATCCAAAATTGCCGAAGACGGTCGCGCCCTACAAGTTTCGCCAGGCGCCGAATGTGACGACAAACGGTGTTTATCAGTTCGGCGGCGGCAAAAAAACGCGGCTCGAAATTACGGTCGATGCGCCCGGCGGACTCGACTACGTCTTTTTGGGCAAAGCTCTGCCCTTTGATCGCACCTCCGCGCGGCTCCTGTTCACAAACGATCGGTTGCAGATTGTGGATCTTAAGGCTGGCCTGTTCTCAGGCGCCGTCCGCGGGACAGCAGACATCTCTCTGGCAGAAAACGATCGGCGCTACCGGGCCAGGATCACCGTCGCGGGCGCGAATTTCCCGCGGCTAACCGATCTCTACTACGGCTACAAGACCGCCCAGGGTGCGCTCAGCGGGAGCTACGATTTCACCGGGCTCGGCAGCGACCCGCGTTTCATGCAAGGCCACGGCAAAATCGAAGTCACCGATGGCAACGTGTTCGCCATCCCAGTATTCGGGCCGCTCTCGGAGATTCTCAATCACATCGTGCCCGGCGCAGGCTACAGCATTGCGCGCTCGGGCACCGCCACGTTCACGATCAAAGATGGCGTCATTCACACCGACGATTTCGATGCTTCGGGCAGACTGTTCAGGTTGCTCGGGTATGGCGATATCTATTTCCTCGACGACAAACTCGATCTCGATGTGCGCATCGGCGGCAAAGGCCCGAGCGTTTTGCTCACACCGGTTTACAAACTCTTCGAATACGTCGGCGAGGGAAGCCTGAAAAAGCCGGATTGGCATCCAAAGCGGTTCTAGCCTTTTGTCATTCCGAGCGCAGTCGCTCGACATGACAAAAAACGTGCTGTTGGGCGCCCACATGTCGATCCAAGGCGGTGTGCACACTGCGATCGAGCGCGCCTGCTCGCTCGAGTGCCGCGCCATGCAGATGTTCGTCAAGAACAACATGCAATGGTTCGCGCGGCCTCTCGCTCGCGAGGAGATTCGCGCTTTTCTCGATCATCGGCAGCGCGGCGAGTTATTGTCGATCTTTGCCCACGCCAATTACCTCATCAATCTCGCCGCTACGCAGTCGCAGTTTCACGCCAACTCGTTGCGTGCACTCGCGGAGGAGCTGACCCGCGCCAATCAACTTGAGCTGCCATTTCTGGTTGTTCATCCCGGCGCACACCTCGGCGCAGGCGAACAAGCAGGCCTCAACAAGATCGTGGCGTCGCTCGACGCCGTGTTCCGCGTGGTGCGGAAGGTGAAAACGAAAATCGCTCTGGAAACGACCGCCGGCCAGGGCTCGTGTCTCGGACACGCCTTCGAACAAATCGCTTACATCATCGCCAACGCGCGCGAGCCGGAGCGGCTTTGTGTTTGCCTCGACACCGCGCACGTTTTCGCCGCCGGTTACGACATCACCAGCGAAGCGGCAGTGCGCAAAATGTTTGGTAATTTCGACCGCGTGATCGGGCTGGACCGACTTGCCGCCATTCATCTGAACGATTCCAAGACGCCGCGCGGCTCGCGCGTCGATCGGCATGAGCACATCGGCAAAGGCAAAATCGGTCTCACCGCATTTCACCACATTATGCGCAGCCGCCGCTTCAGGAAAATTCCCAAGGTGCTGGAGACACCCAAAGGCAAGGACATGCGTGAAGACGTGATGAACCTGAAAACGCTGCGCGGACTGCTGTAGACCCTTTGCTCTGCGAAGCGCGGCACTGACGTGTTAAATAGCCGCGCGCCGCGTCGCGCAGAGCGCCACATCTACAGCTAATCGATCAGCCGGATGGCAAGCGGATAGCGGTAAAGTTTGCCTTCGCTCGCCTGGATCGATGCGACAATCACCAGGATAACATTCAAGATGTGCAGGATGGCGAGAAGGAAAAAGCCGATGAGCACGAGGCAAAGCAGGCCGGCGATCAGGTTGTAGATCAACATCGACAACTGAAAGTTCATCGACTCTTTGCCGTGGCCATCGATCTCAGGCGAATCATGCCGTTTGGCGAGCCAGATAATGAGCGGCCCGACGATATGCCCCGCCAGTGGGACAAGGAAACCGATCAGTGCGGTGGCGTGCGCGAGCACACACCAGGTGCGGACGCTGGACGAGGTGGAAGCGAGCGGCGGCGGCGATGTTTGTTGGTCCATGATGGTTCTCCTTTCGGTATAAAGTAACGCAAGCGTCTCGCTTGCCGTCTCAAAACGCAAGCCGGAGCCTTGCGCTACTCTTTCACGCGCTCAATTTGCGCGCCGAGCTCGCGCAATTTTTCGTCCAGGTTTTCGTAGCCCCGGTCGATGTGATAGACGCGGCTGACTTCGGTAACCCCGTCGGCTTTTAATCCAGCGAGCACGAGCGCCGCCGAAGCGCGCAGATCGCTTGCCATGACCGGCGCGCCGAGAAGACGGTCGACTCCGTCGATCACCGCAGTTGCACCGTCCAACTGCATCCGCGCGCCCATGCGTTTCAGCTCGGCGACATGCATGTAGCGCTGCGGAAAAATATTTTCCGTGATCATGCTCGTGCCTTCAGTCGTGGCAAGGAGCGCGCACATTTGCGCCTGCATGTCGGTAGGGAAACCAGGATACGGCGCCGTGCCGAGCTCGACTGGCTTCGGCACGCCGTTCGGATAAACCGAAATGGAATCGCGCTCGGGGTTGATCCTGAATCCGCACGTCGCGAGCGCGGCTGTGACGGATTGCACATGTTCAGGCTCGGCGCGCGCTACGGTGATCCCCTTTCCGCAGATCGCTCCGGCGACGAGGAATGTGCCCGTTTCGATTCGATCGGGAATAATCTCGTGCGCGGCGCCGTGCAACTCCGGTACGCCTTCAATAATCAAACGCCGCGTCCCTGCGCCTTCGATTTTGGCCCCCATCTTATTGAGGAACGTGGCAAGATCGACAACCTCCGGTTCCTGCGCCGCGTTTTCGATCACGGTTGTGCCTTCGGCGAGCACTGCCGCCATCATCACGTTGTCGGTGCCGAGAACAGTCGGACCGAACTTGCCCGCCAGATTGATGATTGCGCCGCGCAATTTCGGCGCGAAGACTTTGATGTTGCCGCCTTCCACGCGCACGGCGGCGCCGAGCGCCTCGAATCCCCTGAGGTGCAAATCGATCGGTCGATCGCCAATGACGCAGCCGCCCGGCAGCGAGACCGTCGCTTCCTTGCAACGGCCGAGCAGCGGACCGAGCACACAAACCGACGCGCGCATCCTCCGAACCACGTCGTAGGGCGCAACCGACGCGATCTTTTCGGCCGCGACCGTGACGACGCCACTGGCGCGCTCCACCTGCGCGCCGAGATGCACCAGGATTTGGAGCATGTAATGCGTGTCGCTGAGGTCCGGCACCCGATGAATTGTGCACGGCTCGTGGGTGAGCAAAGTCGCCGCCAGGATCGGCAGGGCCGAATTTTTCGAGCCGCTCACCTTAATCGTCCCGGAAAGCGGTCGCCCCCCTTGGATGCGGATTTTATCCATACCTGGCCAACAAAAACCGGTTTACACCTGAATAATCGTTTTTCGACTCAATGTCGTGGTAATTTTTTTTGCGCAGCAAGCCGGTGAGAGAGGCAGCTTGAGCGATGCCAACTTCGAGCGCGAGTAACCCGCCCGGTTTAAGATGAGCCGGCGCCTGCTCGATCAACTCGCGCACCAGTTCATCGCCGCTCTCGCCCGCAAAAAGCGCCACCTCTGGATCGTGCAAAACCTCGCGCGCGAGTGATTGTCGATCCTTCCTCGGGATGTACGGCAGATTCGCCACGATCAAATCGAACGAGCCATCGACGCCGTCCAACAGATTACTTTTCCGAAACTGCACGCGGGCGCTCAATCCGAGTCGTTCCGCATTTTCCCGTGCCAGCGCGAGCGCATCCTCCGAAATGTCCGCAGCGAGAACCTCTGCCTCGGGAAATTTCACAGCCAAACTCAGAGCTATCACTCCGCTACCCGTTCCGACGTCCAAAATCTGGGATTTGGGATTTGGGATTTGGGATTTGAGGAGCTCAACGAGCTCCTCTGTTTCCGGCCTTGGCACCATCGCGCGTTTGTCGCACAGAAAAGTCAGTCCGAAAAATTCCACCGTGCCCAGCAAATGCTGGAGCGGTTCGCCTTCACCGCGATGACGGATCAATTCGCGCAACGGCGCCAGCTCCGATTCGCCGAGGATCCTCTCGAAGTCGAGATAAAGCTCCATCCGCGTCCGCCCCAGCACGTGCCCCAGCAGATGCTCCGCGTTTAACCGCGGATTGTCGATCTTGCGCTTATTCAGATATTCAGTGCTCCGTTGCAGCACCTCCAGAACAGTCATTTGGATGAGTGAACGCGCCTGATCGCGCCTGTAAGCTAAGGCGCTGACGGCGCAGCGCCCTCCAAAGCACCTCCCAACCGCTCCGCCACATCGGCGGTTTGCAAGGTGGTGATCAACTCGTCAAGGTTGCCGTCCATGACGCGATCTAGATTATAGAGGGTCAGACCGATGCGGTGATCGGTGACGCGGTTTTGCGGGAAATTGTAGGTGCGGATTTTTTCTTCGCGCCCGCCGGTGCCGATCTGGCCGCGGCGTTGGGCGCTGTATTTCTCGGCTTCCTCGCGCTCTTTGCGCTCGAGCAGACGCGCCCGCAAGATCGATAAGGCGCGTTCCTTGTTCTTGATCTGGCTGCGGCCGTCCTGACATCGCACCATCGTGCCGGTGGGGATGTGGAGCACCTGCACGGCGGAATCGGTCGTGTTCACGCCCTGACCACCCGGTCCGCCAGCGCGGGACACTTCGATCCGCAACTCTTCCGGCTTCAATTCGAGATCGACATCTTCGGCCTCGGGCAAGACGGCGACGGTGGCGGTGGAAGTGTGAATCCGCCCCTGGGCTTCGGTCGCGGGCACGCGCTGCACGCGGTGCACGCCGCTTTCGTAGCGCAGCTTATGGAAAACCGATTCGCCCGATACTCTGAAGATGACTTCCTTGAAGCCACCAAGCTCCGATGGGCTCGCTGCGAGTTGTTCCGTCTTCAATCCCGCCGCTTCGGCATAGCGGTTGTACATCCGGTAAAGATCGGCCGCAAAAATAGCGGCTTCATTTCCGCCGGTGCCCGCGCGGATCTCGATGATGGCATCGCGATCTTCGTGCTCGTCGCGCGGGAACAGTTCAATCTGCAATTCGCGCTCAAGATCGGTGACGCGCTTGTCAAGATCGGCGATTTCATCCTCGGCCATCGCGGCAATCGCGACGTCGTTCGACAAGGCGAGCTCGCGCGTGTCGTCGAGTTGTTTGCGCGCTTGCTCGAGCTCATCCGATTTCGCGAGCAGCGCCTTGATGCTGGCGTGCTCGCGCATGATCTCGCCCGCGCGCTTGCGGTTTGAAAACAACGCCGGGTTTGCGACCTCGGTTTCGAGTTCCTGGAAGCGTTCGCGCTTGCGTTGAATTAAAGTGTCGAAGTCCATGGACATTGTAGCGGCGGCTGTGTCAGCCGCCGAAAGGCGTTCACCGCGGCGAACGCCTCTACAAAAGCTCAGCTAAGCTTTTTTGCCGCTGCGCGCGGCCTTGGTACTGCCATACCGGCGGGCGAATTTCTCGACGCGCCCGGCGGTATCGACGAATTTTTGCTCGCCGGTGAAAAACGGATGACAACGAGCGCAGATACCGATTCTAATGTCACGGCGCGTCGAGCGCGTGTGATAAACCGCACCGCACGCGCACACCATATCGGTCTCGTAATATTCCGGATGAATGCCCGTTTTCATGCTGAAGGAAGAGCGCGGAATCTAATCGCGCGCACCATTTCGCGCAAGGGATGAAACCGCAGGACCCGCTGCTTGGTGCCTGGGAGGAAACGCTCGCGCGCAAGGGTGATTCACCCGCGATTTTCAGCACGCGGGGCAACGCGGTGCGGAGTTTTCGCGAAATCGAACAACAGATGCGCGTATTCGAAGGGAAGATCGACAAGTTTCCGGCGGGCAGCGTTGTGGCCGTGCAGATTGGGAATGATGATGCCTGGCCGGCGATTTTCCTGGCGTGTTTGCGATGCCGAGTCGTTGTCTTGCCGCTGGACGAATCGGTCGGCCAGCAACAGCGCGACGCGGCGTTCAAAACCTGCGGCGTTGTAGCTGCCGCCGTCTCGGGCGGCAGAGATTTGCGAATTCTGCCGGCAGATACGGTCCGAGCCGGACTGGCACAGGCAGCTACACCTCAGTGGTCCGACAATCCTCCGGCTCTTCTTAAGCTCACCTCGGGCACGACGGCCATGCCGCGCGCGATCCGTTTTCGCAGCGAGCAGCTGCTGGCCGATTGCGAACAGATTTGCGACACGATGGCGATCGAAGATGTCGATCTTAATTTTGGCGCAATCCCGCTGTCGCATTCCTACGGCTTCAGCAACTTGCTCACTCCGCTGATCGCGCGCGGCGTGCCGCTGGTGTTGAGCCGCGACCGAACACCGCGCGCGCTGATTGTCGATCTTGCCCAAACCGGCGCGACCGTTTTTCCGGGCACACCGGTTTTTTACCAGGCGCTGGTCGAAATTGACGACGTGCCGGCATTGCCCGAACTGCGGCTTTGCATTTCGGCCGGCGCGCCGTTGCCAATCGCGGCCGCGCGAAAGTTTCGGGAGAAATTCAACCTGCCGATTCACTCCTTTTACGGGGCATCGGAGTGCGGCGGGATTTGTTACGACCGCGAAGTAGCTAACGAGAGCGAAGGTTTTGTGGGCCAGCCGATGAAGAATGTTGCTCTCGAGCTTGTCGAGTCACAGGCGACATCAACTCAGGTGCGGGTTCGGAGCGCCGCGGTCGGCGACGCTTATTTCCCCGAACTGGAGGAGGAGAAACTCGGGCACGGTTGTTTTGTGCCGGATGATTTGTTGCAAAAAACGCCGGCCGGATTTCGCCTCGTCGGCCGCGTGTCGGATCTCATCAACGTGGCTGGAAGAAAGGTGAACCCGGCCGAAGTGGAAGCGTGCTTACTGCGCTTCGGCGGTGTGTGCGAGGCGGTCGTCTTCGGACGCAAATCGGCGCGGCGCACCGAAGAGGTCGCGGCCTGTGTCGTCGCTGAGCCGAATGTCCACGAGGCTGTGCTTCTGCAATTTTGTCGGGAAACGCTGAGCTCGTGGCAGGCGCCGAAGCGAATTTTCTTTGTCGCGCGAATCCCGGTGACTGAGCGCGGCAAGACGAGCCGGCGTGAGCTGGCGCAGCGATTTGCTGATCGTTAGTGCACAATCTGCTTTTTTGTCATTCCGGGCGAAGTCGAGGAATCTCTCAATCTTTTGCTGAGCGATTCGACCTCAACAGGCGAGATGTCTCGACTCGGCTCGACATGATAAGGAACGCGAAAAATTCTTTGCATTTGATGAGAAGCAGGCATTGCTAACAAGGAACGTGGACGAAAAGAAGGCCAAGCACAGTTCAAAACCAACCGAAGGCCGCGTTCTGGTGCTGGAGCCGGACGAAAAATTGGCCGATGCGATTTCGAACGCACTGGGTGAAGCCGCGCCGGCCGCGCGGGTTGATCTTGCGCACAGTTTGCCGCAAGCGCAGAAGCTTGTCGTGGGCGCCAGGCCCGATCTTTTCGTCCTCGATATCGACGCGACCTCCGATCTCGGTCAGGACTTCCTTTACGATCTGCGCACCAGTCATCCGAATGCCCGGGCTATTATTCTGAGCGGTGTCCATCTGACCGATCAACGCAAACAGGCGACCGGCCTGGGTGGGATTCACTTTTTGGAGAAACCATTTCCGCACCGCGATTTTGTCGAACTGGTGCAAGCCGTGCTGCGGCCGGCCGGCAAAACCGAAAGCGAAAAATTTCGCGGCACGCTCAGCGATCTCCACATCCCCGATATTATTCAGCTGAAATGCATGAGCGGCGCGACTTCCGCGCTCGAGTTCACCGGGTCGCACGGCGAAAAGGCGCGGGTTTTTTTTGAGAACGGGCAGGTGCGCCATGCGACTGCACCGGGCAAAGAAGGGATGCGCGCGTTCAATGAAATCGTGACGTGGAAAGGCGGAACGATCTCCGAAGTCTCGAATCCCAGCCCCGCTCCGCCTACGATCAACCTCGACTGGCAGGTTTTGTTAATGGAAGCGATGCGTTCGGCCGATGAAGAACAGGAAGTGGCTCACCCGGCCGCGGCTGCTTCGGCGGCCAAGCGCAACGTGCTCGTCATCGACGACAGTTTGATGTTGCTCAGCTTTGTGGAGGAAGTGCTGACCGATGCCGGTTACCAGGTAGTTACCGCGCCAACCGCCCAAGAAGGACTCGATCTCGCGAAGAGCGATCGGCCCGAACTGATTCTGCTGGATTATTTGCTCCCCGATATGAAAGGCGACGAAGTCACTCGCAAGTTGTTTGACGATCCAGACACCGCCAACGTGCCCATCGTCTACATGTCCGGCTTCGGCGCGGACCTGCAATCAGAGCAGAACGCCAGCCGCAACGTTATTGGATTCTTGAATAAACCGTTTACATCGGATTTGCTTGTCAAAACCGTGGAAGAACACATGCCCAAATCGCCGGCCGAACCCGAACCGGCCAGAGTCGACACGCAAGCGACCAGTGCCGAAGCAGAGTCCACGCGAACAGAACCGGAGCCGGTCTCTGCCGAACCGGAGCCGATTCCTGTGGAAGTGGAGGCGACCCGTCCCGAACCGGCGCCGATCGCAACGGAAACGGAACCGTCGAGAGTGGAGGCAGAGCCAGCGACACCGGCTGACGACTTACCCTTGGCAGAGCCGCTGCCTGTGTTTGATGAGCAAATTATCCCTCCGGAATTCGCGTCGCACGATAGCGAGCCAGCAGCGGAAACACCCATGGAAGCAGCGCCACCATTGTCTGAGCCAGCAGCGGAACCACCCATGGAAGCGGCGCCACCATTGTCTGAGCCAGCGGTGGAAACACCCACGGAGCCGGCGGCATCATCATTGTCTGAGCCAGCCGAACCTACCTGGGCGCAACCAGCGCCGAGCGCTCCGGCAACTGCGGCTGCTCTGCCCGACGAGTCGATCACCGGCGGACCATTTTTCTGCGGCGACACGAGCTTCTTCTCGGTCAATCGCGCCCTGCAAACAATCGCAAAGGAGAAGCTGACCGGCTGGCTGCGCGCGTTTTGGCCTAACGGATCAGTGGAGCTTCTCACCCGAAACGGCGAGATTATTTTGGCGACAACACGCGATCCGCAACTCTACTGCCCCGACGCGCCGATTACGCTGGTGAATGTCGATCCGGAGCGGATCGAGGCCGCACGCGACCAGCAAGGCGCCAGCGGTTGTCCGCTTTTTCTCACGCTGGCGCAGGAGGGATTGATCCTGCGCGAGCCGGCCGTGCAGTTGGTGCAACATTACGGCCAGAAACTTTTCGCCGAGCTTTGGACCGCGCCGCACGTGCGCTTTCTCTTTGAGCGGAACCGGGAATTCCCCGGCTACGCGAGCGAATTGGCGCCCGAGCCGGATGTTGATCACTGGGCGCTTGCGAGCTTGCGTTTCATCCAGTTCCAAGACCTCGGTGCGCAAACCAAATTCGATCCGGCGTGCATCCCGGCCTACA
>Ga0066710_100007808_pt1 | contig 10287 bp, 6 predicted proteins | sample GraSoiAngelo_159_FD_79666 | JGI IMG/M metagenome (GOLD analysis project Ga0066710, IMG submission 79666) | Grasslands soil microbial communities from the Angelo Coastal Reserve, California, USA - 14_1009_16_40cm | ecosystem: Environmental > Terrestrial > Soil > Grasslands | place: USA...
CCTTCGTGGGCCTACGCATCAAGCCGCTCACCGAGGAGTCGGGGCGTCGCGCGGTGCGCACGCTCGACCTGTGCATCGGCACGCTCGCCGCGCGCACCGGCGGGACGCTCCCGAGCGGATTCGTCGTCACGCTGCCCAAGGTGTCCTCTCCCGAACAGGTGGCATGCCTGGTCGATCTGCTCGAGATGCTGGAGAGCCATGCCGGCATGGCACCCGGATCGCTTCGACTGGAGCTGATGATCGAGACTCCGCAGTCGATTCTCGATCCTCGTGGGGCGGTCGCGCTCCCGGCGCTGGTAGCGGCGGCGCGCGGGCGCTGCCGCGGCGCTCACTTCGGAACCTACGACTACACCGCACAGCTCGGCATCACGGCGGCCCACCAGACCCACACCCACGCGGCTTGCGACTTCGCGCGCCATGTCGTGCAGGTGAGCCTCGCCGGCACCCGCGTGATGATCTCGGATGGCGCGACCACGGTGCTGCCGACGCCCCCACATCGCGCGGGCCCGCACGGTCCGAGCCTCACCGCGCGCCAACAGGAGGAGAATCGACGCACCGTGCACGCGGCATGGAGGCTGCATGCCGACAACGTCCGGAGCTCGCTCCGCCATGGGATCTACCAGGGCTGGGACTTGAGCCCGGGACAGCTCCCGGCGCGTTACGCGGCGGTGTTCGCATTCTTCCTCGAAGGGCGGCTCGAAGCGGGAGCGCGCCTCAAGGCGTTCGTCGACGCCGCGGCGAGGACGGCCATGAGGGGCAACGTGTTCGACGACGCCGCGACCGCGCACGGATTGATCAACTTCTTCCTGCGGGGCATCCGCTGCGGGGCGCTCACCGAGCGGGAGGCGCTCGACGCCGGCGTGACGCCGGAGGAGTTGCGCGGCCGCTCGTTCGCCACGATCGCCGCCGGGCGACACGCGCGGCCGCCCGGGGGCGACTAGCCCATGGCGAAGCTGGCGACGATGACCGTGACGTTGTCGCGACCGCCCCGCTCGAGCGTCAGGTCGACGAGCGAACGGCACGCGGCTTCGTCGGCGGGGAAACTGCGCAGGATCGCCGCGATCTCGTCCTCGGTCACAAGATCGGTGAGCCCATCCGAGCACAGCAGCAGCCGGTCCCCGTGCGCGACCCGCAGGTGATGCATGTCGCCTTCCAGCGTTTCCTCGGGGCCACCCACGGCGCGCGTCAGGACATGGTGCATGTGATGGCTGGGCACTTCTTCCTGGGAGATGATTCCGCGATCCGCGTACTCCTGGGCCACGGTGTGATCGTGGGTGATCTTGGCGAGTGCACCGCCACGCAACAGGTAGGCCTTGGAGTCGCCGACGTGCAGCACGAACAGGTCCGCGCCGACCGAGTAGGCGCCCGTGAGCGTGGTGCCCATGCCGGCCAGGCGAGCGTCCGTCGAGGCTTGCTCACGCAGCGCCGCATGGATGCTCGCGAGATACGTCTTCGAGCGGGCAAGCAATCCACGGATCTCGGCCTCGCGCGTCGTCGGATCGTCGAGCCTGAGGGCCCACCTCGGCGCCCGCAGGATCAATCGAAGCGTGGTGACCAGGGCGGTGCGGCTCGCCACGTCCCCCGCCTCGTGGCCGCCGAGCCCGTCGGCCACGACCATGACGTGTCCCGCTTCTTCGTAGCGTGACGGCAGGTCGCTCTCGGGGACATTGCTGTCCACGCGCTCGAGGTAGCGGCCGATGCGGAAGACGACGTAGGCGTCTTCGTTCGATTCCCGCACGTGACCGCGGTCACTCAGCGCCGCGACGTTCACCCGCACGCGTTTCTTGGGGAGGCCGGGTTCTTCGATCGAGCGGGGGTCGATGGGAGACGGCGTGCTGGGCTTCGGCATGGCAAGCGGCCTCGCGACTCGTTCCACCTGGGGATGGAATCGTACGCTCGAACTGCCGCATCTGACAAGCTCGACCGGCAAGGCCCGGCTGGCGGGCGGGGGCCGCGCGCCCAGCGAATCGGCCAGCGGCGCTTGCCCGAGGCGGGTTGCGTTATGGTGTATGGCGTCGTTCGCGCCGTCGCCCGGCCGACACACGGATCCGGAGACCCTTCATGGCCTCACCCAAGAAACCGTTCGACGTCTCCGCCGCGTGGCGCGAGGCAAGGGAGCTGGCCTGGTCTCATCGTGCCCGCCTCGCCCTGGGACTGGTGCTCATGCTGGTTGGCCAGCTCGCCGGTCTGGTGCTGCCGGCTAGCTCCAAGTTCCTGATCGACGACGTGATCGGAAAGCGACGCGCCGAGCTGCTGCCGATGCTGGCGCTCGCCACCGGAGCGGCCACGCTGGTGCAAGCGTTCACTTCGTTCGCGCTCTCCCAGGTGCTTGGCGTGGCTGCGCAGCGAGCGATCACCGACATGCGCCGTCGGGTGCAGGAGCACGTGACGCGGTTGCCGGTGCGCTCGTTCGACTCCACCCAAACCGGAGTCTTGATCTCGCGCATCATGAACGACGCCGAAGGGATCCGGAATCTCGTCGGCACCGGACTGGTCCAGCTCTCCGGAGGGCTGGTGACCGCGGCGATCGCGCTCACCCTGCTGTTCGCCCTCAACTGGCGCCTCACCTCGATCACGCTGTTCGTGCTGGTCGCCTTCGGCGGCGCCATGGCGCTGGCGTTCTCACGGCTACGACCCCTGTTCCGCAAGCGCGGCCAGATCCAGGCCGAAGTGACGGGACGGCTCACCGAGTCGCTGGGCGGAATTCGAGTCGTCAAGGCCTACACCGCCGAGAAGCGCGAGCAGCTCACCTTTGCACGCGGGGTGCACCGCCTGTTCCGCAACGTGGCCCAGTCGATCACCGGGGTCTCGGCCATCACCGCGTTCTCCTCGGTGATCGTCGGCACGATCGGCGTGATCATGACGGTGATCGGCGGCCGCGCGATCCTGGCCGGCACGATGACCCTGGGCGACTTCGTGATGTACGTGTTCTTCACCGGGCTGATGGCCGCGCCCCTGGTACAGATCGCGTCGATTGGCACCCAGATCACCGAGGCCTTCGCAGGGCTCGACCGCATCCGCGAGATCCTCGGCACGACGACCGAAGGAGACGAGGACGGGCGCCTCCCGGTGGATGGCGTGGCAGGAGATATCGCGTTCGAGGACGTGTGGTTCGAATACCAGGAGGGAGTGCCGGTATTGCGGGGCGTCTCGTTCCGCTCGCGCGCCGGCTCGACCACGGCGCTGGTGGGGTCGAGCGGCTCGGGCAAGAGCACGCTGATCGGCCTGATCATGGCGTTCCACCACCCGCAGAAGGGCCACGTGGTGGTGGATGGCATGGATCTGGAAAGGCTGCGGCTGCGTGACTACCGCGGGCATCTGGGGGTGGTGCTCCAGGACAATTTCCTGTTCGACGGCACGGTGGCCGACAACATCCGCTTCTCGCGGCCGGACGCCACCCCGGAGCAGGTCCGCGAGGCGAGCGCGATCGCTCACTGCGACGAGTTCGTGTTGGGCTTCCCTCAGGGGTACGACTCCATCGTCGGTGAACGTGGGATCCGCCTCTCGGGAGGGCAGCGCCAGCGGGTGGCCATCGCCCGCGCCATTCTGGCCGATCCGCGCATCCTGATTCTCGATGAAGCCACGTCCAGCCTCGACAGCGAGAGCGAGGCGCTCATCCAGGACGGCCTGAACTCGCTGCGGCGCGGTCGCACGACTTTCGTGATCGCGCACCGACTGTCGACCATCCGGAGCGCCGACCAGATCCTGGTGCTCGAAGAGGGACGGATCGTCGAGCGTGGTACGCATCACGAGCTGCTCGCAAGGCACGGGCGGTATCGCCAGCTCCACGACCGCCAGCACAAGATCGAGAGCGATCGCTTCATCAATCCGGGCGAGGACTTCACTCCCGAGCCCGAGCGTCCGCTGGTACCCACGCCGAGCGACGCCACGGTGCGCGCCGACGCAATGTAGGGAGAACCTCAGGCGTCGGCCTGGATGCGTGGATCGAGCGCGCAGTAGATCAGGTCGACGATCAGGTTGGCGAGCACGATGAACACCGCGGCGAACAACACCGTGCCCATGACCATCGGCAAGTCGCGCATGCGGATCGCGCGCCAGGCGAGGCCACCGATCCCGGGGATCCCGAACACGCTCTCGGTGAGCACCGCGCCCCCCAACAAATACGCCACGTCCATGCCGAGCATGGTGACGAGCGGCAGCAGGGCGTTCCGCAGGATGTGCCGACCCACCACGGCACGCCGCGACAGCCCCTTGGCGTACGCCGTGCGCACGTAGTCGAGACGCGCGACGTCCAGCATCTGGGCGCGGGTCATGCGCGCGTACCAGCCGGCGTAGAGCAGCGCCAGAGTCACCCAGGGCAGCGCCAGGTGGTGCGCCCAGCCCGAGACCCCGGCGCGCGCGATCTCCTCATAGTCGCCGAGGGGAAACCAGCCGAGCAGGTCCGCGAACAATCGCAGGAACAGCAGGCCGATCCAGTACGCCGGCATCGAGATGCCCACCAACGCTCCCACCATCGCCATGCGATCCCACACCGAGCCCGGCTTGAGCGCGCTCAGGATACCCACCGGGACGCCGAGCAGGATCCAGATCGCCAGCGCGCCGAGGGTGAGCGACAACGTCTTCGGGAACGCCACCAGAATCGTCGGCAGTACCGGCTGCTGGCTCACGTAGGAGAACCCCCAGTCGCCACGGGCGGCGTGCGTGATGAAGCGCAGGAACTGAAGCGGCTTCGGCTGATCGAGCCCGAGGCGCTTCTCGATCAGGGCGACCGTCTGGGGCGTGGCGTACTTGCCCGCGATCAGCTCGGCGGGCTTGCCCGGCACGGCGAAGAAGATCACGAAGGTGATCGCGCACACGATCACCAGCACCACCACGCTCAACGCGAGCCGCCGCGCGATGGTGACGGTCACGGCCGGCTCCGCGCCCGCGATCCGGGCATCAGGGCGTCCTTGAGCCCGTCGCCGACCAGGTTGAGGCTCACCACGGTGAGCAGGATCGCGAGCCCCGGAAAGAGCGTGATCCACCAGGCCACGGTGTAGAACCCCATCCCCTCCTGGATCATGTTGCCCCACGACGGCGTCGGTGACTGGATTCCCACCCCGAGGAACGACAGGGCGCTCTCGAGCAGGATGTTCCCCGCCATCGACAGGGTGGCGAACACCAGCAGCGGCCCGGCCAGGTTGGGCAGCACGTGGCGCGCCAGAATGCGGCGGTCGCCGGCGCCGAGCGCCCGCGCCGCCTCGATGAACTCCTTCTCCCGCAGCGACAGCACCTCGGCCCGCAGGATGCGCGCCAGGTAGGTCCAGTTCACGAGCCCCAGGATCAACACCACGGTCCACACGCTGCCGCCGCGCAGCACCGAGGCCAGCGCGATCGCCAACAGCAGGATGGGGATTGCCATCATCGCGTCGATGAAGCGCGACAGGATCGCATCCACGACGCCACGGTAGAACCCGGCCAGCAGGCCCACGGCCAGCCCCAGCAGCACGGCGAGCAACGTGCCGAGCGTGGAGACGAGCAGCGAGATGCGCGCGCCGTAGAGGATGCGGGCCAGCACGTCGCGCCCGATCAGGTCGGCCCCGAGCGTGAAGCGGACGTTGGGGCCGACCGGCACGCCTTCGGCCGAGACCACCTCGACCGGGCGGCCATGGACCTGGATCTGGTCCATCATCGCGAGCCGATAGGCCGAAGCATGGAGCACGTGGGTGGCGATCCAGGGCGCGCCGAGCGCCAGGAGGAGGAGCAGGCTCAGGAACACCATTCCCGCGAGCGCCCAACGGTCGGCAGCGAAGCGCCGCGCCGCATCCGCCAGGGCCGAGCGCTGTCGACTGGCTTCGAGGTCGCCTGCCTCGATCGACACCGATGTTGCCGTGGTCACGGAGAGCCTCGCCGCGCGGCCCCGCTCCGCGGCGACTTGAGGTACAGATCCTCGATCTTGAGGAGGCGGGTGACGTGCCGGTACCAGCCGCCGAGCCTCACGCCGTAGAGCCGGCTTTCGTAGATGTGCACCAAGGGCAGCACCGGTGCCTGATCCATCACGCGCTCGTCCACTTCGCGCCACAGGCGAGCGCGGGCCGAGTCGTCGGCCGTCGTCATGGCCCGCTCGATCCGATCGTTCACGTCCGGGTCGTCGAACAGGCTCAGATCGTTGTTGTTCGTCGCCGTGATGCGGCGACCGTTGAGCAGCGTATCGAAGAAGTTCGAAGGATCCACGTAGTCGGCAGTCCAGGCGTAGTAGCCGAAGGGAACGTGGTTCGACGTGTCCTGGGCCATCGACGTGTAGCCGACCGCTTCGCCCATGTCGAGATCGGCCCGAATGCCGACGTCGGCGAGCTGCTGCTGCACGATCGTGAGCAGCCGGGGGATCGGCTCGGCCGTGTACCCGTAGAGACGGGTCCTGAAGCCCCGCGGGTAGCCCGCCGCCGCGAGCAGTTGGCGGGCACGCCGGAGGTCGGGCCCGGCGTAGCGGCCGAGGGGCCTGGCTCCCGGCATCCCGGGCGGAAGGAACTCGCCGGCGATTCGGCCCTTGCCCGAATAGGCCTTGAGCAGCGCGCGGCGATCGACCGCCCAGCAGATCGCCTGCCGCACGCGCGGGTCGTTGAAGGGGGCCTTGCGCACGTTGAAGAACAGGAAATCGGTCTCGAGCCCGTCATCCACGCTGATCCGGCCCCGCCACACCGAATCCGCCCGCAGTCGCGCGTACTCCGCCGGCGGAACCTCGAAGAACCCGCCGTCGGCCAGACCGCGACGGATCAGCGCCACGCCGTTGATGGCGCTCACGCCGAGCCTGAGCTCGAAGGTATCGAGCCAGGCTGGCGTGCCGCAGTAGTCGGGGTTGCGCACCAGGATCACGTGCCGTCGCGGGACGAACTCGGCCACTTGGAACGGGCCGCTCGCCACGGTGTGCTGCGAGAAGGTGCGCGCGTAGGGCTCCGCGATCTCGCGCGGCAGAGGGGCGGTGAAGGTCATGGAGACGATGTGGAGGAACACCGGGTCTGGTTTCGTGAGCCGGATGTAGAGCGAGTCCCCGCGCGCGATCACGCCCTGAAGCAGCGAATCTCGGCCCGCCAGCACGCGATCGGCGCCCACGATGTGACGGTAGAAGTTGACCCCGGGCGAGCTGACCTTGAACAGCCGTTCGATCGAGTACTTGAAGTCGGCGGCGGTGATGTGACGGTGGAGCGGTGCGCCGAAGCGCGCTTCGCGCCGCACGCGAAAGCAGTACAGCGTTCCGCTTTCGCGGACGTCGGGCAGCGCCTCGGCCAGATCGGGGATGAGCCGCGCGCCCGCCGGTCCGGGAACGCCTTGGTAGTCGAGCAGGGTATGGAAGATCGCCTCCGTCACCGGGGCCGAGTAGAGGCCGTAGGAGAGCGCCGGATCGAGGTAGTCGGGATCCTCCTCGCGCACGAACACGGCGTGTCCGCCGCGGCGTGGTGAACCGTTCGGTCCGGGGTCGTAGGCGCTGGTGCCGACGGACCGGGCGCAGCCGCCCAGCCAGAGCGCGGCGATGGCGAGCGCGGTAGCACCCGTGGCCCCGACCCCGGGCGGCGATCGCCGAGGCAGCCTCCGAGCGGGCCCGCGCCAGCGCCTCATCGGCGACCCAGGGCGTGAAGGATCCCGGTCGTGAGCCACGGCGCGTAAGTGATCACCAGCACGCCGAAGCCCAGGATCAGGAGCATCGGCACCGCGGCCCGCGTCACTTCGAGCACCGGCCTCTCGAACCGGTACGAGGCGAGGAACAAGTTGAGCCCGACCGGAGGCGTGAGATAACCCAGCTCGAGGTTGGCAACGAAGATGATCGCCAAGTGCACGGGATGGATTCCAAACGCCATGCCGATCGGCACGATGAGCGGCACCACGACGACGATCGCCGAGAAGATGTCGAGCAAGCAGCCGACCACGAGCAGGAAGAGGTTGAGCCCGAGCAGAAAGACGAGCGGCGAATGGACGTGCGCCTGGGTCCACTCGACCATCCGGGCGGGCACCTCGGCATCCACCATGTAGCTGCTGAGCCCCATCGCGCAGCCGAGGATCACCAGCACGCCGCCCACCACCACCACGCATTGGGAGAGCACGCGGCCGAGGTCGCGGCGCACGGACAGGTCGCGCACGACCAGGAACTCGATCACGAACGCATAGAGCACGGTGAGGGCCGAGGCCTCGACCAGCGATGCGAAGCCGCTGTAGATCGCGCCCACCACGAACACCGGCAGAAGCAGCTCCCACTTCGCCTCGACCATGGAAGCCCATAGCTCGCCAAAGGAGAAGCGCGTCCGGCCGGTCGAGGTCAGCATGCCCTCGCGCACTCCCCACGCCGCGGTCAAGCCGAGCAGCAGGAACCCTGGAAGGACGCCGCCCAGGAAGACGTCTTCGATCGGCACGTGGGCGACGATCCCGTAGAGGATGAGGGGCATCGACGGGGGAAAGAGCAGTCCCAGCGAGCCGCACGCGGTGATGAGACCGAGCGAGAATCGCTCGCGGTAGGAGTCGGCGCGCAACGCCTGATAGAGCAGGGCTCCCAGGGCCAGGATCGTCACCCCCGAGCCGCCGGTGAAGGCGGTGAAGAACGCGCACAGGGTGGCGCAGACCACCGCCGTGCCGCCCGGCACCCCACCGACCGCGGCGCGGAAGACGCGCAGCAGGCGCTCGGAGGCCCGCGCCTCCGAGAGCACGAAGCCGGTGAGAGTGAAGAGCGGGATCGCCGCCAACGTCGGGAACACCGCGAGCCGATAGGTCTCGGCGGGGATCGCGGCGATGGTCACGCCGTCGCGGAGGAAGAACAGGAGGGCGAACCCGCCGAGCGCGGCGAAGATCGGGCCGCCGAGCGCGGTGCCGAGCACCAGCAGCAGCGCTCCCGGCCAGGGAGAAACACCCTTGAGCAGATCCGGGAACTGGCCGACCAACAGTCCGGCGGCCACGCCGGTCGCCGCGATCAGGCGACCCATCGCGTCCGGAGCGGCCCGCCATGCCAGTCGCAGCGCGATCAGCCCGAAGCAGACCGGCAGGACGAGCTGGCCGACCCAGATCGGCACGCCCGCCGCGATTTGCGTGGCTGCGGTGCGCTCGGTGAGCACCATCATCAGGCTCGCACGCCAGAGCAGCACCGCGACCGCGCCGGCGACCCACGCGGAGGCGATCGAGGCGGCGCGGCGGGGCCAGCCTTCCGGCAGGAAGCTCGCGGTGGCGAGCGCCAGCAGGCGGCCGTCGCGGGCCGCCAGCGCCGCACCCAAGAACCCGACCCACAGCGTCAGATGCTGCACGAAGGGCCCGGAGCCCGGGATCCCGATCTTGAAGAGCGCCCGCACCGGGATTTCCGCGAGCGGCAACAACACCATGGCCGCGAGGCAGGCGCTCGCGACGATCCGCTCGAGACGGCCGAGCCAGTGGCTCAGCGCACCCCTCCGCCGCTCGCGCGCCGGTACGCGTTGCGCTCCCTGAGCGCCAAGTCGAACACCTCGGGCGGCACCGTGGCGCCGCGCATGCGCTGCGCGAACGACGCCGCTTCCGCTTGCCATTCGGCCGCGCTCTTGGGATCGAGACGGACCACCTTGAGGCCGCGTTGCTCCATCTCGTGGACCGCGGCGGTGTCCTGCTTGGGTATTCCCTCCTCGAGACGCCGCTCGGCCCGCTGGCAGCTCGCCAGGATGCGAGCCCGGTCCGCGGCGCCGATCTTGTCCCACGCCGGCCGCGAGATCACGAGACCGCCCACCAGCGGGCCGAGGCCGCCGTGCACCATGTACGGCGTCTGCCGGAACCACTGAAGGTAGAGCGCGGCCAGCGGCGGGATCGGCAGCGCGTCGATCATGCGCGTCTGGAGCCCGGTCAAGATGTCCGTCTCGGCGAGCGCCACGGGGCGGAAGCTGCTGCTCTTCCACACCTGCACGGCGCGGTCGTCGCCGGCCGGCACGAAGATCTTGAGCCTCTTCAAGTCGGCCACGCTGGACACCGGCTCGCGGGTGAAGAAGTGCGCCCAGCCGCCGAAACCCCAGTTGAGCAAGACGAACCCCTTCGCCTCGAGTCGTTTGCCGAGCGCCGGCTCCATGCGGTCGAGCACGTGGAACAGCTCGTCGTAGGACTGGAAGAACATCGGGATCCCGAAGACTTGGAACGCGTCGTCGATGGCGGTCATGCCCGCCGAGGTGACGGCCGCGGCCTGGAGCTGACCGATGCGAATCTTGCGCACCATATCGGGCTCACTCCCCGCGACACCGCCCGGATAGATGCGCAGCACGACGCGTCCCTCGGTCTCGCGCGCCCAGTCCGCCTCCATGTCCTTGAGCACCTTGTGCCACACCGAGCCCTCGGGGGCCAGGGTTGCGAGCTTGA
>Ga0066710_100007809_pt1 | contig 10286 bp, 7 predicted proteins | sample GraSoiAngelo_159_FD_79666 | JGI IMG/M metagenome (GOLD analysis project Ga0066710, IMG submission 79666) | Grasslands soil microbial communities from the Angelo Coastal Reserve, California, USA - 14_1009_16_40cm | ecosystem: Environmental > Terrestrial > Soil > Grasslands | place: USA...
GGCCTCGTGAGGCGGCTGGACGCTCGACGGCATGGACTCGTTCATCTACGCGCTGGTGATGGTGCCCGCGCTCACCGAGTTCCTGCTCCCTGCAGATAGGCGATCCGCGACACCAGTTAGACCAGTGTCGCGCTTCGAATTGCCCCTCCTGGGCTCGACCGGAGGACCGATCGGTCCGACGGCGAGCCCTCGATCGGGATAGGGGGTAGCCGGTGATCCCGGCTACTCCCCTCCCACACCACCGTACGTACGGGTCCGTATACGGCGGTTCAGCGAGTTGAGGTCGCCGCAGCCAACCTCGCGCTGAGAGCTGACGCCCGCCACCAGCGGCGTCCATGGGCGGCGCCTTTCACGATCAGCCATGCCGGGAGACCCCGCGCGTGGAGTTCCCGGAAAGTCGTCCGCCCCCGCTTCCAATGTTTCAGTTGCAGGGCTCGCAGCCGACGGTGGGTCCAGCCATCGAGATCCGCGAAGATCCCTGGGGTCTCGGCCAGTTTGAAGTACTCCTTCCAGCCGGCCAGGTACGGCCCCAGTTCGCTCGTGACCTGTGGCAGACTCCGTCCGCCGCTCCGGCGGGTGATCTGCCGGACGCGCTGCTTTAACTCTTCAAGGGCCTTGGGGGCGACGCGACGGCGGACCACTCCGCCCGGGGCTACCCAGAAACTGTAGCCGAGAAATTTTCGGGCTCCCGCCCGCGCCACCGCGCTCTTCGCCTCGTTGACCCGGAGCCGGAGCTTGGCATACTGCTGCCGCAGCGCGGCCAGCACCCGCTCCCCCGCCCGCTGGGACCGCACATACACATTGCAGTCGTCAGCATAGCGGACGAAGCAGTGCCCGCGTCGCTCCAGTTCTTGGTCTCCGTCATCGAGGAGCACATTCGCCAAGAGCGGCGAGAGCGGGCCCCCTTGCGGGGTCCCCTCGTGCCGCTCCACCACCACCCCGTGGGCCAGGACGCCCGCCTCGAGGTAGCGACGGATGATCCGGAGCATCCGCGGGTCCCCGATCCGGTTGTGCAGCTTTCCCATCAGCACCTCGTGGTTGACCCGATCGAAGAATTGCTCGAGGTCGATGTCCACCACCCAGCGGCGGCCGGCCTGGATGTACCGCTGCGCCTCGCGCACCGCATCGTGCGCTCGGCGCCCGGGCCGGAAGCCGTGGCTGTGCTCCGAGAAGGACGGATCGAAGATCGGTTGCAGCCCTTGCAATAGCAGCTGCTGGATGAAACGGTCGAGCACGGTCGGAATCCCGAGTTGCCGGACCCCGCCCCCGCTCTTGGGAATCTGGTGGCCCTTCACCGCGCTCGGCTGGTAGGTCCCCGCGAGGAGCGCCTCGCGGATCGCTGGCCAGTGCTCACGCAGGAACGGCGCCAACTCCCCTACCGTCATCCCGTCGATGCCCGGACTCCCCTTGTTGCGCCGCACGCGCTGGAGCGCCTTGCGAGCGTTCTCGCGCGCCACCACCTGCTCCATCGGCAGGCCGTGGCCGCCTGAGCGTTCCTTCCCCTGTGCCGCCCGTCCGGCTTCACCGCTGCCCCGACCCTTGCGGGCTTCACCCCCTCCGGTCAGCGCGAGCTCCAGTTGCCTGGACTTCTGGTGCCTGGCCTTTCCACGGCGCATGGGCGATCCGCTCTCCTTGCTGTTCGGCCCTTCCCGGCGGGAGCGCCCCCGGTACTATGGCCTCGGCTGACTTCTCGCTCCGGGACGGCCCCCGTCGCCCGTTCAGGCGTAAGGCGAGATCTCCCCAGGTAAGACCGGTGGCCGTCCCTGCACCGCCGCCGGATCTACGCCGCCTGAACCTTGGTCGTAAGAGCTTCGCGGCTATTTGCCCGCTCGCCCTGCTCGGCAGCGCCTTCTATCCGGTTCGTGTCCCTCGACGCGCAGGTTCGCTAGCCGCTGCTTTCAGCGGTCCCCTCACGGTCGCCGCCTTGCGGTTCGCTTGGGTCGCTACGACCAACTCCCCGGGGGACTCGCACCCCCAAGTCACCGTTCATGCTGGGCACACAAAAAAAAGGCCGGCGCAGTTGCGCCGGCCATTGCCCCTCCTGGGCTCGAACCAGGACTCTCCTGATCCAGAGTCAGGCGTGTTGCCAGTTACACCAAGGGGCAGCGATCTGGATCCCTCAATTGTCAGTGGAGCAGAGGGGGATCGAACCCCTGACCTCCGCATTGCGAACGCGGCGCTCTCCCAGCTGAGCTACTGCCCCACGCGGCGGGCGCGGTAAACTAATCGGCGCCCCATTCCTCGGCCAGACCCGATCACCCCACACCCCGGCTCCCCAAACGCAGCGAGCGGTGTGCAGCTGACCGGGCGGGGGGTCGTAGACCTATGCCTCGCCCAACTCAACTGACACCGCTCTGAACTCGTGATCAATATAACCCAGCATATACCAGGCCCGCTAATGGACCGGCCGAACCGCCATGAGCCCCACCGAGTATATACAGCCTAAGCCCATACCAGACAATGGCTTGATTTGATCGCCCGGCCCATTCCGCCCATCGCCAACCGCCCACTGCCCACGAGTCGTCTCGCCCCATCCTGCAGCCGGCCCGGCGGACGCCTGACTAGGAAACCGTCGCCACCCGATCCGGGTAGGGGACCTCGACCGTGAGCCCGTCTCGCGCCACGACGGTTTCCGCGAACAGCGCCTGGGCCTCGGCCAGGAGCTCGGGCGCATCGCGGGTGTACCGCGCGCTGATGTGGGTGAGCACGAGACGGCGCACCCCGGCCTCCGCCGCGACCTGGGCGGCCTCGCGCGCGGTGGAGTGTCCGGTTTCGACGGCGCGCTCTCGCTCGTCCTCGCCGAACGTCGCCTCGTGCACCAGAAGATCCGCGCCCTTCGCCGCCGCGATCAGCGCCGCGTGGGGCCGCGTGTCCCCCGAGATCACCACCGTCCGCCCCGGGCGCGCCGGGCCGACCAGCTCGGCGGGAGAAATCACCCGCCCATCCCCGAGCGTCACCGGCTTCCCCTTGTGGATCTGTCCCCAGAGCGGCCCCTCCGGAATGCCGAGCGCACGGGCGCGGTCGGGATCGAACCGGCCCAGCCGGTCGTGCTCCACCAGCGCGTAGCCCACCGTGTCGGCGCGGTGCTCGGTGGCGAAGACCGCGATCTCGTACTCGCCCCGGCCCAGGCGGTCGCCCGGCTTCACCTCGACGATTTCGAATGGGAGCCGGGTCCGCTCGATCCCCACGGCGAGCGCGTTCCCCAGGATCCGCTGCGCCCCCTTCGGGCCGTACAGCGTCACCCCCTCCTTCCGGTCCATGAGACCCATGGTGCGGAACAGGCCCATCACGCCGAGCAGGTGGTCCGAGTGATAGTGGGTGAAGAAGAGCTCCCGGAACGAGAAGCCGACCCCGTAGCGCATCATCTGGCGCTGGGTCCCCTCGCCGCAGTCGAAGAGCAGCGTCTCCCCCTCGCGCTGGACCGCGAGGGCGGAGACGTTCCGCTCCACCGTGGGGCAGGCGGCACCCGTGCCGAGGAAGGTCAAAGCAAGCATGGGCACAAAGGTAAGAGGGGGCCCCGAGGGGGTAAGTGGGTCGCCCCGGTTATGATTCCTGACCTTCTCGCGCCGGCCGCTCCCGCGATGGCCCCTTCCCCCCAGCGAATCGTCGTCGAAACCGCCGAGGCCCTGGTCGCGGCCGCAGCCTCGTGGATCGCGCGGGGGCTCGCGGACGCGGCCGCTTCGTCGGGTGGCACCACCCTCGCGCTCGCCGGCGGCGCGACCCCGGGGCCGGTCTACCGGCGACTGGCGACGCTTCCCCTGATCCCGTGGGAGCGCATCGAGATCTTCTTCGGCGACGAGCGCGCCGTGCCGGCGGACCACCCGGCGAGCAACTACCGCATGGCGAGGGAGACGCTGCTGAGCCTGGTGCCGATCCCCCCGGAGCGCATTCACCGGATGGAGGCCGAGCAGCCGGATCTCGACGCGGCGGCCAGGGGCTACGAGGCGCTGCTCCCTGCCGCGCTCGACCTGCTCCTCCTCGGTATGGGCGCCGACGGGCACACGGCCTCGCTCTTTCCCCACGCACCCGCGCTCGCCGAAACCGACCGCCGCGTCGTGCCGGTCACCGGCGGCGAGCCGCTGGTCCAGCGGCTCACGGTGACGCCGCCGGTCATCAAGGCGGCGAAATCGCTGCTGGTGCTCGCGGCCGGCACGGAGAAGGCGGAAGCGGTCGCGCGGGCGCTCGAGGGACCCGACGCACCCGCCGTCGTCCCCGCGCAGCTGGCCCGCCGCGGCACCTGGATCATCGATCGCGCCGCGGCTGCGCTGCTCACCGGCGGCGGTCAGTGAGAGTCCTCGCGGGTGACATCGGCGGCACCCACGCCCGGCTCGCGCTGGTCGAGGTGGAGCGTGGCGGTGCATGGGTCCGGGAGGATCGGACGTTTCCGAGCCAGGAGGCGCCGGGGCTCGCTCCGCTGATCGAGGAGTTCCTCCGGGGAAAGCGGCCCCGCCCCCGGAGGGCGTGCTTCGGCATCGCCGGGCCGGTCGCGAACGGCAGGGTCGTGGGCACCAACCTCCCCTGGAGCGTGGAAGCCGGTGCGCTGGGCGAGGCGATTGGCATCCGCGACATCCGGCTCATCAACGACTTCGCCGCGGTGGGGTACGGCATCCCGTTGCTCGGAGCGGACGACCTGGTGACCCTTCAGCGGGGCGAGCCGGTCGAGCACGGCCCGATCGCCCTGTTCGGCCCCGGCACCGGGTTGGGTGCGGGTTTCCTGCTCTGGGAGAGCGGCAGCTACCGGGTTTGCCCGTCGGAGGGCGGTCACGCCACCTTCGCGCCCCGCACCGCGGGTGAGCTCGCGCTGCATGCCTTCCTCTCGAAGCGCTATGAGCACGTCTCCTGCGAGCGGGTGATTTCCGGTCCGGGCCTCGCGGCGATTTACGAGTCGCTCACCGGAAGGGGCGACGACACCGGCGCGATCTCGGAGCGCGCCCTCGCCGCCACCGATCCAGCGGCGATCGAGGCGCTCGACCTCTTCGCCGCCGCGTTCGGGGCCGAAGCGGGTAGTTTCGCTCTGACCGTCCTCGCCACCGGCGGAGTGTACCTTGCGGGCGGCATCGCCCCCCGGATTGTGGCGAAGCTCGAGGACGGCGCCTTCATGGCGGCCTTCCGGTGCAAGGGGCGCATGGCCGAGCTGCTCGAGCGCGTACCGGTGCACGTCATCATGAGCCCCGATGTCGGCCTGCTCGGCGCAGCGGCGGCGGCGACCCGATGAGAAAGGACCAACCATGCAGCTGGCCATGATCGGTCTGGGGCGGATGGGCGGGAACATGACCGAGCGCCTGCTCAAGGGCGGCCACGACGTCGTGGTGTGGGACCGGAGCGCCGACGCCGTGAAGGCGAGCGCCGGACAGGGCGCGAAGGGCGCGGCCGACCTCCGCGACCTCTGCGCCCGCCTCTCCGCACCCCGGGTGATCTGGATCATGGTGCCCTCCGGCAAGCCGGTGGACGACACGATCGAGGCGCTGGCCCCGCACCTCGCCAGGGGCGACGTGCTCATCGACGGCGGCAACTCCAACTACAAGGACAGCGCGCGCCGGGCTGCGGGGCTCCGAGCCCGCGGCATCGAGCTGATCGACTCGGGGACCAGCGGCGGCATCTGGGGCCTGGAGAACGGCTATTGCCTGATGGTGGGGGGAACCCGGGAAGCGGTGGCGCGTTGCGAGCCGGTCTTCCGGACCCTCGCGCCCCCCGACGGGTTCGCCCACGTGGGGCCTTCAGGCGCCGGCCACTTCGTCAAGATGATTCACAACGGGATCGAGTACGCGATGCTCGAGGCGTACGCCGAGGGCTACGAGCTGCTGGCCGCGAAGAAAGAATACGCGCTCGACCTCCGCCAGATCGCCGCGGTCTGGAATCGCGGCAGCGTGGTCCGCTCCTGGATGAACGAGCTGGCCGAGCGGGCGTTCGCCAGGGACCCGGCGCTGGCGGGACTTCGCGGATACGTGGAGGACTCCGGCGAGGGGCGCTGGACGGTGCAGGAAGCGATCGACCTCGACGTCCCCGCGCCGGCGATCGCCCTCTCGCTCTTCGCCCGCTTCCGCTCCCGCCAGGAGGAATCGTTCGGCGCCAGGGTGATCGCCGCGCTGCGCAACGAGTTCGGCGGGCACCCGGTCAAGCGCGCGTGACCGCGCCGATCTGCCTCCCGATGCAGGTCGGCAAGATTGCCGGCCCGTCCGGACCGGTGCGGGCCGGCCCCTGCACCATGGTGATCCTCGGCGCCGCGGGCGATCTCACCCGCCGGAAGCTGCTCCCCTCCCTCCTCCACCTGGAGGCGGACGGCGCGCTCCACGAGGAGTTCGCCGTCGTCGGCGTCGGCCGCGAGCCGCTCTCCGACGAGGCGTTCCGGGACCAGGTGCGCGCCGCCCTCGGCGCGAGCGGCGGGCTCTGGCAACAGTTCGCGCCGCGGCTCTCCTACGCGGCCGGCAACCTCAGGGAGCCGGCCACCTACGACGACCTGGCCCAGCGGCTCCGGCTGCTCGAGTCGACCGGTGGGGAGCGGGGCCGCCTCTTCTACCTCGCCGTGCCGCCCAGCGTCTACGAAACCGCCATCGAAGGGCTGTCCCGGAGCGGCGCCATGCCGCGCCGCCCCGACCCCGCCGATCGCCGCTGGGTCCGCACCGTCATCGAGAAGCCGTTCGGGCGGAGCCTCGCCACGGCGCAGGCGCTCAATCGCGTGGTCCGCGCGGCGCTCGCCGAGCACCAGGTGTACCGCATCGACCACTACCTGGGCAAGGAGACGGTGCAGAACCTGCTGGTGTTCCGGTTCGCCAACTCGATCTTCGAGCCGGTCTGGAACCGGCACCACGTCCACCACGTGCAGATCACCGCCGCCGAGACGCTGGGCGTGGAGCACCGCGCGGGTTATTACGAAGAGGCGGGGGTGATGCGGGACATGTTCCAGAATCACCTCCTCTCGCTGCTCTCGCTCACCGCCATGGAGCCGCCCGCCACCTTCAACGCCGATGCCGTCCGCGACGAGAAGGCCAAGGTCCTCAACGCCGTCCGGCCGGTGCCGGCGGCGGAGCTCGCCGCCTGGGCGGTACGAGGCCAGTACGGCGCCGGCACCGTCCTGGGCGAGCGGGTACCGGCGTATCGCGAAGAGCCGGGCGTGGCAACGGCCTCGGCGACGCCGACCTATGCGGCGCTCCGCCTCATGATCGACAACTGGCGCTGGGAGGGCGTCCCCTTCTTCCTCCGCTCCGGGAAGCGACTCGCCCGCCGGGTCACCGAGATCGCGATCCAGTTCCGGAAGCCGCCCCACCTGATGTTCCCGCTCGGACGGGGCGAGACCATCGCGCCCAACGTGCTGGTCGTTCGGGTCCAGCCCGAGGAGGGACTCTCGCTCTCCTTCGAGATCAAGGTGCCGGGGATCGGCCTCCGCATGACCTCGGCGCGGATGGAGTTCGGCTACGCCGAGGCGTTCGGCGAGCAGCAGCACGACGCCTACGAGACGCTGCTGCTCGACTGCATGTCGGGCGACTCGATGCTGTTCATCCGCAGCGACGCCACCGAGGCGGCGTGGCGGGTGGTGGACCCGGTGATCGAGGCATGGGAGCGCGAGACCCCGGCCGATTTTCCCGATTACCCGGCCGGCTCCTGGGGACCGGCCGCCGCCGAGCGGCTCATCGCCTGTGCCGGCGCGGCGTGGCGCCAGCCGTGACGGCCGGTGCCTGACCCCGGCGCGTTCGCGCCGGGGTGGCCGGGGATTCCGGCCCGCTGGACCTCGAGCGCAAAGAGCGGGATCGGAACGGCGCCCTCGGAGGCGTCGCGGGTCTGGTTCACGCTGAGTCACGGGATCCTGAACGAGATCTACTATCCCGACGTGGACACCGCCTGCACCCGGGACGTGGGCCTCGTGGTGACCGACGGACGCGGGTTCTTCTCCGAGGAGAAGCGGCACGCGGTTCACGAGGTGAGCTGGGTCGAGCCGGGCGTCCCGGCGTTCCGCCTCCGCAACGCCTGCTGCTCGGGGCGTTATCGCATCGAAAAGACCGTCCTGGCCTCTCCCGAAAGCAACGCCGTCCTGCAGCACGTGCGGTTCATCCCGGAGCGGGGCGTCCTCGAGGACTACCACGTCCACGTCCTCGCCAGCCCGCATCTCGGCAACCAGGGCGCCGGAAACACCGCCTGGCTCGGCGACTACAAGGGTGTTCCGATGCTCTTCGCGAGCCGGAGCGATTACGCCCTCGCCCTGGCGGCGAGCGTGCCGTGGGCGCGGCGCTCAGTGGGCTTCGTCGGCTCCTCGGACGGCTGGCAGGAGCTCGTCGCCCACGGACGCCTGGAGGAGACCTGGGCGCGGGCGGAGAACGGCAACGTGGCCCTCACCGGCGAGCTCGACCTCGCCGGGTCCGGCGGGGAGTGCCTCCTGGCGATCGGCTTCGGCCGCGATCCGTCGAAGGCGGCGCACCACGCGCTCGCCGCCCTGCTCCCCCGGTTCGATGCGTCGCTCGCGCAGTACACGCGCACCTGGAGCGCCTGGCAGCGCTCGCTCCACCGGCTCGATTCCTGGGGACATGGCAGTCACCATCTGCGCCGGGTGAGCACCGCGGTCCTCCTGGCCCACCAGTCGAAGAGCTTCCTCGGCGGCACCATCGCGAGCCTCTCGATTCCCTGGGGGTCGGCGAAGGGCGACGGCGACCTCGGCGGGTATCACCTGGTCTGGCCTCGCGATCTCGTGGAGGCCGCGGGGGCGCTGGTCGCCGTGGGTGCGCCGATCGTGGCCCGCCGGGTGCTCCGCTATCTCCAGAGCACCCAGGAGGCCGACGGCCATTGGGCCCAGAATCAGTGGCTCGACGGCACGCCGTACTGGTCCGGCGTGCAGATGGACGAAACGGCGTTCCCGATTCTGCTGGTGGATCTCGCGGTGCGGGAAGGGGCGCTCGCGTCCGACGAGGTCGCGAGGCTCTGGCCCATGACGCGGCGTGCGGCCGGATACCTGGTCCGGAACGGCCCGGTCACCATGCAGGACCGCTGGGAGGAGGACGCGGGGTACTCTCCCTTCACCCTCGCGGTCGAGATCTCCGCGCTCCTCGCGGCGGCCGAGCTCGCCGAGCGCGCCAACGAGCCGGCCGTCGCGGGTTACCTCCGCGAAACCGCCGACATCTGGAACGCCGGCATCGAGCGGTGGACCTGGGCCGGGGACACGGCGCTCGCCCGCCGGCTCGGGGTCGCGGGGTACTACATCCGGATCGCGCCGCCGGAGAGCGCCGATGCCGCGAGCCCCACCCACGGGTTCGTCCCGATCAAGAACCGGCCGCCGGACCAGGCTGTCGCGGCGGCCGAGGAAGTCATCAGCCCGGACGCCCTCGCGCTGGTGCGCTTCGGGCTCCGCCGGGCCGACGATCCCCGGATTCTCGATACGGTTCGGGTGATCGACGCGCTGCTCAAGGTCGACCTCCCCGGCGGGCCGGCGTGGCGCCGCTACACCGGCGACGGCTACGGCGAGCACGAGGATGGGAGCCCGTTCGACGGCACCGGCGTCGGGCGCCCGTGGCCGCTCCTCGTGGGCGAGCGGGCGCATTACGAGCTCGCCGCGGGACGCCTCGCGGATGCGCGCGCGCTGCTCACCACGATGGAGAGCTTCGCGAGCCCCGGCGGGCTGCTCCCCGAGCAGGTCTGGGACGGCCCCGACCTGCCCGACCGGGAGCTCCTCCGCGGCAAGCCCAGCGGCTCCGCGATGCCGCTGGTCTGGGCCCACGCCGAGTACCTCAAGCTGCTTCGCTCCCTCGAGGACGGCCGGGTCTTCGATACCCCGCCCCAGGCCGCGGCGCGGTACGCGAAGGGCGCCCCGTCGCCCGCCTTTCACCCCTGGCGGTTCAACCAGAAGTGCCGCGCGATGGCGCCCGGCCTCACCCTCCGCCTCGAGGTACTGGCGTCCGCGCGGGTGCGCTGGACCGCGGACGGTTGGGCCACCTTCGCCGACGCCCCCACCCGGGACACCGGACTCGGCGTCCACCTGGCGGACCTCCCGACCACCCGGCTCGGCGGCGGGCGGGAGGTGACGTTCACGTTCTACTGGATCGAGGCGGGCCGGTGGGAAGGGACGGACTTCTCCGTCAGAATACGCGAACGTTGATCCCGATCTTGCCGGGATGCTTCCTCAGGTCGTCCACGAATTCCTGCAGCGAGTGCATGAGCCGCTGGGCGTTGGCATAGAACGCGGTGTCGTTGGCGAAGCGGCCCAGCGTCCCCTCGCCGCGGTTCACCCGGGCGAGCAGGGTGTCCAGCCTCCCTGCGGTCCCGCGCGCGTCGGCCGACAGGCGGGAAAGCTCGGCGCCGAGCGA
>Ga0066710_100007811_pt1 | contig 10286 bp, 8 predicted proteins | sample GraSoiAngelo_159_FD_79666 | JGI IMG/M metagenome (GOLD analysis project Ga0066710, IMG submission 79666) | Grasslands soil microbial communities from the Angelo Coastal Reserve, California, USA - 14_1009_16_40cm | ecosystem: Environmental > Terrestrial > Soil > Grasslands | place: USA...
CGACTCGATTAGCCATATCTGACAGACTAGGGGCATCAACTCATCTAATTCGAGTAGGCGGTTCCGGCGGCACTCCAATCAAAGGAATCGTAGACGAGGTCCTCGTGTACGACCGCGCCTTGTCGGCCCAGGAAATCGCCTCGCTCATGCCACCACCGGACGGAGGCCCGGTCTTACGCTACGACATGGAGACTCTCACGGGCACCGGACTGATGAAGGATCTCTCGGGACATGGGAATGACGGGACCATCACGGGTGCAACGGACGTCGCCGGCAAGGTCGGTCGCGCACGGCAGTTCGACGGAATCGACGATGTGATTCAATCCCCATCCTTCTCGCGGTCCTCGAATGGCACATTCGCGCTTTGGGTCAAACCGGACGTCTCACAAGCCCCGCCCTCCGGGACGTACCCGCAGATTCTCTCTTTCGACGGCGACCCAGGGATTTACATCCAAGCCGGCACGGGACGGCCATACTTGCAGATCCACTTCCCGACAGCGGGATGGAAAGCTGTCGTCGCATCGACCCCCGTCTCGTCGGCCTTGTACACGCACGTCGCCGGTACCTGGAATTGGGACGGCACGAACACTGTCATGCGAATTTACGTGAACGGCGCCTTGGACGCGACTCGATTAGCCATATCTGACAGACTAGGGGCATCAACTCATCTAATTCGAGTAGGCGGTTCCGGCGGCACTCCAATCAAAGGAATCGTAGACGAGGTCCTGGTGTACGACCGCGCCTTGTCGGCCCAGGAAATCGCCGCCCTCGCATCCGGATCGGCCCTGACCTTGAGCCGCATCTCTATGCATCCATCCGTATACTCCTCTGCCACGTCCACTCTGACGCTCATCTCTCACGCCAACCAACCATGAGCGTTCCGAAGGGAACACACGCCACCACGGTCCGAGCCCCGAGTCGTCTGGGTCTCTCCTGCAGTCTCAAGCAAGGAGCGTCATCCACGCGATGCCAATAGGAACCTCGGTTCCAATCAATGTCGTTCGCGAGACCGGGTCGACTGCGATGTTCGCTGCCAATCCGGCGATACGGGCCAAGCGCGTCGGGGTGTTGTGAGCCACGCTTTCAGAACTGCCGGGCCGCTTCGGTTCAGATGCCCGCATCGGCGAGCGGCGGAACGCCCCAGCTAACCAAAGGGGGACGGCGATGAAGGATGAATCCTTTCGCACCCCGGTGGCGCGAACGACGGCGGTTCCCTGGGTCTGGAAAGTCCAATCGATGCGGGCGCGCAGGACGTGCTTCCCACCACGGCAGGCCGCCGGAACTCCGACCGCCAGAATCGGTGGCTGCAGGCGGTAGGTATTATCGGATGAGCACCACCCCATCCCTGAATGACCATCCTATTACGGGTCTCGTGTTGAACTCTCGGCCGACGGTCCCAAAACTACGCTAAAGGATTTGGACGTACAGGTGGAGTTCTCGATACGAACTCGAGCGACTGCCGTCCCTAAAGAGGAGAAACTGGACCTTCCAGATGCCGGTGTCGTTGATGCGGAAAGTGTAAGCCTGAGTCCAGTTCCGGCCGTCGGCCAGGGCGACGTTGATCGTTGACCATGTCGTACGGTTTACCTCAACGGTCTCGTTGATGCCGGCGGTGGCATTGTACACGAACCGCACACCCACGAGGTCCACGCGGACCGTGTAGTTGACCGTAGCAGCCTCGTGATTCACGACGCCGACGATTACGTTCCCGGTCTCGTTCACGGTCAGGTTCGTCGGGTAGCCGCTCGCGCTGCCGTCTGGTCCGAGGAGGTAGAACTCGGTGAAGGTCTCGCGGGGTCGCGGGCTCAGCACGACGAAGCCAAGGGTGATGCCGGCGACGACGATGCTCGCGGCGAGGGCGACCGTGAGGCCCTTGTCCAAGAAGCTGTAGTCCCTCCAGTCGGTTACCGCGAAGCTTACGGTGAGGGAGAGCCGTCGGTCAGGCGGCAATCGCATGCGGCGCCAGTACGCCGCGTATCCCACGGTGACTGTGAACAGGGCGATTGTCGCAATGATCGGGGCGAAGCGGATTCCGAAGGGCGTGAAGTTCAGGAGGAGGCCGAGAAGCGGCACAACCGCGACGCTGAGGCCGAATGACAGGACTATGCGCTCGATCCAATCGATCTCCCCTTTCCCAGGCATGGGGGCGTCAGGGAACAGCACGGCCACGAGCACGTAGCCGGGGACAAAGAGGACGAGGACGATTGCTGCGAGGTTGCCCACGTTCAAAACGAGCAAGACCACGGCCATCACGACCGAGTACCCTACAGCCGTGATTAGGTCCCAGGGCTTCTCCTGAAAATGCAGCCGCACCACGGGCCTCTCGCCAGCGCAGGCAGGACGGTCGTTTAACGGTTTCCCAGCCAAAGCCTACGTGTGACGCGATTCTGGGTAATCGAGCCAGGAGAAGTGTCGATCGAACGCTGAAGAGGTGAAGGAGTCGGTCGGAGAACCCGAGGTTGGGATCTGGCCGGGCGTTCATTCCACACAGGGGGCAGCCGGACTCAGCGGCAACACGCTCCGGGCTCGAAAGGGCACGATCGCCGCCGACCAAGCGAGGCCTTCCGGAGGCGAGCGGAGCTCGAGAAATATCCGTGCGTGATGGTTATTCGTCGAGCCATCCGGGGAGTCCGTACGGGAATTGGGGGGACCCCCGGACTGGACCCGCACCGGCGGCCTATCTGAGGCGTGGTGATCGTGCGGCGAGGACTTGGGGATAGTTGTGGATCTGCCGAGGCATCGGAGCCGGGCTGGTTGGCTCGGACGGACTGCCCGCGACGGGTCGGGACACTCGCTCGCTGGCGGGTCAAGGGACAGGTATGGTGGAGTAGACCACTAGCTGGCCATCGGCGTATACGAGATTAAGATCAGTGTGCGCGCTGATGTTCTCCAGTTGCGGGGCGAGTGGCGGCAATACGGACCACAATTGTGTATCTGTCCCCTGTGTGAAGGCCCTAGCGTCAATCACTACGAAATCCGCGTATCCGGAGATGTGCGTAGTCCGGGCTGTCCCGCGAACCACTAAGTATTGGAACCAGAACGGGTCGTAGAATCTCTCGTCGATTGTCCGATTCTCGCCAGCGGCATACATATCGAACTTCCCCAGTGTAGACATGTCAGAGAGGATCGCGGGCCTCCCTTGATAATGCGCAAATAGCCAGCCTGAAGCAGCAGTGGCCCCGGTGTTCGAGAACCTGGAGAAACCGTCGGATTCGATAGCGATTCCGAACCGCCCGAGATTCATCATGAGCAGCAAAACGAGGAAAATCGGCAAGACTATGTTCCGACCCCCGTGTCCAAATTTTCTTCGATGTGACAGCTTCGGCCCCTGCCCATCCGTTTTGTTCCTAATCTTCCCTACAAAGGCATACGCCAGGATTCCGACCGACAGCAGCGGAAATACTATGCTCACATACTTGAGATCCAAATAGCCGTAGATGAAGTAGAGGCTGCTATCTAGCACCATGGTAAGGACCATCGCAACGAAAAGGGATCTAATTCTGCCCGTCATTAGCGGGAACGTCGTGCCCGAGGAGCGTCGCTTCGCAAGTTCGAGGATGAAAATGGTCGGCACTGCCAGGAGCGAGGCTGTGTAAATCACGTTAAGCACCGTGAGTGGCCAAGGTATCGGCGGACGGTATATAGCAACAGATTGACTTGGCCCGATGAGACCGCCTAGAAAGCGGAATAGCACGAGGGAGTAGTCGCGCTGGAGGAAGTTAATGAAGTAAGCTTTGTACAGGATTTGGTTGAAAGCGACAAAGGCGACTAGGAATGCCAGGAAGAGCGATGGACGAATAACTGGCCTAGCAGCCTCGTCCGACTGTCGCCCACGTTTCCTCTTGGCCGCATCCATGACGAGAATGAATCCCAAGAGCGCGATTATCCAGACAGCCGCAACATAGCTGTAGAAGTAAGCCCCAGTAAAGATGATTGTCAGCATCACATACGTGGTCAATGATTTCTTCTGGAGCAGCATGAGATATCCGAGGAGAAAAAGAAAGTAGAGGGCAAAACCGAATGCGTGTGTAAAGATTGTGTTGACGGAAATTCCAAATGAATAGTCGAAAGCGGCCGTTGCAGATATGACCGCTCCGACGAGGCTAGATCTCAGCAGTCTCCGCGAAAGCACGAAAAGAGCTGCAATTCGTAGCACACCGCCGAGTGGAGCGAACTGCAGGTTGATCGAGTCGATTCCGAGTGTCTGCCCTAGTACCAAGATGAGAGATTCGAGCGAAGGGTGGTTCTCAACTCCCCAAAGGAGCTGAAGCCGTCCGACGGCAGCCTCGGTGAGTTTTACATCAGCAATTGTTCTGGCAACGAATATGTCGTTGAAAGGCTGGTTAGCGACAATCCAGATGAATGGGAGGAGAGACCAAACCAGCACTATCGCAGCAAGGAGCCGCCTCGATCGGGGGGTTACCGCGGTCATCACGATCCCATCCTCATCAGCTCGACGACTCGCTCGTAGCATTTGACGGCCGAATCGAGCGAGAACTGTTGTTCGACTAATCGACTGGCGCGCAAGCTAATAGCATCGAGTTCGCGTGAATCCATCGCTTCGATGATCCGCTGTGCCAGCGAGTGGGGTGTGGGTTCTCGAATCAGAAAGCCCGTTGTCCCCTCTTTTACGATATCGGGGATTCCGCCAACAGGCGTCGCAACAACAACCGTAGACATGGCCATTGCCTCGAGAATTATGTTAGGAACTCCCTCCGCGAGACTGGGCAGAATCAGTAGTCGTGCCTTCGAAAGGAGGTAGAAAACATTCTGATGATCTGTTCCCGGAATGTAATCTACCCTCGCGTCAGAATCAGCAGCGTGGCGAGCCAAGGCCTCGAGTTCCCCCTCGCCAACAATCAGAAAACGAGTCTTCGGACGTGAGCGTAATACCTCGTCGATTGACCTGATGAAGGTGTCGAAGCCCTTAGTCCGGCTCAGCTGCCCTACATACGCGATAGTCCAAGGCCGCTTTGAGGGCGGGCTTACCGTGAGGTTTTCTGGTCTGTCGACATACACCGGTCCAAGTACGAGTTTCGGCTTGTAATGGTTCGCCGGCGACACCTCTCCGATGCTGAGGGACTCGATGACTACCTTTGTGGAAAACGTCAGTGAAATCCGTTCAAAGAGCGCCTTCAAACGGCTCACGACCGATCGAATCTCGCGACCCTCTCCATACAACCGCTGTACGGTCATTACAGCGCATGGTATCTCCTTTACTCTCGCGGTGATGACAGGCAGACACATGAGGGCTTGGAGCACGAATAAAGCGTCGACTCTCCCGCCTGCGAGGATGCGCCTGGACACCTCGAACTGGATGAGAATGTACCGAAATCCCCGCAGTATGGCCGGAGTGTTCGAGCTTGTGTAGCGCGCGAATCTAGGGAGCCTAAGCGCGCCAAGCGTTGAGTGGTCAAGCGCTTCCACTGTCCCGAGTAACGAGAGAATGGTGGAGAGTTTATTGGCGAAAGCATCGGAGCTCCGAGCCTTGTGAAAGTTGCCGACAACTAAGAGCAGCAAGTCACCTACTTCGCGGTTCATTGACGAGCCACCAAGTCCTTGCAGATTCTCTCATAATATTTCGCTGTCTCGGCGAAGGTGTACCTCTTGACGATCTTGGCTTTGCCTCGCCTCCCCATGTCGTTGCCGAGATTCGGATTCTCGATGAGCCGTTCCATCGCGCGCGCTATTCCATCGACATCAGCGGGAGGAACGACGAATCCGTCCACGCCGTCGCTAACAATCTCGCCAGGACCTGTCACGTCAGCCACGATAACCGGTTTTCCTGAACCCATCGCTTCGATTACTGTGACGGGAAAAGCTTCCTGGATCGACGGTAAAACGAATGCCGTGCAAGAAGCCACATTCCGAAGGTACTCCTTCCTCGTCGCGAACGGCTCGAACCTAGCGACGCGTTCAAGGCCAAGCGCAACCGTAAGCTTCTTGAGGCGAGGTTCATCAGGACCAGATCCGATGATGCGGATCCCGAGCTCGGGATGCTTTGTGCGGAGCATCTTCGCGGCCCGAAGCAGATACTCAATCCCTTTTGACCTGACCAGTCGTCCACCGTACAGAAAGAACCCATCGTCTGGCCCGGAAATCAACTCTGCTGGGTCGATGGCATTCGGAATCACTTCTGACGAGATTCCCAGTTGGCCCAAAATTCCTCGAGCCTGAGGTGTGAGGACCACTATCGAGTCACTCGACCGGAGAGCGCTGTACTCTAGGATGCGCTTTGGGATCCGAGTTAAAGCCCCCCACACGGAGTCTTCGCTCCCCAATTTCAGAACGCCATCGGAAAGGTGCAAAGTAAAGACTCTGGGCGTTCGCTTATGTCTGAAGCAGAAAGAAGTCACTCGTTCGGTCAGCATCGCGACGGTGTCGCCGTCGTCCTTGAATAGATCGGTGCAGCGCCGGGAGAATGCAAACATCATCAGGATCTCCGAGCCGATGCTCGGCGTCTTCAGATCTTGGATGACGATGCCATTTGGATGTCGAGTCGTCCCATCGTGGGAACTCCGTCTCATGATCGTAACCAAATGTCCGCGGCTTGCAAGCACAGTCGCATTGCCCCAGATCTGGGTCTCGATACCGAGTGTGTCTCCTGTTTCATAACGCGAAACAGCGGGTTTTCCCGGTGACAAGAATGCGAGCTTCATGGCTGCTCATCTATTGAGGGCACTGTCGTAGATAGACTCAGTTTCATCGAAAACTCGATCCCATGTAAACCTCTTGCCAGACTCGAATGAATTGTCAGAAAGCTCCTTCATCAAAACGGCGTCGTTTAGAGCGGCTTCAATTTTCCTTGCCAAGTCCTCTGCGACTCCGGCTTCGAAGAGGATTCCGTTCTGACCATCCCGGATTATCTCGCGGTGGGGGGCTATGTTGGAGGCGACGATGGGAAGAGCGGTCGCAAAGCCCTCTAGAATTGTTAGGGGGAATCCCTCCAGTCTGGAAGGTATCACGAGAATATCAGCAGCTCGGAAGTACAACTGGATCCTATCGTCTTCGACGAAACCTTCCAGGCGTACCCGCCCTTGAACGTGCAGTCCTGTTACTTTCCATTCTGCCTGGCTTCCCCTGATGGCATTCTGGCCCACGATCACGAAGATCACAGGCTTGGCCATTGAGACCAAGGCAGCCGCTTCTAGGAGGACGTCGATTCCTTTTCTATAATTAAGAGTTCCAATGTAAAGGCACACTTTGGCGTTGGGAGGAATGCCGAGTTCCTTCCTGGCTAGGCTCCTGGCAGCAGCACTTGGACGCATTGAGGTGTCCACTCCGTTGGGTATCACCGTAACCTTCGACCGCCACGCGCTCAACGTCGCAGACGAGCGCTTCGCATGATTAGTAAGAGCGATTATTGACCTCGAATCTCTGAGGATCCGTTGCTCAAACCTCGCGAACGATTGGAGGATCAGTGCCGAGGCTGGCCCACGGTTACCCAGGAAGAGATCAGCGTGGAGCGTGGTTACCAGAGGCGCTCGAGTCCGTCTCGAGCAGGCCCATCCTGCGATGAGACCCGGCGGGCTGCCGCCGTGGGCATGCACGATGTCAGGTCTGGTCTGAGGCAGGCTCCACAAATAAGCCAACGAAACGTACGTCTGACTCAGTCTGAAATCTGCCGGATAAAGGTGCAGACTGACAGTCCGCCATCGGATGTCTTGCCTTCTTGATAGAGAGTGGGTAGCGAAGACGTCTACCTCATGTCCCCGCTCTGCCATCCCGATAGCCAGTTTGTAGGTGACCTTCGAAACGCCGCCCCACCAACTCTGAAGGGGTCGACTTTGAAAGAAAGGGGGCAGGAGTGGAAAATCCGTTGAGAACATCGCGATTCGCATCAGCTCTCACTCTTCTGGCCTAAGACTACGAGGTACGGGAAGAGAATTCGATTGAGGCGGAGTGCCGCAACGAGTCGGTCGTACTGCAACGTGTACCTGTACCTGCCCGGAAGCGATGCGACTAGCTTGACTTCGTTGATAGCAGCGGCGACTTCTGCGGAGGAGTCCACCGATGCATATGCGTATGGGTGGTGGTAGTGAGGCAAGGGGAGCAAGAACTGGAGGTTCACGAAGTTCGAGGACAGAAGTCTCCTCAAGCCCCAGTAGCTATAGATGTAGGTCCCGTATCGGTTCCCGACGAGCACCGCGGTCAGGGCACGTGCAGTTGCTCTAGGCAGGGCATTCACGAGTGGCTGATGGGTGTGAGGGTCGACAAGGAGGAATGCGGGGAAAAGCCGGTTTTCGATTGCCAGATATAGATGGCCTCCGGGACGAAGCACTCGCTCTGCCTCGGAGATTGCTTGTTGTTGCGCTTCCCTTGGTTTCTTCGAACGCCTCCCGACCCACTCCAATACCCCGTTTAGTAGGACCAAGTCAAATGTGCAATCCTCGAATGGCAATGCTTCGGCTGCTGCTCTCGCAATCGAAGGAGACCGAGTGCCGGCGACGCGTGAGTCGCCGGTGTTGAGTGAGTCTATGCAATTCTGGAAGTCGATGTCAACACCGACTATAGAGCCCACTGAATCTGCGAGAGCTGTTGCAATTCCGCCTTTTCCGGAACCCACGTCGAGTACTCTCGACTGTTCGAGTCCGGGGAACCGTCGCGTGAGAAAGTCGGCCATCAGCTCCCCGCGGGTTTGATCCTGCCGAGCCGGTCGATCAAGGCTCCCTGTATTCATTCTTCTCAGCTCATGGTGCCCTCTGTCGACCGACCCTCGTGAGCACCGACCTGACCCTTCGTTCTATCCACAGCTTCGCCGCAAGGTCCTGAATCCGTTTCGAATGTCCTAGGTCTTCGATCGATGCCAACATGGCGGGAACGTTGAGCAAGTCAACCGATTCCGCGGACGGCAGGCTTTCGTCGAAGTAGCTGGCGAGGAAGTGCTGTGTGAGACTCTCGCCTTGGATCCGCTTGCGGAATGCCAGGTTTCGAGGTCTCGCCGCCATGTACTCGATGCTGGTTATCATGGCTGAGATGTCCCTCCACGGATTGTCCCAGCAGAGCACGACTGGCAGATCCGAAAGATAATCCCCCGCTGCTGAGACGATGACGTTCCAGACGCGGAAATCACCAAAGGTTTGAGTGAGTCGCTTCGATTCCATCGGTACGGAGTCGCAGACGCGCTCGAGTGTTCTACGAAAGAGTTCGATAGCTCGAACGTTGATGCCCATCCTCTCGAGGCATCGCTCGATTGGTACCGCGCTGCAATCGGAATCTTGGTATGGCCGAATTTGGAACGGGAAACCCCTCCGTGCCCTCCCGGGGAGGGTTGATGCCTCGTGGAACCTGCGAAGCCACTTCCCTAGATTCTGAAGCGACTCGATACATCGTCTTTCATCGATCTTCGAACCTATCCCAAATGCTTCGTCGAGACGGGTCCCGTCTATGCGGCGCATGACCAGTGCCGTGTTTTCCATTATCACACCGACGATTTCTGGGAAACGTACGAATCCCCCCTCTCCGCCCGTAAGAGCAGGGGAGTTCGATGTCCGGATTACGCCGGCAACCGTCGCGCGAACGTCCGCAATGTTCGTGGCCTTGGGCCGCTTGATCACCAGCTCAGTCGCTGCATTCCCGACTCGAAGCGACAGCTCTAAGGTCCACGAGTGGCGGTTATCTCTGACCGACAGCATGCGTACGGTGCCTGTCTCAAGCCCGGGGAAGAGCGCTCTCAGTTCACTCGAAACACTCCTGAGAAACTCTCCGAGGGACTCTGGATGTTGAGTAGCTTTCATTTACCGCTCCGAGGGCTTCGACCGGCAACAGATTGGAAAACACTATCGTAGATCCTGACCGTTTTGTTCCAATCAAACTTCAATGTTACTGCCTCGCGCGCCTTCGTTTTCGCGGTGTCGCCACCAGAATCCTCGTCTAATCTGTCCAGAATTGCGTCAGTCAGCAAACTAATATCCTCGGGGGGGACGAGAGTGCTTGAACCCGCAAAATGGTCTCGGATTCCTGCAATGTCTGATGCGATTATACGACAACCGAAGAACATTGCCTCAATTAGCACCGTGGGGCACCCTTCCGACAGGGATGGCAAAACAAATAGATCGGCGGCTTGATAGAGTCGGTAAAGGTCGGCTTCCTCAAGCCATCTCAGGATCGTGATGCGCCCGCTTGTCCGCTGACTCTGTTGAAATCGTACACACACAGATCTCAGAGGCCCGTCTCCTACAATTACGAGGAAAACGTCGTCCCTCCTAGCTACGCACCACGTGAAAGCTAGCAGCAGGGTCGTGATGCCCTTTCGGGGGATGAGTCGCCCAACAAACAAGACAACC
>Ga0066710_100007814_pt1 | contig 10285 bp, 19 predicted proteins | sample GraSoiAngelo_159_FD_79666 | JGI IMG/M metagenome (GOLD analysis project Ga0066710, IMG submission 79666) | Grasslands soil microbial communities from the Angelo Coastal Reserve, California, USA - 14_1009_16_40cm | ecosystem: Environmental > Terrestrial > Soil > Grasslands | place: USA...
ATCTTGTCTACTACTATTGCAATTTGCGCATACCATTGTTTTCATATCTACTCTATACCATCCTTACTATATAAGTGTTTGTCTGTCGGTATTGCTACTCTCCAACATTCACAGCCTTTAAATGTATTTGCACCACAGCAACCACAAAATACATTATGTCCATGCTGTTCATACATTCGACTTACAGTTTTCTTATGTGCGTTACAGTATCCATTTGTCATATATTATCTATACCATCCTTACTATATAAAGACTTGTTTGTATGGAATAAGAACTTACTCTTAGTATCCATATCATCATGAAACATCTTTGTTAAGTTTACTTTTCTAGTAACATAATGTAATAGATATGCTCCGCCAAATAATACTATCATTAGTATATAACCATCATAGTTATCTGAGACTTGGCTAGAATCTCCATACGTAGGTATATCTTCGTTAGTAATAGGTATTAGATTATCCATTTTTTAATCTCTCTTTCATATATGCTTGTCTGAGTTTACCTATCTTTGTATATTTCTCTTTGTCTGTATATATTTTCTTTTTCATACTTCTTTTCTTTCTATAACCTCTATATGCCTTCAATACTGCTCTAAATGAATTAGAGATTATCTTTTGTTCTCTTTTACTTAGTCCTGTATATTCTCGGATAAAGTCTTTAGCCATGTTTTTCCCTTCTCTCTATTGCTTCTAACCTATCAATATGTTTTTTGATTTTAGATTTTTCTTTATTTATAAATCCAAAACCTCTTATATATTCTTCGTTCTCTTGTCTTTTTGCAAATGCTATACTTCTATTTTCTAAATTTTTACTTACATGAACTTTTTTAATAGACCTTATTTTATTTTCTGTAGATTTATTACTTGCTATTATATCTTGTAGTTTTCCTATTTTCCTTTTACCAGCGAATAATATTCTTATTTGGTCTGCTAAGTGTGTCATACCGTCTTATCTCCTATGTCAGAATACTTTAGTTCTACAGGTGTTATAACTTGTCTAGTCTTATAGCATGGATAAAACATTCTAGCAGTTTGTCTACTACGGTAATAAGTCTTTTCAATTCTAAACCCTTCTGGTTCTTGTTCATCTAATTGTGCTTCTATATATTCAAAGTATATAGGTTCTGGGTAATTATTATCACCCCATCCCATATTATTAGGGTCAATAATAGGACGACATGCTACTATCTTATCGGTCATTAGTCTAATCCATTTATCATACTCACTTAATATTTGTCCTGTATATATTACTTGGAAATTTCTTTTTCTTGCTTGGCTTATGAAGTTTACTAAGTGCTTGTTTATGAAAGAACTAAAACTTCGAGCATTTGCTTGTGTTTTCATCTCGTCTAATACTAGAATCTTTTGAGTATTAGTATCTGGGATTTTTTCATCTAGCAATAGTTTAATCAAGTCTACTGCATCTATATAATGATAATTACCTCTTTTCTTAGTCTTATAGTTAATATCAAAATATGGATGTAGCCATAAATTACCCCATATCTCAAAACCTAGTAACCAAGATAACCATACCTCTTTAACAGCCTCTAATGTTTTACCTGAACCCCTTCGTCCCCATAGGAACATATCACCCATTATCTTTTAAATCTCCTTTTGGGTATTCCTTCTATTCTATTTCCATATTTATCATGGAATTTTTTATAATATAATGCTATTCGTTCTATAGTATCTAGAATTTCTTTTTTCTGTTCTTCTGTATCCATAACTAATCTATGAGCATAGTTATTATGAATAGTTATCCATTTTAGAAAAGTTTCGCCGTATCTATCTGTTGGGTTTTGACATTCTGCACCGCATGTTTTACAACTTATCATATATATGCACCTATTGTTATATGCATCATGTAGATTATTGCAGTAATTCCTAATAATGCTATACTCTTTAAGAAGTGTATGTGGTTATGACAAGATAAACATACATCTGCATCTAATCTTATCTTACACATAGGACATCTACAGTTATTATTATATCTAAATTTCTGTTTACATTGTGAACATCTATAGCGTATATCTTGTATTAGACTACTCATTTACTTTTCCCCAATCCAAAGAATTTCTTTAATCCTGTAGGAGCCACACCACTATCGCTAGAGTCTGCACTTAGTATTTTAACATAGGCATCCTCTCTTTTACGTGCTTTGCTTACCATGTTAGTTTTATGTGTATGAACATGGTGATTATAAATATTCTTATTTAATTGTTCTATTTTTTGTCTATTCTTATCAGATGTTTTTCTAATGCAGAGTAAAGATACTTGATTAAATGCCTCTATAGTATTAACTCTTAAAACATCATCATCATTAATAAATTCTGTAAAGAATGATATTTTTTCTTCGTTCTGCATGCCATTCATTACATGATATTTATCTAGAGATACGGAATTATTATTTAGTTTTGTTTCATCTCTTAGTCTATTAACTAAATCTTCGGCTCTATTACCTACTACCATTATTTCAGGAATTTCTAATTCTTGTGTATCTTTAGGTGTATCTTTTCCATTACCATTATCTATTGTTTTTTCCTTTGTCATTTAGAACCACCATTTAGATTAGATACTTGTTGCTGTAATTGTATATTTTGTGCTTTTAATACTGTTACCTGCTTATCTAATTCTTTAACTTGGTCTTGCGCTTGTAGTCCTGCGGGAACAACTGCTATAATCATTATCATGGCTACTAATGCGATACCCATAGCAACCATAAGATATATCATAGGAATACCACCCTTCTTAACATACATATTAACAGCATTATTTTTAAATATAGTATATGCCTCTTCGCTATCTATATCTTCTGGAAATTCATAATTACGTAGGGCATAACCACCTGTAGCATTATCGAAGGCAGTATCGTAAAACATACGTCCGTCTATACTCTTTATCATACCTCTAGTATTGTAATTAATTTTAAAGTATCTATCTTTTCCACCTACTTTAGCAGAAAAGAAAGGTATTCCATAGGGCACTTTCTTAGGCTTTGTAAGTGTTCTAGTCCCCGTCTCGTCCCATATCCTACAGTATAATTTTCTGTTTTTATACTCTAAAGGAATAGGGATATATGATAAAGTATGAGATTCTTCCTTAGATATTTCAGTATTAAGTAGTTTTTTCTTCTCTATCGCTTCAGGTGAAACTATCTTAGGACTATCTACCATCGTTATCTATTACACCTACTATTATTTAAACGTTTCTTCAGTAAGAAGAATGGCAAAGTGCTATATGAATACAATATTAACACAAATATTATTGAGATATCTTCTATTTCTTCTTGCATGTTTTTTCACCTTTTAACTTAGATGCAAGTTTATCATAATGTGCCATTAACATTCTTTTATATTCCCACCAATTATCGCCTACTAACATCTCATTAGGAAGTCTCATTTTATTTATCATACCATCATCAGGACAAATATAGTAACCGTCTTGGTCTAACATATTACATTTGCATATAGGACACTTCATTTAATATCTGTCACCACTGGAGCATTACTATCATATTGTTCTTTTTCTATTAAACCCTTTCCTGATAATATAGAAATTATAGAAGTCTTTTCTAATGAAGAAACATTATCCCAATTATGGACTATTACATTTTGTATAGGACATCCAGTTATATCATAACTTAATGGTCTACCATCTATATATGTTTTTAAATCTAATTCTGGAATTGAATTAATACAAGAACTAAATCTTTTTTCTATTACTGCGGATTGAGCATAAACATGATTAATATAATAAAGTAATGTTGGGGCTATTATGGCAACTATTAATCCTATAAGTATTTGTTTATTCATTATCTAACCTCTATCTTATACCCGTATACTACTGGGTCATTAGTGCCATTTGAACTTTTCCCCTGCATCTCTATAATATGACCAGAACCATTACACCATGCTGGAGGTGTAATAAATGCACCGTTTGCTATACTATCTGCCGATATTGTAGGTGCTTCATAGAATATATTAGCATTATTGGCTTGGTCTACCCATCGATATTGGTCCGTTCCTGCTCCTACAAAGTCAACCATATAATTTAATTGGAATTGTGTAAAATTATCACATGGTGGTATATCTGCTACTAATAATTCTTGGTCAAATGTAGCAATATAAATATCTGTATAAACAGTAGGTAAATTAGTCTTAGTTGTTCCAGTAATAGAAGGGAATATTATATTTAACATTTTAAATTGTTCTTTAGAAGAAATAGTATTATCATTAGTGTTCGATGTTATAGTGGTTAATACTCCCGCAGTTAAACCTTTCAGGTCACAATTAGAACCAGTTGTAGATGTTTTAATCAATGTCGTTCCACCTGCTGAAGTGCATGTATATGTATTCGTATAAGTTATATCATTTGTAGTATTTGCAATAGATAAACCCGTTCCTGATTTTAATGTCTTTGCATTACAATTACTAGATGTAACATGAATTATTGTTCCCGTTCCTACATTAGAACAAACTGTTGACTCAGGTGAAGTATTAGCAATAGTATAATCATCTGTAGTATTAGTTATAGAAATACTACCACCTGCTATTAGTGAAAAGGCATTACAATTAGACCCTACTTTATGGATTGGAACACCTGTCCCTAAATTATTACAGTTTGTTGACTCTGTGGCTAATGTTCCGTTATAGTCTATAGTTATTGTATTACTACTGTTTGTTATAGATATATCGGCAGAACCTTTTAACGCTTTTGCATCACAATTAGTCCCAGTTATATGTATTAATGTTCCAGTTCCCTGATTCCCGCATATAGTAGTATCTGCACCTGACGGAGTAGCGTTCTCTAATGCATCTAATCTTTGTTCTATGCATCCTAATGGTATTGGCATTTGTATAATATGAATAGGTATAATCATACAGTTATTATCTACTGCATAAGCATAATTGAATGTGGAATAAGAACCTAATACCAACAATGCGATTAAGAGTATTGGAATTATTTTCATTATGTCCACTTCTGCAATTGGAATAGCACTCCCATTAATACAAAGAATACACTTAATACTATTAGATATGCATAGGTGTCATTACTTTGTATATTATAGTTAGTAGGAGTAGCAGAAATTACAGGCTTATCATATAATAGTTGCATATGAACATCTCCCGTAGCATCTGACCAAGTGCCTCCTACGGTTAAAGTAGACCTTTTACTATTTGCACCGTCGAATACATTATCACTTGAACTATCTACATATACAGAGATAAAATCGGTTGCTGTTCCAGTATTATAAAATACTCCTACTCTATCATATAACGATAATGTCCAATAATCATGGTTAGGTAAACAATACATAAAACCTCTCTGTAGTGTAATAAGACTACTTGCTGTTTGCGTTCCGAATACTTTAACTATTTGTAAATCATCTCCTAATATTCCTACAGTAAAAGAACCAGTTGGGGCACCTGTTTTAGCCATATCTACTCTTATACAAGTTATCTGTTTATTATATAATACTGAATTTATATTAATAGCATGTTCTGATATACCCGCATTTATATTATTAAGGCTTACTGCTGTAGAACCAGTAGTAACATTCATAGGATAATCTAATGTATAAGTGAAATTATCTCTATAGTCTACCGTAATGTTTGTTACTAATACTATTAAAGCGAATATCATTATACCAGCAAATATCATCATCATAGGTGAACCCTGAGTTTTTTTAATACCTAATACTATACCAAGTATACCTATTGTTAATGCTATTCCAATATACAAAACAAGTATTTGAAAAGGTATAGCACTTATAGCCATTTTATCCTCTTACCACCATAAACACACCTATTGCTATAAATGATATGAATATTATATTCACATAACTAAACCATGTTAACCCTGTTACTTGAGCAGGTGCATTAATTAAACTATAAATTAATGTTGCTACTGCTATTACCTTATGAAAAAATTCTGTTATAGTTTCACTGATATAAAACATATATCCACCTGCTACACTTGCAACATTATACCAATTATTAGCAGTTGTATATACAGCAGTATTAGCGTTCATAGTTTCACCATCTCCACAATGAAAAACAGTAACATGATAATTAGAAGTGCTATTATCATATGTTACATTATAGGTTACAATAGTGCCTACTATATTAAGATTAGTTGCTACACCTGAATTTATTGGATAAGGACAATTTATTTTTAACTGTTGCACATTTATTGTTGATAGACTAGAACTAAAGACAAATGATAAAACCATCATAAATATTATGGGAAATATTATTAATGCATAAAATACTGCTGTCATTCACTACCACCTTTCACCTGTCTATATATTCCAAATGTTGTTATTCCCGCCATTACTGCAACCATTGTATAAAATATTATATCGCTTATCCAATGCAAATACCAAGTAAATCCTATATCAACTATTAACATAATTACTAGTAATAAAGGATTAATCTTTAATGCATCCATTACTTGAACATCTTTTCCACCTAAGTATTTTTGTGCTTCATGATGTATAGTAACCAATACCGCATAACTGAATATGATTATAAGGAATAAATACATTAAGCCTACTCCGTTAGTTCTTGCATCTTTATTAGTGCAAGCATCCGCACTTATACCAAATGCACAATATATTTGTGCTCCGAATGATGTTATATTTGCATTACTTCTTTGTGCTCCTAATGCGCCAGCAGGTCCAGCATCAGGAACACCATCACCGTTAGTATCTGTAAAACATACGTCTGTAGTAGTATCTCCATTTGTATCGATGCATACTGTAGTCGGTCCCGAGGGTGCTTGTGTAAATCCTTCTAATATGAAAAATTTAGCCTGAGCGTTAACATATCCTACAATTACAGTATGGTGTTCATTATCTATAGCCATAGAATCAGGTTCTTGTCCTGCAAAATTACCCTGATATTCATCTATTTTATCATCATAATTAGGACTACTCCAATACATTCTAACCATCTTTGATAGTGTCTGAGTAGATGAACAATATACATAAGTCTTATTTCCCACTACGTCAAAATCTAATGCTCTTATTTCGCTAGAACATCCAGACTTTGCACTATCTACAAAACAGCCAGTATTAAAGTTAACACATGCTGTTGTTCCTTGTCCTGCACTAGCAGTTATAGTATATACATATCCAGAGTCGGGACCAGTGCTAGTAATATAATAATTACTAGAGCCTACTGCACCAAAAGCGAATCTATCATTACTTGTAGCGTCTGCACTTGTTCCTTTACCCCCCATATATGTTAATACAGTTGCACCTACAAAACCATTACCAGATGTTAAACCAGTAAATGCAAAAGTAGATGGTGAATAAGATTTACCACACGAACCAGCAGGACAAGAACCATACATTATTAATAATCTTTTATTCAGTCTATTACCATCATAACTATTACTTGCTATTGCTGTTACTGCTACTAGGTCATTAAGCATACCACCTGCACAATTACCCTCGGTATGTCCTATTCCTAATATTTGTGTGGCACCTACATGTAATAATTGTCTTTCAGAATTAGCAGAACATTTAACAACAATAAAAACAGTAATTCCACCCGTTCCTATACCTGTTTGGTCATAGCCAGTCATTACACTATCAGGTGGATTACTTGACGAAATATTCATATAACCATCTATAATCCTATTACTTCCTATTGTGGTAATTCTTATTAATTGGTGTGGATAACTTGAGTTAGTAGATATTATAAAAGTAAAACATGAATTAACACCGCACCATAAATCTCTAGTATAAAAGTCCCAATTTGTTCCGACAACTGCAAAAGGACACCCACTATTACACACAGCAGGATTTAAATTAAAATCTCCTACTACTGGTCTTATGTCAAAAGATGTCTGAGTAGGTGGAACAGTAGGGGAATTAGAAGGTTTTATAATATCCATTTTTACAGGTGCATTATTTCCTGCTAAGACTGTATTTGATATAGCATAATTAGCATCACCTGATTCTTGATAGAACATAGTTTTCTTACTGTTTGATAATACTAAATCAAAACTAGTAACAACCGCATTAGCAATAGTAAATGGTTGAGTGATTAAAGCCATAAATGAGATTAGGAACATGCTTATAATAGCAAATATTACGGGCTTTATTCTTTTGTTTTCCATTACATCACTTTAGTTAAAGAGAGGACTACAGGGTTTTAAAACACCTGTAGGGAGATTTATCTAGTTCTTACTACTTGCCTTTTCCAGACAGCAAGTGATATGCTCCAATCGCTGCACCTACTATAGCCAAGAAGATAGCGAATACCAAGAATATTTCTGTATTCTGTAGCATAGTCTTTGTAGTTGCCTGACAGTTAGTGCATGCAGAACCCTTCGTATTGTTAGCCAATAGTCCTACGCTAGATAGGAATACCGAACCTATCAAGATAGCCACGACTACCAAGAAGATTACCAATTGCACACCAGAGCCAATATTTACCATTAGGAATTAATCACCACTCTATACCTATGGCTCTATAGAAACTACTGCTATATAAACTTATTCTCAGAGGCACTTGCTATTTGGTTAGAATAGTAGTAATCCTCTGAGGGGAATTACTAATTCCCAATATTGCCCGAAGGCGCAATATCTTAATATCCCATCGATTATTTAAATCTATCTTTTCGGCAAACCCTTAAAGATTTATATGTAAGGCATACTATTTACAAATCAATGAAATTCTGCAATCGATGTGGTTGCAGACTGATTCACCGTTCGAATGATTTGCTTTGTATCACATGCCTTAGTAATTCTGATAATAATAATAATAAAAGAAGTAATAATAATATAATATCCTCTAGGAAAGTGTGTAAATCGAGAAAACAGACTGATTCTATAGTAAGAGAGGATTATCTCCGATTTACACTATATGGCTATGATTAACATCATACTCCTATTTAAACCTTCATAAGTCAGTTTTTGCTTACTTAGTAGTTTTTTACTACTACCAAATTTAAATAGACGGCACTCGTAGGGGTATGTTACATGACGAACGAAAAATTCTGTGATGTGCACGGCTCAGAAACTGGCAGACGACAGCCAATAGATTCTATGCGAAGTCTCCAAGTGGAACAATGGATGAAGGTAAAGGGCAAGAACAAACTATTTTACAACAGAGTAGATATATGTCTTGCAGACGTAGCAGACAAGATAGTAAAGCCTGCTAAAGCCCTAGGTGTAAACTTCGAGAACAATTGGAAAACAGACGTTTGGCTAATAGGAGAAAGCGGTAAGAAATACAAGTCTCCTATGACTATGGACGAGTATCTAGCACATCTAGAAGCAACAGCAAAAGATAAGGAATTGGCAGAGTTAAGGGCACGGACACGCTAGACTTGCAAACTCTACAAAGAACATCAGACAATTTCACCATTGGGATGGTGAATCTCCCCATTATTTTAGATAATGGTAAACCAATAAAGTATGTTACAGAAGAAGGTAAAGAAAAATATCGTGTTGTTCCCGATATGCGTTATCCGTTCTTTGAGTTAGATAATGATGCATATTTTAAAAAGGTAATGGACGCTTACGAAGATTTAAAATTACCTGTATATGTTCACCATACTATGAGAGGTTATCACTTCATATCTTTAGTTGCACTACAAAAAGATTGTTATGCACAATGGATAAAACCACTTATGAAGTATAACCCTAAATGTCCTATGGTTACTTTACGTATTAAGCCTAATAAATGGGTTGACGAACAACAAAGTTTTTGCACTGGATTAGTAATGCCTAACGGTGCTGGCGATATGGCAATATCAGAATTAGAAAAGGTTAAGATGTGGATTGAACATCAGTTTATTGGTTTACTAAAGATGAATTATTATGTTGTTAAATATCGTATGACTGGTGAACTAGGAGATTTATAAAATGAATTTACCTAAGTTTAGAATACAATTAAAAATAACTGATAAATCATATAAGTTATCAGAAGCAAAACATAAAGGTAAAAGAAATAGGAAAAGACTTTTACAAAGGAGAATTAAGTAAAATGATAATGACAAAATGTGATAATAATAAGTGTAATGCAATAGAACAAACTAATGAAATATATGCAAATTCCAGGTGTTTTTATTGTAAAACAGGTAGAATAAGAGAGATGAATAAAATATAATGTTTTGGTCATGTCCTAACTGTCATAATATCTTTTGCGAAGGTCATGCTGTATTACATCAATGTGATACTAAACTAAGTAAGATACCTAAAGAAATTACAACTGATTATACAGAATGTATAGTATGTAGATTTAGGAGTTTATATAAATGATAACTACAGA
>Ga0066710_100007815_pt1 | contig 10285 bp, 13 predicted proteins | sample GraSoiAngelo_159_FD_79666 | JGI IMG/M metagenome (GOLD analysis project Ga0066710, IMG submission 79666) | Grasslands soil microbial communities from the Angelo Coastal Reserve, California, USA - 14_1009_16_40cm | ecosystem: Environmental > Terrestrial > Soil > Grasslands | place: USA...
CCCGCCGCGGCCTTGACGACGAGCGGAAAGCCGACGTCCTCCGGATCGCCTTGCGGAAGGGTCGGGATGCCCGCGGCGGCGGCGATCCGTTTGGCTGCGAGCTTGTCTCCACCGAGGCTCAGCGCCTTCGCGGCCGGTCCGATCCACGTGAACCCTGTCTCGATCGTCGCGGCCGCGAACGTCGGGCTTTCGGCGAGGAAGCCGTAGCCCGGATGGATGGCGTCGGCGTCGGTCTCGCGTGCCGCGCGGATGTATTCCGAGGCGTCGAGGTAGCTCGTGATCATGGCCGTGAGGTCGGCAGACCGGGCGTGGAGCGAGCCGAGATCGTCCGGCGTCACGACCGCCACCGACTCGATGTTGCGGGCACGGCAGGCGCGGAAGACGCGAAGCGCGATCTCGCCCCGGTTCGCGACGAGCAGCCTGCGGATCATTGGCGCTTCACCAGGTCTCAGCTCGACCAGTCGGGGCGGCGGCGGTCGAGAAAGGCGCGCAGACCCTCCTGGCCCTCGCCGCTCGTGCGTCGCTCGGCGATGCGGCGTCCTGTCTCCGGCCCGTCGGGGCGGTCGAGAACGAGGCGTTTCGCGTGACGGGCCGCGCGCGGCCCTGCGGTTCGGAGCTCCGCGAGGATCCGGTCGAGTGCGGCGTCGAGATCGTCAGTCACCTCGTGGACGAGTCCGATCCGGAGAGCGGTCGCCGCGTCGAAGCGCTCTCCTGTGACGAAGTAGCGGCGCGCGGCGCTCTCCCCGATCTTGCCCAGGGCGAACGGCGAGATCACGGCGGGGATGATCCCGAGCTTGACCTCGGAGAAGGCGAAGACGGCATCTTCGTGCGCGATGGCGATGTCCGAGCAGGCGACGAGGCCGGCGCCGCCGCCGAGGGCGTGACCCTGGACGACGGCAACGACCGGAGCCTGGCATGAGTCGATCGCCTCGAGCATGCGGCGCAGCGCGGTCGCGTCGGCGACGTTGGCGTCGTAGTCGAGGTCGATCGAGGAGCGCATCCAGTCCACGTCGGCGCCGGCGCAGAAGCTTGGGCCGTCTCCCGCGAGCACGACGGCGCGGGCCGTGCCGATGTCGACGAACGCCTCGGCGAGCTCTGCGATGAGCGCTACGTCGAATGCGTTGCGAGCCTCGGGGCGGGCGAGCGTGACGCGGAGGATCTCGCCGTCCCGTTCCACCCGGAGTGTGCCCATGGCGGCAGAGCCTAACGCCGCCCGTGCCGAAATCGGCGCGAACCGGAGTGAGAATCGGTTCGAACCGGGTCAGTCCCCGTTCGTACCGAGTTCGTGCCGGTTTCTCCACAGGGTCCGCCGCAGTCGCTGTCGACGACGTAGAGTCGCGCCATGCTCAGAGGCGCTCTGGCCGCTGCTCTCACGCCGCTCCGCGACGACGGGGCCGCGCTCGACGACGACGCTTTCGGCCCGTATTGCGACTTCCTCGTGGCAGGTGGCCTCGACGGCCTGCTGGCCTTCGGAACGAACGGGGAAGGTGTGCTGTTCTCGGTCGAGGAGCGCATGCGGGGCCTGCGCCTCTTCATCGACGCCTCGCGGGAACGCCTGCAGGTCGCAGCGCATTGCGGAGCCCAGACGACCGCGGACACGGTCGCACTGGCCGCGGATGCGGCAGAGGCCGGCGCCGACGCCGTGGCGGTCATCGGACCGCCGTACTTTCCGCTCGACACCCACGCCCAGCTCGTGCATTTCTCCGCGGCCGCGGACGCCTGCGCGCCGCTCCCGTTCTACGTCTACGAGTTCGCGCGCACGAGCGGGTACGCCGTCTCCCTCGACACACTCGCCCGGCTGCGCGACGACGCCCCCAACTTCGTCGGCATGAAGGTGTCCGACACGCCCTGGGAAGCCTTCGAGCCGTATCTCCTGGACGGGCTCGCCGTGTTCGTCGGGCCGGAAGCGCTGATCCACCTGGGTATCCAGGCAGGGGCGGTGGGAGCCGTCTCGGCGCTCGCGGGTGCCTTCCCGGCCGAGGTGGCGGCGGTTGTGCGGGATCCGACCGAGCCCGGAGCAGCCACGCTCGCCGAGCTCCGCGCTGGGGTCGAGCGCTTCCCGCGCCAGGCCGCGCTTAAGCGAGTCGTGGCGTCCCGCGGCGTCCCGCTACGTTCCGACGTCCGCGCACCGCTGCGCGATCTCATCGAGGTGGAGGCCGCCGAGCTCGACTCCTGGCTCGCCTCGACGACCGCCGCGGCCGCGTGAGCGCACTGCAGGCCGTGCTTCGGCGGGCGATCCTCGCCGCGGCCGAGAGCGAGAGGATGCACCGGTTCGTCGGCAAGCACGGCATGCGCCTCGGCGCGGCGAGGTTCGTCGCCGGCGAGACACTCGACGCGGCCGTGCCGGTGCTCCGGCGCCTCAACGAGCGTGGTCTCCAGACCAACACGACGCTGTTGGGCGAGGGCGTCAGCGACGAGGCCGAGACTCGCTGCGTCGTGGAGCTCTACAAGGAGCTGCTCGATCGCGTCCAGGCGGAGCAGCTCCAGACGAACGTCGCGCTCAAGCTCACCCACCTCGGGCTCGCACTCGACGAGGAGCTCGCATACACCAACGTGTCCGAGCTCGTCGACCACGCCCAAGACCGCGACAACTTCATCCGGATCGACATGGAGGAATCCGCCTACGTCGACGAGACCCTGCGTACGTACCGGCGGCTCCGTGAATCCGGGCGCGCCAACGTCGGCACCGTCCTGCAGTCGTACCTCTATCGCACGGAGAACGACCTCGCGGGACTGCTGGATCTCCAGCCGAATCTCCGTCTCGTCAAAGGGGCATACCTGGAGCCGCCCGACATCGCCTACCCCAAGAAGGAAGACGTCGACCGCGCCTACGAGCGGCTCGTCGAGCAGAAGCTCTCAGGCGGTGGGTTCACGGCCATCGCGACGCACGACGAGCGGCTGATCGAACGCGCCATCGCGTATGCCGAGCGCGAGCACATCGGCCGTGAGCGCTTTCAGTTCCAGCTGCTGTACGGCGTGCGACCGCGGTTGCAGCTCGACCTCGCCCACCGCGGCTTCAGCGTGCTCGTCGCGACGCCGTACGGGCCGGACTGGTACCGCTACCTCATGCGCCGGCTCGCCGAGCGCCCGGCGAACCTGATGTTCTTCGCCCGAAGTGTTGTTCGGCGCTGACGGCGATCGACTAGCCGAGCAGGTCGAACTCCTCGTAGACGTCGGGCTCCCTGCCGATGAGGTCGCGGACGCTGTCGAGCCCTGGCGGCAGGTCGTCGTCGAAGGAGATGAGGCCGAATCGCTCCGAAGCCTCGTTCCAGATCCAGGCCGACGGCGCTGAGAGCTCGGACAGCTGAGGCCGCAGCTCGTCCACCGTCGTCTTCGAGTCGAACAGGCTCCAGAGCAGGATCCGGGCGATCACTCGTCCGGCGGTGCCCAGGGCTCGTAGATGCCGCCGGAAACGCCGCCGATGCACAGGAACGACATCCCGTCCGCGCCCGCGGCCGGACGCCGTTTCGCCTCGGGCGAGACGAGGACGTACCGACCGGGCTTCATCTCGACGGATTCACCGTCGACCTCGATCGTGCCGCTTCCGGCGAGGCAGAGGTAGACCTCCTCCTGGCCGGACTCGGTCTCGTCGTGCTCGGAGCCGACCTTTCCCGGCGGGAAGTCGATCTGGTTGATGCCGAATGCGGTGCCGCCGAGCTCGTGACGGATCATCCGGAACGTCCCCCATGTCGGTTTCACGTCGGCGGCGTCGACGAACTTGTAGGCCATGTGTCGCTCTCCCTCCTTGCTGTTAACCCGTCACATGCGAAATACGCCGAACGTCGTCTCCGGCACCGGCGCGTTGGCCGCCGCCGCCAATCCGAGCGCGAGCACACGTCGCGTGTCGAGCGGGTCGATGATGCCGTCGTCCCACAGTCGCGCCGTGGAGTAGTAGGCGCTCCCCTCGGTCTCGTACTTGGCGCGGATCTCGTCCGGGTTCGCCTCGCCGACCATCGTCAGCACCGTGGCCGCCTGGTCACCACCCATGACGGAGATGCGCGCGTTCGGCCACATCCACAGCTGCCGCGGCTCGTAGGCGCGGCCGCACATGGCGTAGTTCCCGGCGCCGAACGACCCGCCGGTGACGACCGTGAACTTGGGCACGTCGGCGCACGCCACCGCCATCACGAGCTTTGCCCCGTCCCGCGCGATTCCGCCCTCTTCGTACACCTTGCCGACCATGAACCCGGTGATGTTCTGCAGGAAGACAAGCGGCACACGCCGCTTGCACGCGAGCTCGATGAAGTGCGCGCCCTTCTGTGACGACTCCGCGAACAGGATCCCGCGATTCGCCAGGATGGCCACCGGATAGCCCTCGATGCGCCCGAAGCCGCAGACGAGTGTTTCCCCGTAAAGCTCCTTGAACTCGTGGAATCGCGACCCGTCGACGATCCGCGCGATCAGCTCACGCGGGTCCACCTCGTGCCGGAAGTCCTCGGGGATCAGGCCGTAGAGGTCGCCGGGATCGCACGCCGGCGGCTCCGGCGACGCCAGCTCCCACGGGCACGGCGCGGGGTCGCCGAGGTTGGCAACGATCTCACGCGCGATCGCAAGTGCGTCCTCGTCGTCGACGGCGCGGTGGTCGGCGACCCCCGACTTGCGTGTGTGCACGTCGGCCCCGCCGAGCTCCTCCGCCGTCACCTCCTGCCCCGTGGCCGCCTTCACGAGCGGCGGGCCGCCGATGAAGATCGTGCCGGTGCCGTGCACGATCACCGTCTCGTCCGACATGGCCGGCACGTACGCGCCGCCGGCGGTGCACGAGCCCATCACGACGGCGATCTGCGCGACCCCGAGCGCCGACATGCGTGCCTGGTTGAAGAAGATACGGCCGAAGTGGTCGCGGTCGGGGAAAACCTCGGCCTGCAACGGCAGGAAGGCGCCGCCCGAGTCGACGAGGTAGATGCACGGCAGCCGGTTCTGGACCGCCACCTCCTGCGCGCGCAGGTGCTTCTTCACCGTCAGCGGGAAATACGAGCCGCCCTTCACCGTGGCATCGTTCGCGACGATCACGCAGTGGCGTCCCTCGACGACGCCGATGCCTGTGACGATCCCCGCCGAGGGAGCCTCCCGGTCGTAGAGTTCCCACGCGGCCAGGGCGCTCAGCTCGAGGAACGCCGACCCCGGGTCGAGCAGCCGGTCGATCCGCTCGCGTGCCGTCAGCTTTCCCCGGGAGCGATGTCGCTCGAGGGCGTGCTCGCCGCCGCCCTGGGCGACCGACGCCGTGCGCTGCCGGAGCTCGGCCAGGAGCGCCTCCATGCGCTGCCGGCGACGCTCGAAGACGTCGTCGCGCGGGACGTGTGAGGTGAGCACCGTCACGCGCCGAGCCTATCGCGCGGTACCGTCAGCGGAGATGCCGATCGCCTACCTGACCTTCGACGACGGTCGGGCCGACGCGGCAGCGGCAGGTCTCGACACAGTTCGTTGGGACGTCTCTCCCGAGGACTGGTCGTGTCCCGGTGTCGATGCCATCGTCTCGCGGGTGCTCGGCAGCGTCGAGGACGGCGCGATCGTGCTCTTCCACGACGGCGGAGGCGATCGCTCGCAGACCGTCGCCGCGGTGGACGAGGTTCTGTCCGTGCTGAGACCACGCGGTTTCGAGTTTCGGGTGCTCCTGGCTGGCGACTAGGCGTTCCAGCTGCGATCGTGACGGCATGAACGTCCGCGAGCTGCTCGCATCCCGCTCCGGCGAGGATCTCGACACGTACGCGCGCGGCGTCAACCCGCAGTTCGTCAAGATCCTCCGTACGATCGGGTTCGACCGCGAGTGGGAGCGCACGTCCGGCGCGCACCTGTACGACGTCGACGGCAATCGCTTTCTCGACCTTCTCGGCGGCTTCGGCATGTTCAACGTCGGGCGGAACAACCCGCGCGTGCGGGCGGCGCTCGTCGAGGCGATGGAGCTCGAGGTACCGAACGCGGTCCAGCTCGGCGTGTCGCCGCTGCCCGGGCTGCTGGCGGAGGCGCTTCTGGCGCGCGCGCCGGCGGGCCTGGGCAAGGTGCTGTTCACGAGCTCGGGTGCGGAGGCGGTCGAGGCGGCGCTCAAGCTGGGGCGGACGGCGTCGGGGCGGACGCGTGTGCTCTCGGCCGAGCACGGCTTTCACGGGCTCACGCTGGGCGCGCTCTCGATCAACGGCAACCCCGAGTTCGCCGCCCGCTTCCAGCCGCTCCTACCGGGATGCGAGCAGGTGCCCTGGAACGATCTCGAGGCGATGGAACGCGAGCTGGCACGCGAGGACGTCGCGCTCGTCGTGCTCGAGCCCGTGCAGGGCAAGGGCGCGAACCTGCCGGAGCCCGGCTACCTGGGGGGCGTACAGGAGCTCTGCCGTCGCTACGGCACGCTCTTCTGCGTCGACGAAGTGCAGACGGGCCTCGGCCGGACGGGTCGCTTCCTGGCGCTCGAGCACTGGGGTCTCGAGCCCGACCTGGTGACGATCTCGAAGTCGCTCTCCGGTGGCTACATCCCCTCCGGTGCCCTGCTGATGCGGGACGAGGTCTTTTTCGGCGTCTTCGATTCGCTGGAGCACGGCCTCAGCCACGGCTCCACGTTCGCTCCCAACGACTACGCCATGGTCGCCGGTCTGGCCACGCTCGAGGAGCTCGACGAGCAAGGGCTCGTCGAGCGGTCGGCGCGCCTCGGAGATCTCGTGCTCGAGCGCACCGAGCCGCTCGTCGAGCGCTTCGATGTCGTCAAGGAGGTGCGGGGGCTCGGCCTCATGTGGGCAATCGAGTTCCAGGAGCCGGAACGCGGCCGTCGCTCGTTCAGGCTGCTCGAGCGCGTCCAGCCCGGTCTCTTCTCGCAGCTGATCGTCGTGCCGCTCTTCCGCGACCACCGCATCCTCAGCCAGGTCGCCGGCCACAACATGAACGTGATCAAGATCCTGCCGCCGCTCGTGCTGGAGGAGTCCGACGTCGACTGGTTCGTCGAGGCGCTCGAGTCAGTGCTCGAGCGGGCCCGCGGCATCCCGCGGGAGATGGTCGGGTTCGCGCTGCGCGCCGCACGCGCTCGGTGAGGGCGTACGTCAGCGGGGCGTCGGGTTTCATCGGCTCGCACGTCGTGGGCGCGCTACGGGCAGCGGGATGGGACGTGGGGGAGGAGTTCGTCGACGTCGGCGACATGGATGGGCTGCGACACGCGATGAAGGGCGCAGATGCCGTCTTTCACCTCGCCGCGCGATACGCGTTTCGCGGCGATCTGGACGAGTTCGCGCGCGTGAATGTCGTCGGGACGCGCAACGTGCTCGAGGCGGCGCGTGCTTCAGGTGTCGCGCGTGTCGTCTACACGTCGACATGTGCGACGTGCGGGCACGTAGCGGGGCGGCCGGCGACGGAGGAGGATGGTCCTCCGGCTTGGGAGTTGGCGGTTCCGTACAAGGCGACGAAGCTCGAGGCGGAGCGGCTGGCGCTAGCCGCGGCCCGGGACGGCTCCGACGTCGTGATCGTGAATCCGACGACGCCGGTCGGCGAGGGCGACACCGCTCCGACTCCGACCGGACGCATGGTGAGAGGCGTGGCCACCGGCCGGTTCCGCGCATACCTCGGCGGCACCGGAGTCAACCTCGTCGACGTCCGCGACGTCGCACGGGGTCATCTGCTGGCGTTGAGCGGGGTCGCAGCGGGGAGCGCTATCTGCTCGGAGGCGAGGACCTGTCGCTCGGCGAGGCGTTCGCGATGATCGCTCGCGCCGCCGGCAGACGACCGCCGCGCCTCCGCGTCCCGTACGGCGCCGCCCGCGCGGCGGCGGCCGTGCGGCTGCTCAACCGGCACGAGATCGCGCTCGCGCGGCTCCCGATGTGGTTCTCCTCCGAGAAGGCGCGCCGCGAGCTCGGCTACGAGCCTGCGCCGGTCGAGGCTGCCGTCGAACGCGCGGTGGCCGATGTCCTCGGTCGCACCCACGAGCAGACCTACTGACAGGCGATCTTGGGAGGTCAGCGCACGAGTACCAGGACGAGTTCGTAGAGCGCGATGACGATCGCGATCCCCCAGAGCACGTCGCGCGCGAACGCGTGTGCAACACGCACCCGATTCCCCCTTTTTCTCCCAATCCCGACTTTAGGCGCATCGCCGCGTGTGTCTATCCCGGGGGCCCGCTGCGCCCGTCTCATTAGCTTTTACCCACTGCAACAAGCGGAGTACGCTCCGCTCATCACTCTGCGCCCCGCCTCTGCGGAAGGGGTGGAAGAGAGGGGAGAAGGCGATGAGCCGTACACGACTCTTCGTCGTCATGGCCGCGCTGATGCTGTGCACCGTAGTCCGTTTCTGAAAGGTCGCAGACGGGAGGGGCGCGCCGCAGAGCGCCCCTCCTGCTTCCTGACACAGCTCTCGGCGGCGGCGATCGCTACTCGCAGACGAAGTGGAACAGATCGAGCTTCGGGTCGCCGTTTTGGTCTACCACCATCTGGACCACGACTTGGAAGTGAAGTACCCCCGGCATGTGCGAGAGGACTTGAACCTGCAAGCCACGGTTTGGAGAAGAGCAGGGTTCCGCGCAGCAGAGTACTGGAGCGGGTTTCGGCCCTAGCGCGGTAGAAGTAGAAAGCTCCGTAGAAACGAGGAGCTAGTGCGAGTGCGCCATCTCGAGAATCTGTTCGCGCGAGTACTTGCCGGCCATCTCCGGGTGGTCTGACTTGATGTGCGCCTCCACGTTCTCGACCAGCTGGTCATCGGTTTCGCCTTCGACGTCTTTGCCGCAGGGGCAGTGGACGACCTTCATGCGTGCCTCCTCGTCAGACTGGATCGTTGCGGCGCACGGTACCGCACCTGATGTGACGCGGACAACGGAAGATCACGAGGCGTAGAGACGCCGGGCCGGTCGAGGCAGAAACGGCTTGGCTTACCCAGCAGGGGCGACAGGACTTGAACCTGCAACCCCCGGTTTTGGAGACCGGTGCTCTGCCAGTTGAGCTACGCCCCTGGGTTCGTGCACGAGTGTAGCCTCGGCTCGTGCAACGTCGTGCTCTCGGGCTCCTGTTCACGGCTCTCGCCCTTGGGCTCGGGGCGGTAGGCGTCCTGTCGGCGCTGTCCGGGGGAAGGGCATGGGTGGTCGCCGTGGCGGCGGTCGGGCTGGCGCTCTGGCTCGGCGATCTGGCTCGTCGCGCGTTGCGCTGACGCGAATCCCCCACAGGAGGGATGCGGTTCGGGTTCTTCCCACGAACGCTGTGCACCCGAAGTCGAGGGAAATCAATGCTGACGTCGTATCCTCTAACCGTGGCGGGGGATTCCTTGTCCCTGTGGCAGGAGTACCGGCAGACGCGCGACCGCGCGCTGCGGGACCGTCTGATCCTGACCTACGCCCCGCTGGTCAAGTTCGTCGCGGGCAGGCTCGGTGCGACGCTTCCCTCGCACGTCGACGAGCAGGATCTCGTCTCCTATGGGCTTCTGGGCCTGATCGGGGCCATCGAGCGCTTCGATCCGGGGCGGGAGATCAAGTTCGAGACGTACGCGATCGCGCGGATCAAGGGCGCGATCATCGACGAGCTGCGATCGCTGGACTGGGTTCCGCGCTCCGTGCGGACGCGTGCGCGCGAGATCGAACGGGCGATCGCCGAGCTCGAACGGACGCTGATGCGCGCGCCGACGGACACCGAGATCGCGGAGAAGGTAGGAATCACCGAGGAGGAGCTAGGCGACAGCCTGACCGAGATCTCGCGTACCTCGATCGCCGCGCTCGACGAGCTGTGGTCGCCGTCCGGCAGCGGCGACCAGATCTCGCTGATCGACACGATCGAGGATCAGAGCGGCCCCAACCCCGAGGTCTCGCTCGAGCAAACCGAGTTGAAGGAAGCGCTCGGTGACGCGATCTCGAGGCTTCCCGAGCGGGAGAAGCTGGTCGTGACGCTCTACTACTACGAGGAGCTGACGCTGCGCGAGATCGGTGAGGTGCTCGGCGTCACGGAGTCACGGGTCTCGCAGCTGCACACCAAAGCCGTTCTCCGGCTGAAGGCGCGGCTTTCGGGCGTCGCCATGCGACAGCACGCCGAGGCCTGACCTCGGGCCCGCGCGAAACCCGGCACACATTCGGCACAAATTCGTCACTTCCGGGGTCTGTCCCGGTGTGAAGCAGTTCCGCGCCGCGATCGTGCCGACTTCGTGCCGGGGGCTGGCGGCGCCGACTAGCATTCGACACCCCGAGACATCTCTAGGAGGAGCGCGCGCGCATGACCGTCACAGAGCCCGGCAAGATCCGCAACGTCGCCGTCGTCGGACACCGCGGGACGGGAAAGACGTCGCTCGTCGAGGCACTGCTCTATCAGGCGGGCGCCACGAACAGGCTGGGAACGGTCGAGTC
>Ga0066710_100007816_pt1 | contig 10284 bp, 7 predicted proteins | sample GraSoiAngelo_159_FD_79666 | JGI IMG/M metagenome (GOLD analysis project Ga0066710, IMG submission 79666) | Grasslands soil microbial communities from the Angelo Coastal Reserve, California, USA - 14_1009_16_40cm | ecosystem: Environmental > Terrestrial > Soil > Grasslands | place: USA...
ATCGCACAAAGTGTGATAGGAGAATCAGACACGAACCATGCCTAAAATCGTAACAGCTCAGCATCGGGCAGGTGAAGCCGAGCGAGCACGGCTGTATGTCAAAAGCCGCTTGATGATGCCAACGATACCGCTCGGTATGGTCGCGCTATTGACGGGATATGGCGGTGTGGTCGTGGCATGGTTGCAGGAGAAATTGACGCCGGAAGTTTTCTTTAGCAGCAGTATTCTTTTCGTCGCAGGAGCGGCTTGGGGTTGGGTACACGCCCAATATGATCGGTATCTGCTCAATCGATACCCTGAATATTTGGCGCGAAAACAGAAAGTCTTGGACGCAGTGAAAGGGCATAAAAAAAGGACGCGTGAAGTGTCGATTAGTGGGCTCAACCATCCTGGCCGAAAGCTCGTCCTTGTCGGTTATATTGTAGGCCTGGCCAGCCAATTTGGTCTCACTGTCTATTTTATCGGCGAAGTCGGTGTGTATGCGGCCGTCTTTTTGCCCTGGGCCGGCTACTTCAACGCCAAAGTAATCGCTCTTCGCGATCTTTTGGTGGGCTGAAGTTATTGACGGACGCGCAGGAAGAGATAACCGGCGAATGAAAGGAACAACAGGTTTGCTGCCCAGCCAGCTAAAAGCGGGGGGAGAACTCCGCCACGCCCTAAGGCGAGCGCGATTGAATGCCCGGCCCAATACAGAAAGCCGATCAACAGGCTGTAGCCGACCCCTTTCACCAGACTTGTCCCGCGTGATCCCGTTTCCATCAGGCTCATGGAGGTGCCGATTAAAGCCATAATCAGGCAAACAAAGGGAAAGGCCGTCCGCCCGAATAAGTCTGTGGCATAGCGTGCGGGATTGTAACCATCTTCGCGCAGACGCTCCACATAGCTGGAGAGGTGGCGGAGGCTCAGGTCCTCCGAGTTCACTCTAATGGTGCGTGTGAAATCTTCAGGTTTCTGATTCAAGGGAATTCGAAGACGCTCAAAAGGATGAGGTGCCTGCGGGCCCTGAGCATCGAACGTTCGGCTCACGCCTGACACCAAGATCCATTGGCCGTCAGTATGTAACAGTTCTTTGGCGTGTAACACTTCCTTCAGAGTGAAGTCGTTGTTCAACCGATACAGGCTGATCCCATACAGTTTCTCCGACGAATCGTCTGCTACGTCTCCTTTCATGAGTGTCTGCTCTCCGAGTCGTACCCAGATTTCGTTTCCTTGGAAAGTCGCCCGTGGACCTCGATGTTCGATTTGCATTTCGCGGACCATATCTGCCCGGACATTGGCCTTTGGGATGACGGAATCGTTTGCCCAGAGCATGAGCAGGCTGACCAATTGTGCCAAGGCCAAAAAGGGAAAGGCGACGCGATAGAGACTGATTCCGCTGCTTCGGATCGCCGTAATTTCATTGTTGCGCGACAGAATCACGAGGGTGAGCAGTGATGCCATCAAGATTGCAAGTGGCGTGATTTGAAACAGTATAGATGGCAGTTTCAGGACGAAATACCAGAGGACCGACCCCAAGGTCGCTTGGTAACTGACGAATTTTCTGACTTTCTCGACAAAATCCACCATCAGATATATCGTGGCTAAGCCCGTCAAACAGAGGGCAAGCACCTTAAGGTGTTCCCGCAAAAGATAGCGGATAAGAAGTGTCATTGATCGGCCCTTAGAGCCTGGCCTTTCCGAAGAAAGAGGGCCATGGTCAAAACTCCGAAGGCCATGTTCGGAAACCAGGCCGCCGCGAATGGACTGACGAACCCGCTTGAGACCCAAAAATCAGCAAGAACATTCAATACATAGAATGACAACATAATGAGAATTCCCACGACAAATCCACCCGCCCGACCGGACCGTTTCAAAACGACGCCCAGCGGCATACCAATAAGTCCAAACAGGAGGGCTGCGAAAGGGAATGCCAAATCTTTGTACTCTTCCTCCAGCAACTTCAGATAACGGGGATCGTTCCCTTGCGCTAATTGGTAGCGGATCTCGAAAATGGACGGACGCTCCTCCGATAGCGGTGCAAGGCTGTCAGACATGTCAATGGTGAAGTCATAGGTGGAGAACTCGATCAATTGATACTCAACAGGATCCTTTGGATTCACATGAATCGTTCCGTTGTGCAGCGTCATCCCGACGCGGCTATGCAGAGGATCATTGATGAGGCTCCAATCGCGCGCGACGATGATTCTCGGCTCCTTCTGATTGCGCGTGTCGGAAATGAAGACCCCTCGGGGGCCTCCAGGAAGGCTCCGCTCGCCGATATACATGATGACATTCTGAGACGGAGTGTTGAAGACTCCTTCATCGAGTGCCAGGGAAGCTTGACTTCGCAACATGAGCAATGCGGATTTTTTCACAGAGGGTCCACTCCAAGGTTGCGCGATTTGAGCCAATGACAGCGTCAGGATGAATACCGCGCATGAAAAAATGAACACCGGACGCACCAATCGACGGGAACTGATGCCGGTGGCATGCAAGGCCGTTAGTTCCCGATCTGACGACAGACGGCTGAATGCACTAATGGATGCGATCAAGCAGGCCATGGGAAGTGTTAATACGAAGAAGGAGGGGAGAAGAATAAGAAAGGTTTTCAGAAGAGGGACGAACCCGACGCCCTTATTGATCAAAAGCTCGACTAATCTCAGAATTTCACGTGTCAGTAGAATGAATGTTAGTGCACCGAGGCTCAGTCCGAACGGAACGGAGAGTTCTTGCAGAATATACTTGTCGACGAGCCGCACGTTCCCTCCGGTCCGCAGAGATTATACCCAAATGCGTTGCTAAATGCTCGCGGGGACGGTGTTTTTCATGTCTCATATTCCTTATTGGCGGATGAACGAACCTCTTGACAGCTCTTAAAGGCTGTGATAGATCGTCCTCCATCTCTCAGGTGGTTACTCTAAGGAATTTACACGAAGCCATAAACCGTATACGGATGTTTCCTGTACGGTTTTTTTATATAACCCTGGGACTTTCCTGTGTGCGCAGGGTTGTGGAAAAGTTACAATTAAGGAGGGGCTATGGTGAAAAGCAAAGGCACTGTCAAATGGTTCAATGATCGCAAGGGTTTTGGTTTTATTCGCCTGGAGAGCGGACAGGATGTCTTTGTCCATTATTCGGCCCTGCAAGGAGATGGATTTAAATCCCTGAAGGAAGGCGAAAATGTGGAATTTGATATTGTGGAAGGCGCGAAAGGCCCGCAAGCCTCAAATGTCATGAAAGTCTAGTCTCCTGCTCACCTTCGTTCTTTCCAAGGGCCTCCCAACCGGGGAGGCCCTTGCTGTTTATGCAGCCCTTTCTTGACTTGTTTTTCTCCTTAGGTTACTTTCTTCCCATGGGGGAGCTCATTCGTGGCCAACGATAAAGCGGCGGCTATTCAGAAGGCTCAGGAGTTGGCTGCTCAGGGTCGATTCGACCAAGGTATCAGCCAGCTGCGGAAACTGCTTGATGACTCATCAAACGACGCCAATGTTTACAATGCGATTGGCGATCTCTACCTCAAACAGAATTCGACAGCAGAGGCCATTCAGGTCTTTTTGGACGCAGCCCGCGTGTTTGCCCGCGACGGATTCGGTATCAAAGCCATTGCGATCTTCAAGAAAATTCTCAAAGTCGACCCCGGTCGTGCAGAGATCTATACCCTGCAGGGAGATCTCAATGCCGACCGCGGGTTGATGAGTAACGCGATTGCCGACTATTTATCCGGCGCCAAACTGTACCTGAAAACGGGCGATTCCGTTCGCGCCCTGGATCTGTATCGCAAAATTATCAAACTCAACCCGGCGAATATGAGCGTTCGCTTAAAGGCAGGGGAGCTGTGCCTTGGTCAGGGTCTCGTGGAGGAAGCACTTCGTGAATATCTGGCTGTTGCGAACGATTATGAAAAATGCGGAAAAGACAATGAGGCGCACACACTCTATGAGTTGATCATCAAGCATGTTCCTGATCATTCTGATGCCCTTCGCGGACTGGGAAGACCGCTCCCACAATCCAGTCCCGTCGAGACAAACGAAAACAGTATGTCAGCCGACTCAGGAAAGATGGTTGTGACGCTCACTGATGAACCCGCGACTGAGGCAGTCATCAGCGAGACCTCGGTGAAGTCTCACGATTCTGGGATAGTCGAATTTCACGCTGAAAGTGTGAAGCCGGAGCAGGATCCTGTGCCCTCAGAAGAACCGCCGGCGTCTTTAACTGAAGTCCAACGGTTGCTCGCGGCCAATGAGATTGAAAAAGCGGAGCGGATGACGAGAACCCTTCTCTTGGCGGAGCCTGACCGCAGCGATTACCAAAGCCTTTTGGGGTTGGTGTACTTGAAGAAGGGGGATGCCGCAACCGCGTACGACATTTTGTACTCGATTGTGAAAGAGTGGCTCGCGCAGGGCCGGAAAGAGGCGGCCATCGATCTGGCTGACGCCTTCCTCGCGATGGAACCTGATCAAAGCGACTTTCTTGAATTACGTGCGCTGGCAAGTGGCGCTCCTGTAAACGGCACCGCGGTTGGCGCTTCTTCGGCCGCGGATGGCCCCATCGAGTCCATTTCGGAAGGATTGGAGTTGGCGGTGTCACCGACCGTCGTCAAGGCCTCAGATCGCGGGGCCGACGATGTCGTGATGCTCGAGGTCGTCGAAACCGGTGACGGGCAGCCGGAGATTTCGCCAGAGTCTGCTAAGAGCGTTCAGACTTCGATCGTGTCGGAGGCCGTCCCGCTTGCGCATCCGGGTCAGAACGGAGACAGTGATTATGCGCTGGGTTTGGCGTACACAGAGATGGGGCTTTTTGATGAAGCCATTGAGATGTTTCAGGCGCTGGGCTCACAATCCGAGCGATACATTGACGCCTGTGCAATGGCCGCAGTATGCCATAAAAGCCAACAGCGTCGTTCGGAAGCTATTCGATTGATGGAGCGGGCCTTAGGGGACTCCCGATGCCAAGGGATGTCTCTGATCTACGTAAAGTATCACTTGGGATTGTTATATGAGGAAGATGGCGCAATGGGAAAAGCCACGCAACTCTATGGGAGCATCCCGGATATTCTGGACGCCTCCGAACGCCTCGTGAGGCTCCAAGAAACCGCATCGCGATAAATCGTTTTTTCTCTCCGAGTCGCAGGTGCCATTCCCTGCAAAACCCCTGTCGAATCGCTGGTTTTTCATCTCTGTTCGGGCTTGCTTTTCTTGACTTGATTGAGAAACGGGTGGTAGACTCGAATGTCATTTTCGAAATTCCCCTAAGTTAAGGAGAGTTCCATGATACAGGACGCGGACGACCGCGATTTGAAACGTCAATTGATGCCCACTGCTAATGAGCCCATTCCGGAAGGCGGCGGAACCGTTACTGAAAAATCAGAATTACCGTCCGCGCCGCAGCATCCCGAGGTGCTGATCGGCGATGCACAGTTGACCCTTCGCTGGGATCCGGTGCCTGACGCTCTTTTTTATAACGTCTACTTCAAGACTTCCGCCGGTGTGACGAAAGAAGGCAAAGAGTATGATCGGTTTCGTTATGATGCGGTGGGAGCCGAACGGTTCAAAACCAAGATCGGGGTGACCAAGGAGAACGGCAATCTGATCGACACGGCAGCCCCGCCGTACCTTCACACTGATTTGGCCAACGGCACCTGCTACCACTATGTGGTCACGGCGGTGACGAAGAAGGGGGAAAGCCAGGAGTCCGAGGAAGTCATGGGCATTCCGGCGCCCTACCAGGTGGTCCTGCAGTTCGGGAGCGAGGGCTACGACGACGGTGAGTTGAAGTCACCCACCGGCATTGCGCTGGACCGTGACGGGAATATTTACATCGCCGATACCGATACCCACAGCATCCAGAAGTTCGACAAAGAAGGAAAGTTCCTGGCCCGTTGGGGCGACGAACCGGGCGATGCGGAAGGCCAGTTCTATTATCCTCGGGGATTGGCGTGCGATTCCGAGGGAAACCTCATCGTTGTAGACAGCAACAATCATCGAATTCAAAAGTTCGATAGGGACGGGAACTTCCTGACGGTCTGGGGAAAGTTCGGATTTGCGTGGAAGGGGGCGTCGCAGGGCGTCTTCGACAATCCCTGGGGAGTGGCCGTCGACAAGGACGACAACATCTATATCGCGGATACACTGAACAATCGCGTTCAGAAATACACGGCAGAAGGCGAGCCGTTGCTCATGTGGGGAAAAGAAGGGGCCTTCGACGGAGCCTTCTTTTATTGCCGCGGGCTGGCCGTGGATTTTACGGGCAATATTTACGTCACGGATGAGATCAACAATCGCATTCAAAAATTTGATAGCCGTGGAAATTTTCTCGCGAAGTGGGGACGGGAAGGCAAAGGTCCCGGCGATTTTAATGCTCCATGGGGTGTGGCCGTCGATGCGCTGGGCAACGTGTATGTCGTCGACACGAACAACCACCGGATTCAGAAATTTACCGGGAATGGCGTCTTCGTGTGCCAATGGGGCAATCGTGGGAAGACCGTCGGTCAACTCAACTTTCCATATGGTATTGACGTTGACCGTGAGGGCTTTGTCTATGTCGTGGATAGCGGGAATGCCCGGGTATTGAAATACGCGCCGGCGGAAGGCCACCACGAACCGGTTCAGGCTTCCAGGGCGGTCGGAGAGCTTCCTGCTCCATCCTCCCTTACTGCGAAGGCCGCAGATACAGAGGTCACCTTGGGCTGGCTCGACGTGCCGGGAGCCGCGTCCTACAACCTCTATTATCATACGGAGCCGGGAGTCACAAAACAGATCGGTACCTGCATAGAAGGGGTGACCTCCCCTTACACACACATCGGCTTGGCGAATGGTACGACCTATCGGTTTGTCTTGACGGCGCTCGCCGCCGACGGCACCGAAAGTGCCGCTTCCCCAGAGGTTGAAGCGACACCGTCGATGATCGACGTGGCCGCGCCCCAGAATCCCTACATGATCATCAATCATGGCGCGTTCATGACGAACCTCCATGACGTCATTTTGACGATCTCGGCAAATGATGTGGACTCCGGCGTTACCGGATACTACATCTCGGAGACCCCCGCGGCGCCCACGGCGACGACGCCGGGTTGGGTAGAGGTTGACCCGATTGGGAAATTCGGCGCGACCGTTCCTGCGACACTTTCCTCAGGGGACGGGCAGAAAACAGTCTATGCGTGGTTCAAGGATGGAGGCGGGAATATTTCCGCTCCCGCGACCAATTCCATTCTGGTCAATACATCGGGATACGTCTGTGTCTCCACTTGGGGTAAGGCCGGAAGCGGCGCCCATCTCCTGCATGGGGGGGAATTCGGCACGCCATCTTTCGGATTGACATGCGACCAGCACGGCGATCTCTACGTGGTGGATACGGGCAATTGCCGGGTCCAGAAGTTCAATAATGCAGGAAACTTTGTGCAGCTGTGGGGCATGTTCGGCACCGCTCCGTCGAACTTTCAGAACCCTACGGGCATTGCTGTTGACGATAAGGGAGTGGTCTATGTCTGCGATACCGGCAATCATCGTATTCAGCGCTTCGACGCGAAAACCGGAGCCTACCTGTCCAAATGGGGTCGCCAGGGAGGCGGGGATGGACAATTCAATGCGCCTTGGGGCGTTGCTGTAGATAATAAGCGCGGCTATGTGTATATCGTAGACAGCGCGAATTTCCGTGTCCAGAAATTCGACCGGACCGGCGAGTTTGTCATGGCCTGGGGCAGCTTCGGCAATGCCGACGGCCAGTTCTATTTTGCGCGTGGAATGGCAGTGGATGAAAATGATGGTGCCGTGTACGTCGTGGATATGGGCAATCATCGCGTGCAGAAATTCGATACGAGCACCAATTTCCTGCCGCAGCTCTTGGGGTCCTTCGGCAGCAAGGGGCAGGAGCCGGGTCAATTCTGGAACCCGTGGGGTGTGAGTTGTGATCGCGATGGGTTCTTCTATGTATCAGATTCCGGCAATCATCGGATCCAGAAATTCGACCGGGATGGGAACTTCGAAACACAATGGGGTGGGTTCGGAGGCGCACCCGGTCAATTCAATTTCCCCTATGGTCTCACGGTCGACAAGCGGGGTTCCATTTTCGTGCTCGACAGCTCGAACTTCAGGGTGCAGCAGTTTATGACTGCTGATGAGGGAGAACTCAATTTACGGGAACAGGTTGAGGTGGCTGAGTCAGAATCCTCGGTTCTGTTGGAGAAAAAGGCCATCAGCCCCGACGCCCCTGGCACGCAGTTGTGGTCGACGCCGAAACAGTAAAGGCGCGCTCATGTTGCAGTCTTCTGTACCGTTAGGCCTCACCTTCGACGACGTGCTGTTGCTTCCCGGGAAGTCCTCGGTCCTACCGACAGAAACCGACACCCGGACGCATCTGACCCGCCGCATTGTCATCAATATTCCGATCGTCAGCGCCGCCATGGACACTGTAACCGAATCGCGCCTGGCGATTGCTTTGGCTCGTGAAGGGGGGATGGGAATCATCCACCGCGTATTGACGGCCGCCGATCAAGCCGCGGAAGTCGACAAGGTCAAGAAATCAGAGAGCGGCATGATTCTGAATCCGGTGACGATTTCTCCGGACCATACCATCAGAGACGCACATAAGATCATGGCCCAATACCGTATTTCTGGGATTCCGGTGACTAAGCAAGGCAAACTCGTCGGGATCGTCACGAACCGGGACCTTCGTTTTGAAAATCGGATGGATTTGAAAATTTCTCAGGTCATGACGCGAGAAAACCTGATCACCGCCCCGGAAGGCACGACCTTGGACAAGGCTCGCGAGATTCTGCATCAGCACCGGATTGAAAAGCTGCTGGTCGTCAACAACCGCTTTGAGCTCAAGGGCCTCATCACGATCAAGGATATTGCAAAACGCATTAAATATCCGGATGCATGCAAGGATGAGCATGGACGGTTGCGGGTAGGTGCCGCAGTCGGTGTCGGGCGTGATGCGGAGGAACGCGTGCCTCTGCTGAGGGCAGCGGGCGTGGATGTCATTGTTGTGGACACTGCGCATGGTCACAGCACAGGTGTGATTGAGACGGTACGTGCCCTCAAACACAAATTTCCAGACATCGAGGTAGTGGCAGGCAACATTGCCACGAAGGAAGCGGTGCGCGACCTTATCGCTGCCGGAGCCGATGGACTCAAAGTTGGTGTGGGGCCGGGATCTATTTGTACAACCCGAATTGTCGCAGGAGCGGGGGTACCGCAATTGACGGCCATTGCTGAATGCTCGAAGGCCGCGGCGAAGGCCAAGGTGCCGATCATCGCCGATGGCGGCATCAAATATTCCGGTGACCTCACAAAAGCGATTGCCGCCGGCGCGTCGACGATCATGGTTGGAGGGCTCTTTGCCGGAACGGAGGAAAGTCCTGGAGAAACAGTGCTGTTCCAAGGACGCACCTATAAGGTCTACCGAGGCATGGGATCCATCGGGGCCATGGAACGTGGTGGACGCGATCGTTATGCTCAGGGGGATCGGCCGGTCCAGAAATTAGTCCCGGAAGGGATTGAGGGACGCGTGCCATATCGGGGAACAATGAGTGGTATTGTATATCAATTGGTTGGCGGCCTGCGCGCAGGCATGGGATACTGCGGATGCCGGGTGATTGCCGACATGCAGAAAAAGGCCCGGTTTATTCGCCTCACCGCCGCAGGATTACGCGAGAGCCATGTTCATGATGTCATTATCACAAAGGAGGCTCCGAACTACCGGACTGAGGCTGAACTGTAGTTCTCCTCGCTGCGCATGACATCCTCTCACGAGAAAATTCTTGTCCTAGACTTCGGCTCTCAGTACACGCAGTTGATCGCCCGCCGGGTCCGAGAGGCCCATGTCTATTCTGAGATTCTGCCATATAACGTACCGCTGTCCCGTATCCTCGATGAACATCCCCGTGGCCTCATTCTCTCGGGAGGACCTTCAAGCGTCTACGATCGGAAAGCGCCGTCCGTTCATCCTGCTCTCCTCGAGGCCGGCATTCCTGTTCTCGGCATTTGTTATGGCATGCAATTAGTGACGCATTTACTGGGCGGCAAGGTGGCGCGGGCAGCCCACCGGGAGTTCGGCCCTGCCGAACTACAGATCTCCGATCACTCAGGTCTTTTTAAAGGCTTGGCGAATCACAACCATCGTCCGACGGTCTGGATGTCGCACGGTGATCGGATAGACGTGATGCCTCCAGGATTCCAGGCGATCGCCTGCACGGCCAATTCGCCCGTGGCTGCCATGACCACTGTGGTTCCAGGACGATCCATCTATTGTCTTCAATTTCATCCAGAAGTTGCGCACACAGAAGGGGGAACGTCAATTCTTCGG
>Ga0066710_100007817_pt1 | contig 10284 bp, 8 predicted proteins | sample GraSoiAngelo_159_FD_79666 | JGI IMG/M metagenome (GOLD analysis project Ga0066710, IMG submission 79666) | Grasslands soil microbial communities from the Angelo Coastal Reserve, California, USA - 14_1009_16_40cm | ecosystem: Environmental > Terrestrial > Soil > Grasslands | place: USA...
CCGTCTTCGAACTGCACAACGGCTTGCGCGTCACTAAGGTTCTGGACGCCAGCAACAAGCCGCTCTCCGCCGAGCGCGTGACGCAGGATTCCACCATCCGCGTCCCGCTGCCCACCGGCCTGTCGAAAGACGCATCCACAACTCTGACGTTCGAGTACGAAGGCCAGCTCGAAACTGCCGACGACAGCCCCGTCCCGGGACTCAAACTTGCCTATATCGGCGACGACGCCAGTTATCTGCTCTATGCCGGACGCTGGTTCCCCGTCAGCGGATACGGCCTCAACCGCTTTACCTCGTCCATCAGCGTGAACGTACCCTCGCACATGCTCGTAGTTGGCAGCGGGAAGTCGACCGTCAGCGACAGCCCCGCCTCGAAGAAACCCAACTCCAACGCCCTGCCCACCAAGACGTTCACCTTCGTCTCCACCAAGCCCAGCTTTCCCGGCACCGTCGTCGCCGGAGTTTTTCAGGAATACAAAAGCGATGAAGCCGGCATGGATCTGCACGTCTACTTCAAACCGTCGCATCAGGCCCTGGCGCCCACCTACACCACCACTGCGGTGCAGGAATTTACCTACTTCATCACGCTCTACGGCCTTCCACCCTCGCAGAAGCTGAACGTGGTGGAACTCCCAGGCGACACGGTTCCTTATGCGTGGGCGCCCGAGATCGCCGCCTTGGCCGGTCCGTCGATCACCGAGAAAACCAACTACCGCCTGCTCGCGAATGACATCGCGCATCAGTGGTGGGGAGTTTCCGTGAGTCCCGCGACCAAAGAAGATTGGTGGTTGAGCGACGGCTTCTCCCGTTATTCCGAGGCGATGTATGTCGAAAACGCTGCTGGCGCCGCCGGCCTGGAAGAAGCGGTGAAAGACATGTCGGTGGGCGCGCTCGCCTACGACAGCGTTCCGCTGTCGAGTGCCAGCAAGCTCGATCTCTTCTCGACTGAGTTTCAGTCCCTCGCTACCGACAAAGGCGCCATGATCCTGCACATGTTGCGCTGGGTCATGGGAGACGAAAAATATCTCAAGACCGTGCGCGAATTCTCCGCGCAGTTCGCCGGAAAATCTGCCAGCCTCGACGACTTCCGCTCCATCGCCGAGAAAAATTACGGGGACCAGCTCACCTGGTTCTTCTCCCAGTGGCTGGACTCCACCGGCGCCCCCGAATTCAAGGTGAAGTACACCGTCTATCGCCTGGGCAGCAACAAAGGCTTCCGCGTCACCGGACAGATTTCCCAGGACCTCGATCTTTTCCGCATGCCCGTTGATTTGAAGATCGACACTGACGGTAAAACGGAGGAGAAGCGCATCGAAGTCGTCGGCACCAACTCCCCGTTCACGGTCGAAACCTTCGGCCGCCCGCGCCGCATCGCCGTCGATCCCGACCACCGAGTCCTGACAAATTCCAGCGATGTGAAGCTGCGGTCATCCATCCTCCGCGGACAGGCCCTGCAGCAGCAGGGCGACCTTTCCGGCGCCCTGGCCGAGTTCAACAAGGCCCTCGACCTCAACAAGAACAGCTCCCTGGCCCACTACCGCATCGCCGAAGTCTTTTTCCTGCAGAGAAACTACCAGTCGGCGGCCAATGCCTACCGCGAAGCCATCAACGGCGACGGCGAGCCCCGCTGGACCGAAGTCTGGAGCCACATTCAGCTCGGCAAGATTTTTGACATTACCGGCCAGCGCGAACGCGCCGTCAACGAATATCGTCAGGCCGTCCAAACCAACGATAACACCTTCGGTGCCTTAGAAGAGGCGCGCAAGTATCTGCAAAAAGCCTACGAGCGTCCCAAAGAAAAGCAGTAACCTAGTCCTGTCATCCCGAGCGAAGCGAGTGATCTGGGTTTCTGCCCGTGCCAGCACAAACCTACATTCCTCGCAGTGCTCGGAATACCAACTCTCTCCCGTTATTCACGGCGTCGGCGTCATCCTGAGCACAGCCGTACTTCAGGCGGAGCGAAGGATCTGGCGTGTAGCTCAAGAACTCTTCACTAGAACTGGGGCCGACTCTGTAGAAAATCCCAGCTTCAATCACAAATCCGAACTTACCCATAAAGGCCCATTCCCTGAATCTTTTCTCGATACAAAGCATCTCTATATAAAGATAATATTGGAGGCACAATGACGACCCCCAAGAAAGTCCTCAAAATCTACAACCCCGGCTCCACCCACTGGGTAGGAGACGGCTTCCACGTCCGCAACCTGTTCCCGTCCAACGGAATCGGCGACGAACTCAGCCCGTTCCTCATGCTGGACTACGCCGGCCCGACCCGCGTCAAACCGAGCCCAAACCCCCGCGGCGTCGGAGAGCATCCGCACCGCGGCTTTGAGACGGTAACCATCGCGTACCAGGGCGCAGTCGAACACCGCGACTCCGCAGGCCATTCCGGCACGATCTATCCCGGCGACGTGCAATGGATGACCGCCGCCTCCGGAGTCGTCCACGAAGAAATGCACGAGCACGAGTTCGCCCGGAAAGGCGGCACCTTCGAGATGATCCAGCTCTGGGTCAACCTTCCCAAAGCTCACAAGATGTCGCGCCCACGCTATCAAACCCTGGCGAAGGCGAACATCCCGTCCGTGCAACTCGGCTCCGCCGGATACGCCCGAGTCATAGCCGGCGAATTAGGAGGAGCTAAGGGCCCAGCGCAGACTTACACACCAGTGAATGTCTTCGACGTGCGCTTGAAAGCCGATAATCACACGGAGCTAACCCTTCCCGCCGGCCAAAACGCCGCAGTAGTACTGTTGAAGGGCAACGTAATCGTGAACTCTGGCGAGCAACTCCAGGGCGAAGCGAAGATTGCGCTCTTGAGCCCGGAAGGCGAACACGTAACGTTCGATGTGAAGGAAGACTCAATCCTTCTAATCCTCAGCGGCGAGCCCATCCACGAACCAGTTTTCAGCTACGGCCCCTTTGTGATGAACACTCGCGAAGAGATCCTCGAAGCCGTCGCTGACTACCAGGCCGGCAAGATGGGTCACTTGGAAGCCAAGGTTGCCCAGTAAGGCGAGGGGCTTCAGAGTGCACATGGAAACTGAACTCGCTGGGTTGAGCCGCGAAGCGGCGTAAGAATGCAGCCCACGGCGCAAGCCGTGGGTAGGGAGTGAAACGAGAACAAGCCCCAAGGGGGCGAAAGAGAAGCTACGACACAGACTCCGTCGTGAAAGCACAGTTTTCGGAGCGAACCTAATGGCAACTCGCAGAACAAATCCGGTTGGCATTCACCTCTGGCTGGTGCTGATGAAGGCCTACCAGGCGATCCAGCGCCGCGCCCTGCGCAGCATCGGTGATACCAGCCTGTGTTTCTCCGACTTCGCGGTCCTCGAAGCCCTGCTCCACAAAGGCCCTCTGCCGGTGAACACCGTCGGCGCACTCGTAACCCTGACCAGCGGATCCTCCACCGCCGCCATCGATCGCCTCGAAAAAAGAGGATTGGTCCGCCGCGCCCCCGACGCCACCGATCGCCGCACCAGAATCGTCCACTTGACCGACAGGGGTAAGATTCTCATCGAGGCCGCGTTCCGCAAACACGCCGCGGACATGGAGACCGTCACCGCCACTCTGTCGGCTACGGAAAAGAAAACTCTTCTCGATCTTCTAAAGAAGCTCGGCAAGTCAGCAGTCTCAGGCCCCGCTATTAATGTCTCAATCACGAAAGGAAAACCCAATGCTCAAAAAACTCACTAACACGGATTCCCGCAACTTTGCCCTGACCATTCTCCGCCTCGCTGCCGGAATCGTCTTCTTCGCCCACGGCGCCCAGAAAGCCCTCGGCTGGTTTGGCGGATACGGCTACACCGGCACCATGGGATTCTTTACCCACATGATGGGAATCCCTGCGCCCCTGGCCTTCCTCGCCATCATGGCCGAGTTTCTCGGAGGCATCGGTCTGATCGTCGGCTTTCTCAGCCGCATTGCAGCCTTCGGAATCCTCTGCAACATGCTGGTCGCCATCTGCATGGTGCACCGCCAGTTTGGATTCTTTGCCAACTGGAGCGGCCAGCAAAAAGGGGAAGGCATCGAGTATCACCTTCTTGCCATCGCCATCACAATTGCCATCATGATCGCCGGCTCCGGCGCGCTCTCAGTCGACGCAGCGCTGTCCGGAGAGCGTGCTCATCGCCTCTGATTGCATGCCGTGCCATGGCGAGCCGCGCCATTGCAGCGGCGCCCTGGATGCTCCCGAGAGTGTTGTCATCCTGAGGCGGGCGCCCTTTGCCCGCCGAGGGACCTTACGTCCGCTCCACGACCGAGATTGGCCGGCATTTTTTGAGAGGCGGCTTTAGGATTTGCTGAAATTGCTGAAAACCTCGTTAGCAGTTCTGTTTTGAAAGGGAGCGGCTTCCAGCCGCGCCGTAAATACCGCAAAATAGGGCCGGCTTTAGCCGCTGAGGTGCATCCAAATCGCCCCCTTTCCCCGGCTAACCTTTTTCTATCCTCCAGTGTCTAACCCACTAACGACGCAGGGAACTTCGCATAGCCCAGCTTCGTATCTCTGATCAGATGGTTAGGCGGGATTGAGACCCCTCGCCTGAACGTTACCCGGGGCCCCCACGCTCCTCCCCGGAGGCGTGGGGGCAGATTTCCGCAAGACACGGCCTATGCGAATGCTCCTCGACATTGTCCGGCAGTCGCTATCCACCCTGTGGGCGCACAAGCTGCGCTCGTTCCTCACCATGTTCGGAATTGCCTGGGGCGTAGGCTCGCTCCTCCTCCTCGTAGGCTTGGGAGAAGGCTTCCGCAGCGGCCAGGAGAAGGAACTCGCCAACCTCGGTCAAAACATTATGTTCATGTTTCCCGGACGCATCCCCGCGGTCGAAGGCAGCACCCAATCCGGACAGACGTACTACTTCACCTACAAGGATTACCTGGCCATCCGCGACGAGGCCAAGTACGTCGGCGCGTTATCGCCGGTGCTCAACCGCGAAGACATCCGTGCGGTGAGCGATTACGGTTCGACCAACGGCCAGATCTTCGGTGTGGCCGCAGACTACAACCAGATTCGCAACGTCCCGATCAGCCCCGGCCGCTGGTTCAACAATCAGGACAACTCCGACCGCCGCCGCGTCGCCGTCGTAGGCTGGGAATTGCTCAAAAACATTTTCCCCGGACGCCCCGCCGTCGGCTCCACCATCCTTCTCAATGGCATGAGCTTCGACGTGATCGGCGTAGTCGCCAAAGTCGGACGCGACGGCAACAACGGCACCAACTCGCGTATCTTCATCCCCGTCGAAACCATGCGCAACCTGTTCCCGCTGACCAAGGCGAACTCTGAAGACGCAATCTCGTTCCTGAACTATCAACCGATCAACAAAAATCTACACACCGAAGCCAAGACAGAGATTCACCAGATCATCGCCCGCCGCCACGGCTTCAACCCCAAGCTCGAGGATGCCTTCGAAGACTGGGACACCATCGAGAACATGAAACGCGTAGGCAGAATCTTCGACGCCATGGACTGGTTCCTAGGCGTTGTAGGGGTCGTAACTCTGGGCCTGGGCGCAATCGGCATCATCAACATCATGCTGGTCTCCGTAACCGAGCGCACCAAAGAGATCGGCCTCCGCAAAGCCCTGGGCGCAACCTACCGCGCGATCCTGACCCAGTTCTTCATCGAAGGAGCCTTCCTGACCGCCTTCAGCGGCGGCATAGGACTAGCCATAGCCACCGCCTTCGTAACGCTGCTAGCCATGCTCCCCGCACCCGAAGGTTTCGACACGCCGCGAATAATCCCGGCATCGGCCCTGGCCGCAATCGGATCGCTGGCGATAGCAGGGATAGCCGCAGGTCTCTACCCCGCAAGAAAAGCAGCATTGTTGCCGCCAGTGGAGGCCCTAAGACAAGAATAAGAAAATAGGAACATGTGGCGACAGCCGCCTCGGCTGTCGACCGAGCAAAGCGAGGCAGAGATTATTGAGAAACCAAGGGAACACCAAGATTGAAGAGGCAGGAGCTAGAAGCTAGCAGCTAGCAGCTAGAAGGCAAGAGCCAAAAACCAAGAGCGCCCCCATGATCACTGCCCTCGCCACCCAAGCCTACAACGCCCTGCGCCACAACCGCCGCCGCAGTCTGCTCACCATGCTAGGCATGGCCTGGGGCATCGCAACGGTAGTCCTCCTCCTAGCCTACGGCACCGGATTCGAGCGCGGACTCTGGTCCGCCTTCCGTTCGTTCGGCACCAATCTAGTCTTCATTTTTCCCGGACGCACCGAACTCCAGGCCGGAGGCACGAAAGCAGGAACTCAAGTCCGCCTCACCGTAAACGACCTCGATTACATCCGCGCCGAAGTCCCACTGCTGAAGCACGTCTCCCCGGAAGTGTCCAAGCAATGCCTCACCTCCTACGGCACCCGCAGCGCCACCTACGGCGTCAGCGGAGTCTACGCCGCCTACGGCACCATGCGCCGCATGGACATCACCGAAGGCACCTTCTTCAGCGAGGCAGACGACTTCACCCACACCCGCGTAGCCGTAATCGGCTCCGACGCGAAAAAGAAACTTTTCTCCGGCCAGAACGCCATCGGACAGGAGATCCGCATCAACGGCATCTCGTATCAAATCGTCGGCATCCTCAAGCACCAGGTCCAAAACGGCGACGACAACATCAACGAGCACGTGTACATCCCCTTCAGCGCCATGAGCGATCTGGCCAACACCTACTACCTGACCGCAGTCGTCATGGAGTACGAAGGCGACCACGCCAAAGTTGTCAAGGCCATCCGCGACTCCATGGGCTTCCACCACAGCTTCGATCCCAAAGACCACCGTGCCATCTTCGTTTTCGACGTCTTCGCCGACCTGATGGACCTGCAGGTAATTTCCACCGGAATCAAAATCCTTCTCGGCTTCATCGGTCTGTTGACTCTAGGCATCGGCGGGGTGGGCCTAATGAATATCATGCTGGTCTCAGTAACCCAACGCACCCGCGAAATCGGAGTCGAGAAAGCCCTCGGCGCCCACCGCTGGCACATCCTGTTCCAGTTCCTGGCCGAAGCATTGGTGATCACAGCCCTGGGTGGGCTGCTGGGAGTAGTGCTGGCCTACGTCGTTTCCTGGTCGGTGGGCTCCCTCACTCTCTGGAGTGCCTTCCAGGAAAACGCCAGTGAAGGCGACATCCACCTCTACATCGACGCCGCCACTTTGATCTGGTCGACGGTGATTCTCAGCTTCGTCGGCATCGTCAGCGGCATGCTCCCAGCCATCAAAGCCGCTAGGCTCGACCCCATCGAAGCCCTACGCTACGAGTAATCTCCAAGTCTCTTGCAGACTGTCGTCCTGAGCGAAGTTGCCATGCCGCGAAGCGGAGTGGCAACGCAGTCGGAAGGATCCCTACCCGCTGACATCGCCCGCGGCTCGAACGGAATTCACATGTTGGACGGTGAGGTCCTGCGAAACGATTTACGGTCAGTAGTGATACCGCGCCTGCAGAAAATCGATCCGCGATCCGCTCACCCGATACACCAACCGGTGCTCCTGAGTAATTCTCCTCGACCAACATCCTGCCAGCACGTACTTCAAAGGCTCCGGCTTTCCAATGCCCACAAACGGATCGCGCAGGACAGCCTCGATCAGTTCGAAAGTCCGAAGACCAACCTTCCGATCATTTTCGACCCAGTCGCGAAGGTCCTGTCGGAACTCCGGATGAAATATGGCTCCCCGTTCAACGCTGCGGGACAAGCCCTATTCCCGGCGCAGTTTCTCCAGTGGTTCCGGCTTTCCCTTCCGTCCTACAGCCCGACGTAACGCAGTAAGCAAGCGCCGCGCATTCTTGAAGGAGCGCAACAAGTGCGCCGTCTCCATCAGCCCGGCCAGCTCGTCAGCCGGAACCATAGCCACCGTTCTCTGGCCCTTGCGGCGAATGATGACCACCTCGCGGTCGTTGACCACGCGGTCGAGCACCGCCGCCAGACTCTGCCGCAGATGCGTATAGGTGGTTTCTGTACAGGTTCCCTGTACGTTACTCAAGAGTGACTAGCGCCGGCGTTCCGCCGGCTGTCGCGAGGGCGTCCCGCCCTCGCACTTTCAAGCGGTAAGGCCGTCTCCTTTCTCCTTTACAATCCCCCTGTGCCCGAATCCCCCAACCCCCGCCTGGACCGCGTACTCAACCGACTCCGCCTCTACGAACACCCATTGCTGACTTTCTTCGCCCGCCCCAAAGGCGAAGCCGTCGAAGGCATCATCCAATTCAAAGACGAAACATCCCCGTCCACACCTACTACTTCGAACTCCATCCCCGCGACCTCGACCACCCGCAATTCGAATGGAGCTTCTAGCGCCAACTCTACGATGCCCTCCACGCCTACTTCGTAGAGATGTTCATCCGCACCCCGCAAGACCGTGCCGACCGCCTGCAGAGGGGCCGGTAATGAAATCTCGCCGCGAAGCCATTACAGACTATGTGGGGACAGCCGCCCTCGGCTGTCCGGCGGCCCAGCAGTATCGGGCCGCTATGTTTCCGCTGACCAAAACCATCTCTCAACTCTGAAGAACCCTATTATCGCGAACCTGCGAAGCTGAGTTACCATCACAGCCGTTGAATCCCCTCCGCCAAAAGATCGAACAAGAAATCCGCGAGCAGGGCCCCATTCCCTTCTCCCGCTACATGGAGCTGTGCCTCTACGATCCCGACCACGGATGCTATTCCCGCACCGCCGAGCAATTCGGCAAGGCCGGAGACTTCTACACCTCCAGCGACGTCCACGCCGTCTTCGGACGCCTCATGGCCCGCCAGTTCGAAGAAATGTGGAAAGCTCTGGGCTCCCCAGAGCAAATCGCAATAGTAGAGCTGGGCCCCGGTCGCGGCCTCTTCGCCCAGGATGTACTCGACTGGTCCGAAAAAAAGTTCCCCGATTTCTTCCAAGCCCTGGGCTACATCCTGGTCGAAAGTTCACCAGCCCTGCGCCACCGAATCGAAGCCACACTAGGAACGCATCTCTACTCAGGAAAAGCAGCATTCGCCTCATTCGAAGGAGATACCAAGGCGGTCGCAATTGATGGGTCAGCTCCCTCCCCACCGGATGTCATCCCGAACGCGCCCCAGCGCGTGAGGGACCTTACGTCAGCCGGAAACTCCGATGCTGTCAACAAGATCACCGCGCCGCCTTGGGTGGCGCAGCGCTTCAGCGCTACGAAAGGCTCCGAGATGACGCGGGCTTTAGCCCCTGAGGTTCCGACCATCCTCTTCGCCAACGAATTCTTCGATGCCTTACCCGTCGAAATCCTAAGCCCGCAAGGCTCTCTCCACATCGACACCCGCGACAACAAATTCATCGAAACCTGGGCCCCCGCCTCCCCACAAGAACTCGAATACCTAGACCGCCACTCCATCCATCCCGAACCCGGAGAGCGTCTCGAAGCCCCGCTCATCGCGCAACAATACATGCACCGCATCGCCGACAGCATCACCCGTGGATTCCTCATCGCCATCGACTACGGCTACACCCGCGAAGAACAACTAGCCGGACGCCATCGCGGAACCCTGAAAGCCCTCCGCCAGCACTCTATCAGCAACAACCCTTACGAAGCTCCCGGCGAGCAAGACATCACCGCCGACGTAAACTTCACCGCCCTAACCGCCGCCGCCGAAGAGCAAGGCATGCAAACCCAAAAGCTCCTAACCCAATCCCAATTCCTGATGGGCATCGGCGAACCCAACCAATTCGCCGACGCCTTCGAAGACTGCCGCCTCCCTCAGGAGCACGCAAAAGTGGCCCTGCAGCTAAAGCATCTAGTCACCCCCGCCGGCATGGGCGAGAGTTTCCACGTGTTGGTAGCAAGCAAAGGAGTAGAGAAAGAAAAGGTCGCAGCCCTGACAGGCCTCACCTTCAGCCGAAGAATATGAAATGCGATCTCAGCAGAAAGGGTTAGTGTCATCCTGAGCGAAGTCGAAGAGCCTGCCCCGATCGAAGCCGAGGGGATCCCTAGCGAGTAAACAGCGGTGTCCACCCTATAGTTTTTGACCTCGCTGGAATCGCCAGCGAGAACAGACCTTAGGTGGGCCACGCGCCACAGATTGAGATCAATACAAGGCGATGCACAAATCAAATAGAATATCGCAATGAGCTGTCTGCAGATCGCCTTTAGAATCGTGGGAGTGGCTTTCAGTGTTTTCTATGGCTGGTAGGCAGTCACGATTCACGTAGCCAAGGATGGAAAGCTGGCAACGGTGCTCACGGAACGATAGCTTAAACCGGAGGAGCGACACCATTGGTCGTGGTGGGCGCACCAGAAATGGATCAACTTAGCTGGGAGCGCCCTCGGCTGGTCAGCCGGATACTA
>Ga0066710_100007819_pt1 | contig 10282 bp, 6 predicted proteins | sample GraSoiAngelo_159_FD_79666 | JGI IMG/M metagenome (GOLD analysis project Ga0066710, IMG submission 79666) | Grasslands soil microbial communities from the Angelo Coastal Reserve, California, USA - 14_1009_16_40cm | ecosystem: Environmental > Terrestrial > Soil > Grasslands | place: USA...
AACCCTCTGCGGTCATAGGTGATGACACGGTGACCTGCGCCCAAGAGAACTGGCACCTGCTTCTCCCAGGAAGCACCGCTCAGCGGATATCCGTGGATAAGGACAATGGGCTCACCAGAACCGTGGTCCTCGTAGTAAAGGTCGACGTTGCCGGAGTTCTCCTTCCCGACGGTAATATATGGCATTGATGATTCTCCTTTCTCGCTCGATGTTGATGGTTGTCGGTTGTTGAAATCTTAGATGTCTGGCTCGTCTGGAGGTTGCTCTTTATCTCCGATAAGAATCATGTTCGCCTCATAAGTAAAACGTAACGATGGCGTCAGTTGCCGGTTGTCAGCCCAAGCACGAGCGGTCGCTTCGCGTCCTGGCTTCGTGGTGCCTACCATATTTACGATATCGGGAAGATGTTACAGCGCGGGCCAGAAAGCTTGATAACGGCGAAGACTGTCATTATGCGCGGAGCGGTGACGACACTTTGCTCCACCCTGGGGTGGGCCCTCTAAAAGCAAGCCCCTCGGCTCTGAATTGCACAGCCTGCGGTGTAGGTCACTTCTAACCTCCAAACGCAATCAGCTTGACAGAAGCATGTCGAGCGCGGCCGTGCTTATCTCATCTGGACTCATCAGGCCGAATTTATCGTGGAAGAAGCCAACTTCGGAAGTTCCGGCGATTAGATCAATTTTGAATTGTCCCGGGTCTTTTATACCTTTTATTGTCACTGAGTAGAGAGGCAAAAGAGTTGCGGTTAGTTTCGCATGAGTATCTGTCCGGCTGACGGTCAGAGTGTTCGCTTCGGTACGATCAAAAGAGAGAACATGGCCCACCTCTGGTTGCGCGTTAAACTCCGCGCATTTGCGCGAGAACTCATCAGCAAGCTGATCCCAAAGCTGCGGAGACTTCAGTTTAAGCATCTCCTGGTCGTGCAGCACCTTGGCATCCTGAGTCTCTTTGGCCTTTCTTTGATCGACAAACCGTCTTGAAGCGTCCCTGGACCAATCAGACATGGCGGCCTCTCCGGTATCAAGACGTTGCTACGTTTGAATCTCAGGCTGCGACAGTGCCTTTCTCCTTAGCACCGTCTCCCTCGCACTACGGCCTGGACAATATTTACGATGCGGTACGCAGTCATTCCCAGTCGCTTGCGCGCCTTGATCCAAATTTAATCGCCAATAGTCCGTATGTAATCAACCCGATCGACCGCTAAACCCTCCCGCAGTAGTCACCGCCCGAAGGCCAAACTCAGGATTTCTCTGGGATATCGGCTTCACTTCGCCTTGCCGCACTTCCCTGAATCCTACAGCCGAGTCTATTAGATGATGTCAATTCAATTGGACAGCAAAGAAAATTCAAACGTGGATTTTATCGGAGCAATGACATCAGTATCCCTTGGGGAGTGGCAGGGCCGGCCATCACCCCCGTCACCGAAATCATGAACTCCAGTCCTACGCGCTTCCAGTCGAAGGGGCTTCTCGCTTACCTTGTCGGAGGCTACCTGCCGTGGGCCGCGCCAGAGCACGGCATTCCTCGACGGTCCAGTTGGGCACTGCACCGCGACGGCTGGCGATCAAGGCGCCCACGCGATTGGCGAAGTCGCCGATCTTCGCCGCCGGCCATCCGTGATTCAGACCGTGCAGGAAGGCAGCTGCGAAGGCATCGCCGGACCCCACGGTGTCAGCCACCTGCACCGGGTAGGCGTCCACGTCAACATATTCCCCGCTGACCAGCACTGAACATCCTTCCGCCCCCCGCGTCACGCAGACAGCCTCCCATCCGTACACCCTGACGCCGTTTCGCGAGAACTCCTCGATGGAGCGGGTGTCGCCGCCGAGCAAGGTCTGAATGGTGTTCACCTCGGAGTCATTCAGTTTTACTACAGAAGAGCGCTTCAGTAATGCCTCGACCAAGGCTGCGTTGTACGAGTTGACGCGCAGATTCACGTCATAGAACCGCCGCGCGCCCGGATTGGTCGCGATGAGCGCGGTCAGCAGGTCACGAGCCTTGGGGCTCATCTGATGGAGAGTGCCAAAATAGATCCAGTCCGCCTGCTGGGCGGAGATCTCGGCAAGATCGCTCTCGCTCAACTCCACCAGATCATAAGCCGCGGGACGATGAATCAGGAAGCAAGGTTGGCCTGCGGAATCGAGCTGCACGGAAACGAGTCCCGTCGACTGTCCCTTGAGAATCTTAACGAATCGCGGCCTCAGCCGAAGCTGTTCCATCGCTAGCAGGGCAGCCCGACCCCGTTCGTCGTCGCCGACCGCACTGACGAACACCACGTCATGACCGAGACGGCGGGCGTGAGCGGCGAAATTGAAGGGAGCTCCGCCCAGGTACTCGTCCTGGCCAAACACATCCCAAAGGAACTCTCCGATGCTGATGATCTTCACCTGGATTTTTCCCGAGTTCAGGTCTGCCTTACTGCGGCTCTGCGCCTGAGAACGAAACAGTCTGTAGAGGCGCGCCGCGCGCCCCTACACGGCGCCTCAGGCAATTCCCAGCTTCCTCTGCATCTCTTCCAGGGTGACACCCTTTGTCTCCGGATAGAGGAACAACACCACGAAGAATTGCAGGATCATCATGACGGAGAAGAACACGAACGGGTACGCTCCGGAGGAAGCAGCCATAAGAGGGAAAATAAGGGAAATCAGCGCATTCATTAGCCAGTGAGAGAAGCTGCCCAGGCTTTGTCCTTTGGCCCTCACCTGGTTAGGAAATACTTCGCTGAGGTACACCCAAATCACAGCACCCTGCGAAAAACCGAAACAGGCGATGTAGCCGACCAAGAGCCAGACCAGTCGATCCTCATGCCGTGCCGTGAAGAAAATGACAGAGACACCGGCAAGGCACGCAGCCATTCCTACCGAGCCCACCAAAAGCAGCTTGCGGCGGCCGATTCTATCGATCACCGACATGGCGAGGATCGTGAAGAGAAGGTTGGTGCCGCCCACGGCCACGGCCTGAAGGTCTCCTGACACCTTGGTGAAGCCGGCACGCGCGAAAATATCGTTGAGGTAGTAAAGAATCGCGTTGATCCCCGAAAGCTGATTGAACATGCCGATGCTGACGGCAAGGAAAATGGGAAAGCGGTATTTTCGGGTGAACAGGGAGTCCTGCGCGGCGTGCTCGACGTCAATAGAGGCAATAATCCCCTCAAGCTCCTGTTTGTAATTCTCTTCCCCGGTCAGTTTCAGCACCTCGCTGGCTTCGTGCACGCGTCCTTTCTTCACCAGCCAGCGCGGGCTGCGCGGGATGCCCATCAGCATCAGCAGAAATAATGCCGCAGGCACCGCCGCCACACCCAGTTTCCAGCGCCACTCGGCGGCTGCGAACTGTGCCAGTCCCACCAGGTAATTCGACAAATAAGCGAGCAGAATGCCCAGGACAACGTTGAACTGAAAGAATCCCACCAGCCGTCCCCGCCATTTGGCGGGTGAGATTTCTGCAATGTACATCGGCCCCAGCACCGAAGAGCCCCCGATGCCGAGCCCTCCCACAAAACGAAAGAACACGAGTGAATACCAGTCCCAGGCAAAGGCGCATCCCAGTGCCGAAACCAAGTAGAAGACGGCCATCACCCGAAGGCTGTCACGCCGGCCGTATCGATCACCGGGAATACCCGCGGTCATGGCGCCGACAACCGTGCCCCAGAGGGCAACGGCCACCGTCAGCCCGAGCGAGGCCGGTGAGAGATGATAGGTCTCACGCAGAGCCCCCGTTGTGCCCGCAATCACGGCGGTATCGAACCCGAACAGGAGCCCGCCCAGAGCCGCAACCACCGTACTCTTCACGAGATGTGGGTTCAGTTTCATAGCGTCTCTTCCGAGGGAAGTTCACCGCAGACTCAAGACTCCATACTGTACGTACGCACAAGAATCTAGCACAGGTGTGCGTCCGATGGATTTGGAATCGGGTCAGCTCGATCGGCAAAGCACTTCGGGCAGAGTACGGCGATCCCCCGGAACCCGCCTCCTAGGGGCAGCAGAAGGGGTTCCGGAGCACAATAGCTCTGTGGCTATCGATCCAGGCGCCGGATTAAGCCCCAGCCGCGGCCGATCCATAAGATCGGGACTTCGGGAATAAAGAGTGCGGGGGGCAGCTGCCCTCAAGTGTTCGGCAATATTACCAACGATTGGAAAGCAACGCGGCGCCATCGGGCTCTGAGCTACAGAAGAAGGGCCGTGCCATTCCGGTCGTTCCCGTAGTTCCGCCAGCTGCCGAACGACATCACCTGGTGCTGCCAAGCAAAGAACGCGGTCCCCAAACTGATCAGGTGGTAGGTGTTGTAGTTGAAGTGGTTGTTCCAGCTCGTGTAAATCATGGGTTCGAATTTTGACTGAGCCACGGACCCAGCTGCCGTGCCTGTAGTCTGATTGACGGTGTTATTGTGCACCCAGAGGTTGCGAACCTCGTAGCTGGTGGAGCCCCTGTCGGTCTGGAGAGCCACAATCGCGTTCCTGCAGTTAGTCACTGTATTTCCGTACACCTGAACGTTGGAAGAGGCGAGAATTCGAATGCCGCCGCCCCACCAGGCGCTGCTGCCGCGCGGATCATAGCCGTCATTTACAATTGTGTTGTAGCGGATCACCGCCGAAAAGCTGATCTCGTGCTGGATGCCGGCCACCAGGTTGCGGCTTGTGCGGTTCCCGTCATAAACCGTGTTGGAGTTGTTGTAATCAGTTTGGAAGCCTGGCCCGAGGTTGTCATGGCTATAGTTGCTGCGCACGGAGAGACCGTTGGTGCTGGTGAACTTGGCACCCCCCGCCTCCCAAGACCAGTTGTAGCCGGCGGCGTTGTTGTAGGCGATTTCATTGCCCTGCACCACGATGCTGTTGCCCTCGCCTGACAAACCGATCTGGCCGTTATGGTGGATCGAGTTGTTCAAAGCCTGGTCGCCGCTGTCGAGGTGGATACCGACGCCGTGATTGTAGCTGATCTCATTCTGCTCGACGGTCCAGGTCGGGCCACAATCAATGGCGCCATCCTGCGCCGGGTTCGCATACTTCTGGATGTGGAGGCTGCGGATGACCACACCGCTGGCGCTGCCCAGGAACGCATGACGTGAAGTGCTGATCTGCACGCTGTGGCCCCAAGGGTAGTCAGCCATGTAGACGTTGCTCGTGCTGGTGTTGTAGTACCATCTGCCGGGGGTGACGCTCGAGGCGTAGTTTACCCGTTCGAGACGCCGCCCATCGTAGAAAAGGTCTTCCGGATGGGCACAACCGGGCCGGTTTGAGAGGCAGGAGCCGCCGGCCGAGATCTGAGAAATGTGGATGTGGGACAGATAGTAGGACCCGCTGCGGCTGAAGCTGGTGAGAACCGTCGCGCCATTCAAATAAGCCCCCGATTGCCCCACGAAGATATCGCTCTGCTTAGGGACCACGGTCTGGTTTCGATAGACCCCCGCCGAAAGCACGAATGTAGTTCCTGCAGGGTAGTTGTTCACGGCTGCCTGGATGCTCTGCCCGGGCTTGAGAGTAACTGCTCCGTACGATCGAGTTGCCAGTACAAAGCACAACGTTCCGGCGGCCATTACGGCGCCGGACAGCGCCCGGGTCTGGAGGATGGTAAAGTACCGGAATCTCATTCTGAGTCCTCCTCAATGAGTTTGTGTTTCCAGTTGTAGGGCTTGCTTTTAGCGCTGAAAGGCGGTAGCGCTACGTGCGTGGCAGGTAACTCTAATGTTGCGCTGGAGATAAAATCAATCCACGCCGCATAAACTTCTCGTCAAATCTCGGTCGGCAGATCTCAATCCTAGGTTTATTATCCGCAGCCTGCCAATACTTGACTGGGTAATACAGGAGTGCGTTAAGGATCGGTTAGGCGCAAGAGAGGTTAGGCTCGACGAAGCGGGTAGTTTCCTGTATTATGCACCACGCTATGGCACGAAATTCGATCTTTCATTCATGCTGCCGCTCTTTGGCCAAAGGGCGCGGGATGCATCAATTACTGTTTGTATTTGCGATCTTTCTTGGGGCGACTCTCCCGCTGCGGGCCGATGTGATCTGGCTGAAAAACGGCAGGCAGATCGTCGCTCACGTCACCCGCATGGATGGCACGCGCGTCTACTACGAGCGAGGCGGAAGCAAGGCCTCGATTGCCTTGTCCGAGGTTGATCGCGTGGACAGTTACTCACCTCCTTCCGACGAAGTGGCCGCCTCCCAGAACACCCTGGAAGAGGCAGGCACGAGCACTGGCAGCCGACGGCCTGCACTCCAATTGCCTGCTCCCCCGCCTTCGCCGGCGATTCACGACGATGCTATCGACGAGGTCTATCTACAGCAAATCGAGAGCGCGGCGCAGGCCAGGCCCTCGGGCGAAAATCGCCGTCGCCTGGCTCGCGCATACCAGGCGGTGGCGGTTTTTCTGGTCGGCAAAGGTGAGGCTGATGCGGCGATCGAAAGGTGCTATCACGGCCTGCAGGTAGCTCCAGGCGATCTCGACCTGACACTCACTTTAGGTTCGCTCTTCATCAGCCAGAATCGTCAGGCTGAAGCCATTGAGATCCTGGAGCCAGCTTCCGCTCGGAACCCACGGTCCCTGGACGCGCACCTTCTGCTTGGATACGCCTACTACTATTCCGAGAACCTCGACGAAGCCGCCGCGGAATGGAGAAAGGCACTGGCTATACGCGACGATCCGCGTATCCGCGAGGCGCTTGCCAGACTTGAGAATGAACGGGACGTCACCAATTCCTACCAGAACATTCATGGTGGACATTTTCTGCTGCGCTTCGAAGGAGGCCGAGGAGGAGCGCTGGGCCAGCAGGTGCTCGAGGCCCTGGAAGCGGATTTTCAGGAGCTGCAGAGCGACCTGAACCTTTCACCGACTGAGAAGATCGTCGTCCTGCTGTACCCCAACCAGGCGTTTCGCGATATTACGCGTTCACCCACCTGGGCGGGGGCTTTGAATGACGGTAAGATCCGCGTCCCGGTTTCAGGCCTTAGCTCCGTAACCCCTCAGCTGGCTCACATGCTCAAACACGAATTGACGCATTCATTCGTGCGGCAGGCAACCATGGGGCGCTGTCCCACATGGTTCAACGAGGGCCTCGCGCAGCTCGAAGATGGCTCTTCGACGGCGCCCTTCGGCAGACAGCTCGCGCAGGCCTTTCCGCACGCACCCTCGTATGCGTTGCTGGAGAGGTCGTTCACCGGGTTGTCGACCGCAGGAGCCACCGTCGCCTATGCAAAGTCGCTTGCCGCTCTCGAATACCTCCGCGACACCTACGGCGCTAATGAAATTCGGCAGCTCCTGGGATCCATGGCCGCGGAACCTGATTTCGATGCAGTGCTCCAACTTCAGCTGCACCTTACTTACGCCGGTTTTGATAAAGAGGTCGGCGCGTACCTCGGGAAACGATACGGGCGGTGACGGCAAGCTCACCACTACCTATATTCCGGTCACCCGTTCTGGCTTATTCTGGATCTATCTGCTCTGGCCCAGTTACCCGCTGGGGGCGAGGCAGTGGTCGGCGAAGGCTTCGCCTGCGGTACTGAGCCCAAATGATGCTCTTCCATAAGTAAATGAAGGGAGGCCTGCGCCTGGAGCGCACTCCGCTTCCCGGGTCCTTCTGCGTTCGCGCTGCAACCACCACTCGGCTTAGCGGCGCGATCAGCCAGACTCCCTTTCCCGCTCGAGGATGGACAGCGTCGTTCACGCCGGCAACATGATATGTCAGCACGCTGCTGGAAATGCGGGTCGAGCAAGCCCGATCCGATCCGTCGGCCTCGCCTTCTATATTGGCTGGTGAAAGTCTTCGGCTACAGGATCTGCCGATGTGGGGGGTGCCACCGCTTAAGGCTGCTCAGCCTGAAAGAGCTGACCCAGGGCGGAGAAGGACCCGACCCGGTGGCTATTGATCTTGCGTCCAGACCAGCGTCCGGGTCCAGACTCACACCGCCCGCGGTCGCCGTAGCGGCGAGGGTTTCAGCGGAAACTCAGAGAGCTCGCCCGCCGAACTCTAGTAATGCCTGTCCCAACTGCGGAAGGACAGATTGGCAGCGGTCACCACGCACTCCGGAAGAGCGGCGGTTACGCGGTGGGCCGATGGCGCGCTGCCTTGTCTGCGGCCAGCGTTTCCCTCTTGGGCGATAGGGGCCGATTCTGATCCACCGATGGTGCTATCTTCTGAGGAAGATGTCTGCACGCGCGGAGTGATCTGGGTTCTCATGAAAGCAAGAGATGGCTTCGATGACACCCGAGGAGCAGTTTCAACTGTGGGAAAGCGGGAGGGATAGTGTGAATCCGGGAATCGCCTATGGAATCGGCGTTACGCTGCCACCGCATGGCAGGGAGCACAGGAAAGTTCGGAGGACACTTCTATCGAGTGCTGTTTGCAGCACCTGAGGGCCAGTTCTTTGGCCATTCCCAGGTTGTGAAGGCTGAGTTTGCTACTTCCATGGAACTCTTGCCGGCGTCCGCACACGTTCCACCGCCGAAGCGTCAACCTCCACGGCGGCCGACCTGGCCAGCAATTCCAAAGACAGCACAAGCCGGAAGGAGTTTTTCTTTCGAACCAGCACGCCCTCGACGCCTTCGAGAGGTCCCGAGATCACCCGCACCCGGTCGCCGCACTTAAGAAAGGGATGAGGCTCGATCGTCGCATTTTGTGCCGCTTTTCGTACCGCCTCGATTTCATTCTCCGGTATCGGCGCAGCGTGCCCGGCGAATCCGACGAAACCATGCACTCCGGGCGTGGTCAACACAGCCAGCCTTTTGGCTAGTCCACCGCGGACAAAGACGTAGCACGGGAATAGCGGCAGCGTGATCTGTTTCGTGCGGTCGCTCCATTTGCGGACCACATTGTACTGGGGAAGAAAGATTTCGAATCCCTTGCAGACCAAGCTTCGAGCCACCAGCTTCTCGTGCTGGTGCCGGGTATGCAGTGCATACCACGCGAAGGGTAAATCGCCCTCGCGGAGATCAGCATTACTGACTACGGTGAGCCCCGTTCCTTGATCGGACAACTCTTGATCCGATACCTCTTGACTCGACAGTCCTTCTCGCAAGCATGCCCTCCAGCCCTGGATCGGTCCCCCCGCAGGCGCACTAAATATCCGTCTCTCACTCTAACTGCGTTGCAAGACGGAGCCCGCGCTTACCAGCCGACACGCTCGGTCTCGTCCCCCGAGACAGCCCGAGTTAACGGACGGTGGGTAAGTATAAGCGAAACGGCGCAAGAAAGTAAAGTACGCGTAACCAACACGCCTCATTGACTTTCCAACCCCTCAGGGCTAACATCTGCCGCCGTAGGCCCTGAGCAGGTTTGTTGCCCTTTTCCAGTTCAAATAGCCGCAAGCAGCCAAGCCAGGAGTCGGATAATGCAGATTCTTCAAAAACTCCGCGCGCGAGCACGTGAGGACCCGCAGCACATTGTGCTATTTGAAGGCGAAGAAGACCGGACCCTCCTTGCTACGGAGAGGATCGAACAAGAAAACTCGGCCCGGCTGACTCTCCTGGGAAACCAGGAAAAGATCAAAACACGCCTCAGGACGCTTGGAATCACGCTGAAACATGCCAGCCTGGTCGATCCCGCGGCGAGTGACAAGCTCCCGGGTTACGCGCGGATGCTTTACGACCGACGCCGGCCACGGGGCATGACGGAAACTGAAGCCCTCACGACGGCCAAGATCCCGCGCTATTTCGCCGGGCTGATGGTAGCCGCGGGCGATGCGGACGGCTCCGTCGGAGGAGCGCTCGCCACCACGCCGGAAACGGTGCGCGCAGCCCTTCAGACTGTCGGCATGTCGCCCGATTCTTCTGTGGTCTCGAGTTTCTTCCTGATGATCTCGCCGCGGCAGGAGCTTGGCGCCGAGGGCGCCTGCCTCTTCGCGGACTGCGCGGTCGTGCCGCAGCCAACGCCGTCACAACTCGCTGAGATCGCCTTGGCGACGGCAGAGAACGCGCGCGCCTTGCTTGAAGTCGAGCCGCGTGTTGCCCTGCTCTCCTTTTCCACCAAGGGTAGCGCGGAACACCCGATGGCCTCCGCCGTTCGGGAAGCAATGAAGACGTTGAGTGTTCGCGCACCCCACCTGATTGCCGATGGCGAACTGCAGCTGGACGCCGCTGTGGCGCCTGAAATCGCGGCACGCAAAGCTCCGGGATCTGTCATCGGGGGGCATGCCAATGTTTTCATCTTCCCTGATCTAAACTCGGGCAATATCGCCTACAAACTGGCGGAGCGTTTCGGCGGCTGCGAGGCGATCGGCCCCATTCTGCAAGGGCTCGCCCGTCCCGCTAACGATTTATCGCGTGGATGTAAAGCGGAGGACATCGTCAACGT
>Ga0066710_100007821_pt1 | contig 10281 bp, 9 predicted proteins | sample GraSoiAngelo_159_FD_79666 | JGI IMG/M metagenome (GOLD analysis project Ga0066710, IMG submission 79666) | Grasslands soil microbial communities from the Angelo Coastal Reserve, California, USA - 14_1009_16_40cm | ecosystem: Environmental > Terrestrial > Soil > Grasslands | place: USA...
GGCGGTGGATGTGCGAGACGGCCGGATCACCACCTCCGGGTGGCTCGCGAGGACCTCGACCTCCGGCAGCGACGCCGTTCTGGGTCTTCGCGAGCGCGGTGTTCGCAGTTTTGTCTATACGAACGTCGATCGCGACGGCATGATGCGCGGGCCGGATCCGGACGAGGTGACCCGCGTGTCCGAGCTCGTGAGTGACGGGGGGTTTCTCTATTCGGGCGGGATCGGCTCCGTGGAGGACCTGGTCACGCTCGCGCGGCTTCGTCTGCCGAACCTGGAGGGGGCGATCGTCGGCAAGGCGCTCTTCGAAGGCCGGTTCACCGTGGCGGAGGGCATTGCTGCGCTTGGCGGCGAAAGCGCCCCGGAGACGGCGGCGGGCCCTGCCCAGGGCTGAAGCGGGACCTCAGGCGCTATCGCGCCTGCAGGGCATCCATGCCGACCGCCACGGCGAGGATCAGCCGGCGATCGATCGAACGTTCGGGGTCGCCGGACATGTCGATTGTGTAGGTGTCGCGCAGCTTCCAGGCTTTTCGCGTGTGGGTCCCGAGCTCTCGACCGTTCCGCAAGAAGACGAAGTGATACGGAATCGGCAGCCAGTCGCCGAAGGAGCCGACGTAGGGCACGAAGTCGACGAGCCGGCGAAAGAGAGCGACCACGATGCTCTTCTCGACCGCTTTGGCTGTCTCGTCTCCCTGCGCGTCGAAGAGCCTGTAGGTCGAGCGGAGCAGGCTCTCTCCGAAGACCTTCTGGATTTCGCCGATCTTGGCCCCACCCGCGCCGGTGACGTCGTACCGGGCACGTGGGTCGAACCGCTGGCGGGCCTTTATCCGCATGATCTCCACGCTTTTGGTGTCGTCGCTGTAGAAGCGGATGTCCTCTTTGAACTTGAACCGCTTCTGCTCCACGAAGCAGAACGGTCTGCCCCCGCTTCCGTTACGGTTCGGAACGCTGAACTCGTACTGGTTGACGATCGGTCGAATGCGCTGGCGAAGAAGAAACCGATCGTGCTGGTTGGGGTCGACCGCGACGTCGGTCCGGGCCGCCGCGTCTGCCGGCGCTTGCTGGTCTGGCTCGCCAAGCGGCTCTGAGCTCGTGGATTGCATCGGGGTGGGATCGGAGGATGAGGCGAACGTTAGGGAGAATGTAGCGATGACCGTCTTGAAGCGCGTGATTCCCTGCCTGGACGTCGACAAGGGACGAGTGGTGAAGGGAACGAACTTCGTTGGCCTTCGCGATGCCGGCGATCCGGTGGAGCTTGCCGAACGCTACGACGCCGAAGGCGCCGACGAGCTCGTCTTCCTCGATATCACGGCTTCCCACGAGGCGCGGGACACGATCGTGGATCTGGCCAGACGAACCGCCGACAACGTCTTCATACCCTTCACGATCGGCGGCGGAATCCGGTCGCGCGACGACGCCCAGGCGGTGCTCGACGCAGGGTCGGACAAGGTGTCGGTGAACTCTGCCGCGGTTGCACGGCCCGATCTGATCGACGAGCTGGCCGGAAGGTTCGGTGCGCAGTGCGTGGTGCTCGCGATCGACGCTAAGCGAGTCGTTGGTCCAGAGGACGAACCCCAAACCCCAGATGGCGCTCGAGAGCGCCGGTGGAGGTACGAGGTATACGTCAACGGTGGACGTGTTGCGACCGGGCGGGACGCAGCGGAGTGGGCGCGCGAAGGCGTCGAGCGAGGAGCGGGGGAGATCCTCTTGACGAGCATGGACCGCGACGGAACCGGCGATGGCTACGAGCTCGAATTGACGCGCGCGATCGCAGACTCCGTCGACGTGCCGGTGATCGCCTCGGGCGGAGCCGGGCGTCTAGAGCACCTCAGCGAGGCGCTCGTGGAGGGCGGGGCCAATGCCGTGCTTTGCGCATCGATCTTTCACTACGGCACCTACCGGATCGAGGAAGCGAAGGAGCACTTGCGCGCGGCCGGAATCCCAGTGCGGCTCTGAGCTGCGATGCCGCCCTGGTTGCTCAGACTGTTGAGATCCGCCGCCTGGCGAAGGGTCCGTTGGGACCTGGTGTGGAAAGCGGCGAGATGGCTGTACACGAGAGGGCGTGACCGTCTTGAGAAGAACCTGACCGAGAAAGAGCGACGAGAGCTCTTCGATCTGATGAGGAAGTCGAGGGGGCTGGCGAGGAACCTCACCGCCAAGGAGCGCCAAAGGCTCCGCGGCCTCGTCAGGAAGGCCATCACCTGACGATCCCGATCGCCTCCGGGCACCCCTTCGCCGGCGAGCTGATCGAGGCCGCGGCGTATCGCTCCATGTACGAGGCCGCACCGCCGGATCTTTACGCCGGAAAGACGGCGCACGCACGGAGCTTTGGCCACGTCGTCGCACGGGTGCTGGAGCTCTTGCCCGACGTCCCGATGCTCAACGGAATCATGGGCGTCGGCGTAGTGGACGACGGCGCCGAGCTTGAGCACCTGGCCCAAGCCCTCGATTGGATGCGCTCGTTCGGAATCGGCGGCTACATAGCTGTGGTGCCCGGCTCGAATGCCGAGCGTGTACTACGGGAAGAGAGACAGCTCGAGCCGGGGTACGCGTGGATGAAGTTCTCCTTCGACCTGATCGAGGGCGAACCGCCCGAGGGGGCCGCAGATCTTCGCGTCGTCGCGGTGGGCCCCGATCAGGCAACCGCCTTCGGTACCGCTTTTGCGGAGGGTTACGGCATGCCGCCATCGGTGATCGGTTTCGGGGCGACGGTAGTCGGCCGGCCGGGATGGCACTGTTATGTCGCCTTCGACGGCGATGAGCCGGCCGCGGCGGCAGCATTGTTCGCCGACGGAGATGTGGCGTGGCTCGGGATGGCCGGTACCCGTCCCGCCTTCAGGCGTCGCGGCGCCCAGAACGCGCTGCTCGCGGCCCGCTTGCAACGCGCGCGATCGCTCGAGTGCAAGCTCGCCTTCACGGAGACGGGCGAACGGCTCCCCGATCGACCCTCGAACTCGTACCGGAACATTCTGCGCGCCGGCTTTCAGGAGCGCTACCTCCGGCCCAACCTGGTCATTCCGGGCTGACCGGCTGCGACTGTCAGGGCGCGGTCGTGCCATTGGGCGCCGTCGTCCCCTTGGGGGCGCCATGCCTGCGTTTGCGTGGCTCGAGTGCGGTGACGCTCGAATGGCCGGTGAGATAGATCCGGCGACCGTCGGAGATCACCGGGTTGTACTCGCCGCGCCGCATCTTGAAGCGAAGCCTGCCCGAGTGAGCGCCAACCCCATAGGTGGTCTTCGAGTCGAGATCGGCGAAGTACACGATCCGGCCGACGACGGTGGGGCCCCCCGAGATCCGGCCACCGCCGCGTGCCGTCCAGCGGAGGGCGCCCGTGCGCGCCTGAAGTGCGTAGAGGTTGCCGTCGTAAGACCCGATGTAGACGGTCGGCCCCGTGCCCGGAACGTTCGCTACGGCCGGCGAGGAGTACACGTAGCCGCCGGTGGACTTCGTCCACGCGAGCTCGCCGGTCCGAGCGCTGAACGAGTAGATCTTGCTGTCGGTGTTACCGCTGTAGACGCGGCCATACGCGACGGTCGGTGAGGAATAGAAATTGCCTGAGGCAAGGCCGAACACCCGGCCCGAGGTGCCGGTCGACCAGCGCTCGTGGCCGTTCTTGGCCCACACCGCATACATGCGGCCTCCATAGGCTCCGAAATAGAGGGTTCTGCCCGACAGGGCCGGCGATCCCTTGATTGCCCCACCGGCGTGGTAGGTCCATTTGATCTTGCCCGTGCGGGCCGACAGTGCGTAGAGCGTTCCGTTCTCGCTGCCGAAGTAGAGAACGCCGTTGTCGACTATCGGCGATGACTCGGTACGGCTTGGCAGCTGCTTCGCCCAGAGTGTCTTGCCGCCACGGGCGCGGAGCGCGACGATCCTTCCCGAGAGCGAGGGGACGTAGATCTTGCCGTCGTAGAACGCCGGCGAGGACGCCGACAGGGCCCCGATCCGCTTCTTCCACTTGACGTGGCCCTTACGCGTGCCGATCGCATAGGTCATGCCGTCGTTGCGTGTGAAGTAGAGGACGTGGCCGCTGACCACAGGTGGGAACTCCAACAGCACCTTTCCCCTGAAGCTCCACAGCTTGCGGTAGGGAGGGTGCAGCGATGCCGGTAGATAGCCGGTGTGGGCGAGATCGCGGTGGTAGTAGGGCCAGTCGAACGTGGTCTCTTCAGGCTTCGGCGGGGGTGCATGGAACTCGACCTTGTTGCCTTTGTGGACGTCGCCGGACCGCGCGTTCAACACGAGGAACGCCGCGATCCCGATCGCAGCGACGGCGAGCACGGCGAAAAGCAGGTTGCGCCGGCGGTGGTTTCGCAGGAACAGGTTGCGTAGCACGGGCAACAGCCTAGAGGGAAGGTCCGCTCGATCGGCTCAGGCGGGTGCCGAGCCAGGCTCGGCGGCTTCGTGGCGCTCAGCGTCGAGGTCGATTCGCACGGTCAGGAGGTCGGTCTGCATCAGACGTACGACCGCCGAGTTCAGCTTCAGCCCGAGCCTTCCTCGGCTGATCGTGCGAAGCCGCTTTCGCGGGTCATCGTCGGGAAGGAGCGCGGCCGTCCCATCCCGCCAGCGCCCCGCGAGCTTCACCCGCACCCGCGGGTTCACCTCGATGTTGCGGACGTATCCGGCGCGTCGACCGTGCTCTGCGACTACCCACACCGAGCCGCCCTCCAAGCGGCCGCCCACAGGCACCCGGCGAGACTTTCCGGACCTCCGCCCGGTCGTCTCCAGCACGATCACTCCCGGCTGGTGGACGCCCGCTTTGGTGATGGGGTTGAGGAGGTACTTTGCCCCTGCTGTCGTGAGGCCGCGCTTGTCCACGCTCGAGCAGCATAGTGGCGCTGACGCCCAGCCGGATCGAACTTGCCAGAATCCTGTCGGTGCGAGCCCGCCCTATCCTCCAATCGGGAGCCGCGCTGATCGCAGCCTGGTTCCTGGCAGCCGGGGCTTGCGGCGGCGGCGCGAACGGCGAGGGCGCGAAAGCCGGCAATGCAGCAGGCTCCTCGACAGGCAAGGTCGCCCGCCGCGGTGTGCGCCTCCAGCGAGTCGGCACGTTCGACGAGCCGTTGTTCGTGACGGCTCCGCCCGGGGATCGAAAACGCGTCTTCGTGGTGGAGAAGACCGGCCGGATCCGGTTGCTGCTTTCGGGTAGGCGCGTCGCATCACCGTTTCTGGATCTTTCGGGCGACGTCTCGACCGGCGGCGAGCAAGGGTTGCTGTCGATGGCGTTTGCGCCCGATTACGCCCGAAGCGGCCGCTTCTACGTGGACTTCACGGACCGCAACGGAAATACGAGAATCCAGGAGTTCAAGCGCTCTCGTGGGAATCCAAACCGTGCCGATCCCTCCTCTCGGCGGCAGGTGCTGTTCATAAGCCAGCCGTTCGAGAACCACAACGGCGGACTCGTGCTGTTCGGGCCAGACCATCTGCTCTACATCGGGATGGGAGACGGTGGGTCCGCCGGCGACCCCGGCAACCGCGCTCAGAACCTGAACGTCCTGCTCGGGAAGCTCCTGCGGATAGATCCGCGCAAGTCGGGAGGCGCGCCGTATCGGGTGCCAAGGTCGAATCCGTTCGTCGGCCGACCCGGGCGAGACGAGATCTACTCCTATGGGCTGCGAAACCCGTGGCGGTTCTCATTCGACTCCCGGACGGGCGCTCTTTACATCGGCGATGTGGGCCAGGACCGCTTCGAGGAAGTGGACTATGAGCCGCGCAGCGCCGCCCGGGGAAGGGATTTCGGGTGGAGCTGCTTCGAGGCACGGCATCGATTCAACGACTCCCGGCGCTGTCCGAATCCCGCCTTCCCGGTGCTCGAATACGGACTCCATCCGAAGTGCGCCGTTACGGGGGGCGTCGTCGTGCGCGATCGCCGCCTCCCGGCTTTGACCGGGCGCTATGTCTACGCCGACTTCTGCGGAGGCGACGTCAGGACCTTTCGCATCTCCGGCCGAAAAGCGACGGGCGATCGCGGGCTCGGGCTGCACGTGGACTCGCTCAGCTCGTTCGGGGTCGATGCGCGTGGGCGGGTGTACGCGACTTCGCTCGACGGGCCGGTGTACAGGTTGGCGCCGAAGTAAAAAGGGCTGAGCCCCTTCGCGCTTCCCAGGCTTATATATAGAACCGCTCGCGGCTTCGCCGCTCACGGACACCTAAAGTCAGGTGAGCCGCCTGCGCTTCGCTACGGCGTCTCTTCTCATGTATCGAACCGGCTTCGCCGGACACCTAAAGTCAGGTGAGCCGCCTGCGCTTCGCTACGGCGTCTCTTCTCATGTATTGCACTTCTCCGCCAGCGCCTCCAGATACTCCTCCTGGTTTCGCGCCTCTCCCGGGTGGGTCACGACCTTGTGCACGACGTTTCCTCCCTTGTCGATCACGAACGTCGCGCGCGTGGCGATGCCGGCCTCGTCGATGTACGCGCCGTAGTCCTTCGCCACGGTGCCCTTGGGATGAAAATCTGAGACGAGATGGGCTTTCAGGTCCTCGTCGCGCTTGAATGCCTTGAGCGTGTAGGGGCTGTCCACTGAGACGGCGACGACCTCAGCGCCGGCCGCACCATACTTCTCCGCGGCTCCCGAGATGTCGTGAAGCTCCTTTGTGCAGAGGGGGCTGAAGGCAAGCGGATAGAACATCAGGACGACGTTCCTGCCCCGCAGGGACGAGAGCTTGAACTCCTGGAGCTGGTCGTCCCGTGCGGTGAAATCGGGCGCTTCCGAACCTACTTCGACAGGCATATGACTCCTCGTCTGAATGGGAATTGGCTGCGCGCGCGAAAACTAGCACGGGGTGTGAGCTCGTCGCGCTCGGTCGAAATCGAACCGCCCGCGTAGAATCGACTTCTGGTGAGGAATTCGAATGACTGCGAAGCTTCCGGTCGAGACCTTGATCCTGTCGCATGCGAACACGGACTTCGACGCGTTCGCCGGCATGGTCGCCGCGCAGCTGCTCTATCCCGGCGCTCGCCTCTGCTTTCACGGAGGCGTCAACCGAAACGTTCGTGAGTTCTACAACCTCCACGCAGAGCTGATTCCGACGCTCGAACCGTCCGCCGTCGATCGGGAATCGGTGAGACGGCTCGTTCTGGTCGAGGTCTCGGATCGAGGCCGGCTGGGAGAGTTCGCCGACCTGGCCGAGAGGCCAGACGTGGAGGTGGTGGTCTTCGACCATCACGGAAAGAGTGCATTCGCGGGCGCCACCGCGTTCATCGCCGAGGACGGAAGCCTGGTCACCAACCTGCTCAAGCTGCTGATCGAGCGTGGAATCCAGATCACTCCCGTGGAGGCGACCGCTTTCGCCCTGGGGATTCACGAGGACACCGGCTCGCTCACGTATTCGTCCACTACCCACCGCGACGTGGAGGCGCTGGCCGCGTGCCTGCGAGCGGGCGCCAACCAGGAGCTTCTTGCCCGCTACCTGCGCGGGCCCCTTCAGCCGAACCAGCGCGAGCTTCTGCGCAGCCTCGACGTGGCCAGGCGGCAGAGCGTGATCGCCGGCCTTCGCGTGATCACGGCCTTTGCACGCGCCGAGAGCTACATCGAAGACGTGTCAGCGCTCGTCTCGCGCATCGGTGAGGTCGCAGACTGGGACGTCCTGGTCCTGTCGGTGGCGATGGAGGGTCGGGCTCTTGTCGTCGGCCGAAGCCGGACCTCAGCGGTCGCGATCGACCGCGCGCTCGAACCACTCGGCGGGGGCGGGCACGCGCAGGCCGCTTCGGCAATCGTCCACGAAACCGATCCCGAGGCCGTGTTGAAGCGCGCGCTTTCGGAAATCGAGCGCGTGGCCAAGCCACCCTTGCTGGCGCGTGAGGTGATGTCACGGCCGGTTCACGCCGTTTCGAGCGATGCCGAGATCGCGGCTGCGCTCGTCGAATGTCAGCGCCTGGGCCTCAGCGGGATCCAAGTCTCCGAGGACGGCGCGATCACAGGGGTCGTCGCGCGAGAGGACCTGGACCGTGCTGTCCGCCACGGCCTGAGCCACGCACCCGTGAAGGCAGTGATGAGCGCGGGTGTTCCCGTTGTCGGCCGGGAGGCGACGATCAGCGAGCTGCGCGAGCTGCTCGCGGCAGGCACCAAGCGCCTGATCGTCGTAGAGCGGGGGCCGTATCGCAGAGAGGAGGAGGTGCCGACGTCGGACGCAGAAGGCGTCGTCACGGGCGGTGACGTCCTCAGAGCCCTCCACGAGCCCGTCACCCTCGAGCGGCCGGTTCCCCACGAGGGCGCGACCCTGGCGGTGAGGTCACGGCTTGGCGAAATCGCCCGGTTGCAGGAGATCCTGCCCGCCGTCCAGGCGGTCGCCGCGCCCTACGACGGCGTGTACCTGGTCGGCGGAGCCGTGCGGGACGTGCTCCTCGGCGAACAGAGCCTCGACATCGATCTGATGGTCGAAGGGGACGCGATCGCGTTCGCCAGCGACCTTGCGCGCGAGCTCGGAGTGCTGAGCCATCCTCACGAAAAGTTCCAGACCGCTGTGGCAAAGGGCGTCGATTCCCGCGGCCATGAGATTCGAGTCGACATCGCGACCGCCCGCACCGAGTTCTATGGAGCCCCGGGGGCTCTTCCGGAGGTCGAGCGCTCCACGCTCCGTCACGACCTTGCGAGGCGCGACTTCACGATCAATGCGATGGCGACGTCTCTCAAAGTAGAGGACCTCGGCGCGACGTATGACTTTTTCGGTGGTTACCGAGACCTTCGCAACAAGACCGTACGCGTTCTGCACAACCTCAGTTTCGTCGAGGACCCGACTCGCCTGTTGCGGGCGATTCGCTACGAAGCGAGGCTCGGCTTTCGCATGGACAACCACACGCTTTCACTCGCAAAGGGGTCGATCGAGGCAAGGCTCGTGGGAGATCTCTCTTCAGCCCGCCTTCGTGACGAGCTCTTGGACATCCTCGCCGAGAAGCGAGTGGTGATCGCCCTCAACCGGATGAGCGAGCTGCGCCTCGACAGGGCCCTGCATCGGGGATTGAATGCCGGCAGACAAGCGGTTGCCGTGGTCCAACGAGCAGACGAGATCGCCTCCGAGGCGCCGTTTGAGGGCGTGGTCCGAGCACCGCTCGTTCGACTCGCCTGCCTGTGTCTCGAGATGCGGGCGGACGAGCTCTACGACTGGCTCGGGAAGCTCCGGCTCCGGCGCGAGGAACAGGACACGGTTGCGGGAGCCGCAACCATCGCTCCGCTGCTCGGCGAGCGCCTCTCGGCAGACGACGAGATCGCGTCGTCCGAGCTCCGCGAGATGCTCGACGGCCGCCCGCTGGAGGTGTTGTTGACGGCGGTCGTCCTCGCTCCGGACACCGAGCGTGCACGGGAACGCGTCACGGCGTACCTGGAGCGAATTCGGCACGTCAGGCTCGAGATCACTGGAGAAGACCTCAAGCAGGCCGGCGTGCCGGAGTCGCCTCAGCTCGGAGAGGCTTTGCGCGAGACGCTCGCGCTCAAGCTCGATGGCGCCCTCGCGGGGCGCGACCAAGAGCTCCAGGCTGCCCTTCGCCTGCTCGGCCGCATTCGCGAGGTGAAGGGCCGGGCCGATTAGGATCAGCTCGATGCCGAATCGCTGGAACGACTTGCAATGGAACGGCCGGCCGGGTCACTACGAGGTCTATTACCTGACTCTTACCGAGCCCGCCACGGGGATCGGGTTTTGGATCCGCTACACGATGGTGGCGCCGCTTTCTGAGACAGGCGAGCCGGCCACCTGCTCCCTCTGGCTCATGGCGATGGACCCGAGCGATCCCAGCCGGAACGTGGGGGAGAAGGCCAGCTTCCCGATCTCCGAGCTGACGGCGAGCACAGATCCGTTTCGTCTTGCGATCAACGGCTCGTGGTTGAGTGACCGGGGCATGAGCGGGTCGCTCGAACGGGAAGGTCGCCGCTTTGCCTGGGACCTGAGTTGGGAGCCTCGTCTTCCCGCCTATGGTCACGTCCATCCCGCGCTCAGGGCGGCGAAGGTGGCGAAGACGATCCTCTTCCTGCCCCATCCCGACGTCGAGGTGGTGGGGCGGATCGACGTGGACGGCCGCGAGATAGAGGTGAGCGGCGCGCGGGGGGGCCAGGCTCACCTCTGGGGCGCAAAGCACGCCACCCGGTGGGCCTGGGCCCACTGCAACGACTTCACGGGGACGGACGGTGGGCGGCGAGACAGCACATTCGTGGACGGCGTGAGCGTCTACGTGCCTCGTTTCGGCCGGGAGATCGGGCCCAGCACGCCGGTTGTCGGGCGCATCGGAGCCAGGGATCTTCGCTCGATCAGCCCTCTGGCGGTCCAGACCAACCGCAGCGAGATCGCGCTCAC